>Ga0209086_10000147_pt1 | contig 61804 bp, 49 predicted proteins | sample M_130207_XF_Meta_FD_187312 | JGI IMG/M metagenome (GOLD analysis project Ga0209086, IMG submission 187312) | Freshwater microbial communities from Lake Montjoie, Canada to study carbon cycling - M_130207_XF_MetaG (SPAdes) (version 2) | ecosystem: Environmental > Aquatic > Freshwater > Lake... | reverse complement strand
CTGTGCGAAGCACTCCACGTCACGCCCTACAACGTCTCCAAGCACCTCCGCGTCCTCAAGGAGGCCGGTCTGCTCGAAGTGGAGAAGCAGGGCCAGCAGCGCATCTACGCCCTCGCCGCCGCCTTCCGCGAAAAACTCAGCCGCAACGCCAACACGCTCGACCTCGGTTGCTGCCAGTTTCATTTCGACAAGCTGCCGGAGTGAAGGCGATGACTATCTCTTCATCTGGTCACGCCGACCATCCGCATAAGCGGTGAAGACGGCTTTGATCTCATCGCGCACACGGCGGAAGACGTTGAGGATTTCCTCTTCAGTGCCGGTGGCATGGGCGGGATCATCAAAGGGCCAGTGATGGCGGTTGAGTTGGCCAGGGAACATCGGGCAGGCCTGATCGGCGTTGCCGCAGACGGTGATGACGGTTTCCACATCGCGCACAAGGAAGTCGTTCATGTGCTTGCTGGTGTGCGCGCTGATGTCGATACCGATTTCCTGCATCGCAGCGATGCCGAGCGGATGTACGTAACCGGCAGGCTTCGAGCCAGCGCTGGCGACTTCGAGGATGTCGCCTGCCACCGAGCGCAGAATGCCTTCGGCGAGATGTGAACGACAGGAATTGCCGGTGCAGAGGATGAGTACGAGAGGTTTGTTCATGAGTTGGTGGTTTCGAGTGCTTTCGCGAGCGGAATAGCAACCAAAGCACCGAGCGTTGGCGCGACGAGATAGATCCACAGATGCTCGAAATGTCCGGAGATGAGAGCAGGAGCCAGCGAACGTGCCGGATTCATCGAGGCCCCACAGATCGGCCCGGCAAACATCGCCTCCAGCGCAATGACACCGCCGATGGCGATCCCAGCGGTGATGCCTTTCTCTTTGGCACCAGTCGAGATGCGCAGAATGCATAACATGAGAATCGCCGTGAGGAGGAATTCGAGCACAAAACTCTGCATCACGGCTCCGGCGGGCAATGTGGCTCCGAGTTTATCATTGGGTGGAAACAGCAGCCGCAAAACACCGCTGGCAAGACAGGCGCCACCGATTTGAGCCATGATGAAGCCGGGCACGTCTTTCCATGCGAAGCGACGCGCTGCCGCGAATGCCAGCGTGACGGCCGGATTGAGATGTGCGCCACTGACATCGCCAAAGGTGTAGATCATCGCCATGACTACGAGTCCAAAGGTCACCGCAATGCCCGCATGGCCAATCACGCCGCCGCTCACTTCGTTGATCACAATGGCTCCCGTGCCAGCGAAGACGAGGATGAAGGTGCCGAGAAACTCCGAGAGTAGTTTGTTCATGTCAGCAGCATTTAGATCCGGGTGTGCAGCAGGTCGTCGGCACTGCCTTGGGCGCTGGCGCACATTCGCCGGGCAAGCAGATGCCGCGTGCGAGGCAATCGGTGTGCTTCAAGCCGAGACGGAAGGTGAGCGTACCGTCGATGAGCTCGGCGCTTTCGACCGGAAACTGCGCCACAACGAAGTCTTCGTATTCGATTTCGACCGGCAGCTCGTGATGCGGAAGCACATCACCAGCGCGATCAAAAATGGTGGCGAGCTTTTCGGCCAACAGACGATGATCCACATCATCATGCACCCAGGTTTGCAGCAAACACGTTTCCAGTGTGCGTCGTGTGCCGCCACAGTCGATGAAGCGCTTCGTCACATGCCCAACTTCGGTGATATGGAAGTGCGCCGCGATGAATCCGCCATCCGGCAGCACAAAGGAGATAGGTTTGTCCGCATGGCCGCGGAGTTGAGTGAGAAATTCGGTGATGTTCATGAAGTTTTAACAGCAGCGTTTGGTTTTGGTGCCTCCGGTCGCGAGTTTGTCCACGCAGCGAAGGAACTCGCCCAGGCAATCGCAGGCGAGCGAGTAGTAGATGTTCAGCCCGCGCTTCTCGCAGTTCAGCACGCCCGCCTCACGCATCAGCGTAAGGTGCTTTGACACCGTGGACAGGTCTGCGCCGACGAGATCCTTTAGATCGCACACGCACTGCTCACCCTTCATCAAGGACTCCGCGATGAGCAGCCTCGACGGATGGGCGAGCGCCTTGATCACGGCGGCACGCTTATTCGAGATGGCTTTTGAGGCTATGGACATTAATTGGTCATTTAGCCAAATAGATTGCCAAGGCAAGCTAATTTGTGCCAAGCCATGACTTGCGGAGTTGTTTCCAATTTGGGTGAGTGCCACCGGCAGCGGCTTCGGTTACAATTCGCAGGTTTTCTCTATACCGCGCTCGGTAGAAACTATCCACGTGAAGGCACCATTTGCGCCGGTATCTATGCTATCGGTTTGATCGTTAACTGGTGAGCACCAGATAAGAAAGTTAAAGCTGACTTGTCATAGCAGTCGAAAGAAAGCAGGCACGAGTTCCATACTTGTCCGGCGTAAAACGTCGCACCTGCCATGCTCAAGATCCTCGCTCCCGCCGAAAAACGCAGCGCCTTCTGTGATGGTGTGTCGCGTCGTAACTTCATCAAAGTCGGCGGTCTCGGCTCACTTGGACTGTCTTTGCCGAAGCTGCTGGCGCTGGAAAACCAGGCGGGCATCCGCAACTCGCACAAGTCGGTCATCCTGATCTATCTCGTCGGCGGCCCGCCGCATCAGGACATGTTTGATTTGAAGCCGAATGCGCCGCGCGAGGTTGCCGGACCACACAAGCCCATCGGCACGAATGTGGATGGCATTCAAATCTGTGAGCTGTTCCCGCGCATGGCAAAGATGATGGACAAATTCACCATCATTCGCTCGCTCGTCGGCGCGCAAGCAGATCACGATGCGGCTCAGTGTTACACCGGCCATCCGCCGCGTGGCGGTGTGTTGCCGCCAGGAGGTTGGCCGCAGTTCGGCAGTGTCGTGGGTAAGCTGCAAGGTGCCTTTGATCCTGCGGTGCCGCCGTTTGTCAGCATGTGCTATGACTGCACGCATGGTCCCTACAATGAACCCGGCCCCGGCATGCTCGGTGCGGCCAGCGCGGCCTTCCGCCACCTCGGCCCTGGGCGCTCCGACCTCACGTTGCAAGGCATCACCACGGACCGCCTGGCAGATCGCTCACGCTTGCTGACGAGCTTTGACAACTTTCGCCGCGATGTCGATTCCAGTGGGAAAATGAGCGCGATGGACACCTTCACGCAGCAGGCCATGGGCGTACTCACGTCATCGAAGCTCGCACATGCGCTCGACCTCTCCAAAGAAGACCCACGTCTCGTCGAACGCTACGGCACCGGCGATACCGTGAAGCGCATCGACGAAAACGGTGCGCCGCGTGTGCCGCAGAGCTTTCTCACCGCACGCCGACTCGTTGAGGCCGGTGCGCGCGTCGTCACTGTGAACTACAGCAAATGGGATTGGCATGGCGGAGCCGGTAACGACATCTTTTCTCGCGAGCGTGAGGATTTCCCGATCTTTGACAAAGGCATCACAGCTCTCGTCGAAGATCTGCATCAGCGTGGCCTCGATAAAGACGTCACGGTGCTGGTGTGGGGTGAATTTGGCCGTACACCGATCATCAGCAAACAAGTTGGCCGCGATCACTGGCCACGTGTCGCCATGGCGTTGCTCGCCGGCGGCGGAATGCCGATGGGTCAGGTCATCGGCTCCACGGATCGTCTCGGTGGCGAAGCCGACAGTCGCCCCGTCACCTTCGCGGAAGTCTTTGCCACGCTGTATCGCAATCTCGGCATCGACGTGGCCACCACCACCGTCACCGACACCAAAGGCCGCCCGCATTACCTCGTCGAAAACGGCGCGTTTCCGATCCGCGAGCTGATTTGATCAAGTTCTGTCGTTTCGTGCCGTAAGACTCGCATGAAACACCTTCTCCTGAATCTTGCCTTCTTCGCCGGTGTCAGCACAGCGCCTGCCGCGAACATCGTCATCATGGTCGTCGAGGATCCGAACAACTATGAGGCACCGCGCACCATGCGTGACTTCGCGGAAAAGGAACTCAAGTCGCAAGGCTATAGCGTGACGATCATCGACGGTGACAAACCACAGCCGCATCACTTCGCCGGACTCGTCGAGGCGTTGAAGGATGCTAACCTGCTCATTCTTTTCTCACGCCGTCGTTTTCCACCGAAGGATCAAATGGCAGCCATCCGCGCACACCTCGATGCAGGCAAGCCACTCCTCGGCATCCGCACCGCGAACCACGCTTTCATTCCAAAACCCAATGAGGTCGTCGATCCGAGCCTGGTGCCCTGGCCCGAGTTCACCGTCGAGGTTCTCGGCGCACCCAATACTGGCTACGAAACCAAAGGCCTTCCCTACAGCGTCAGCGTCGCCCCCGGAGCCGAAAACAGCCCGCTGCTCGTCGGTGTGAACCCCGCGAACATCTTCGGTGCCCAATCCCTCTACAAAGTGCTCCCCCTCGCCGCCGATGTCACCCCGCTACTCATCGGCACCGCCAAGACCGATACGTCCCCGCCGATGCCAGTAGCTTGGACGCGCAGCTACGGCCCCAAGAAAGCCCGCATCTTCTACACCAGCCTCGGCGCACCCGAGGACATGGAAATCACCGATGTGCGCACGCTGCTGGTGAATGCAGTCAACTGGAGTCTCAAACCATGAAGCCTATCCTCGCTCTCTTACTCCTCTCACTCCCGCTGTATGCCGCCAACCTCTGTGCTGGAGCGGCCAAGGTGGACATCACAGACCGCACGGGGCCGGTGAATGATCCATGTTTTGCCAAGGCGCTCGTCTTGAAGAGTGGTGAAACGACCGCGGTGCTCATCACGGTGGATGCGGTGGCGATTGGTGAGATCGGGCGAATTGGCAATGGCTTCCTCGCGACAGTGCGTTGTGCGTTGGAGAAGGACTTGGGCATTCCGCCATCGAATGTGGTGATCAATGCGAGTCATTGCCATGGCGTGGTGCGTGCTGATACGGCGCAACTTGTCGTCCAGGTGGTGAAGGACGCGGTAAAGAACATCGACTTCGTCAAAGTCGGCGTGGGTACGGGCAATGAGAGCCGGATCAGTGAGAATCGCCGACTGAAGATGAAGGACGGCAGCGAGGTGGACATGCGCCGCGCTTACTCGATGCCGCGTGATGAAGATGTGGCCAACGTGGGGCCGATTGACCCGCAAGTCGGGCTTGTTCGGCTTGATCGCGAAGATGGGAGGCCGTTGGCGGTGATCTATAATTTTGCATGTCATCCGATCATGAATCCGCCGAGCAAGGGCAATTCAGCGGACTATCCAGGTTTTGCCTCCAAAGTCATCGAAGAGGCCACCGGCGCGATGGCGTTTTTCATCCAAGGCTGTGGCGGCGATATCAATCCGGTCCGCTACAAAGAAGTGACGCGGCCTGCGGATGCCGAACCACTCGGTACGATGCTCGGCGCGACCGTTTTGGCCGCGATTCGCCAAATCGCAGTCAAAAACAACGCCGTGCTCAAGGTGAGCAACGAAGTCGTGTCCGTGCCACGAGCCGCAGATTATGAAAAGCGACTCTCAAGCATCGAAACGGAGCAAAAGACGCTCCTGGCGGCCCTGAAGCCCACCAACGTCAATTTCAAAGCCTTCCTGCCACTGCTGCTTGAACAGAAGCTCTGGCCCGATTTCCCGTCGCATCACTCGCAGAGCTATCTGCACGATCAGACACTCGAAAAGAAGGCCATTTCGCAACTCGATGCCGACAACAAGGTGCTAGTCGAAAACTATCTCGCCAACATCCAGATCATGGAACGCCTCACGCGGCTGAACACAAACCATGCGCTGCTCAAAAAGCACCTCACCGAGACTCAAGCTGCTGCCAAGCCCACACTCGATGTCGAAGTCTGCGGCCTGCGCATTGGCGAGTTCAAATTGGTGACCTTCCCTGGCGAACTCACCGTGCAAGTCGGTCTGAACATCAAAAAAGCCGCCGCTGATCCAGGCGCTTTCGTCGCTGGCTACACCAATGGCTACATCTACTACACGCCCACGGTGAATCAGCGAAACAACAGTGGCTATGCACAGGAAGATTGCGACACTCTCGTGGCTCCCGAGTGGCAGAAGATCTTCGATACGAAGGCGTTGAAAGTGCTGCACGACCTCGCCCGGTAATTCTCTTCGCCTTTGCATCGGCGCGAAATTGCCGAAGGTGAAACCTTGAGCGGGCGTACATACTCGCCATAGAAAAAGCTCCAACTTTCCAACCAACCATCATGCGACTCCAAGACCAGGTCATCCTCATCACCGGCAGCACCACCGGCATCGGCGAATTCATGGCGCGTCGTTTCATCAAAGAGGGCGCCAAAGTCATCCTGCATGGCCGTGATGCCGCCCGCGGCGCTGCGCTGCGCAAGGAACTCGGCGAGGACAAGGCTGCCTTTTGTCAGGGAAGTCTCGAAGATACCGCCTATCCCGAAAAACTCGCAACGGATGCCATCGCAGCCTTCGGCAAGGTCGATGCGCTAGTTAACAACGCGGCGCTGACCATCCGTGGACGCATCGCCGAGACTGATGCCGCTTTTTTTGACCGCATGATGGCCGTAAACGCTCGTGCGCCGATGTTGCTGATTCGTGCACTGCTGCCCGAGTTGAAGAAAAACACCGGCGTCGTGCTGAACATCGGCTCTGTGCTCGCTCATTGTGGCCAGGCTAATATGCTGGCTTACTCCATGTCCAAAGGCGCGCTGATGACGATGACGCGGAATCTCGCCGATTCGCTCGGCATGGACCGTGTGCGCGTGAACCAGCTCAATGTCGGCTGGACGCTTTCGGACAACGAATACCAAGTCAAGCTGGGCGATGGACTCGGCGAAGGCTGGCCGGAGCGCCTGCCTGCCCATGTCGTGCCAATGGGTCGGCTTTTGATGCCAGAAGACATCGCCGCCGCCGCTGTTTATTGGGTCGGTCGCGAGAGCTATCCCGTCACCGGCACCGTTGCGGAACTGGAGCAATATCCGATCATCGGCCGCTACACGAATGCCGAGGGCGACGACAAGAAATAAATCAACCCAACCGAAAACCACACCATGAAACTGATCCGCTTTGGCAACCCTGGAGAAGAAAAACCCGGCCTTCAACTCGACGACGGTCGCCGCATTGATGCGAGCGCCTTTGGCAGCGACTACGATGAGAAATTCTTCGGTGGCGATGGCTTGGAGCGTCTCGCTGCTTGGGCGAAGGCCAACGCAGCCTCCGCACCGACGGTGGCTGCTTCCGTGCGTCTGGGACCGTGCATCGCGCGTCCGAGCAAGATCATCTGCATCGGTCTGAACTACAGCGATCACGCCAAAGAGAGCGGCATGCCAATCCCAGCGGAACCGATTGTGTTTTTCAAAGCTACCTCGGCCATCACCGGCCCGAATGACAACGTCGTCATCCCGCGCAACTCGAAGAAGACCGACTGGGAAGTCGAACTGGCCTTCGTCATCGGCAAAAAGGCCAGCTACGTCTCCGAAGAAAACGCGATGAGCCACGTCGCAGGCTATTGCGTTCACAACGACTACAGCGAGCGCGAATGGCAACTCGAACGCGGCGGCCAGTGGGTCAAAGGCAAGAGTTGCGACACCTTCGCGCCAATCGGACCGTTCCTCGCGACGAGCGATGAGATCCCTAATCCGCAAAACTTGAAGCTCTGGCTCAAGCTCAACGGCAAGACGATTCAAAATAGCAGCACGGCGCAGATGATCTTCGGCGTGAAGACATTGGTCAGCTACCTGAGCCAGTTCATGAGCCTGCTTCCCGGCGACATCATCACCACCGGCACGCCTCCCGGCGTCGGCCTCGGCTTCAAGCCTGATCCGCTTTTCATGAAGCCCGGCGATGTTATCGAACTCGCTGTCGAAGGACTTGGCGAGCAGGAACAGACCGCGGTGGCATATGCCTAAAGTGGTTCCGTGCTGAGACTCGCCTGGGTGGTCAATCACCAAGGCGAGCTAGGCGCTTGGGATGCATTTGAGTCGCACAAAACCTTTCTCGCCGAGATTCACGCTGACGGTGATCGTGCCGTCTGGATTTGTTGTGGTTTGTGCCGCTCCGATATCTGTCCAGTTGATCAGATTCGTCGATGACTGTGCCTGGATGGATCCCCACTCAGTGAAAACGACTCGCGGACGATAGGTCATCGTGAGCGCACCTCCCTGCATCACCGGCAGTGGCATCGTCGCCTGATCCAGCGCGAACTCGATGCCATTGGCGATTCCATCCCCGTCTGAATCGCTCTCGAAACTGCCACTGAAGCCCTGGGTGGCCATCCACTCCGTGAATGGGATGTTGGAATCGAGTCCGAGCACGTTGGTGATGATATAGTCGTCTGCCAAAGGACTGACCGCGGTGCCCGGATACTTCGAATTGAACGCCTCCACCACCATCTGAGCGATCTTGGTATGCGCGCAGGTGTTGGGATGAAAACCGTCGCCGCTGAAGACATAGCGTTTGCCTGCGTTGGCATCTGCCACTCGATAAAATTCGATGCCTTTGATGCGTAGCGGCTGGGTAATCAGCGCCTTCGTGAACTCATACACTCCCGGCGCAAACCCAATGCCCTGTGCTTGCGCGTAGGCAGCGAGGCTGGCATTCAGCGCATCCATGGCAGCTGTGACGCGCTCAGTTTTCACCGCATCGGTGGGGTAGCCCTGCTGAATCTTCGGTGTGCAGCCCACATGCGGCACGCTGACTAGAACCATGGGCATGCTTGGCTTCGTCGTGCGCACATAATTCACGATCCACTGAATATTGCTCAGGGTGGTGTTCGTGACCTCTGGTCCCACCGTGCCGTTGTAGAGGTTCGCATAGTAGCTGTCCGCATCATTGCCTCCTGCAAAGATGACCACCCGCTGGATGTCATTTCGAAGCTGATCCTTCAGCGTGTTCGTCCACCAGAAGTTTAGGAAGTTGTTGAGCTGGCTTTTGATCTCCGTGGTCGTAGCACCTGGGAAGGCCCAATTGAAACGATGCCCAGTCAGCCTGGGGTCTGCGTAAGTGCTCCAGGTGCCGGTATCAAACCAGTCCGTGCGGTACTGGTGCAATATCTCAATCCAGTTTCGAGACTGCCACGAGAGCGGATTACTCGGATACAGGCCCGGGAACTCCGCCTCATACTCCTTCGTCAAACTGTCGCCAATTACGAGGCACTGCTCTGCCCTGAGCGTGACACTCAGCATCAATAGCAACGCAAAAATCCGTAACATGCTCACCTCTGACGAAGGATACGGTCAAAGGTTCATCCAAAGACGCAAGTAAAGCGTCACTCTAACTTCAGCACGCCGTTCATGACCATCCAGTGACCGGGAAAGGTGCAGAGGTAGGGGTAGTCGCCTTTTTCCTTGGGCGCGATGATGTGGATGGTGAACTCGCCCTTCGGGTTGGTCATGTCGGTGTAGGCGATCACGTCGACGCTATCCGGCACGTAGTGCTTCTGCATGCCCTGCGGGTCGGAGATCATGAGATTGCACTTGTCGCCGAGTTTTTGCAGTGAGCCGGGTTTGGCGAGGAGCCAGTTGTGCGGCACCACGTCGGGGTTTTTGAAGACGATAGTGAGTTTCTCGCCCGCTTTGGCCTTGAGCTGCTTCTGGACGTATTGCAGGCCCAAAGCGGCTTCGATGACGAGTTCGCGGCCGCCTTCGCCTTTGGCCCAGGGGTTGGGTTTAGTCGGTTTCGGGGCTTCGAGGCCAATTTGAGCGGTGTGGTTGGTTTTGGCGATTTTGGCGTAGCCGGGGAAGTCGGTGAAGGGCTCAGCCAAAGCATGCGCGGTGAGGAAGATGTCGTGGCCGGTGCTGACGCGGAGATGAATCTGGCTGGCGGTGACGATCTGCGGGATTTCGAGGAAGAGCGTCTTGCCGCCATCGAGCTTCTGCACGCTGCGCACCTCCAGCGGATCGTGGCCCGGCGTGTCCGCATACTTCACGGAATACTCGGGCGAGCCGTACTGCGGGCCGTATTTGTAGTTCCAGCATTGCGCGAAGCAGGTGGCGGCATCCGCGTCCTTCACAGCTTGGTTGAAACGGATGAGCACGCCGTTGTCGCGTGCCTCGAAGCCGACGGGCAGCGGCTTGTCGCCGCCAGTGAAGCACACGCGCTGGAAGCAGCCGTCCTTTGGCGTGTAAGTGCCCCAGCCTTGCATGCCATTCACATAGAGATGGCCGTCCTTCGGATTGAAGCGGGCGCATTGCGGGCCGGAGTCGAAGTTGCCGCTGATTTTGACTGCTGCGGCCTGCCAGCGACCTTTGACGTTCTGCCGCATCATCAGCCATGCGCTGCCGCCACCGGAAGAGAGGTGGATGAGGTTGTTGTCGCCTTTGAGCGAGGCCCATTTGTCGCCGGAGATGAAGACCTGGCTGCTGGCGCTGTTGTCCTCGCCACGCGGCATGTACATGAGCACGGGTTCGGGTGGCTGGCCGTTCTTTGGGCCGCCAGCACCGAAGTGCGCGCCGAGATTGTGATCGAGTTCGATCTGGCAGATGGATGTTGCTGGTGTCCAATCGCCTTCCTGCACGCTGGTGGTGATGAATCGGCCATCCGCCGAGATGCCAAGGCCGTTGGGATTGCGGAAACCAGTGGCGAGCACTTCGAGTTTGTCGCGCCCCGTGATGCGGCACACGCCCTGATTGCCGGAGGCGAAATACCAGCGGCCTTCTTTGTCGGTCTCGAGTCCGACGATGAAATCATGACCACCGGGCGAGGTCTGCATCGCGTTCGTGACGCACTCGTAGAAATCAGCTTCGTCATCGCCATTCAGGTCGTGAAGGCAGGTGATCTGGTCGCGACCGAGGACGTAGAGCTTGTCCTTCACGATCTTCATGCCGAGCGGCTGATGCAGACCGGTGGCGAAGCGTTTCCAGCGCAGTTTCTCCAGCTTCTCGTCGATGCCTTTCACCAGCCACACTTCGCCGGTCATCGTGGCGACGGCGGCGGTGCCGTCGCTAAAGAAATCATGCGCGGTGATGAAGAAGAGCGTGCCATACGGGTTCTCGAACGGGATCGTGATACGATCCGTGGCGAAGGGTGCTTGGGTGCCGAGTTCGCCTTTGGTTTCGATCCATTGAGGCCACTGCGAAGGAAAATCGCCCTGCGGGAATGGTTCGCTCACTCCTTTCGGATTTACCAGCAGGGTGCCGCGTCCGACGGAGGCGGAGAACTGGACCTCTTTGCCACGTCGGTAAAAGCCGGTGTATCTCCACTCCGGGCCAGAAGGTGCCCACGGGGTTTTTGATTCCTTGCTCACGACTTTTCCATCCATTGGCGCACCCGCCATGAAGCCGTGGCGGTTGTCGTTGAGTTTGATGAAGCCACCAGACCACACGACCGGAAAAGAGAACGTCTCAGGATCAAAGACGGCTGCTTTGTCATCGAAGCGCACGCACACGCCTTTGTTCACGGTCACGCCTGCGCCTTTGAAGACACCGCTGAAGACACTGCCAAGATCACTCGCCGCCCAGCGGCCATCTTTCCACGTCACTTGGTCGTTCTGATTGCCCCAGTGGCCTTGCTGGCCGCCGTCCATGCCGGGGAAGGGGGCGATGAGTTCGGGCTGCGGCTTCTGCTTCATGAATTGCAGCGCCTGCTTGCCGTAGAAGTCGAAGGTGCGCTCGCGGTTTACGAACTCCTGCCAGTGCTGGTTGTCGTCCTTGTTGAGCGGTGGGAGGTCGGGTTTGAACTCAGCGGCTTTCGGTGCGGGTGGCGGGAGGAAGTCGCCGAGGTTGTCGAAGTCCCAGAGGCCGAGGGTGTTGTCCATGCGCAGACGCGGCGCGTTGCCTTTGCGTGGCTTCATGACGCCGCGTGCGAGGCGCACATCATCGATGAGGCCGGCGCAGCCGATTGAGTGATCGACGAGACTACCGAAGGCGATGCCACCGGCTGTCGGCGTGCCTTTCATCGGCTGCACGGGCTTCTCGAACACTTGCTTGCCGTCGATCCAGAGGATGACGCTCTTATCGTCGATGCTGGCGAGGAAGTCGTGCCACTGGCCGTCGCAGACATCGACATTCGAGTCGAAGTCGCCACCGCGTCCGGGCATGAAGAGCGCGAGCGTGCCGCGCTCGGCATGGGTGTAGAGTTCCCAATGTGTGGCGGATGATTTGGCATCAGAAGCGATGAGGATGTTGTAGTGATCCTTGCTAACGAGCTTCGCGCGGCACTCGATTGTGAGCGGCAACGCACGGTAGGGTTCGTTATCGAGTTGGAAATAACTGCCCTTCAAGGCCTCGCCGAATTCTTTGCTCAACGATGGCACACCTTGGCCAATGACTTGGAGCTTGGCGGTGATGGCGGGGGCTGCAGCGGCGGGTTTGTCGCTCCACGTGCGATACTTTGGCTTCTCACCCGGCTTTGCATCATCGAGTTGAGGCACGAGCCACTTCAAGCCGTCGAGGTTGTCGAGCAGGCGACCTTCGGCGTCTTCATTGGTGTGATTCAAGATGCCAACCGGTCCGCTGTAACCGCTGGCGCGGATCTGGCGCAACACCTTCACGTCCTGCGTGCCGACACCGAGCGGGAGGATCTTGCGGCCCTTCGCCTCGCCGTCGATGTCCATGCCGTTGAGGTTCAGGCAGAGCAGGTGTGGCAGCATGCGCGGTAGCACTTTGGCAAGACGATCGAGATGGCCATGACCGTGGTGGAGGTTGTAAACCATGCCGATGTTCTTGATGCCCCGCGCCTTCAGCCCCTCGCAGACGGCGATCATGTTTTCCGGCTCGCCACCCCAGCCGCCGTGATTGTAGATGCCGACTGAACATCCGAACGGCCCAGCGGCCTCGCAGATTGGTTGGAAACGAGTGATCTCTTTCTCGATGCGGCTTTGTTGATCCGCCTCATCCTTCACCGGAATCGCGCCACCGCCGCCGCTGATCCAAAGCTGCGGATGCACATCGAAGCGTTTGAAAAGCTCGAGTGCCTTTTTTGCCTCGTCATTGATCGCGCCTGGAAACCACCAGCCCATCAGCTCGATGTGATGCTTCTTGAGTGCGTTCAGTTCATCGTCCCACTGCGGAATGTGCTCGGCACGGTAGTCATAGACAAATTTTTTGACGCCCATCTTCTCCAGCATCGCCGCACGTTCCTCCGGGCCGCGCTTCTTTGCGTCAAACGGCACGATGCACCACGCGGCGAGATTGGATTTGTCGAAGAGATCGGCTGCGGCCTGAATATGGCCCACGGAATACACCGAAAGCACGGAAAGGAGCAGAATGAGGAATGGCGTGTGAGGGGGGCGTAGCTTTGATTTCATAAATTCAAAAGATGGGAGTTTTGTGCATTCAGTGGGCAATAATTTGTTTTCAGCAGCCTCAGTTCACAAATCGCTCAATTTGCACTCCGCCGTCCGCGCCAAAATTAACGAGAAGGCCGAGCTTCATTCCCGTAGCTTGAAGGTAGTTGATGAGTTGAGAGCGGTGCTCATCCGTGATGGCGGAGACGGCCTTGAGTTCCACGATGATCTTGTCGAAGCAGATCACATCAGGGATGAACTTGTGCTTCAATGTCCGGCCTTTGTAAGTCAGCGGGATCTGGCGCTGGGCCTCGAATGGAATTTCCTGCAAGCCTAGCTCCATCTCGAAGCACTCTTGGTATATTGGCTCCGTGAATCCACAGCCCTTCTCCTTGTAAACTTCAAAGCAGGCGTTGCGAATGCGGTAGGTTTCCTCGGAGTAGATAAGTTTGGAGTTCATGACTGGAGATTATTGCCAACGGTAGCTCACGGAAGGAACAGAAAAACAGAATTGAAATTCATTCCGTGATTTCCGTGCATTCCGTGGGCCATTAATCCGTCATCCCATCTTCGTGGCGTTGTTCCAGGTGTGCTCGGTGCGGGCGAGTTGGCCGGCTTTGATGACGCCGCCTTGGAGGACGGCAATAAAACGGCTGCGGTCTTCGAGGAGGGCGATGTTACTTAAAACATCACCATCGACGATGAGGAGGTCGGCGAGTTTGCCGGGCTCGACGGTGCCGAATTCGTGGCTGCGGCCCATGATCTCGGCGCCGGTCTTGGTGGCGCACATGATGGCCTCCAGCGGCGTGAAGCCCACGTCTTTGACGAAGAAGCTGATCTCGCGGGCGTAATCGCCGTGGGGGTTCCAGCCGAAGCCGTAGTCGCCACCGAGGCCGATGCGGCCACCGGCGCGGAGAATGCGCAACGCGGAGGCGGTGCCGCCATCGAGGGTTTCTTGATGGCCGTCGATGACGCTCTGTGGCAGGCCGAACTCGGGGCCGCGGAGGATGCTGGCTTTTTCAAAGTAGAGGGCGGGAACGCAGGGCACGTCGCGCTTTAGGAGAAGCTCCAAGCCTTCGTCGTCGATGAAGGTGCCGTGCTCGATGCAGTCGTATCCGGCGCGGAGGGCGTTCTTGATGCCCTCGGTGGCGCGGCAGTGACCGGTGACCTTGAGCTTGTGATTGTGCGCGGTTTGCACCACGGCGTTCATCTCGTCGAAGTTCATGCACAGCGTGTGATGATCATTCGTGTCGGGCGAGGCAGCATCGCCGGTGGGATAGGTCTTCACCCATTCGATGCCGTCCTTCACGAGCGCACGCACAGCGCTGCGGGCGTCCTCGACGCCGTTGATGATGAAGACGAGGCCTTCCATGCCGATTTTGCGGAACTCGGGGTTCCAGTCCATCAATCCGCCCGCGCTGCAAATCTCGCGGCCCGATGTGGCGAGACGTGGTCCGGCGATGAGATCGTTCTCGATGGCCTTCTTGAGCCAGACATCGACATTGAAAAGGCAACCGCCGCTGCGAGCCGCCGTGTAACCGCATTCGAGCGCGAGCTTCGCATTCACGGCGGTGAGCATGCTGACGTATTCGACCGGGTATTTGATGTCGAGGTCCTGGAGTTCCTGGATGTTGAAGTAAGTCGCGTGGAAATGCGCCTCAACGAGCCCCGGCAGGATTGTGCCGCCCTTGGCGTCGATGATGCGCGCATTGGGTGGTGTCTGCGGAGCAGCTTCAGCAGAGCCGGCATAAGTAGTGCGACCGTCTTGAACGATCACGGTGGCGTTGGGGATGGCGGGCTTGCCCGTGCCATCGACGAGCTGGCCGTTTTTGACTACGGTGATGCCTGGTTGGAGCTTCATGGTGCGCACAGGCTACCGTTTTGCCCGGCGAGAGGATAGAACGAAAACGGCAGGGCTTGGAAGATTTACGGCGGCGTATTTCTCCCGGTAGGTGCTTGGCGTGAGACCTGTGATGCGGCGGAATTCGCGGGTGAGATGACTTTGATCCGCGAAGCCGCAGCGTTGAGCGATGGCGGCGATGGCTTCACGTGTATCGACGAGCAAACGGCACGCGGTTTGGATGCGCAGACGTTTCAGATACTGCTGTGGCGGCACGCCATACTCGCGGACAAAGCTGCGCTCAAAAGCACGCACCGACATGCCGGCTTTGCGGGCCATGGCGGCGTTTGTGACAGGTTTATCGAGGCTTCGTGTCATAAGGGAGATGACCACGCCCAGGCGAATGTCATCACGCTGATCGATCTGCGTGGCATCGAGAGCCCGCGTGATACCTGCGGTGCCAATGATCCGGTTTTTGGCATCGCGCACGGGCCGCTTGGTGGTGAAGCACCATGACGCGGTGTGATCAAAACGGCCTACGAGTTCGAGTCGGCCCTGCACCGTCTGCCCGGCGAGTACGGCTTCGTCCCCTTCGCGGAAATGAGTGGCGAGATGCGCGGGAGAGAGATCGTCATCGGTTTTACCGAGCACCTCCGTGAGGCCATGCATGCCGTAGTTTAGGAGAAAGGTGTGGTTCACCCAAAGGTAGCGGCGTTTGGCGTCTTTAATCCATGCCTGCACGTCGGGCAGCATGTCGAAGAGCTCGCGAAGGGAATCCTCAGTAGAAGAGGCGGCTGATTTAGACTTGGGAGTCATCAGGTGATCACTTGGCATAGACCTGCCACTGCGCCTCGATCCATTTGGCATCAGGAGCGCCATCAAAGACGAGGATGCGGTATTTGGAGATGTAGGGTTTGCCGGGTTCGATGGACCAGTCGCCGTCTTGGGATGGGGCGATGCAGAGTTGCGGGTTTTTGGGATTCAATCGCAGCGGCTGGGGGAAGCGGAAGTTCGAGGGATGAATCAGGATCGCCATGCCTGTGGGTGTGCCATCGACTTGACCTCCGATGTGAACCCATTTGCCTTTGGTGGAATCGCCTTTGAGGCGATCATGGCCTTCGCTGGTGAGCATCGTAACGGCATCGACCGGATTCCAGGCGAGGTTGCCGCGCACACCGAGGCCACCGTAGTGGTACTTGGGGAGTTTGAGCGGCTTTTCCGTCGCGCAGGTCTGCGTGCTGGTGAGGTCGATGATGTTCGCGAGTTTGTCGCCGAGCTGCTGCTGGCGCACGCTGACTTCCCAGGTTTCGTTGAGCACTTTTTGGTCGGGAGCGTGGCTGTGGTCGAGGAAGAGGTGCTGGCTGATGAAGCCGCCGCTCTCAGGGCCGCTCCAGGATTTCGTAAGCGATCCAAAGCGCACTTCCGCAGCGAGTGCTGCGCCGACTTTGCCCATATTCCAGAAGTCGGGATGGGAGTCGCCAAACTCCGTTTTTGTCCAAGCCATCCAGACGCCACGATGCCAGCGATGGTCTTCGGGATGATTGCCGGTGACGAGCTTACCGCTGGGTGAATAGATGGGATGCAGGTGCGCACCGTGTTTGAAAACCGGATCGACGCCTGCGGGGACATCACCCACTTCCATTTGGTAATCACAGATGGTTTTGCCGCCAGTGGTGAAGCGCAGCACGGAGCCGAGTTTTTCAACGGCGGTTTCAGCGGCGTTGAGGTGGCCTACGGAACACGCGAAATAAGCAGTAAAGATCAGGAAAAAAGGGATTCGAGATGGCAGCATTGGTTTTTGTTTCATGATCAATGTGGAAGAGAAACGCCCCAAGCGTGTAGCCACAATCATCCAGACACAAAAAAGCGGAGCCATGATCATGGCTCCGCCGAGAGAGATGCTGCTGTTGGAGAATGGATTACTGCCTGACTTCTTTGATGTGCTTGTCAGGGGCGGCATCGAATGCAGCCTTACTAGCGGCGTCGGCAAAGGCGACTTGGCGGGAGTAGCTGACGGTGATGGAAGGATCAGACTTCTTTTTGCTCAGTGGGCACTGGCCGGTGACGGCAGCGACGATGTTGCTGAGGTAGCCCTTGGGGGCAGCATTAAACTGGGCTTTGCACTTGTTGCAGCAAACCGCGACCGTTTTTGTGTAGGTGCTGGTGATGGCTGGATTCGTTGGCTTACCGGAGATGGGGCAGACGGTATTCAGCGGTTCGGCGGCGTTAGACGTGCCTGCCAGCAAGCTGACAGCGGCGATTAGGGTGAGGATGTGTTTCATGGGTGAGCAGAGTTATGGAACGGCTTACTCGAATACGAATTCATGGTCTTTTCTGCAACTGAAAACTTTTTGTCTTATGACGTCAAGGAAAGCACTTAGCGCCGCGCATCACTTCGGCGCATACTTCGGATAGCGCTGCTGGAGTTGCTGCATCATCTGCTTGGCCTGAGCAGCATCACCCGCTTTTTCGAGGACTTTGGCGGCTTTGTAGAGCGCGTCAGGCGTCACATCGGGATCGTCGAAAAACTGGCTGGGCACAGCGTATTTGGCCGCGCCAGCTTTCCATTTGACGATAGCAGCGTCTTTCTGGCCTTCGGCTGCGAGTTTATCACCCTGCGCGGAAAAGATATCGCCTTCGAGGATGAGCAATTCGGCTTGGAGCTTGCCGTCTTTAACGACCTGCAACGCCTCTTGCGCCACTTTGTCAGCCTCATCAAATTGTCCTTTGCCGAGTAGGGCGCGGCCTTTGGTCAGTAACGCACGAGCGCGGGCGGCAGCGTCTGGATCCGATTTGATGAAATTCTCCGTGGCTTGGATGCTGGCGTCAAACTGCCGGTTCTGAAGCTGTGCCATACCGAGGTAGTTCCACACGACAGGCTCGGTGTTTTCCGGGTTCTGCGGCGTAACGGCAAGTTCAAGGAAGCGTGCGGCACGCTTGAAGTCGTCGCTGCTGTAAAGTTTGAGGCCGAGCCATTTCAAGATGTTCGACGGCACTTCACCGCTGGGTTTGGACAGCAGGTAGTTGTCGATGGTCTTGGCGAGATCATCGGCATTTTGGCGAGCATAGTCGCAAAGGATGAGGATCTGGCTGGCCTTATCGAGGTAGGTCTTGCTGTCGATCTCGATGGAGCGACGCAGAGCCGGAGTGGCCTTGTCATAGATTTTCTGGTCGAAGTTGCCGCGCCCGATACCGTAATAGGCCTGCGCGGCAGCGGCGGTGGTGGGGAATTTTTTCAGCAGTGTTTCAAACGCGGTCACCATGCCCTTTGGATCTTTCTGCTCCATCGCGATGAAGCCGAGTTGGAGCCATGACATCTCGCAGGCGTCGGATTTCGGAAATTCCTTCGTCACCTGCTCAAAATCGGCCTTGGCCTTCGGCAGATCGCGCGCATCACGATTGGCGAGACCACGGCGGGCATAGGCCTTGGGGATGAATTCGTGCTGCGGATGCTCGTTGATGAAGCGTGTGAAGGTGCCGACGGCCTCCTGATGACGCCCAGCCTCTCCTTGAGACCAACCCATGTTGAACAGCGTACCGGAACGCAGTTTCTCGGGCAGCTTTTCGATCATCACCTCGTTGTAATTCTGCGAGGCCTGCTGGAAGTCACCTTTGTTGAAATAGAAGTCCGCACGGATGAGACGGGCGAGGGAGAGGTACTCATGGTCGGCACGTTTTTGCGCATGACGCGTGATGAACGCGGTGGCGAACTCGCCAAGGTCCTTGTCATTGAGCAGGTAAAAGCAATACAGCTTCCAATAGCCGGCGTCGAAGGCCTCGTCGGTGTCGGTGTGATACTGCTCGATGAGCAGATAGACCTCCACGGCACGCGCATAACTTTTGCGCATGCGGTAAGAGTGGCCGACGAGTAGCAGCATCTTTGCCCGCGAGGCACCGGGCGGCAGAACTTCGGAGTTCTTGTTGTAGTAGTCGATGACGCCGTCGTAATCACCCTTGGAATAAAGCGCCTGAATGACACCGACGAGAGAGATGCCGCGATTTTGCTCGCTGGTCTCAGGCATCTGCAGCGCCTTTTGAAACATCGCGATGGATTCATCAGGCTTCTTCAACTCCGCATACAGCACGGCAGCACGAATGGCCGCCTCGGCGATGATGGCGCGGTCAGTGCTGTGTTTGAGCAGTTCTTCAAAAACCGGCAGCGCCTCGGCTTTCTTGTCCTTCGCGAGATAGATGCTGCCGAGCGTGAGCAGGGCTGTTTCGCGATACGGATTGTCCGTTTTCACGGCGACGACGCTGTTCAAGGCGGCAGACTGCTTTTCTTTGTCGCCCGCCATCTCATAGGCGCGGCTTTTGTTGTAGGCGGCGGCCAGTCTGACCTGCGCGCTCTTGGTTTTGGCCTCGCAGAAGGCAAAATGCTTCGCGGCATCGGCGAACTTCGAGTTGTTGAAGGTCATCGCGCCGAGGCGATAGGCGGCGGAGGGAGCGCCATCGCTGCCAGGATAGCGGTTCACGATTTCCTCATAGTAACCGGCCGCCTGCTTGAGCTGGTTCTGCTTCATGTAGCACTCGCCGATGCGGAACATCGCATCCGGCACCTGTCGGCCGCTCGGATACGTTTGCAAATACTTCCCATAGCTCTGCGCAGCCATGCCCCACTCCTGGCGGTCATAGGCCAGCGTGGCGAAATCAAACATGTCATCGTCAGGACCCTTGGTCTTTGGCGGAGCGGGGCGTGACTTCGGATCATCCAGCACGGGCTGGGCCTTGGGCGGTACGGAGGGTGTCGGCAGCGGACGCACCGGGACCGCTTTCGGCACGGGAGCGTCATCTTCCACCGGCAACGCACGCGGCGGTGGCTGCTGCGCCAAAGATGAAAGCGTGATCAAACAGAACGCCACTGGCATGAAACACGACGCACTGCGGCGTGAGATGGTTGGAAACTTCACAGTGGTCATCTCACTTGGGCGTAGCGGCAGGTTGGTCGGCGTCAGGCTTGCGCGTGGCAAAGGCGATGTTCCAGATGCCGGCCTTCTGGCAGGTGTCCAGCACGCGGATGACGTGTTGGTAGTTGGTGATTTCGTCACCGCGCAAAATCACCGCCTGATCCTTGTAGAGGGCGACGATGTTTTTCAGTTTCACCAGCAGTTCGTCGGTGTTGAATTGCTGGCCGTTGACGAGGATTTCGCCGTCCTTTTTGATGTTGATAATGATCTCGCCGACGTTGCGTGACTGCTTCTCTTTGCCCTCGTCGGCGGCGGGCACGCTGACATCCATGACCTGCTCCTCCTTGGCATACTGGAAGGTCACGGCAAAGAAAATGACGAGCAGGAACAGCACATCGACCAGCGGCGCGAGCTGCATCGGTGAGGGTTCGATGGAATGCTGTTTGCGGAAGTTCATCGCAGTGTTGGGGTTGCGCCGAGCTTACTGACCGGCGACAGCGCGTGCGGCACGCTTGTACTGCACCGCAAGCAAGGCCATGAGATGTGTCGTCGCCGCTTCCATTTCGGAGATGAGGCGGTTCACTTTGCCACGGAAGATGGCATAAAACATGAGCGAGGGAATGCCGATGACGAGGCCGGAGGCCGTGCAAAGCAGCGCTTCGGACACGCCTTGTGCGAGGCCGAGCTGATTCGAGCCGCCGACGCCTTTGCCGGAAATCTCATGGAAGGTCGTAATCATGCCCAGCGTCGTGCCGAGCAGGCCGAGCATCGGAGCGATGGCACCCACGTCACCAAGATAGGCAATGCGGGCCAGCAGCAGGCTCGACTGGCGATTGCCCTCGGCCTCGGTGACTTCTTTGACTTCTTCAAAGCTCGCGGTCGGGTTACGCGTGGCGAAATCGAGCGTCTTCGCCGTGATGCGGGCAATGCACTCATTGCGGCGGTTGCATACCGCCAATAGCCCGAGGTAATCCTGTTTGCGAATCAAGGCGTCCGCCGAATTCATGAACGCATCACTGACCACCGTGCCTTGGCGCACCGTGAAGGTGAACAGCACGATCATGAAGAATGCGATCATCGACAGGACGATGAGCGGGTAGGCCATGACCCCAGTGCGTTTGACGAAGCCATTGAATGTCAGCACATCGCCATAAGGATTGTCTTCTGCCATGTCGGCCGGAGTGGCGACTGAACCTGCGACGGGAGCGGGTTGTTGCGCCTGGGCGGAGACGTTCATCGTGACGATGAGTGCCACCAGCAGGGCCAGGGCGAAGAGGATGTTTCGATGCATGAGGTGGCGACTGTAAACGTGAGCGCCCGGCTTGCAAGCGGGCTGGTTGGCTGGCTTTATGGCTGATTTAGGCCAGCAATTCCTGCACCACCTTGCACTCATTCACGCCCGTGAGGCGGAAATCGAGGCCGGCGTAGCGGTAGGTGAACTTTTCGTGATCGAAGCCGAGAATGCGCAAAATCGTGGCGTGCAAATCATGCACATGCACGGGATTTTCCGTGGCCTGGAAGCCAAAATCGTCCGTCGCACCGTGCGTGTAGCCGCCGCGCACTCCGCCGCCCGCCAGCCACATCGTGAAGCCGTAGTGATTGTGGTCACGGCCATGCTGCTTGCCGGCGTTGGAGCCGGGCGTGGGCAGTTCCACCGCCGGGGTACGGCCAAATTCACCGCCCCACATCATCAATGTGTCATCCCACAAGCCGCGCTGCTTCAAATCGCTCATGAACGCCGCGATCGCGCCGTCCGTCTGCTGCCCGAGCTTCCGATGCTCGAGAATTTCGTCGTGATTATCCCACGGCTGGCCCGCACCGGTCCAGAGCTGGATGAAACGCACGCCACGCTCCAGCAGCCGCCGCGCGATGAGGCACTGGCGGCCAAAAGCGTGGTCGCCATACATCTTCCGCACCGATTCCGGCTCTTTCATGATGTCGAAGGCGTCCGTGGCCTCCATCTGCATGCGGTAGGCCAGTTCGTAACTCTGCACACGGGCTTCGAGCTGCTGATCACGGTCCTGCTGGACGAGATTTCTTTGATTCAACTCCTGCAGTAGATCGAGCTGCCTGCGCTGCTGCTTGAGATCGAGCGAGCCATTCTTGATGAACTCCACGAGCTTTTCGACCCGCGTGTCCTCCGTGTTGATGTAAGCGCCTTGGTAAGCGCTCGGCAGGAACGACGATTGCCAGTTCTTCGTCCGCCGTGTCGGCATGCCGCCGGGACACATCGCGATGTAGCCAGGAAGGTTCGCATTCTCACTGCCCAGGCCGTAGGTAACCCAAGATCCCATCGTTGGGCGGTTCAAGCGGCCTTCGCCGCTGTTCATCAGGCCAAGCGACGGCTCATGATTTGGCACGTCGGCGTGCATCGAGCGGATCACACAGAGATCATCCGCGAATGCGCCGACTTTTTCGAAAACTTCACTCACTTCGAGGCCGCACTCGCCACGTTTCGTGAACTTGAAGGGCGATTTGAAGCCCGCGCCGGTCGGACGTTCCGTTTTGAGCACATTGGGGAGCGCCTTGCCGTCGTATTTGTCCAGCATCGGCTTCGGATCAAACGTATCGACCTGCGACGGGCCGCCGTTCATGAAGAAATGCACCACGCGTTTCGCCTTCGGCTCAAAGTGCGGTTTTTTCAGCGCCATCGGGTCCAGCGTGGCCGCTGCGGCCTGCTGATTGAAAACAGAGCCGAGCGCCACGGAGCCAAAGCCCATGCCAACACGTTGCAGCAACTGCCGACGGGTCAGGAACGCATGCTCCAAATTCGGCGCATGATGTGAGTAAAGTGAGTTCATTGGGGGTGTTAAAGATACGAGGCTGCCGACGGGTTGCTTTCGCATGATTCCAGACACAGGAAAGCACAAAAAAGGAGCGGAAGCTGCTGATGGAATGGCGCACGCAAGAGCGTATCCAAATCACCCCCAATGTTACTGAATTCACGCCATCTCGCTCTGGTCGGCTTTGTTGTCGGCACGTTTTCTCTTTCTGCCGCTCCCGCATGGAAGGACGCGGAGGGCGTTTTGAAGGCGAAATGCTACGAGTGCCACAATGAAAAGAAGACCAAGGGTGATGTCGATTTGCAGCAGTTTGCCGCCGATCCACAGATCGTGAAGCACTTTGAAGTGTGGCTCAAGGTCAAGGACACCATCGAAAACGGCGACATGCCGCCGCCGAAGGCGCATCAGATGAATGATCAGGAACATGCCGCGCTCCTCGGCTGGGTGAATGGCGAACTCGATCATCTCGCCGCCGCGCAATCCGGCGATCCCGGCCCCGTGACGATGCGCCGCCTCACGAACGCCGAGTATGATTATACGATCCGTGATCTCACCGGTCACGACTATGGCCTCGCGAAGGAATTCCAGACCGATGGCGGCGGCGGCGAAGGCTTCAGCAACACCGGCGACGTACTCTTCATGAGCCCGGCGGCCATCGACAAGTACTTCAATGCCGCGCGCAAGGTCGCCGACAACGCCACCATCATGCCCGGCACCGGCATCGTGTTCAACGCACAGCGCATCGGCCTGCGTGGCCCGGAACAGGTTAAAGCGCAGGCGCAGCAAGGACTGTATGTCTGGTATCAGCAGAAGGCGGCTCCCTATCTGCCGAAGAATGACGAAGACATGCGCGAGGCCGATTACATGGTCGCATGCTGGAAGCACAAGCATTTCAATGAGCCGCTCGAAAAGCTCGCAAAAGACACCGGCTTGAAGCTGCCCTTCCTGCAAAATTGGTCGAAGCTGGTGAACGCCACCGAGCCGAAATCACGCTTCCTCGATCTCACCCGTGTCGCTTGGCGCGAACTGCCCGGACCCGATGCCACCAAGCCCGGCCAGGTGCCGCAAACTGTGATCGACGGTGCGAAAGCCATCCAGGCGCAGCTTCTCTCCTGGAACAATCCCAAGCACCCCGGCAGTGGCGTGCAACGCCAGCAGCAGGACGCCGATGGCATCCGTCCTTATCAGTTGAACGCCGACGTCAAAGGCAGGACGCAGGTGCATCTCTGCATCGGCGATGATGGCGACGGCAACAAAGGTGACATCGCCCTCATCACCAAACTCGACCTGCGCACCACGAAAGGCCCGCTGCTCTATTTCAACTGGCTCAACAAGCAGCTCGATGAAGATCGCAAGGCCGTCGTCGCCAATCCACCGCCGCCGAACGCGGAAGCGCTCAAGAAACGCATCGCCGATCTCGAACGCGCGAAGAACGCCTTCGGCAAGCATCCGCAAGGCCGACAGATCGAGCCGCAGGTGCTCGCCATCGCCGCGCCACTCGTCTTCACCTTGCCGCTGCCGGACAACGCCACCCAGGTGCATGTCGAGGCACGCCTCGATCTGCAAAATCCCGACATCGACCAAGGCACGATTCAGTGGGCACTCACTGCTGACAAGCCGCGCGATGTCACCAAGATCATGCCTGGCGTGCTTACCGTTTGGAAAACGCAAACCGAGGCCGCACGTCGCACCATGGGCGACTTCCACGTCATGAAGATGGCCTTCCCCGACATGTTCGAGCGCCGCCTCGAAGAAGTGGCGGACAACCTGCACCGCCGCTGGCCCGGCATCACCGTCTATTACTTCAGCGACGAACAGCTCGGCCAGATCCTCGGCGACAAAGACCGCAAGCAGCTCGAAGCGATGAAGAAAGACTGGGGCTATACCGCCGTGCCCAATCTCAATCCGCAGCAGCAGAAGGAATACGACGGTGCCCTGCTCTGGCACCTGCACTACTTCGCGCAGCGCGCCTGGCGTCGTCCGATCAGCGAAGAAGAGACGAAAAAACTCGACGCCCTCTACTACGATGGCCGCAAAAAGGAACTCGACCGTGAATCCGCCGCCCGCGAAGTCATCGTGCGCGTGCTCGTCTCGCCACACTTCCTCTTCAAAGCCGAAACACTGCCCCTCGCCTCGAACGGCACCGGCGATGTGAAACTGAACGCCTTCGAGCTCGCCTCACGCCTCAGCTATTTCCTCTGGGCCTCTATGCCCGACTGGGAACTGCGCAAAGCGGCCGACGAGGGCAGCATTCTGAAGCCCGAAGTGCTCGCTGCACAGACCCAGCGCATGCTGCGTGATCCGAAAGCCAAAGCGCTCGCGAAAGAGTTCGCCGGTCAGTGGCTGAAGTTCAACGGCTTCGATGAGAAGAGCACCGTCGATGAGAAAAAATACCCTGAGTTCACCGCCGACATCCGCAACGACATGCAGCGCGAGACCATTGAGTTCTTCACGCATCTCGTGCGCGATGATCGCAGCGTCGGCGACATCATCGGCGGCGATTACTCGTTCCTGAACGAGCGTCTCGCCAAATTCTACGGCGTTCCCGGCATCACCGGTGGCGATTTCCGCGAGGTCAAACTCGCCCAGCAGCATCGCGGCGGCCTGCTCGGCATGGGAGCCATCCTGACCAAGACCTCGCGCCCTAATCGCACCAGTCCCGTGCTGCGTGGCGATTACTTATATCAAATCGTACTCGGTTTCAGTTCACCACCACCACCGCCCAACGTGCCCAAGCTCCCCGAAGGTGCCGTGAAGCCGTCATCACTCCGCGAGTCCCTCATGCAGCACCGCGCTGATCAAGCCTGCTCCGTCTGCCACGACCGCATCGACCCGCTTGGCTTCGCGTTGGAAAGTTTCGACCCCATCGGTCGCTTCCGCGCCGCTGATGAGAGCGGCGGCAAAATCGACGACACCGGCGAACTCAAAGACGGCACCAAGTTCCAAGGCCTCGACGGCCTGCGCCAATATTTGAAAAAGAACGAGCCCAACTTCAACACCCAGTTCTGCCGCAAACTCCTCGGCTACTCGCTCGGTCGCCAGACGCTGCCGAGCGACAAGGCTCTCATCGCGCAAATGCAGGACTCGCTCAAAAAGAACAACGGCAAGTTCTCCGCTACTGTCCTCACCATCATCAACAGCCGCCAGTTCCTGAACCGCCGCAATGAACCGGCGATCGCCACCAATCCATAACCGTCTCCTTTTATGAACACTTCCCGTCGCAAATTTCTCCGTGGCACCGGCATCGCGCTTGGTTTGCCTTGGTTTGAATCCATCTGCTCATTCGGCGCTGAGTCGCTGAAGAAGAACGAAGCACCGCGTCGTCTCGCGGTGTGTTTCACCGGCAACGGTGTGAACCCGCATCACTGGGGCGCGACTCAAGGCCCTGGCGGCATGGAGTTCATGAAATCGCTCTCGCCCTTGGAGCCGCTGAAGAAGCACGTCAGTGTTTTCAAAGGCCTGTGGAATCCCACGACCGTGGAAGGCGATGGCGGCCATTACCCGAAGATGAACGTGCTCTGCGGCCTCAAGGTGAAGAAGACCACCACCGATGTCGAAGTCGGTACCACCATGGATCAACTCATCGCCGCACAGACCGGCAAGTTCACGCCCGTGCCAAGCATCGTTCTCGGCACCGAGCGCCCGAGTTACAGCACGGACTCCGGTTTCACGTCGATCTACTCCGCCTACATCTCCTGGAGCACGCCGACGACGCCTGCGCCGAAAGAAATCTTTCCGCAGCAGGCCTTCGACCAGCTCTTCGACGACGGCAGCCGTCGCAAACGCGACAAGAGCATCCTCGACCTCGTGCTGGAAGACGCGAACGGCCTCAAGCCGAAGCTCAGCCAGCGCGACAAGCAGAAGCTCGACGAATACCTCACTTCCGTGCGTGAGATCGAGCAGCGCGTCGAGCTTGCCGAAAAAATAAGCCAAGCTGAGACCAGCGGCACCGGCTGGCAGCCCACCGTGAAAGTGCCCACACTCAAACGCCCCGGCCCCGGCATCCCCGCCAGCAGCGAGGAGCATCTGCGCCTCATGTTCGACATCATGGTGCTCGCCTTCCAGATGGATCGCACCCGCGTCGCCACGTTCATGATGAACAACGACCTCTCTAACATGCGCTTCCCCAGCCTCGACGGCATCAGCGGTGGCATCCACGAGCTTTCCCATCATGCGAACGACGAGCACCGCCTCGACATGTATCAGCGCGTGAATCAGCATCAGGTGAAGCTCTGGGGCGAAGCCCTCGCCAAAATGCAGGCCACCAACGAAGGCGAGCGCACCCTGCTTGAAAACAGCATGATCATGCTCACCAGCAGCCTCATGGACGGCAACGCACACGATTCACGCCAGCTCCCCGTCGTTCTCGCCGGCGGCGGTGGCGGCACCATCCAAGGAGGTCGCTATTTCGATCTCAGCGCCGATCCGAATCGCAAGATGTGCCGCCTCCACATCGCCCTCATGGATCGCATGGGCCTCCACATCGGCCACTTCGGCGATGCAGAGAACGCGCTGGCGATTTAGTCCGTGAGGTGATGCTCACTGACACCGTAGAGGTGTCATGGTCATCACCTCCCTCGACTTCGACAAACCGGGCAAGCAGCAGGGCTTTCTCCAAGTCCCTTATTCCCACAACCTTGGTGGCTGGGCGAACGTGATGATCCCCATCACGGTCGTCGCTCGCGGCAAAGGCCCGACGGTGCTGGTGCTCGGTGGCAATCATGGTGACGAATATCAGGGTCAGATCGCGATCATGAAGCTCGCACGCGAATTGATGCCCGAAAAAGTCACGGGCCGCATCATTCTCATTCCATCGCTGAACTTGCCTGCGGCCCGCGCTGCGACGCGTCTGTCCCCACTCGATGGCATGAACATGAACCGCGCCTTTCCCGGCGATGCCGAAGGCCCGGTCACCAGCCAGATCGCGCATTATCTGCGCACGGCGCTGTTTCCGATCAGCGATGTGGTGATAGACATCCATAGCGGTGGCCGCAGCATGGAGTTCGTGCCTTGCGCGCACATGCATCTCGTGCCTGATCGTGAGCAGCGGGCGAAGATGTTTGCCGCCATGCTCGCCTGGGGCACGGAATTTTGCTTCATCTACGCCGACATCGCCGGAACGGGCCTGCTGCCGGTGGAAGCGGAAAATCAGGGCAAGCTTGTCATCACCACCGAGCTCGGCGGCGGCGAAGGCATTCCTGCCAGCGTGCATCGCATCGCACAAGGTGGATTGAAGAACGTGCTCATCCATGTCGGTGCGCTCAAAGGTCGTGAAGAGCCGCGCAAGGCACCCGCGATCATCACACAGGCCACGAATCGTGAGGACTACATCCTCGCGCCAGAGTCCGGCATCTTTGAAATCACCGTCGATCTCGGCGCGAAGGTCAAAAAAGGGCAAATCGTCGGCTACATTCATCATCTGGAGCGTCCTGATCGAGCGCCGGAGGAGATCGTTGCCGCGAGCAGCGGCTATCTCATTACCATGCGTGCGCCATGCCTTACCCAGCAAGGCGATTGCGTCGCGGTGATCGCCAGACAAGTCAGCAAGCGCGAGGTCCTCCGCGCATGAGCAAGGCGAAATCAGCCGGCGCACTCGTCGCCTTCATGTGGTTCGCGTATTTCCTGAACTACTGTGATCGTCAGGCCGTGTTCGCGATGTTCCCATCGCTGCGGGCTGATTTAAAAATGAGCGATGAGCAACTCGGTCTCGTTGGAGCGATGTTTCTCTGGGTGTATGCCTTCGGATGCCCGATCTCCGGCTATCTCGGTGATCGCTTCTCGAAGCGTCTCCTCGTCGTGCTCAGCCTTGTGGTTTGGAGCATCGTCACCATCGGCACCGGTCTTGTCGCCTCAGGTGCGATGCTGCTCGCGATGCGTGCGGCTATGGGCGTGTCGGAATCGCTCTACATGTCGAGTGCGGTTGCTCTCACCGCCAGCGCGTATCCGGCGGAGCGACGCTCACGGGCCGTTTCGATGCTGATGACTGGCCAGATTGCCGGAACGGTGGCCGGCAGCTGGTTCGGTGGCTGGATGGCAGATCGCGGCCAATGGCGCGAGGCGTTCTTCGCTCTCGGGGCCGTGGGCATTTTGTATGCGCTTCCCTATTTTGGTTTTCTGCGCCGCGTCGAGGAACCGCAGGCAGACAAAGCCACAACCACCGCAGGCATCACTTTCTCCGCACTCGCTCGTTCGCGCACGTTCATGCTGCTGTGCCTTGTGTTTCCTGTTTTCGTTTTCGGCATCTGGCTGCTCTACGGTTGGCTCCCGACCTTCCTGCACGACAAGTTCGCGCTCAATCAGGCCGATGCTGCTTTCAATGCCACCGTCTTCCTGCAAACCGCCACCTTCATCGGCGTGATCGGCGGCGGCATGATCGCTGATGCGTTTTATCATCGCACCAAAGCTGCGCGCCTCTGGCTCATGGTGATCGGCCTAGCGCTTTCTGCTCCATGCATTCATGCGTTGGGCAACAGCGACACCCTTCTCGCCACTCGCATCGCAGCGACGGGTTTCGGCTTGTTCAGCGGTCTCTTCATCGGAAATATCTTCCCTGCGGCCTTTGACATCGTGTCGTCAGACGCACGAGCTACAGCCGTCGGCGTGCTGAATTTCTTCGCGGCCATCATGTCTGGCTTTGCCACCCTCTTTGGTGGCATGTGGAAGCAAACGCTCGGTATCGACAAACTGTTATCGATCACCGCACTCGCGTATCTTGCGGCGGGTATGGCCTTGATCATCGGCATCAAGAAGCTGTTCCCACGCGATGTCGCTCAATTCGAATCGCCCTCATGAAAATGAAATCGCTTCGCCTTCTCTTCGCGGTAGCCGTGCTCGCAGTCGTCCTTGGGGCCACTGCCTGGTTTTTCAAGAAGACGCATGCTGTGAGCATTGAGCCAAAGCCGGAGTCTGAAGTTGAGATGACGCTGACGGATTCGGGCGCGACTTACAAGCTCTACAAAGGCGACCTTTATCAGGTGAACTCATTGTCAGGGAAGTGGGAGTTCGTGAAGCAGTATTACGACCCAGATTTCTACGCGAAGAATTATGTCGAGCGCGATGGCGGCATCTTCCGCAAGGGCGACAAAGACGAACTCGTGCCCGTGAAGAAGAGCTTTGCGGATGATTTCGAGGGCTCGGCGAAGCTTGCTGATTTGATCGGCATCAAGCGCGGCTGGACCACCTGCGAACTGCAATCACCGATGGCTCCGACGGTGAAGGATTACGTGAAGCTGCGGAACTGCATCCTGAAAGGCGAATCGGACTTTCTCGACAATCGAATCGAGCCGAGTGCCGAGGTGGTGCATGGAGGCAAGACAGCGCTGAAGACCATGTCGATACCGCCGAGTCGCGCCATGGTCACAGCGAAATCATCGCTCTCCACCGAGTTGCTACATTTCGTGAAAGGCGACGATGTGTGGATGTCGATCTGGTGCCATGTGCCCATGGACAGTGGGATGCCATTCACGGTCCTGGATCTTGAGACGACATGGATCGCCGAGCACCCCGGGATGCGCATCGTGATCACTGATGGCAAGTATGCCGCACTTCAACTCAAGGCGGCCGGTCATGCCTATTACCGTCAGGAGAAGGGTAAAGAAGTCTCGTTTCCTAAGGGGCGGTGGGTGAATCTCAAAGTGCATCTCAAACTCACCGAGAAGGGCGACGGCGTGATCGAAATGTGGCAGGACGGGCAGCAGATACTCGACGCTCACGGGCAAACGCTGGTGCTGGCACACGCGATCTATAACAGCTTCGAAATCGGCATCAGCGCTTACAACGAGCAGGGCAAATCCACGACCCTGTATGTGGATGACGTCTCGATCTCCGATCAGCCGATGAAATAAAGCTGCGCCAACTATTCAAGACATGAAACACCTCCTCACGATTTGCCTCACAACACTCATGCTCGCTGTGTCGGCACTGCGTGCTGCCGACGCACCCAAGCCCATCGCCACGCATCGCGTTCCGCTTTGGCCCGCAAACCAAGCACCCATTGGTGATGGCAAGTTCGAGGACAGCAAGTTGGCGCTCGAAGTCTTCCTCCCGCCTGCCGACAAAGCCAACGGCGCGGCCATTGTGCTCTGCCCAGGCGGCGGTTACATCCGCCATGTCACCGACCGCGAGGGCTATCCCATCGCGCAATGGCTCAACGAGCACGGCATCGCCTGCGTCATCCTTGAGTATCGACTGCCAGAGCTGCGTCATAAGGTCCCGCTGCCTGATGCGCAACGCGCCATCCGCCTAACTCGTGCGAACGCCGCCGCGTGGAAGGTTCATCCGCAGCGCATCGGCATTCTAGGCTTCTCTGCCGGTGGTCACGTCGCCTCGACGGCGCTCACGCATTTCAATGCGGGCGATGCTGCGAATACCGATCCAATCGAGCGCTTGACCTGCCGTCCCGACTTCGGCTGGCTCGTTTATCCCGTCGTCACGATGGGCCAGTTCACGCACACCGGCTCCAAAGAGAAACTCATCGGCCCCAACGCCGCATCGGACCTCGTACGTCTTTATTCCAACGAAACCCAAGTCACCGTCGATACCCCGCCCGCCTTCCTCGCTCACGCCATCGACGACAAGGCCGTGCCCATCGAAAACAGCCGCCAGTTCGTCGCTGCGATGAAAGGCAACAACGTCCCCGTCGAACTCCTCGAACTCCCCACTGGCGGCCACGGCTTCAACGGCTGCAAAGGCCCGCTTTGGGAGCAGTGGAAAGCGGCTGCGCTGAAATGGCTCGCCGCACAGAAACTCATTCCGCTCAGCGACTCATGAAACGACTTTGCATCGCCACGCTCATCATCGCGAGCCGTCTGTTCGCCGCCGATCCACAGGACGTCGCCTTCAAATCCATGCTCGATGGCACCGAGCAGCGTTACGTTGAATTGCTGCCTGAAGAATTTGAGCCGATGATGGCTCACGATGTGTTGATCGCGTTCCACGGCCACGGATCGGATCGCTGGCAGTTCATCAAGGATGGACGCGGTGAGTGTAAAGGCTTGCGCGATGTAGCGGAGAGGTATGGGCTGATCTTTGTATCGCCGGATTATCGTGCGAAGACTTCGTGGATGGGGCCAGCGGCAGAAGCGGATGTGGTGCAGATCATTGGCGAACTGAAGAAACGGCATCATGTGAATCGTGTATTCATCGCCGGTGGCTCCATGGGCGGCACGGCTGTGTTGACCTTCGCTGCGCTGCATCCTGAGCTGGTCGCAGGTGTGTGCAGCCTGAATGGCATCGCGAATCTGGTGGAGTATGAGAAGTTCCAGGATGCACGCACGGCCTCGTATGGCGGCACCAAGATGAAGAAGCCGGATGAATACAAGAAGCGGAGCGCAGAATTCTGGCCGGATAAGTTCACGATGCCTGTGGCGTTCACAACTGGCGGTAAAGACGACATCGTGCCGCCAGCGAGCGTGCTGCGGCTCGCGGAGAAGCTAAAGCAAGACAAACGCAAGGTGCTCAGCATTCATCGCGAAGCAGGCGGCCACTCGACAACTTACGAGGACACCGTGGAAGCGATGAAGTTTGTGCTGGGTGAAGCTGGGGCACTGACGTTTGAGCAGAAAGGCGGCTGGGTGGCTCAATTATCGACTTCTCCAGTGCTGAATCGTCCCAAGGCGGAACGCGAGCGGTTGAACGCCGACATTCGTCTGTTCTCCGCAGGCGTGGGCCACGCGCTGACTTTTGATACGTCCTTTTCACCGGCCGACATCCGGCTCATCGAGAGGGCCGTCGTGCGCGACACAGAGCGTGCCGTCTCTGAGACTGCCCCATGGACAACCAAGCACGGCAAAGTCATTCGTGGCTTTGTCTCCGCCATCGACGACTCCGTTCAGCCTTACGGCGTGATCATCCCGAAGAGCTACGACGGCACGAAGCCCATGCGGCTCGATGTCGTGCTGCACGGCAGTTCCAGGCCGGTGGGCATGAGTGAACTCAACTTCATCAGCCGCTTCGACGAAGGCGATGATGACAAAGGCAACGCGCCGGAGGTGGACTACATCGAGCTGCATCCGCTCGGCCGTGTGGAGAACTGCTACCGCTGGGCGGGCGAGACGGATGTGTTTGAGGCGATTGAAGCCGTGTGCCGCAACTACAACATTGACCGCGACCGCATCGTGTTGCGCGGCATGAGCATGGGCGCGTCAGGCACATGGCATCTGGGTTTAAAGCACCCAGATCGCTTCGTCGCCATCGGGCCATATTGCGGTTACGTCGATACGCATCGCTTCTCCGAGACACCGATCCCCGGCTTCATCAAAGTCGGCCCGCTGCCGCCGCATCAAGAGATCGGACTGCACATGCTCGACTCCATCGACTATGCTGCGAACGCCGCCATGGTGCCCGAGATCGCGGCCATCGGTGATCAGGACACGTTCTTCGGCTCGCATGTCCACATGGGCGAGGTCTTCGCGAAAGAAGGCGTCCCCTTCGCGAATCTCATCTCGCCCGGGACCAAGCATGTCATTGACCCGAAGACACACGCTGAGCAGATGCGCCGCATCGGCGAATACATGGCCAAGGGCATCGACCACGACCCAAAACAGATGCGTTTCGTGACCTGGACCCTGAAATACAACCGCTGTCACTGGCTGGAACTGCTGGCGCTCGGCAAACACTACGAACGCGCCGAGTTTCGTGCCAACGTGACAGACGACGGCATTGAAGTCAGCCAGGTGAGCAACATCACGCGTTTCGCCATTCATCGAGATGTTTCCCGATTGCGAATTGTTGGTGTTGAGATCGCGCTGCCACCGCACAAGAACGGCGACGCGCTGGTTTTCAGTAAAACAGGCGATTCGTGGCATTGCGATGGTCCACGCGAGCAAATCACCCTCATAGGCAAATGTCCTGGCCTGCAGGGCCCCATCGACGACGCTTTCGCCACGCCCTTCCTCTGCGTTCGAGGCACTGGGAAGCCTTGGAACGCCAAAGTAGACGCATGGGCACAGGAAAACCTGATGCGCTTCGAATACGAGTGGGCGCGCTACATGCGCGGCGATCTACCCGTGAAGAATGACACCGAAGTCTCCGAGGCTGACGTGCGCGACAAACACCTCATCCTCTTCGGTGATCCCGGCAGCAACTCATGGATCGCTAAAGCCCTGCCGAAGCTACCCGTAACGTGGACCCGCGACGAAGTCCGGCTCGGAGAACAATCGCAGTCGGCAGCCAGTCACGCGCCCGCTTTCATCTGCGCCAGCCCGTTCGCCAAAGATCGCTACATCGTCATCAACAGCGGCCACACTTTCCACGAGAAGGAGTTCGCGGCTTTCAATTACCTGCTGTTTCCCCGCCTCGGAGACTGGGCCGTGATGAAGATTGATGCCGAAGAACCGGTGAAGGTTGGATATTTCGATGAGTCTTGGGTGAAGGCTGGCGTTGTCGCACCGTAGAAAGAGACGCCCATGCCCCGAATCCTCATCGCCGAATGCAAACAGGAAGTCTCCACCTTCAATCCGGTCCTCAGCGGATACGAAGACTTCACACTTCGTCATGGTCAGACCATCCTCGATTATCATCGTCGCGTGCGAAGCGAGGTGGGCGGAGCGTTGAGCGTGTTCGATGCGGCTCCGGGCGTCGAACTCGTGCCGACGTGCAGCGCACATTTCATCACCTCGGGCGGCAAGCTGGCGGATGCGGGATTTGCGCGCATTGCAGATGAATTGCTTGGTGCCATCAAAGCTGCGTCGCCAGTGGATGGTGTTTACTTTTCCCTGCATGGCGCGATGGCGACGGAGAGTGAGGGCGATCCCGAAGGCTGGCTGTTGGCGGAGACGCGGAGGATTGTCGGCGAGAAGGTGCCCATCGTGATTTCACTCGATCTGCATGGCATCCTCACAGATCGGATGCTGGAGCAGAGTGATGCCGCCGTGGCGTTTCACACCTACCCGCACGTCGATTTCTTCGGCACTGGCGAGCGCGCGGCGAAGCTGCTGCTGCGCATCGTCGCAGGTGAAGTGAAGCCGGTGACCGCGAAGGTAACCGTGCCAGCCCTGGTGCGTGGTGATGAACTCATCACAGCGAGCGGCTCGATTCGTCATGCGGTGGATGCGGCGAAGGAGATCGAGCGAAGCACGGGCGGACTCTCGGCGGCGATGATGTGGGGCAATCCGTTTACCGATGTGCCTGCGCTGGCCTCGAACAGCTTCGTGGTGACGGACAATGATCCCGCAAGAGCCGAGCGTGAGGCATTGCGCATCGCAAACTTGTTTTGGGATCATCATCAGAAGATGCAGGTGCCGCTGACGAGCCTGGCTGATGCTGCGCGGATGACGAAGGAGAGTTCGACCGGCACGGTGGTGCTCGTTGATGCTGCCGATGCCACCAGCTCAGGAGCGTCTGGCGACAGCATTGCAATCCTGCGTGCACTGATTGAGGCGGGCTATAAAGGCACCGCTTTGATTCCGATTGTTGATCCGGCGGCCGTCGAGGCGGCTTTTGCGTCAGGGATCAGCAATGAGGTGAAGACGACGGTTGGTGGCGCTCTCGATCCAGCGCGGTTCACGCCGCTGCCGATTGTGGGACGAGTGCGGACGCTGTCGGACGGCTGGTTTCACAGCGAGACGACACGCGAGTTGTGGGAGGCCGGACCCACGGCGGTGATTCAAGTTGGCAACACCATGCTGATCGTCACAAGCCGAGCGGTGAGCCTGTATGATCGAGCACTATTCCTCGCACATGGCTGTGATCCGAAACACTTCGGCGCGGTGGTAGTGAAGTCACCGCACTGCGAACCGCACATGTTCAAAGAATGGGCGACTCTTTACATCGACGTGGATGCGCCGGGCTCCACAAGTGCCAATCTACGCAGCCTTGGCCATACCAAATGTGCGCGACCGATGTTCCCGCTGGATGCAGACGTGCCATTCAAACCCCAAGCCAAGCTTTTCCAACGACACCCATGAAAATCCGAGAAATCCGCTGCGCAGGTTTACGCGGAGCCACGCCTGAAGGCGGCTGGAGCAACGAACTCCGGCCTGATGACTGCATCCACACGCTCATCGCCGTTCACACCGATGAGGGAGCTGTCGGGCTTGGCAGTGTGTTCACGAATGACGCGCTCGTTCGCGCTTCGCTGGCGGTGCTGGAGCCGCTATATCGCGGCGAGAACGCCCTCGAACCCGAGCGCGTAAGCGAGAAGCTCCATCAGAACATGTTCTGGCTCGGGCGTGGTGGTGCCATCACGCACGCGATCAGCGGCATCGACATCGCGCTGTGGGATTTGCTGGGCAAGGCAACGGGACAACCCGTCGGACGCTTGCTCGGCGGTCGTTACCGCGAGCGCGTGCAGCCGTATGCCTCGCTGCTCATGGATGAACCCGAAAAGCTGCGTGATCATCTTCTGAAAGTGAAGGCGCTGGGTTTCCGCGCCTTCAAGATCGGCTGGGGGCCGTTTGGGCGACGCAATGCCGCCACAGATGAAGCCATCGTCAAAGCCGCGCGTGAAGCCGTGGGTCCGGACAACAAGCTCATGGTCGATGCCGGTGGCAGCGATGCGCATTGGACCAACGGTTACAAGTGGGCGCTCAATACCGCGAAGATGCTCGCCGACTACGATGTGCATTGGTTTGAAGAAGCCCTCACGCCCGACTCGCTCGAAGACTTTGCCAAGCTCCGCGAGCATTCGCCGGTGCCGATCAGCGGCGGCGAAGTGCTCACTCGCCGCCAGGCCTTCCAGCCCTTCCTCGAAGCTCGCGCCTTCGACATCATCCAGCCCGATGTGACGAAAGTCGGTGGTATCAGCGAAGAACGCCGCATCGCGTGGATGGCGCAGGAACATGGCGTGCAGTTCATCCCACACGGCTGGAACACCGCCGTCGGACTCGCTGCCGATTTGCATCTCGCCTCCGCCTTCCCCGGCACTGACTTGGTCGAGTATCTCACCGGCTCGCCGTTCATCGACGAGATCACCGTTGGTGGATGGAAGTTGGATGCAGACGGGATGCTGGCCATCCCGACGATACCCGGTCTCGGTCTCGAACTGGATCCCGATGTGGTGAAGAAATACACGCGTGGTGAGCCGTTGCTTGATTGATCACTCCTTCGTGATCGTCTCGTCGAGGTTCAGCAAGACACGTGCGACGAGCGTTTGCGGTGCCAGTTCGCTTTTCTTCTGCTCATGGCGGTGAAGCATGTCGAGTAGCACGCTGCTTTCCTTCGGCGTGGGTGCGCGGCCAGTGCAGAGTTGGAAGCCGTGGGCGATGCGAGAGGCATCATCGGTGCCGCCTTCTTTCCACATGCGTTCGCCGAGGGCTTTGGCGGTTTCCAGGCTCATGGTTTCGTTCAGCGTCATGAGCGCCTGCAGCGGCGTGTTGCTCCTAGAGCGGCGGATGCAGGAGGATTCGCCATTCGGCACGTCGAAAGTGCTCAGAAATGGATACGGTGTGCTGCGGCGGCGGAAGACATAGACGCTGCGGCGATACTTCTCCGCGCCTTCCTCTACCTTCCACGGGAAGGGTGCGTAGCTGGCGGGTTTTTCGAAGAGATGCGCAGGCGCGGGCGGCATGACGGGGCGTCCACCGATTTCGGGATTGAGCAAACCACTCGCCGCGAGCTGGATGTCGCGCACGACCTCGCCTTCGACGCGGAATCGCGGCCCGCGAGCGAGGAGGCGATTGTAGGGATCGCGGTCGAGGAGTTGAGGTGTGACGTTGCTGGACTGCTGGTAGGTCTCGCTGGTGACGATGAGTTTGAGCAGATGCTTGGTGCTCCAAGCGTGCTCCATGAAATCGACAGCGAGCCAGTCGAGCAGCTCGGGATGGCTCGGTGGTGTGCCTTGCGTGCCGAAGTCTTCGGCAGTCTCGACCAAGCCGGTGCCGAAGACGGCCTGCCACACGCGGTTCACATAAGCACGTGCGGCGGTGGGCGATTTTTTGTCCACTAGCCACTTCGCGAAGGTCAAACGGCTGCCGTCGGCTTTTGAGGGCAGCGGATTGAGCACGGCGGGCACACCGCTGGTGACTTTGTCGCCGGGCTTGGTGAAATCACCGCGTTTGAGCACGGTGGTCATGCGTGGTTGCTCGCGGGAGTCGAGCACGAGAGTGGTGCTGCCTTGTGGATGTTCCTTCCATGCGGCTTCGATCTCGTCATTCACGGATTTCCACTCGGCCACAGTGGCACGGAATGCAGTGAATTCAGATTTCTTGCCGTAAAGCGGGTCGGCCTCTGCATTGGCGGCGTCGCTGCTGCTAATGCGGTAACGGCCAAGGTTCATCGTTTGCAGGTCGTCGCTGTTCCACCCGCCGTGCTTCATGCTGAGATTGATTGTTAATTCCGAGTCAGGTTTCACCTCGACAGGTTTTTCAAGCACGAACACTGCGTTACGCGGCACGTTGCGGCGACCGGGCCCAGCATCAATGCCCCATGCGGTTTCACCTTTGCCGTCGATGGCGTAGCTGATGGGACCAGTGACGCGTTTGTCCTTCTCTGTCTCTTTGTCGCGTGCAAAAGGTGCGAGCGGCGTGTTTTCTGGCTCACCGAAGTCGGCGGTAGCATTGATGAACTTCAGCTTCGTCATTTTGCCATCGATCTTCATCTCTGCCTCGAATTCAGTGAGTGCCGCGGTGCCTTTTTGTGAACGTCCGGGGCCGTAAGCAGGCAGGTTCGGATCGTTCATGAGTTCAAGGCAGAAAGCGCTGATGGTTTGCGCTACATTGAGCTTCACAATGAACTTCACGTTGGATTTTGTGGGGGCGTAACCTTGAGCGAGGATGCTGCCATCGGGCTGACGCAGCGCTTTTTCGCCACCAGAGGGATCGTCTTCAAAGTGCAGTGTGCGCCACTGCGGCTGCGCGGCTTTGATCTTTGCCATCCACACATTCATGCGCTGTTGCCAGTCGGGATGATCGTGTTTGAGCTTGGCTTCGAGTTCAGTGACGCGCTGAAGAATCTGCGCACACTGCATCTGCTCGCTGGCGGTATAAACAACGCGCCAAGGCTCGTTGTCGTTGTTCAGGTAAGCGAACATACGGTAGTACTCCTCCTGCGAGATGGGATCGTACTTGTGGTTATGGCATTGCGCGCAGCCAATGGAGAGACCGAGAACGTTTTTACCGATGACGTCCAAGTGGTCGAACATGGCCTCCATGCGGAACTGCTCGGGGTCGATGCCGCCTTCCTCGTTGATCATCGAATTCCGCAGGAAGCCGGTGGCAACAATTTGATCCTGCGTTGCATTGGAAATCTGATCACCGCCGATTTGTTGGATGATAAACTGGTCGTAAGGCAGGTCACGGTTGTAGGCGCTGATAACCCAGTCGCGATAGAACCAGATGAAGCGCATCGGATCTTTTTCGTAACCGTTGCTATCGGCGTAGTGCGCACCATCAAGCCAGTGGCGAGCCCAGCGTTCACCAAAATGTTCGGAGGACAGAAGCCGAGCGGCCAGTTGCTTGATGCTCACCACTGGATCATTGCGATAGGCAGCGACAACGTTGTCGATCTCCTTCGGTGAAGGTGGCAGGCCGGTGAGATCGAGAGAGATCCGGCGGATGAGTGTTTCAGGAGACGCGGTAGGTGCAGGTGCGAGTTTTTCTGTTTCAAGATGAGCACGAATGAAGGCGTCGATAGGATGTTTCGCGTTTGCAGGCACCTTTGGCTTCACGGGCGGCTTGAAGGCCCAATGGTCGATTTTTTGTTCGAGCTTCACACTGGCGCCATCAGGCCAGACCGCTCCAGCATCGATCCACGCTTTGAGTTTGCCGATTTCATCAGCGGTGAGTGGGTCCCCCTTGCGCGGCATGCGCATTTTCGGGTTTGTGCCGAGCACGGCGTGCATCAGGCGGCTTTCATTCGCTCTGCCGGGAACGAAGGCGAGGCCAAAATCACCACCTTTGAGCGCGGTAGGTTTATGATCGAGTCGAAAGGCGGCTTCCTGCTTGTGCGGGCCGTGACATTGATAGCAGTGCTTGCTAAAGATCGGTTGGATATCCTGAACAAAATCGACGCCAGCCAAGGCAGGCCTCGCCAGCAGAAATAAAAGTAGTACAGGCAGTTTTTTCACGGTTACGGAGTCATGCGCGAGCAATGCATGCGAAATCAGCGCGTGCCGCATGGAGAATGCTGTCGGCCCGCTTCATTGACCAACGGCGAGTTCGAGCGACGGGTTGGGCTTGGGCAGGCCCTTTTTCTCCCAAACAACCTTCTTTTCTGCGTCGAGCACCTGAACCGTGAGGTTCACCGTGCGGTCACCATAATCTTTGTCGGTGCGATTCCAGATAACGATAGTATTCAGCGGCACTTCATGGCCGAGATCAACCTGCCACCACGGGTTTTTGTCTCCGCCTTTCGTATGCATGACGCTCTTATTTCCGATGTTGCCATCCGTGTTGCCGTCATTAGCAAGATTGGGGGTGCCGTCCCAATCGATACTGCTCTGCGTTGCATTACCCTTAACAGCGAGGTTTGAATCACCGCTAAAGACCTGCACTTCGGCCATGTTAAGGGTGGCTATGCCGGGAATTTCGACACGAACATATCGGCCGACTAGGCCAGGGCCTGCTCGGGTAGGCTTTGGCGCATTGGCCGCCACTCCATTGCTACCGCTGTTTGATTTCGTTGCGGGAGGTGCCGACCTTTCTCCACCACTAATCATTGGCCACAGAAAAAAACCGGCGATGCCTAGCGCCGCGACGTTCAGCAGCACAATTGCCAAAATACGTCCAACAGAACGCTGTTTCCCCATGGATGCAGCTGGTTGCGCAGCGCCACCGGCTGTGCTGGATTTTTTTATGCCATTCGATGTCGTAGCTATGGTTTTCGCCACGATCGGTCTGGGTTTCGGTGCGTTGGGGTGTGAAGAGGCGCTGAGTTGTGCGGTTTGTGTGCCAGGTGCCATCGCAGGAGCCTGCTGAGGCATGTAGGTGAAGCCCGGGTGCATCCCCGTCATCAGCACGTCCAGTGCTTGGGCGACGGACTGCGGCCGCTGTTGCGGCAGCATGTTAAGCAGCCAAGCCAACCAGTCGCGCAGGGGTTGGTCCAGATCTGGACGCACATGGTTTAGCGCATAGTTGACATTGAAGACCCGCCAGTCGGACAAGATTTCCTCAACGTTTTCACCCTGCGCGGGCGCGGAGTTCGTGGCGAGGCAGAAGAGGCTTGCGGCGGCGGTGAATAGATCACTTTGCGTTGTCGGGGAGCCGCCGCTGTGCAACTCAGGCGCACGAAACCATAATGTCTCCGGTGACTGTACCTCGCGTGTGAGTGTAAGGCCCCAGTCCTGCACCTGGAGAAACAAGCCACCACCGGGATGGTCGGCGATGATTAGGTTGCTCGGTTTCGGATCGCCATGCGGCTGGCGCAAATGCTCACCTACCAGCAGCGCATGCATGAGTTGCACCGCGAGTGCACGAAGATCAGTCGGAGAGGGTTGGCGCTCAGTTGCGAAGGCGCGGGCGTTCATTCCCGGCATGAATTCATAGACGAGAGCAAACTCATCCTCCGTAGGCAGCAGGGTGATGAGGCCAGCGATTTGTGGATGCCGTAACTGCAGCAGTGTGGGGGCGAGAAGTTGCAGTTTTTCGCGATCCAGCGGATGTGGGGCCTCGCAATCCTGCAGGAGCACTTTAAGCAGCACCTTGCGTCCGGTCGCTGTTTCGATGCCTCGATACACCTTCGCTGCCGGACCTACGGCGAGGAGTTTTTCAGGCTGAAAGGCGTCTGCGTGCATTTTGAAAACAATTAACCTCAGCATGACAAAAACGCCACCCTCTAAGCAAGAGAAGATTGGCGCACTTGCACGATGGCACTTCTGCCGCACAGTCGCGGTATGTTGAAACTCGGACTCATCGGCTGCGGAAAAATGGGCGGTGCATTGCTGCGCGGCGTGGAGCAGGCGCTTGGCAAAGGCAGCCTGCAGGTAGCGCTCAGTGATGTCGTGCCAGAGGCGGTGAACTCCCTCAGGAAATGTCTTTCGTGCAAATCCATCACCGGCACGCCAGCGGAAGTAGCTGCGGCTTCAGATGTGATCATCCTCGCCGTGAAACCCGCCGACGTTAGGGCGCTGTGCGAAACGCTCGCCAACGTCAAAGGCTCACGCCTTTACCTTAGCATCGCCGCTGGCATCTCGATCCTGAATCTCGAAGCATGGCTCGGTGGCAAGCAGCGTGTGATCCGCAGCATGCCGAATACGCCTGCCCTCGTAGGCAAGGGTGCCGCTGCCTTTGCACGTGGCAGCAAAACTACGGTGAAGGATGCCGCACTCGCCACTAAGATCCTCGGCGCTGTCGGCACGGCGGACGAGGTCGCTGAAAAACTTCTCGATGCCGTCACTGGCCTCTCGGGCAGTGGCCCGGCCTATATTTACACGGTGATCGAAGCCTTGGCCGATGGCGGCGTACTCATGGGACTGGCACGAGCCACGGCGCTGCGACTCGCGGCTCAAACGGTCGCTGGAGCCGCGGAAATGGTGCTCGAAACCGGCAAGCATCCCGCTGCCTTGCGTGATGAAGTCACCAGCCCTGGCGGCACAACGATAGCTGCGCTCGAAAAACTCGAGCAACACGGTTTGCGCAATGCCATGATCCAAGCCGTGCGAGCGGCGACGGAAAAGAGCAAGGCACTGGGCGCTTGAATCAAAACACTGGCTTGAAGTAGCCGATGTAGCCCAACACGCCACCGATCACGGCGGCGATGAGCACCACTAACGGTGCAGCGAGCACGCGGCGCTTGGCGAGAACAGGCAGGAAGCCAAGCACGAGCCAGAGGGCAAACTTAATGAGAACCCATGGCTGCGTGTAATAGGAAGGTGCATCCGGTGGTAACAGTTTGGCATACTTGGCGACCATTCCGAAACCAGATACCAAACTGATGACCAAACCGATGCCGTGCCACATCATGGCTTTCTTTGCACCTTCACTGGAAAGCAGGCCGCCGAAGCCAATGAAAACAAAAATTAGGCCGATGAGATGAAGGAAGTGATAAGTCTGGAGGGTCATGACCGCATCCATGCCCAGAACCGGAGCTTTCACAAGTGCGAGGATCATGATGAAATGATGCCGCACGCTATGAAACTCGGTTCCATCATACTCTCATCAAGGTTGGGCATGAATTCAGGCTTTTCGTTCGTCAGTGGTTGTGATTAATGGCGGGATGTCTGCATCTCCGATCTTGGCTTCTGACTCGCCCACTTTCATACGCCGCGCTTGGCTGATCGTGGCGCTGCTCTTTCCCGTGGCGCTTCTTAACTACCTGGACCGGCAGATGATCGCCTCGATGAAGGTATCGGTGATGAGTGACATCAAGGATATCGGCAGCGAGGCGAACTGGGGGCATATGCTGGCGTCGTTCAAGTGGGTGTACGCCATCTTCAGTCCCATCGGTGGCTACATCGCGGACCGCTTCAGCCGCAAACTGACGATCTGTGGTAGTCTGTTCGTATGGTCGCTCATTACTTGGCTCACCGGCCATGTGGGTAGCTTTAACGAGTTGTACTGGGCGCGCACCTTGATGGGTATTAGCGAGGCGTTTTATATCCCGGCAGCGCTGGCGCTGATCGCGGATTATCACACTGCAGGGACGCGATCCCGGGCGATCGGCGTGCATCAGATGGGCATTTACTGTGGCGTGATGGTCGGCGGTTTTGCCGGTTTTGTGGCTGATGCGCCAGACCTCGGCTGGCGATTCATGTTCGACTTCACCGGTCTGGCTGGCATCCTCTACGCGATCCCGCTGCTGCTCCTGCTGCGTGATGTGCCACGGCAGGCAGACACGCAGAAGGCACAGGATCCGGCTGCTCGCGGCGGCCCGTTGGGTGAACTGCTGATGAACCGTAATTTCATCCTGCTGGTGTTTTACTTCACGCTGCCAGCACTCGCTGCCTGGGTGGTGCGCGATTGGATGCCGGCGATTTTGCAAAAGGCCTTCAACATCAGCCAGGGCAAGGCCGGTGTATCCGCCTCGCTCTACTGGCAGGCGGCAGCATTGCTATCAGCAATACTTGGCGGCTGGCTGGCAGATCGCTGGATGCAGCGTAGCGAACGCGGACGCATCTATGTCAGTGCCATCGGCATGATGCTCATCGTGCCGGCGATGTTCGGCGTCGGCAATGCGCCTGCGCTCAACTCTTTCGGACTCGCCATTGCCTCACTGATTCTATTCGGCGTCGGCTGGGGTTTCTTTGACTGCAACAACATGCCGATCCTCAGCCAAATCGCGCGCCCACATATGCGGGCCACGGGATACGGCCTCATGAACTTCGTCAGCATGATGTGTGGTGGTGTGGCCGACTGGGGCTTCGGTGTGATGCGGGATCATCAAGTGCCGCTCAATATCATCTTCGGCGTCTTTGCCCTTGTGTGCGTATTCCCACTCGTGCTGGTGCTCCTGATCCGACCGAAACCGGAAACCTGAATGAAAATCAACCGCCGCAAATTTTGCATGGCGTGCCATCCGTGGCTTTGCACGGTGCCTGCGGCTTAAAATAGCGGCAGTTGTTGTTGTGCCGCGTGCCTGATGAACTGAGGCTCCAACCTGTCACCAGGCCACCGCCACCAGCCGCAGGAGGTCTAGCGTCCGCAGCCTTGGGAGTTGCGGCACTCTCTTCACTTGTCGTCACAATGACCAGCGAATTTTTTCGTAGCACTTCCGCTGCCAACATGATTGGTTCTCCATTAACGGCTGGTTTCGCCCAAGGCACGCCGGGCGTTTGCTGCACGGAATCTGGCAGCAATTTCTCCAAAGACGCGATACGAACACAGTCGGATAAACCGGCAACCACAGGCTGATCCGTTCCCGCAGTCGGCTGCGTCGTGCGACTACCTAGCATGCGTGACTGGCCGGAGAAGAAGATTCCGATAAGATCCCCTTTTTCATCAAGCACATAACCGCCCTTGCTGTTTTCAGGGATCGCGGCGTCATGTTCAAAGATGTCTGAGCCGATCAATCGGCTGATTCTGCCAGCCGTGCGCGCAGCAGTGGCATACGTTTTTCCATCGCTCGCGAGCATCAGCGAGACGGCGAAGATCTTTTGTCCAGGCTCGATCGGTTTACTCGGCAAGAGCCGCTTGGGACCTGTATCGATATCGCTGGTTAGCAGCGCCACGTCCAGAGGCTCGCTCGATTGCAAAACGTTGGCCTGCACATCTTTGCCATTGAAGTGCATCGTCATAGTCTTGGCATTCTTCAGCTGCGCCGCCTCCGCGATGAAGTATTTGTTGCCTAATGGCAACACCAGACCGCGCAAGATGATCAGTTTGGCGCTCGGTTCCTGAATTTTAGCCGCTTCGGTGTCGCCCGCCTGCGCGATTCGCAGCGATGTATCCACTGCCTCATCGAGCGATACACTGTAGGCGTTGATCAGCGTGCTTTTACCGTCCAGCGTCTGAAATGTTCGTGTTCCCGCATGGAACAACCTCTTGCCCATCACCCTTGCATTCAGTTCCGTGGCAAATTCGTTGCTGCGCAGCACCAGAAATGGCGCACCCGTGGCAATCCAGGTTTCTTTTTCGACCGGTTGCTTCTTGATGATGCGGCACACGTAGCCTTCAGGCAGGAGCTGATCCACCTGCATATCGAGAGCGCCCACACTGACAGCTGCATCGAGTACAACCTGTGCTTGTTGCGCAAATTGCTGGTCTTCTTTGGAAAAAACGGCGACGGGATAAACCGTCGCTTTGCCATCCTTGTCTTTCAGCAGGAGCTTATCCTCCTTCATTCCAGCAAACTGAGCTTCCAGGGTTCGCGTGCCATCCGCGCTGTGCCATTCACGTGCTGAAACAGTCGCGCAGGTCATGACTGCGAAGATAAGGAGATTCCGCCAACTCATGGGCGCGAGATTAGGCACGATCTCGTCAGGAGCAACCCTCTACTGCGGCCTGCCGCCACGCTTCAATTCATCGGCAACGTCACCGAATGCCTGCGCGAGCGCCTGCCAGTCTTCCGCCATCGTGTCCCAGCCGCCGCTGACGCGCACCACGCGTTTCAATTCTTCCGCGCTCGCTCCGAGTGCTGTCACCACGACCGATGATCCTTCTTTGCCCGAACTGCAGGCCGAACCCGTCGAGATGCTGAAGCCACGCCGCGACAACCGCGTGAGCCACTTCAAATTGTCATGCTCCGGCATCACCATCAGCACGGTGTTCCAAAGCCGTGGCGCGGAATCGCTGATCACACGCAAGTTTTCAAAGCGGGCGCGCATTGCGGTGACGAAATCATCGCGCCGCTTGCTTTGCGCGACCTCAATATCGCTCAAATGCGGTGTGATCGTTTCCAATGCGGTCACCATCGCCTCAATTGCCGGATAATTCTCTGTTCCGGCTCTGCGGCCACTTTCCTGGGGTCCGCCACGCATGAAATTCAGCCGCGAATCCTCCGCAGGCAGAACTAGAAACCCACAGCCTTTGGTGCCGCCGAATTTATGAGCACTGCCGGTGATGAAATCGCATTCACCGAGATTGCTGGCGTCCAGTTTGCCGATCCACTGTGCTGCATCCGTGTGGAACAGCACACCTTGCTCGCGACAGATGGCGGCAATCTCACTCCACGGCTGCAACGCGCCGCTTTCATTGTTCGCGGCCATTACGGAGACCAGTGCAGGCCGTTTCGATGCGATCAGTGCCTTCACGGCATCCGGTTCCACGACACCGTCAGCATTTACCGGCAGTTCCAGCGCCTTGCCAGCAGCCATGCGCACACTCGGATGTTCGATGGCGGAGATCGCGACGAGTTCAAAGGAGCGCATCAAGGCATTGTTCGATTCCGTGGCACCTGAAGTGAACACGATACGTTCCGCATCAGTGCCGATCAGCGTGCTAAGTCGTTCCCGAGCAGACTCAAGCTGCTGGCTGGCAAGCCCCGCATCGCGATATAAGCTCGAAGGGTTGTGCCAGTGCTTCTCACTCGCACGAAGCCACGCCTCACGTGCAGCGGGGTGCAGTGGGGTCGTCGCATTGTGATCAAAGTAGCCGTTCATGAGGCAGGCTTGAATCGCGAAGGCAATGGGATGTGCGCCAACATCAGGATGAGAGCGAGGCCAAGGTATGGCAGCCACGCATCACCCGCACCATTAGACATAAGACCATTGACGAAACCGAGTGCTCCCACGCCTTCACTCAGGGCAAAAACCACGACATTGCCTCCCAGGAAGCGTCCATGGCCTGCAGGATCATCCAAGGAAAGTTTCCCAGTTGCAAATCCGCCCAGCAGCAGCTTGCGCAACACAAAACTCAAGGCCGACGCACTCCCAGCAGCCAAGGCAATGACCGAACCCATGCTGGCAGCATCGTTTTTGACCGGCGCAAAGGTCATCGTGCTTAGCATGGCCGCATAAACAAAAATGGAAGAGCCTAAAGCGCCCCAGATGATGAAGACTGTCAGATGAACCGGTTTCATGATGGATGAGTGATTCGCTGCGGATTCGTGTAAACATTCATCGCTTCACCCCGTAGAAAGCCAATAAGCGTTTGATTGGCTGCTTGGGCGAATTCGACCGCCAGACTGCTCGGTGCCGAGATCGCAGCAAGCAGCGGAATGCCCGCAGCGAGAGCTTTTTGAATGATCTCAAACGACACACGACCGCTGACGAGCAGGATGTGGCGATCCAGCGGCAGCAGGTCACGCTGCAAGGCGTAGCCGAGAATCTTGTCGAGCGCGTTGTGGCGGCCGACGTCTTCGCGCAGAACGATCAGATTGCCATCGAGATCAAAAATGCCACTGGCATGCAAGCCGCCTGTTTTGGAAAACGTTTCTTGTGCGGCACGAAGTTTTTCCGGCAAGCTCGCGATCAAGGCCGGTGAAACCTTCCAGCCGCCTTTCACAGCGGGGAACTGCTGAAACACGCTCTCAATGCTCGTCTTTCCGCACAAGCCGCAGCTTGAGGCGCTGAAGACATGACGCGTGAGCGAGTCCCAGTTCACCACGGCACCGCCGAGCAGCACATCGACGATGTTGCCCTTGTAATTTCCAGTGCTGGGACATTGCGAAACCTCCAAAACGTCGCGTGCACGCTGCACCACACCTTCACTGACGAGGAATCCGGCGGCTAGTTCTTCATCGTGTCCCGGCGTGCGCATCACCACAGCCACAGATCGGCCTTCGACGCGAATTTCCAGCGGTTCTTCGCGTGCGGTGACGTCGCTGACTTCACTTTGCGTGCCAGTGACGTTCACTTTGCGCATGCGAACCTCGGCGATAGCTGGATTATTCACGCTCATCACGAAGCCTCCATGAAATCCGTCGGCAGGACGCCCGCCGGCACTCGGCGTGGCTCGGCGATCAAACGCACCATCTTATCGAAGACGTCACGACCGCGGATGATCTCGATCTCGACGCGCATGAAGTAGAACGGGATGTCCGCGACGGGTAGTTTGGGAAAACGCACGTAATCTTTCTCGGTCGTGACCATGCAATGCACGTCACGCCGCACACAACGCTCAATGAACTGCTTCAACTCCGGCCCGTGGAAGCGATGGTGATCGGCAAAGCGTGCGATGACCTCCACTTTCGCACCGAGTTTACGCAAACCGTTTTCAAAACTCTCCGGCACGGCGATTCCAGACAATGCGCCAACGAACTGACCCTGCAGACCATCCATTGGCAGGCGTTCACCCGTATGAATGTCTTCAAAGTGCATCGCACGATGACGACACTCGATAATTTCGGCCGCACGATTGTAGCGGCGGATCTGCGCGATGATGTCCTCGCTATCACCATCCGACTTCGTGATGAAAATGTAGCTGGCGCGACGCAGGCTCCGAGGCGGTTCGCGCAGCGTGCCGCGTGGCAAAAGATAACCATTGTTGCCGAACGGCGCGGTCTTATCGATCAGGACTATGTCATGGCGATGCTTAAGCCGGAGGTATTGCAGGCCGTCATCAAGCACGAGTACGTCGGCACCGAAGCGCTGAATCGCATGCGCGCCGGCCTTCACTCGATTTTTGTCCACCACAACCGGTATGCCAGGGCAATTCTTCGCCAACATGAACGGCTCATCGCCCGCATTGTGGGAATCGAGCAGCACTTTTTCGCCATCGGACACGATGCGTGGCAGCGGCTCAGGCGGTTTTGGGATCAAGCCGAAGCGTGCGGCCATTTTTTTTGAGAACGGTACCTTTCTCTGCCGCTTGCTTTTGTAGCCACGGCTCAGGATGCACACACGGCGGCCATGCTCCTGCAACGCCTTCGCCAACATCTCCACAACCGGCGTCTTACCAGTGCCACCGACAGTCAGGTTGCCCACGCTAATGACCGGCACGCCGAGATGGTGGTCATGAATGTAGCGATGCCGGTATAAATAGAGCCGCGTCCGCACCACCGCCGAATAAACACCCGACAGCCCGCGAAACACGACCCGCAGCATAGACGCGCGAATCCCACGACGGTTGTTGATCACGACGTCGATGATGAAATTCTCCAGATCTTCCAGGCTGTCTCTCACGGCGCGGCATTGGAAGCGGGGAAGTGTGCCGCGTCAACGAAGACGCCTCGCTGTTTGCAGCCAATACTTGGCCTGTCGCGATAGCCAATCGATGTCGTCTGAACGCAGAAAGGCGAGGTACAACACCATCATGGCCAGGAAAAACATCAGCAGGTTGAGAGATGTCACAAAGATGCCGAAATGGAACAGCAGACCCGTAAGCATGCCGACCCGGTGCCAGCGCCGACTCATCAGCAGCAGCGGTAGCACCACTTCGAGAATGAGGATAAGATAGGTCACTACGCGCAACGTTATGTCGAAGTCCACCAGCCAGATCGCAGGCCAGCGTGCGTACTCGGAGAGCACGTAGTAACCCATAAACTCACCACTGAGCCAAAACTCGCTATCATGCCGATCCAGAGCGGTCTGCCAGTAGATCACCAACAGTTGAAACCGCATCAAAGTGAGCCCGTAGTTTTTCACCACTGGAGTGCGTTCGCGTGACTTGTCCAAGGCCCAAACCGCTGGCAGAGGCGCGAGTAGCACCAGGAATGAAATGCTCCGCAGCACAGAATCCCAACCAGTGAGTGCCGTGACTGCACGCGCTGAGTATGATACATGCCAAACATAAACGAGCAGAGCTGCCACCCGCTGGTACTTTCCAACGAGCAGAAGGATCATCGCTGCGGCGGCCACCAGCAGCACGATGGTGACGGAAGCGTCATCCCGACACCAGTCAAACACGGTCAGGTAGGGCCAGAGATAGGTCTGGCGTGTGAGTTCTTGATCGATCATGCCTGCATCGGTCAGCAGGCAAGCGCGATCAGGCCAGAGCAGGATTAAGTTGACCAGTGCGGCGAAGGCGAAGCCAATCCGTACGCAGGCATAAATCCGGGCATCGGCAGGCGCCAGTAACAGACGATTGAGGAGTTCACAGCTGCGGGTTATCATCTGCACAAGATTCAGGCGCGCGGAGCGGCGGCTGGTGCGAGGTCACGGATAGTGAATGGCCCCATGGTGGTGGTTTTTTTGACGGCGATTTCACGTAACTTGCGAACGCCGAGTAAACTGCGGGTGTACCACACGTCACAGTCCAGCCACACCTTGGACTCTGGCGGATATTTGCCGGTTTTTAGCAGTTCTGCCGCCACTCGCTTCATATATGGTTCGCGTTGGTCGCTGCGTGTATTTCTCAGCAACACTAAGCTGACCCAGTTGCTATAACGTGCTTGTTCTGGCAATGGAAAGGGCCGCAGGCCGGGGATCCGCATGCCCACTGGTCGCGCAGGGCTTCCCGGTGCGGCAACCATGAGGCGCACATCCAAATAATGAATCGTGGGAATGGTATAAAACATCGACCAGTCCTGAAGGCAGGTCGTGACCGACTCATACGCTTGAGTCAATCTACCAACACCGATGCTTTCGCTCCATTTCCTCGGCGGAATCGAAGCCGCCAAAAAAATCAAGTGCAGTGTGCCAAAGAGCAAAACGTATTTGTCCCGGAGTTTGAGTGAACGGAAAGACATCAGTGGCTGCAAAGAGAACACTGACAGGTGGCGCATCAAGCAATTCTTTGCTGCTAGTGCGCCACCCGCCTCATGAACCAGACCAGTGACCCGACGAAGTGAGGCGGTTTTCTTTTTCCGCTAGTGCTAGGATCGTTTGGAAATGCGGGCTTTTGCCCTCGCGATGCACCACGCTGATTTCGATTTTTCGGAAGCCGGCCTTGCCCAGCATGTCATGCAGATCGCTCTCAGAAAAGCCGAGCCACACGTCCGCATACAGGTCGCGTGCCTTCTCAAACTGATGCTTCAGCAGATCCAGCACAACGATGCGTCCGCCGGGCTTCAGAATCGTGAATGCGGCCTTTAATGCCTTTTCTGGATTCTGCGCATGATGCAAAGCCTGGCTCAAAAAGACGAGATCTACGTTTAAGGGAGGGATCGGCGGCTGCTCGATGTCGCCCAAACGGTATTCGAGGTTCGTGAAGCCGTGCTTCAGCGCCAGCTCTGAACCGTAGGCGACCATTTTCTCGCTGTTATCGACAGCGATGACCTTCTTTGCTCGTTGAGCGAGCAACTGCGACAACGTCCCTTCACCCGCTCCAAGATCGGCGATGATCAATGGCGGCATGAGTTTAAGCAATGTTTCGCCAAGGCCTTTCCATGAACGTCCAGGGATGTAATGTCGGCCAAACTTACCTGCTAGCGCATCAAAGTAGGCCTGCGCTGTATGCGCCCGCTTTCGTAACACGACTTTTAGCGCCTCATTGTCTTTGATAACATCACGCAATTCGCCTCCAGCTGCCTCGATCAGCGCCAGAAAGTGCTCATGGGCTTCTTTGTCCTTCGCGTTAGGTTCATCCAGTTGGTAAAGCCGGTTCTTGCCGCTGCGACGATCATTCACCAAACCCGCAGCCTTCAGCTTCGCGAGTTGGGCTGAAATATTCGACTGCGGCAGCGACAGCACTTCCTGCAACTCCGCCACGCTCAACTCTTCCTGCTTGAGCAGCAGCAGTAGTCGCACCCGTGTCGGGTCAGCGATGAGGCTCAGAGATTTGAGAATGGAGGCCAAGGTAAAGCCATCGTATCAACGCATCATGATTCATCAATGCCAGAGTTTTACCCCGTAACGAATGTGCATCAGAACTTCGAAGACGCCCAGATACCAGCCTTTTTCTGCTGTGCCTGCTTGCGCAGTTCCTGCAATTCCAGCCCATACTGATCAGAAGATCGCGCATCTGCAGGCAGGGAGGTCGTAACCCCCGCAAGCCGAGCATAACCGCGCTGCACCAGCAGATCCGCCAGATAAACCTGCTTACCAGGACTAATCTCCACCATGACCAGCGCGTAGAAACGGCTGCGGTCCGGCACTTCCTCCCAGCGAGTCATTACGGTGAACGCATGCTCTTTGAGCAGTTGCGTCACGTATTGCACCGCTTTCACGCCTTCATCCACGATGCCCTGACTGCTCACACCAAAATATCGCGCTTGCTCCTGCACCCGTTGCGGATGCGTCCAGGAGGCATCCAGCGCATCCACAAAATAGAGCACAAAGACATGCTCCTCCTCGGTCTCGCTCACTTTGATGCGCAGCGTATCCGCTTCATTCGTCCGACTCTCGATAAGACGTGCCTTCGGAAAAATTTTAAACTCTGGCAGCGGCGCACGTCCTGATTCACTCGCTGTCTGTCCCGGCACTACCTGTGCCACCGGAATCGGCAGCGCTGCCAGCGGGACCGGGCGACTCTCCTTCAGCAAAATAGCCGCCAGCACGATGATCAACACCAGCACGCAGGTGATGGCGAGATTGAGCAAGGTGTCGCGCAGAGGCATTGTCGAAGGCGGAGGAAGTTGGCATGCACTGTCCCGTGCTCGCGGGCAGGCTCAAGCCGCAAGTGAGACAAAGGTCATGCGCGACAGTGCACGATCGTTTTTCAGGCAGGATGAAAGAAGGCGCCGTCATATTGACGATTGGTATGACCTCCTACCAATCTGTGATGACTCTCTCCCCCCTCAAACCCACCTCTTCGCTTGTCGATCAGGTCTGCTCGCGCCTCGCACGACAATTGCGCGACGAAATCGAGTCTGGCGACGGCAAGCTGCCGCCGGAACGCCTCATGGCCGAACGCCTTGGTGTGAGCCGCACTGTGCTGCGCGAGGCCACGAAGCGCCTCGAACTGCAAGGCCTGCTCGAAATTCGCCACGGCAGTGGCATTCGGGCCGTGAATCGACTGCACAAGCCTTTAAGCAGCTCTTTGTCATTGCTGCTGCCCGAGTTATCCGAGCGCTTGCGTCAATTGAGCGAAGCTCGAGCCGCCATCGAACCCGAAATCGCCCGCCAAGCCGCGCTCAAAGCCAAAGCACCAGATGTGAAGCAACTGCGCATGATTCATGAGCGCTTGGTGACCGCTGAAACTCACGATGAAGCGGTCGAGGCCGATATCGACTTCCACCGCACACTCGCACGCATCGCTGGAAACGAGATTTTGAAACTCTTGCTCGAATCCCTCGCCGATCTAGGTCGCGAAAGCCGTCGCGTCACCATCGGCAACGTCGGTCAGCAGCGTGCCATTGACCATCACACAGCCATCTTGAACGCCGTTGCTGCTCACGATGCATCCGCAGCCGCCAAAGCGATGAAACATCACATGGACGAGGCCGCCCTCGATCTCGCCGCCAAAACGAAGGCCAAACGATGAAAACCACGATCTTCCTCTTTCTCACGGTTTCCGCTTTCGCGGTCGATTTCGATCGCGAGATCCGTCCGCTTCTGCAGGAGCACTGCATCGAATGCCATGGCGCGAAAAAGCAGAAGGGCGAGTTGCGGCTTGATGCGAAGCCATATGCGCTGAAGGGCGGGCATGATGGACCGGTGCTGGTGGCGGGTGATGTGGCGAAGAGTCCGCTGTTTCAGCGCATCATCTCCACCGACGAAGACGAGCGCATGCCGCCCAAAGGTGAGCGGCTTTCCGCAGAGCAAGTCGCGGCTGTAAAGGCGTGGATCGAAAGCGGTGCGGTGTGGCCGGAAAATGATGCGGACCGAGCGGCGGCTGTGGACAAGCGCTTGCAGCATTGGTCGGTGCAGCCGGTGAAGACAGGCTTCGACAAGGCTGCTTCGATTGATGGTTTTATCAAGGCCGCGCTCACCGAAAAGGGCCTCTCGATGTCACCCGAAGCAGACCGTCGCACACTCATCCGGCGGCTCTCATTTGATCTCACTGGATTGCCGCCCTCACCGGAGCGAGTGGAGCAGTTTGTCCACGACACTGACCCGCAGGCTTATGAGAAGCTGGTGGATGATCTGCTGAAGTCGCCGCGCTACGGCGAGCGCTGGGCGCGGCACTGGCTGGATATTGCGCACTATGCAGACACGCATGGCTTCGAGCGCGATCAGCTCCGGCCGAATGCGTGGCGCTATCGTGACTACGTCATCGAGTCGCTGAATGCGGACAAGCCTTACCACGAATTTTTGCGCGAGCAGATTGCAGGTGATGTGATTCGTCCCGATGACCAGAAGGCGGTCATCGCCACGGGTTTTCTCGCGGCGGGGCCGTGGGATTTTGTGGGGCAGGTGGAGACGAAGAGCGACATGCTCAAGCGGGCGGCTCGGGCGGGCGACCTCGATGACATGGTCACGCAGGTCATCACTTCGACGATGGGCATCACGATCAACTGCGCGCGTTGTCACGATCATAAACTGGATCCCATCACGCAGCAGGAGTATTACAGTCTGTGGTCGGTGTTTGCAGGAGTGAAGCGCGGCGAGCGCGAAGTCAGCGCGGTGGAATCGAAGCGACTTGCTACTGAGAAAGCTCGCCTTGGCAAAATGCTCACTCATACGCGAGCACAGATCGCTAAGCTCGCTGGTGAAGGTCTCGAACTCGCCACACTCATTCCGAAGGATTCCGGCATCGACCTGCGCAACGGCTCTGTCACGAAGGACAAGCTCGGCTACCATCGAGACCTGATGACGAACCGTCTTCAAAAAGTGGAGAACGTGCCTGGGGTGAAGTGGGTCTTCGTGGCCGATGGCAAAGGCACCGTCAGCGTGGACGCCAAACAAGAAGTGAAGGGAGTTCCCGCCACTACCGGCCACTTTTGGGATACCATCGCGAACCGCCCGCTGAATGCGCAGCGCAGCACGAAGCTGGGTGACACCGACTTCAACGCCAAAGGCCACACCATGCTCGCCATGCACGCGAACAGCGGCATCACCTTCGACCTCGTGAAGCTGCGCGAGCAAAGCGGCCTCGCCGCCATGCGACTCATCGGTCTCGTCGGCTTTGGAGCGTCCAAAGAAGCCGCAGCGACCCGCGCTGACTTCACGGTCTTCGTCGATGCCGGGTTGAAGTTCCAAAAGCTCAAGCTGCGCAAGGACGAGACCGCCGCGCTCGACGTCGAAGTGCCCGCGACGGCAAAGACGCTCACGCTTATCGCCACTGACGGCGGCGATGGCATCGGCAACGATCTCCTCTTCATCGGTGATCCAAAGCTCGTGCCCGAAGTCGCCGAAAGCCGCCTCACCGAGGCCGAAGCAGTTGAATTGAAGAGACTCCGTGCTGTGGCGCAGAAGGTCGAAGGCGATCTCAAAGCTCTGCCTGAGCCTGCCAAAGTGTATGCCGTTGTCTCGGAAGAAAAACCGCCCGTCATCAAGGTGCAGCGCCGCGGCAATCCCGAGGACGAAGGCGCGGAAGTCGTGCCCACCGCATTCACCTGGGCAAAGCATGCGCCCGTCGCACTCGGCGACAACACCACGCCGGAAGGTCAGCGCCGCCGTGCGCTTGCCGAGTGGATTACACATCCCGACAATCCGCTCACGCGCCGCGTGCTCGTGAATCGGCTTTGGCATCATCACTTCGGCCAGGGACTCGTCACCACGCCAAGCGACTTTGGTCTCGGCGGCGACAAGCCCTCGCATCCCGAATTGCTCGACTGGCTCGCGGGCGAGTTTTTGAAAAGCGGCTGGTCACTCAAGCACATGCACAAGCTCATCGTCATGAGCGCGGCGTATCGGCAGAGTTCTTTTACAGGAGAAAACGGAGAAAACAGAGTTCCTGAAAAATCTCCGTTGCCTCTGTTATCTCCTGTTCAAATCGATTCCAACAACCGCCTCCTCTGGCGGCAAAACCCGCGCCGTCTCGATGCCGAGTCATTGCATGACGCTGTATTGGCTGTCAGCGGCACGCTCAATTCCGAGATGGGCGGTCCTGGCTATCGCGACTTCAAATACACGGAAGCCTACGCACCTATCTACGACTACCTCACGCCGGACAAGCCGGAGCTATGGCGGCGCAGCATCTATCGCTTCATCGTGCGCACCACGCCGCACCAGTTCATGTCCACGCTCGATTGCCCTGACCCGGCCAATCTCACTCCCGCCCGTGTGAACACGACCACCGCCTTGCAGGCGCTCACCCTCAGCAACAACGACTTCATGCTCCAGCAGGCGCAGTATCTCGTCACGCGCATCGAAAACGAAACCGACTCCCGCAAAGCCGCCATCCGCCGCGCCTTCGCCCTCACCTTACAGCGCGATGCCACCGCCGCCGAACTGCAAGCCGCCACGCCCCTCGCCACCGAACAGGGCCTCTTCGCGCTGTGCCGGATGCTCATCAATGCGAACGAGTTCGTTTACCTCGACTGAAGCATGAGACACACCAGCACCATTGCCCGCATCCTTTGGAAATCAGTTTGGCAGGCTGTCTCCCTTCGGTCGGCTCTCACCGCCCTGCTGCTCGCGCCGCTGGCCGCGCTGCATGCCGAGGAGAAGCCTTTGAGCGCGTGGCAACATCTCGTCCACACCGAAACCTGGACCGAGAAATGGCCTGATGCCTCCGGTAAGATCGAAACGCGCAACGTCACTGCCGAAGTGTGGACGCAGGCCATGCAAGCGACGCTCGACGCACAAGGAACGCTGCACATTCCGGCGCGAGATAAGCCCTATTACTTCGACGGTCCAATCGTCCTGAAGTCGGGTAATAAAATCACCGCAGATGCGAAGGCGGAGATTTGGCTCAAACCCGTCAGCAACACATGCATGGTGCGTAACGAGCACATCGTCGGTTTTGCCGATCAGCCCGTGCCATCTGACTCGAAGCCGGACACCGACATCACCATCGAGGGTGGCATCTGGACGACGCTGGCGACGTCGCACGCTGAGTCGAACGGCAACCAGCGCGGCCTATCTTCCAAGCTCAAGCCTGTGCCCGGCACGCATGGTGTCATCCTTTTGCAAAACGTCCGCCGTGTGAAGGTGCGGAACATCACCGTGCGACAGAGTCGGCCCTTTGCGATTCATCTTGGCAACATCCGCGATTTCACCGTCGATGGCGTCACGCTGGATCGTCATGGACGCGATGGCGTGCATGTGAACGGCCCGGCGAGTGAGGGGATCATCCGCAACGTCAGAGGCGTGTCGCACGATGACACCGTCGCGCTCAATGCCTGGGAATGGAAAAACTACGCACCCAGCTTTGGTGCCATCGATCACATCGTAATCGAAGACATTCACGGCGCACCCGATGGCATTCCGTCGGCCAACTCCATCCGCCTGCTGCCCGGTGTGAAGCGCTTCGCCGATGGCACCACGCTCGACTGCCCCATCCACGACATCACGATTCGTCGCATCACCGACCTCCGCGACTTCAAGCTCTACGACCAGCCGAACCTCGAACTCGGCCGCGACAAGGATTTCAGCGTGGGAGTCGGCACGCTGAAGAACATCACGTTTGAAAAGCTCACCTTCATTCGCCCCGGCAGCATCCAGATCCACGCCAACACCGACGGACTGACGGTGAGCGACGTGAAGCTGCTCTTTCCACCTCCCGCCGACTATCACCTCATCGAACTCGGCCCGAAGTCGATGACCTACAAGAGCGGCGGCCCCACCGCACCGGAGAAATGGACCGAGGTCTTCTCTCCTGACCTTGATTGCACCGTTCGCAACGTCAGCGTCACTGGCGTCCGCACCCGTGACTCGCAGACAGACTTGCCCATCGAGCAAGTCGTCCACGTCACCGAGCAAAAGCTCAACCCCGATTACCCGAAGACCACTCCGAAAGGCGGCACAGGTAAAGGCATTTGGATTCGGTAGTTCTCGAACTCACACCTTATGAACACTCTCCTTTCCAGCTCTTCACGTCGCGACTTCCTCAACACCCTCGGCGGCGGTTTTGGCAGTGTCGCGCTTGCATCGTTGCTTCATCAAGACGCGCAGGCTTCGACGAATCCGCTCGCGCCCAAGGCCGGACATCATCCGGCAAAGGCCAAGGCGGTGATCCAAATTTTCTGCCCCGGCGGTCTCAGCCATGTCGATACTTGGGACTACAAACCGGAGCTGGTGAAGCTTCAGGGAAAACCCTTCGATCCCGATGGTAAGCTCACATTTTTTGCATCGAAGCCGGGCAATTGTCAGCAGAGCTGGTGGCCCTTCCACCAACATGGCGAGTGTGGGCGTTGGATCAGTGATTTGTTCCCGAAACTGGCCACGCAGGTCGATGACATGGCCTTCATTCACTCCATGCAGAGCAAGACTGCGCTGCACGGCCCGGCGATGTTCATGGCGAACAGCGGCTTTATCCTGCCCGGCTTTCCCAGCATGGGCGCGTGGGTCACGTATGGACTCGGCAGCGTGAGCGATGACCTGCCGGCCTTCGTCGTCCTGCCCGATCCGCGCGGACTTCCGCCCGGTGGCGTCATCAATTGGGGCGCAGGCTTTCTGCCCGCGATTCATCAGGGCACCACGCTGCAAACTGATGTCGAGAAGCCGCCCATCGCCGATTTGTTTCCGTCGAAAAACTTCGCGCATCTCCGCGGCCCGACCGAGCAAACGAGCCGCGATTTTCTCCAAACGCTAAACCGAGCGCACGCCGCTGAGCGCACGGGCAACAGCGAACTCGAAGCCCGCATCTCCGCCTACGAACTCGCCGCCCGCCTGCAACTCAGCGCTCCCGACGCCACCAACCTGCGTGGCGAATCCGACGCCACCAAGCAGCTCTACAATCTCGATCACGAAGACATCGGCACCTTTGGCCGCCAATGCCTGCTCGCTCGCCGACTCGTCGAGCGTGGAGTGCGTTTTGTGCAGATCTTGTGTGGCGCAGAGAACACCGGCGCGAAAAAGATTCGCCCAAATTGGGATAGCCACGAAGACCTCGTGCGCGACCACGGCTACTGGGGCCCCATTCTCGATACCGGTGCCGCCGCGCTGCTCACCGATCTCAAATCACGCGGCCTGCTCGACAGCACACTCGTCATCTGCACCAGCGAGTTTGGTCGGCAACCCGCCGCACAAGGCGCAGGCAAAGGCCGCGATCACAATCCCGGTGCATTCACTGCCTGGATGGCTGGCGGCGGCATCAAATGCGGTGCCGCCTACGGCAGCACCGACGACCTCGGCTTCAAAGCCGCCGAGAACCCCGCCTACTGCTACGATCTCCACGCCACCGCGCTGCACTTGCTCGGCCTCGATCACGAGAAACTCAGCTTCTACAACAATGGCATCAAGCGCCGACTCACCGACGTGCATGGTCATGTGATCAAGGAGATTGTTTCTTGAGACAGCTGTCATTCATCGCGATGAAAAGTATCATTACCCAATTCATCGCCCTACTGCTCACCTCGCTAACCGCACTACACGCAGCCGACGAAGCACCCATCGTCGGTGCGATTCGCTGGGATGCTTTTTATGGTGATGGCGGCGTGACGAAGGCCGTGGAGTATTCACTCGGGCAGCCGAAGTATCATTTTCGTCTGCCTTGGTACGCGCAGTTGCTCGGAGAGGACAAAGTGCGCATCAATGGCGACTCGCAGGCCATCATGGAGCAAGAGATCGCGTATGCCGCACAGGCGGGGCTGAACTACTGGGCTTTTCTCGACTATCTGGATGAAGCGCCAGGCATGACCATCGGCTTGAATCGTTATCTCGGCGCGAAGGATAAAAAAGGCATCCGATATTGCCTCGTCGAAGAAGGATCAAGAATCGAAAGAGCAGGCACGAAGGCCTGGAGCAAGCTCGTGCAGCATTTCCGGCATCCCGATTACCAAACCGTGCTCGATGGCCGACCACTGCTGTGTTTGTTCGGGAAGACCACCAAGCTCCGCAAAGCCGATTGGGATGAATTGAAGCGTCAAACCACCGCCGCAGGCCTGAAGGCACCGTATCTCGTGCTCATGGGTTGGAATGCGGACAAGGATCGTGCAGACCTCGGCTTTGATGCCATCTCCGAGTATGCCTGTGCGGGCAAAGGCTACACCATCGATCCCGAAACTTATTCGCAACTCACCTCTCTTCACGTGAGCGAAAATCTCTGGGGCAAATGGAAGCGCGAGCGCACCCCATGCATCACCTTTGCCACATCAGGCTGGGACACACGTCCCCGCCAGGAGCGCCCGCCACCATGGTGCACCTGGGTGAAGCCCACACCCGATCCCACACCACCCGCGCAGCAAAAACCACTCATCGACGCCACCACCGCCGCGCCCGATGAACTCACTGCCCACATCCGCGCTGCCATCGAGTGGACAAAGGCCAATCGCGATCTCAATCCCGCCAATACTATCATCATCTACGCCTGGAACGAGCACGACGAAGGCGGCTGGCTCCAGCCCACACTCGGCGCTGATGGCAAGCCCGATGAGGCACGCATCAAAGCACTGGGGAAGGTTTTGCGCCCTGCGGCGTTAAAGATTCCGTGAAATCTCTCATCGCTTACTTCGCCTTCCTTTTTGCTCTCAGATCTTCGGTCTTCGCAGCCGATGCAGCAAGGCCCAACGTCCTTTTCATCATCGTCGATGATCTCACCACCACGCTGAGCTGCTATGGCACGCCTGAAGTGCGAACGCCAAACATGGATGCGCTGGCAGCACGCGGAGTGAAGTTTGAGCATGCTTATTGCCAGTTCGCCTTGTGCAGCCCCACTCGTGCATCGTTTCTCACTGGCTGCTACCCGGAGAGCACTAAGGTTTATGAGCTAAACAAAAGCTTCCGTGATGCGCTGCCTGACGTGGTCACGATGCCTGAGCTTTTCCAAAAAGCTGGCTATGCCACTGGCAGCATTGGCAAAGTTTTTCATGGTGGTGGCCCGATTACCCAGCTCGATGTGCAGATCGGTGCGGCCTTGAACATGGACTCCGAGGTCTTCGTGGAAGCGAAGGCGGCCAACGATCCAAGTGACAAGCCTCGCCCGAAATCGAAAGGTGAGGGCTTTAATCGCGCCTATGCGGCATCGTCGCGACCGCCCACAGACTTCACTGACTACAAGATCGCTTCCGATGCCATTGCCACACTGGATCAGTTCAAAGCGAAGCCCTTCTTCCTCGCGGTCGGCTTCATTCGTCCGCACTCGCCCTATGTGGCGCCGAAGCCTTTTTTTGATGGCATCGATAAGACAAGGCTCACGTTGCCGCCATTCTACCGCGAGGGCGGAGAGGACATGAAGTTGATGCCCAAGGCCGCCCTGCGCCCAAACAACAACTGCTTCCAATATGCTGACCCGAAAGTAGATGAAGCGCGTGATGCGATGCAGGCTTACCTCGCTGCCACGAGCTTCGTGGATACCCAGGTGGGTCGAGTGCTGGCCAAGCTCAGGGAGCTGCATCTCGATGAGAGCACTATCGTCGTGCTCACGGGTGATCACGGCTATCAACTTGGCGATCACGGTTTGTGGGCCAAGCAAACACTCTTCGAAGGAGCCACGCATGTGCCGCTCATCATCGCTGCACCAGGAGTGAAGCCGGGTGTTTGCGCCGGGCTGGTCGAGCAAGTCGATATCTATCCAACAGTGGCCGCCATGGCCGGTCTGGAAGCGCCGAAGACCACGCAAGGCCGCACTTTGCAGCCGCTCCTCAATGACCCCAAAGCTAAAGGCAAACAAGTCGTCTTCAGCACCATGGTCTCGACGCATACCAAGCTCATCGGCCACAGCGTGCGCACTGATCGCTTCCGCTACATCGAGTGGGATGAAGGTCGCGGCGGACAGCAACTCTACGATTACGAAACCGATCCGGAAGAACTGTACAATCTCGCCGACAAACCCATGCAAGCCGAACGCATCGCCCGCATGAAGTCACGTCTCGCGGCACATCTCAAAGCAGTCACCGCTCCCTGATCGCTGCTACGTATAAGACCCACTTTCCTCCTCCTCGCCTTCTTCTTTTCATGCGCCATCGCAGCTCCGCTGCGGGCCTGAAACAATGCCAATCGCAATCTCATTCCCGCCAACGCCATCATCATCTACGCTTGGAACGAACACGACGAAGGCGGCTGGCTCCAGCCCACACTCGGTGCTGAT
>Ga0209086_10000144_pt1 | contig 62705 bp, 47 predicted proteins | sample M_130207_XF_Meta_FD_187312 | JGI IMG/M metagenome (GOLD analysis project Ga0209086, IMG submission 187312) | Freshwater microbial communities from Lake Montjoie, Canada to study carbon cycling - M_130207_XF_MetaG (SPAdes) (version 2) | ecosystem: Environmental > Aquatic > Freshwater > Lake... | reverse complement strand
GTTGATTGCCGGTGGAGGAGGAATTCCCGTCGCGGTCCTCGATCGGTACTTCGAGTTGGCAGGAGGCGAGCAGTCGCGGATCGTCATCATCACGACGGCCAGCCAATTGGCGGGAACACCCGAAGCAGAGCAACGCTACGCGCACTGGCACGATCGCAAACCGGCCTCACTGACGTTCCTGCACACACGCGATCGCTTGGAAGCGGATCGTGCGGAGTTCTCGAAAGTGCTGCTGGAAGCGAACGCCGTCTGGTTCATGGGAGGCAATCAAAACTGGCTGGCGGAAGCGTATCTCGGAACACTCGTCGAAGAACGCTGTCATGCCTTGTTGCGACGCGGCGGCGTGATCGGCGGATCGTCAGCCGGGGCGGCGATCATGTCGCGATCAATGATTGCGGGAGGGCGGGAGTTGCCCGTGATGGCGTCGGGATTCGGGTTCTTGGAAGGGACGATCATCGACCAGCACTTCCGAAAGCGGAACCGGCAAGCTCGACTGATGCAGGCTCTCGAACTTCGGCCGGGGCTCGTCGGCATTGGCATCGACGAGGCGACGGCATTGGTCGTGCGCGGCCGGACTCTGGAAGTTGTGGGAGACTCCGATGTGACCATCGCTCTGGCTCCGTCATCTGGGCGTGATGCACGAGTTCAGTCATTGGTCGCTGGCCAGAAGGACGATTTGGTGAAGCTCAGCCGCGCGGCGATCGCCCGCACGCGGCCCACCTTTCCGGCTCGACTGGCCCCGGTCCCGGAAGTGAAATCGGGGACGTTGGTCATCGTGGGAGGTGGCAGTACGCCGCGCGAAGCGGTCGATCAATTCCTCACGGCAGCCGGCGGCAAAGATGCGTCGATCATCGTTGTCTCGAATGCACTCGGTGAAGAACCGCCTGAGGAACAGAAGGTCTGCGGCTGGCTGAAAACGGCGGGAGCATCCAACGTGCATCAGGTCCACACACGCACGGGCGACGATCTGGCCAGCCCTGAATTGCGGTCTCGAATCCAGACCGCAAAGGGTGTCTGGTTCACAGGCGGTCGTCAGTGGCGGCTGGTCGATGCGTACCTCGACACGCCTGTTCAATGCCTGTTTCAAGCCGTGCTGAATCGCGGCGGCGTCATCGGCGGGACATCGGCGGGAGCCACGATTCAGGGCGATTACCTCGTGCGCGGCAATCCGATGGGCAACGAAGACATGATGGCCGAAGGCTATGAACGCGGCTTCGGGTTTCTGCCTGGCGTCGCCATCGACCAGCACTTCACGCAGCGGTCACGCTTCGGTGACATGACCGGCTTGAAGAAGGCGTTTCCGCAACTGATCGGCATCGGCGTTGATGAGGCCACCGCCCTGATCGTGCGCGGCACGACGATGGAAGTCGTCGGCCAGAGCCAAGTCGCCGTGTTCGACCGTCAGCTGAACGATCCCGACACCGAGCCTGAATACGAAGTGGTCAAAGCGGGTCAGAAGTACGACTTCAAACAGCGTCGCCTGATGGACTCGACTGAAGTCCAAACCATCGAAACGAAGTGACACAGCCCGTCCGCGCCGCAGCCGGAAACAGTCCCGCTTCGCATTCTGCCTCACGCGGCCCTCGGTTAAACTTGCACCTGATTCTGCCCCACATCGTTCGGCCTTTCTTATGGCCGAACGATGTGGGGCAGAACTATGAGGACGGGCAGCGAGTCTTCGACCGTTGATCACGGTTCTGTCACCGCGTGACGATTGGCCCGGTATCGACGACCTCAAAGTCGCGGACCTTCACTCGCTTCAAGGTCGAGATCGCTTCGTCATCCCACCTTGCATCAGGGGCACCGCTGACGAACCAGTCGCCGCCGTTGTCGGCCAGCAACATGCCGTAAGTCTTGAGACCTTGCAGTAAGACCTGAGAAAGCCGAGGGAACTTGCTGGTGTCGAAGCTCGCTTTCAGTCGGACGCGCATTCCCATCGGAGGGAGGTTGGGACTGGTTGAGTTGCTGGCGAAGTGCGTCGCAGGCAAGACGTAAGCGCGTTGAGTCCTCTTCACTGTGAACCGCAGGGCGTGTTGCAGCTTGCCGAGTTCGACGATCTCGTCATAGCGGGCTAGCCCCGGAAAGATCGGCAGCCCGGCCGCATCGGCCGAGGTCCAACCGGCCGGTCGCAGCGCATTGCTGCTCAGGTCGAAGATCGCTCCCGAGCCAGCCTTCCACTTGCCGCCCGGCAGCGAATGAACTTGGTACAGCTCGTACAGCTTCTTGTTCTTCGCGTCGATCATCAGAACGTGACGATCGGCATCGGCGGGCGCGTGCGATCCCCCTTCGATCGGTGGGTTGGGGGGGATCGGGTACGGCCCGACATCGCTCTCGTCGGAGTACTCGAACTGCACGGCGGACTTCACTTGAGTCGGCGACACCGCGACGAACGGGATGCCGTTCGGGACTCCCTTCCAAACCGTGCCGAAGTCGGGATGCAGCGGCTTGTCCAAGCCAACCGACTGCAGCCACGCTTCCGACTTCGCATGCAGCTTGAGCTGTGAAACATTGCGATTCCAAGCATTGTCTGCGGGAAAGATCGCGACTTCACCGTAGGGTGTCGTCAGCATGGGCAACTTGGCCTGCGCATCGACAACGGCCGCATCCTGACCCAAAACCTGCGAGCCAAATCTCGACAAGCAAAGCAGCGAGACCATCGCTAAAGCGAGCGGGAAGAATTGTCTGCCCCCTACGAACCCGAAGTGCGAACGAGAACGCCGATCGACTTCGCCCTCGTTCACACTTCGGGTTGGTGTCTTCGGGTAAACCACTTCTTGCCGCTCGCCTAATGACGATCTCTGAGTGAGCCGACTCATGAAAACACCTCTTGGAATTACGGTACATCTCCCACGAGCGCGGAGACTATCGGCGGACGGAGCCAGCAACAATGGGCCGGTTTGCATCCGCGGTTCTCCACCGAGCGTTCTTCGGGGCATGCCAACTCATTCATCAAAACTTTCGATGCTGGAATCTGACCAACAAACGGGGGCGCATTGTCGTAGGTCGCGGAAACGGTCCCTATAATCCGGCCCCATCAGTCGGCCTGAATTCTTGAGCAAGGAGCAGTTCGTGGCGGAAGACCATTCGTTGATCGCGGCGTTCGAGCGGAATGTTTCTTCGGCCATTCTGGGCAAGCCGGAGCCGATCCGCTTGGCACTCGTCACGCTGCTCGCGCAGGGGCATCTCTTGGTGGAAGACGCGCCGGGAGTGGGCAAGACGGCGTTGGCCAAGGGGATCGCGAAGAGCCTCGCTTGTGGCTTCAAGCGATTGCAGTTCACGCCCGACATGCTGCCGAGCGACATCCTCGGTTCGAGCGTCTACCTGCCGAGTCTGGGTGAGTTCGAGTTCCGACAAGGGCCGATCTTCACCAATGTCCTGCTGGCGGACGAGATCAACCGCACGACGCCTCGTACCCAGAGCGCGCTGCTGGAAGCGATGAGCGAGGGACAGGTCTCAGTCGAAGGGAAGACTCACAAACTGGCCGATCCCTTCTTCGTGCTGGCGACTCAGAATCCGTTCGAGTTCGAGGGGACGTACCCGCTTCCCGAGAACCAGCTCGACCGCTTCATGCTCTGCATCGAGATCGGTTATTCGACGCGCGAGGTCGAGAAGAACGTTCTCACAAATCATCGCGACGGCGAACCGGTCGATCATCTCGGCCCGGTCCTCGACCCAGCCCAGTTGGCTCAACTCCAAAAGGCGGCTCGCAATGTGCGCGTGGATGACTCGATCAATGACTACATGCTCGACATCGTGACTGCGACCCGCACGCACGAGCAGTTGCAATTGGGTGTGAGCACACGCGGCGTGATCACGCTCTACCGGGCGGCTCAAGCTCTTGCGCTGGTCGAAGGCCGCAACTACGTGATCCCCGACGATGTGAAGCGGCTGGCCATCCCCGCGCTGGCGCATCGCATCGTCGTGAAGGGCGTCCTGCACGAAGGCCGTCGCGAACGAGCCAAGTCGATCCTGAAGCAGATCCTCGGGAAGACGCCCGTGCCGGCTTGAAGGAGGCAGGTGTCAGGAGTACCGGCGGATCAGGGCCATCGCCTTTGTTCGCGTAGGGTGGGACAGCTCGCTTCGAGCGCCGGCCCACCAACGGGAAACGTCGAGAATTCATGGTGGGTCGGCGCGGCGAAGCGCCACTGGTCCCACGCTACACGTTTCGCAGACCAACCAAGCCGATGGCCTTGCCGACGGATCGGTTCAACGCTTTGCCGTGGCCTCTTCCGTCTGGCGGGCGTCTTCGCGGTACTGGCGGTCGAGTTCCTCGAAATCGACTCCCGTCAGTTCGTCGAGTGCTGCGGCGTGGTCTCGCACGCGGTTGTCGCCGCTGTAGAGTTGCGACAGGTGTGAGACCAAAGCCTCGCGATAACGTGCGTTGTCGTAGTGCATGAAGAATCGAGCCAACCCCGCCGCCTGCGTGTAGTTCTTCGTGAGAGCTGGTGCGAATTGGAAATTGCGCATGCCCATTCCTGAGAACTCTTTCAGCGGCATGTAGTAGCTGTTCTCGGACAGCAAGTTGGCTCTGGCTCCCGCGAAACGAATGTAGCCCGGATCGCCAATGGAGACGGTGCCGTTCGCACGTTGAAACGACTCCATGTAACAGGCGATCCCCTCAATGATCCAAAAGTGGTCTTTCTCACTGATGGGGCGGTTCGCTTGGTGGGACTCGAAGAAGAGCTGGTGCGTGGCTTCGTGGAACAGCGTCGCTTCGCTGTCGCCCTTGTCATCGTGATAGAAGTGCGCGACGCGGTCGTTCGTCATGTAGACACCGTTCGTCTGTTCGATCGTCGGGAACTGCTTCTTTAACCGGTCGAGGTACTCATCGCGCGAGCGGTAATAATGGACGACGTAAGGTGTCGGTCGCACCAGCCGCGACTTGCCATCGAAGAGTTTTTTGAGCTGCTCGGGCGTGTTGAAGAAGCCCGCGAATGTCTCGTTAAAGAATCCGTAGAAGTCTTCGAGGGCCTTCCCGAGTTCCACGCCTCGTTCCAAGCTGTAGTTCGTCTTGATGAGGTAATGATCGGTGCGGACTTGCCAGCCGTCGGCAAACGCATGTCGCAGTTCTTTTTCTTTCGCGGTGGTGTACCAGCGGCCCTTAAAGAACCGCTCGTCTGCGGCGTACTTGACGAGATGGTTTTTTGGGAGCCACCCAAAGTCATTGTGCCAGTCCTTCCCTTCGCGAGTTTGGGCGGCCGCAAACGACGTGACCCATTCGTTGCCGAGTCGCTCGAAGCCGAGTATTTTGCGAATCGGGGCGTGATCGGGATTGTGGACCGCCGCCTCGCGCACGAGTCGATAGGCGTAGCCGGGGTTGTCGCTGTGAAGGGCGCGACGTGACAATAGGTACAGCTTCTTGGCGTACTCGTCCTCGGAATGCTTGAGCTGCGTCTGCCAGAAGCGTTCGTCGGGCGTCAGTTGTGCGGGAAGTTCCGGCTGAACATCACGCGGCAACGCGGAGAGGTTCAACGCTTGAGTCGCTGGAGAAATGAGGCGGCTTTTGATGCGAGCGGCCCCCTCGGGAAGGGACTTGTCCTCACAAAATTCGATCAGTTTGGTCAGCTCTGTGGAGAAGCTTCGAAACTCTTCGACGTGAGACTCTTGGATCGCCGCCAGCGAATTGCGTCCACCGGGTTGCTGCGCGGTGGACGGTTTCACGCCCGAACACACGCACAGCACGATCGCGAAACAAAGTCGTGCAACGTGGAGATCGCCACTTTTTAGAGACCGACATTTCATGGGACCACCACCCTCAAGAAGACGCCTCAATCACGCAGGGCAGGCATTCTAGGAGAGGATTTCGGACGGGCCTAGACGAAGTCGCCACACGGTCCAAGCGCGCGACCGAAGCCCGGTTTTAAGAAAAGCCGGGCTTCGGGAGGGATTGGTTACGAGGGGGGCCGCAAACACAGGACGGGCAAGAGTGCCCATCCTACAGTCAGCTTTCTTGCGGCTCGTCCAGTTCGTCGAGCAGCCTCACTGCGGCTTGCAGAAGCTGCGGCAGGCCCTTGCCCGAGATCGCGCTGATCTTCATCACCGGGCGACCGATTCGTTCTTCGAGGAGTTCGGCCGCAGCATCAGCGTCCGTTAGCTCACACTTGGTGATGACGATCAATTCGGGCCGCGACGCGATCTCCTCGTCGTACAGCCGCAGTTCTTCGCGAATTTGGAGGTAGTTCTCGACCGGATCGGTCTGGTCATCGGGAGACGGTTCAATGAGATGAATCAGGACTTTGGTTCGCTCGACGTGACGGAGGAACTCGTGCCCCAAACCGACTCCCGCGTGAGCGCCTTCGATGAGGCCGGGGATGTCGGCCATCACGAATTGCCGTTCGTGACCGACGCGGACGATGCCGAGGTTCGGGTACTTTGTGGTGAAGGGGTAGTTGGCAATCTCGGGCGTGGCACGCGACAGGCGCGAGAGGAGCGTCGATTTGCCCGCGTTCGGTTTGCCGATCAAGCCGACATCGGCGATGACCTTCAATTCGAGAGCGATGTCGCGATGTTCGCCCGCTTCACCGGGGCCGAACTCACGCGGAGCACGGTTCGTCGAGGACATGAACCGAATGTTCCCCTTGCCGCCTTGCCCACCCTTGGCCACGATCAGTTGCTCGCCGTGTTCAACCATATCCTTGAGGACGTGACCGCGATTGGAATCTCGCAGAATCGTCCCCGTTGGGACATGAATCACCACGTCTGCACCGTTGCAACCGCTGCGCAAAGAGGATTCGCCTGCTCCGCCGGGGTCGGCTTTCCAATGGCGGACGCCAGCCAGATGGATGAGGCTGCTGACGTTCTCGTCGGCCTCAATAATGATGTGGCCCCCGCGACCGCCATCGCCCCCGTTGGGACCGCCGCGCGGGACGTGCGACTCCTTCCGGAAACTGGCCGAACCGGCACCGCCATCACCCGCTCTACAGAAAATCGATACTTGGTCTACAAACATAGTGCGGGGATGATAGCCGCTGATCGACGCATGAGGGAGTCACTTGGGTTGAGACTCACATTTGCTTCAATAAGTCGTTGATTGGGCCGATGTACGCGATCATGAAGATGCGGAACACGATGAACACGATCATGATCGCGACCAGCGCCCAGATCATCCACGCGAGTGTCCCGGTCAGCGCGGCCAAGCTCCGTCGCGCCTGTTCTTCGAGCTGGGGGCTGAGTCGTTCGAGGGTCTCGGGAACGGTCCCGGTCGCCTCGCCGACTCGCACCAGTTCGAGGTATTCGACCGGAAACAGATTTGTCGCGGCGAGGGCCTCGGACAGGTCTTCGCCCCCCTGCACCATCCCGATCACTTGTGGTGCCGCCGCCGCGAACGATCCGTTGGCGGTCGCCTTCAGGCTGGCGTCGAGACTCGGGCCGATCGGCATCCCGGCTTGTTGAGTCAGCGCGAAGGCCCACGAGAATCGGGCCATTGCGAAAGATCGCAGGCAGTAGCCGATCACCGGGATGCGGAGCAGGATCGCGTGGATCGTCGCTCGGCCGCGCAGCCCGCGCGTCAGTAGTTGATACGCCACGAACAGGGCGAACGCCGATCCGAAATTCAGGAACAGCCACATCAGCGAACCCGATGCGCCGGTCAGGCCAAGACCGAGAATGTCCAACGGTTCGTTCCCCTTCCCTGATGCGATCATCCCCATGATAAAGATCAGGCCGGCGACGATGAACACGGCCGCAACGAGCTGAAACAGGGGCCACGCGATCGCTCCCACAAACGTTCTGCGCAGTCGAATCAGGTTCTCGTAGTGATCGGCTAACGACGCGAGAACCTCCGGCAGCGAACCGGTCTCCTCGGCGACCGAGACCAAGTCGATCATCAACTCGGGAAACCGACCGGGATGCGCCCGCATCGACGCCGCGATGTCCTGCCCCTTGCGCAGGTCGTCGACAATGGACTTGGAGACTTGCTGCAACACCCCATGTCGTGACTGGCCTCCCGCGACCTGAACCGCCTTTAAAATGTTCACACCCGAATGGAGCAACGTCCCCAACGACCGGCAAAACGTCGCGAGAATTCCCCACGGCAACTGCGATCCGAACACCTGCGACCGAATCGAACTGGCCACGATAGAACTCCCGTCGTGAGAAGATTTGAAAGACAATCGCACTTCAACACCTAAGTGTGAACGCCACGTCACTCGAGCTTTGGGGACCAAAACAGGAAAGAAAAAATCAAAGCCAGCAGGGGGACACTGATCTCCGCTGATCGACACTAATTCAGACCTGAATCTTCGCGTCCTCCATTATTAGCGACGATCAGCGGAGATCAGTGTTCTCACTTCTTGATTAGACCAAACGGAGCGTTCAGCCCGCGTGTGCGCGTGGACTCGTGGCTGACCGCGGTCGCATGGTAGCATCGCGCCGTGGTTCGTTCTCACTGCTTACTCAAGGATTCTCACCATGCTGCGGTCTCGGGGGTTGTTGGCGTTGATGCTGTTCTTGTGCGGTTCGCGCGGCGTTCTGGCGGGTGTTCCGAAGTTTGAGGCTCATGTGATCGACCCGAACATCGGCAACGTCTGTTATGCCGTGGCCTCGGCTGACGTGAACGGTGACGGGAAGCTCGACATCGTGGCTGTCAGCGAGAACCGCGTGCAGTGGTACGAAGCGCCGTCGTGGACGAAGCACATCATTTTGGAAGACCAACTCGAAGCCGAGCATGTTTGCATCGCGGCACTTGACATCGACCAAGACGGGAAGCTCGACTTCGCGATTGGCGCGGGCTGGATCAAGTCGAACAGTGGGACGATTCAGTGGATCACGCGCGGTGCGAAGCCGGAAGACAAGTGGAACGTTCACTTCATCGGGAAAGAGAAAACGACGCACCGGATGAGCTTCGCCGACGTGTTGGGAACCGGGCGACCGCAGTTGGTGGTCTCACCGCTGACTCGCAGTGCCGAAGGAGCGACGGGCGTGCGACTGCTGGCGTTTGAGATTCCGAAGCAGCCCAAGACGGATCGCTGGATGCCGACGGTCCTCGATGCGACCGTGAACCGGATGCATGCGCACACTCACGCCGACTGGGACGGCGATGGCAACGGGGACACGATCGTCTCGGGCGAAGAAGGTGTGTTCCTCGTTCAACGCAAGGGCGACGCCTTCGCGAAGACGTTGCTCGGGACCGGAGCCAGTGGCGACAAGCCCGAACTACGCGGCGCGGGTGAAGTGAAGCTGGGACGCCTGAAAGGCTCGCGCCGCTTCATCGCGACGGTCGAACCGATGCACGGCACGAGCGTCGCCGTTTATCTCAACAATGCCGATGGATCGTTGCCGCTGAAGCGAGTCGTGATTGAAGAGACCCTGAAACAAGGCCACGCGGTTTGGACCGCCGATCTCGACGGCGACGGCTCCGACGAGGTGGTGGTCGGGCATCGCGAACCGGGGACCGGCACCGTCAAAGGGCCGGGCCTGTACGTCTTTTCGAGCAATGACGAAGCTGGATCGAAGTGGACGAAGCACATCATCGACGATGGCGGCATAGCGGTCGAGGACGCCTTCGCCACCGACCTCAACGGCGACGGCCGCCCTGATCTAGTCGCCGGCGGCCGAGCCACTCACAACGTGAAGCTGTATATCAACGCGGGCGCAACGAAGTAATTCCGCCGTGTCGTTTTCGTCTCCACCGACCTCACGTTCGGTGGAGACGGTGGCGGTCACTGTAGAACTACAGAACTACGCCTCGGCTCGCAGTCCCGCCTTGATGAATGCGGGATGGATGTTGGTGTAGGAGCGTTTGGCGGCGGCGAGGGGATCATAGCCGGGCTTGTTGAAGACTTGGGCGCTGACCTCGACGACGACTGAGCCGCGATAGCCGCCCGCCTTGAGCAGTGTCAGGTACTCGGCGTAGTCGATATCGCGGGCGTCGCCGGGGAGTGCGAACTCGGTTTTGCCGTCGGTGGTGGTGATGTTGTCCTTGATGTGGACGAAGACGGTCTCGCCAATCATGGCGGAAAGAGAATCGGCCAGATTGAGCTGCTGGCGTTGGAAGTGGCTGTAGTCGAAGACCAGTCGAATCCACGGACTGTTGATTTGACGGACCAGCCACTGTGCATCCCGCGGCGTGTGCAAGGCTCCGGAAATGTGAGCCTTGATCGCGATGACCGTCTTGTGAGCTAAGGCAACTCGCTCCCAGTCCTTCAGTGCGACGACCATCTTGTCGCGCAGCTGTTCCCACTCGGCAGGCTTGCCACCGAGGACCGTTTCGATCAGCGGCGGCTCATCCGGCGCGAGGCCGTGCGCCAGTTCGCAGGCCGCCTTGAGTCGCTCCAGATTCGTTTGATGCTGCGCTGCGGGGACGACGAGGCCGAGGTTCTCCATTAAACACGGCAGATCGAGGGCGAGGTCATTCAGTTGTGACCGGATTGCCACTCGATCTGCTTTTGTCAGAGCCGCCGCATCACACGGCCAGTCTTTCAGGCAGGCGAGTTCGACGCCGCTGTAGCCAATGTCGGCGCAGGCCTTCAGTGCTTCCGCGACCTTCAGTGATCTCATGCCATACAGGCTGAAGCCGAACCCGATCCCAGCAGGTGGCGCGGCGAACGCGGTTTGCCCCAGTGCGGCCAGCCCCGCTGAGACGGCTGTTGCTTGGAGAAACTCGCGCCGTGAGATGGCTGCTGTGATATTCATCGTTTGAAACTCTATATCGATGGGACGCGCTGCGAACCAGCGAAGTGAAGGTCCTCGCGCGGCACATGCTGACATCAGCCCGTCGCGTGAGCTTGGCGGAAATTGTTCGACACTCGTCCTCGCTTACGCTGCGGGTTGGTGTGCGGCGGCAGAGTAGCTCAAACCGTTCCCTGTCAAAAGCCGGGCGGCTCGTACTGGGCGCTCTGTCAACTTGGCAGAGGTCGGGGTCAAGCAAGCTCGGCTTTCGCCGCGACAACTCGCTGCCGCAAGGACTTAGGACGAAAGTACTCTGTCGGCACGTTGGTTGCTTTGATGGTAGGGCTGTCGTGGAATCCGCCTCACTGGCAGATGGCCTCTTGTCTTGGAGCCACTGGTTTCGCGACAGCCTGAGAAAAGTTTCACAAACGAAGATGTTGTCCGACCAAGCCCGTCCTGATGGTTGAGGAGTCGCTGTGGCCAAGCTGATTAGTTTCGATGATGAGGCTCGAAAGAGCCTGCTCGAAGGCGTGTCCAAATTGGCACGAGCCGTCAAGAGTACGCTCGGTCCTCGCGGCCGAAACGCCGTGCTCGACAAGGGCTGGGGTGCCCCCAAGGTGACCAAGGACGGCGTGACCGTCGCTCAGGACATCGACCTCGAAGACAAATTTGAAAACATGGGCGTGCAGCTCGTTAAGGAAGCCGCTTCCAAGACGAGCGATGTCGCCGGTGACGGCACCACGACCGCGACGGTTCTCGCCGAAGCGATTTATCGCGATGGTCTCCGCTACGTCGCCAGTGGCTGCGATCCGATGGCGTTGACTCGTGGTGTGCAGAAGGCTGTCGATGCGGTGGTGGCCGAGCTGAAGAAGCTCGCCAAGCCGGTGAAGGCCGATGACCGCAAGGCCATCGAAACCGTCGCCTCGATCGCTGGAAACAACGATAAGGAAGTCGGCAAGATTCTCGCCGATGCCCTGATGAAGGTTGGCAAAGATGGTGTCATCACCGTCGAGGAAGGCCGCCAAGTCTCTACGGAGGTTGAGTTGGTCGAGGGGATGCAGTTCGAGCGAGGTTATCTCTCGCCGCACTTCGTCACCGATGTCGATCATCAGATTGCCGAGTTCGATAACTGCCGCATCCTGATCTACGAAGAAAAGATCAGTAGCGCGAAGCAGCTCGTACCGCTCCTCGAGAAGACCTCGAAGGCCGGTCTGACTCTGCTCATCATCGCCGAGGACATCGAAGGCGAAGCTCTTGCGACGCTCGTCGTGAACAAGATGCGTGGCATCCTCAAGATTTGTGCAGTCAAGGCTCCTGGCTACGGAGATCGTCGCAAGGCGATGCTCGAAGACATTGCCGTTCTCACCGGTGGCAGGGCGATCTTCAAGGACTTGGGCATCAAGCTTGAGAACGTCGAGCTGAGTGATCTCGGTGTCGCGAAGAAGATTCGCGTCGATGCCGAGAACACCACGGTCATTCAAGGTGCTGGCAAGAAAGCCGACATCGAAGGTCGTGCCGCGATGATCCGTCAGGAGATCACCAAGACTGACAGCGAATACGACCGCGAGAAGCTGCAAGAGCGTCTCGCCAAGTTGGCGGGCGGCGTGGCTCAGATCAGCGTCGGTGCTCACACCGAAACTGAGATGAAGGAACGCAAAGACCTGATCGACGATGCACTCGCTGCGACGCGAGCCGCGATCGAAGAGGGTGTTGTTCCCGGCGGCGGTGTTGCCCTGCTGCGATGTGCTGGCGTGCTGGAAAAGCTCAAGCTGGAAGGCGACGAGCGGTTCGGTGTGTTACTCATCCGCAGTGTCATCGAAATGCCGATTCGCACGATCGCTGAGAACGCCGGTCTCGACGGAGCCGTCGTGGCGAACAACGTCAAGAAGTCGAAGGACAAGTCGCACGGTTACGACGCCCTCAACGAGCGTTATGGCGACATGTTTGAGTTCGGCATCGTCGATCCCGCGAAGGTCGTTCGCTCGGCCCTACAAAACGCGGCGAGCGTCGCCAGCCTGCTTCTGACCACCGATTGCATCGTGGTTGAAGCTCCAAAGCCTCCGTCCGATGACCACAGCCACGATGACCATCACGATGGTGGGGGTATGGGTGGCGGCATGGGAGGAATGGGCGGCGGCATGGGTGGCATGGGAATGGGTGGCATGGGCGGGTTCTGAAAAAGCTCTTAGCTGTTAGCTCTTAGCGATTAGCTGAGAAAGACAGCGAAGAGGATCTCAGGCTCTGGCGCCACGGTCGCTCTCACGCAGGCACAGTCAAAAGTTCAACAACATTCAAAAGCGGTTTTCCATCTGGCTAGCCGCTTAAAGCTAATTGCTAACAGCTCTCTTAAGGACTTATCAATGAATCTCAAGCCTCTCGATGATCGCGTTGTGGTTGAGCCTCTGACGGCTGAAGAGAAGACGGCTGGCGGCATCGTGCTGCCGGATGCTGCCAAGGAAAAGCCACAGCGTGGCAAGGTTCTCGCCGTCGGTCCCGGCCGGTTGCTCGACAGCGGCGAACGCTGCCCAGTGGCTGTGAAGGTCGGTGACGAAGTTCTGTTCGCCAAGTACGGCGGAACGGAAATCGAAGTCGAAAAGAAGGAAGTCAAAATTCTGCGCGAGTCGGACATTCTCGCGAAAGTGACAGCCTGACGAAGTAGCGGGTAGTGGATGGTGGGTAGTGGATAGATTCCCCTATCAAGCGTCCTCTGGCTACCCACCGCCCACTATTGACCATCCACTCGTTTTCTCCACAGGAGCCTCTCGTGGCTAAGCAACTGTTGTTCGATGATCGTGCTCGGCTGAAGCTGCAACGTGGCGTTGAGACGCTGGCGAAGGCTGTCGCCGTGACGATGGGTCCCACCGGTCGAAACGTCATCATCGACAAGTCGTTCGGGAACCCGGTCGTGACCAAGGACGGTGTGACCGTCTCGAAGGAAGTTGAACTCGAAGACGCCTACGAACACATGGGCGCGAAGCTCGTGAACGAAGTCGCCTCCAAGACGAGCGACATCGCTGGCGACGGCACAACGACCGCTACGGTTCTCGCCCGGGCGATTTATAGCGAAGGACTTCGCGGTCTGACGCTGGGAGCCAACCCGACGATCGTCCGCAAGGGGATCGAAAAGGCTGTCGATGCGGCCATTCAAGCGATCGAGAAGATGGCCAAGCCTGTCTCGTCGAAAGAAGAGATCGCTCAAGTCGGTGCCATCTCGGCCAACAACGATCGCACGATTGGTGACTTGATTGCCGATGCGATGGAGAAGGTCGGTCGTGACGGTGTCATCACTGTCGAGGAAGGCAAAGGGAACTCGACGACGCTGCAAACCGCCGAAGGGATGCAGTTCGACAAGGGCTACATTTCGCCGTACTTGGTCACTCATCCCGAAGAGATGAAGTGCATTCTCGACGACTGCTACATCCTGCTGTTCGAGAAGAAGATTTCGAGCCTCCGCGATTTCGTGCCGATCCTCGAGAAGGTCGCTCAACGCAGCAAGCCGCTGCTCGTTGTCGCCGAAGATATCGACGGCGAAGCGTTGACGGCCTTGGTCGTCAATAAGCTGCGTGGAGTCCTCCAAATCTGTGCCGTGAAGGCACCCGGATTTGGTGATCGCCGTAAGGCGATGATGGGCGACATGGCGACGCTGACCGGTGGAACGCTGATTTCCGAAGACCTCGGCATCAAGCTGGAGTCGGTCGAACTCAGCCATCTCGGTCGTGCGAAGAAGATCGAAGTAACGAAGGATGCCTGCACGATCATCGAAGGTGCTGGCGACTCCGCCGAGATTAAGGCCCGCGTCGATCAGATTCGTCGTCAGATTGAAGCTACTGAAAGCCAGTACGATCGTGAGAAGTTCCAAGAACGTCTTGCCAAGATCACCGGCGGCGTGGCGATCATCTCGGTCGGTGCCGCCACCGAAGCCGAAATGAAGCAGACCAAGGCCCGCATGGAAGATGCCCTGCACGCGACTCGCGCCGCCGTCGAAGAGGGAATCCTCCCCGGTGGTGGTGTGGCGTTGCTGCGAGCCATTGAAGCGGTCAGTGAAGTGAAGGCCAAGGGGGACGAGAAGATCGGCGTTCAGATCGTGATCAAGGCGCTCGAAGCTCCGATCCGTCAGATTGTCAACAACAGCGGTCTCGACGGCAGCGTCGTGGCCGACGAAGTTCGCAACATGGCGAAGAACACTGGCTACGATGCCAACAGCGGCAAGTACGTCGATATGTACAAGGCTGGCATCATCGACCCCGCCAAGGTCGTGAAGAGTGCCCTTCGCAATGCGGCTTCCATTGCCGGACTGATGTTGACCACCTCGGTCCTCGTCACCCGTAGCGATGACACCGATGGCAATGCCAAGGGCAAGACCGAGGGGTCCGTGCGATAACGTGTCGGTGAGAGTTTCTCTCGCCCGCGATATTCGACTTTGATTGACAACTGCCGAACCGCCGGGCTTCCCCCCGGCGGTTCGTTGTGTAAACGGTCCAGCTTTCTCAGCACGGAAAGCGTGCGATGCCGACAGTGCTGCGAATCGGTCGTTACCGCTTCTTCTTTTACAGCAACGAAGGACAGGAGCCGGCACACGTTCACGTTGAGTCTGGCGAAGACATGGCCAAGTTTTGGCCGGACCCCGTGTCGCTGTCTGCCAATCATGGGTTCAATTGACAGAGAGCTGACTGAGCTTGGTCAGTTAATCGAGGAGCATCAGGTGGAACTCGTCGAGGCTTGGAATGAGTACTTCAACTTGCAGCTTGGCATCTCCGCTACGTTCGTTTCGCCCGATAACAACGCTGGCCAAGTCGGTCGATTTCTGTGACGAGATGATGCACGTGACGTTGACGGATGGACGAGTTATCAGCACGCCTGCGGCTTGGTTCCCCTCGTTATTTCACGCCACTGCCGAACAACGAGCGAATTGGGGAATCGGTGGTCACGGGGCTGGTTTGCACTGGCCAGACTTGGATGAAGATTTGCGCGTTACCGGTTTGTTGTGCAGTGGAACCGACTGACATTGAGTTGAGTTAACGTAGGGTGGGCACTGCCCACCATGGAATCAGCGAGCGAGTGGAATTGGTGGGCTGTGCCCACCCTACGCATTGAGCGGGGCCGCGATGGCGACGATACGGTGTTATTACGAGGTGCTGTCGGTCACGAAGACAGCGTCCGATGACGAGATCAAGAAGTCGTACCGCAAGCTGGCGGGGAAGCATCATCCCGACCGCAATCCGGGTGACGAGGCTGCGGTCGCGTTGTTCAAAGAAGCGGCCGAAGCCTTTGATGTTCTGAGCAATCCCGACAAGCGCTCGCGGTACGACCGCTTCGGTCACGCGGGTGTGCAAGGTGCGGCGGGAGGTGGCAGAGCCGGTGGCTTTGGCGATGTCGGCGACATCTTCGAAGCGTTCGGAGACATGTTTGGCGACATGCTCGGCGGCGGCGGCGGTGGTCGTCGGGGTGGAGGCTCACGCGGACGACGCGGCAACAGTTTGCAAACGTCGCTCACCGTGGAGCTGCTCGACGCGGCCGTCGGTTGTACGCGTGAAATCGAGATCGACAAGAACGTCTCGTGCATCACCTGCAAAGGAACAGGAGCCAAGCCGGGCACGAAGCCAACCAAGTGCGACTACTGCAACGGCAAGGGCCAGGTCATTCAGTCGCAGGGCTTCTTCCGCGTGCAGACGACTTGTCCCGCGTGTCGTGGTCAAGGCGATGTCGTTCGCGACAAGTGCGTTGATTGCCGAGGGACGAAGGTCGTATCGCGGTCCTCTAAACTCGAAGTCAAAGTCCCGGCGGGGATCGACAACGGAATGCAGCTTTGTCTGCGCGGCGAGGGAGAGCCGGGCGAAGGGGGCGGACCACCGGGCGATCTTTACGTCGATGTCCGAGTGAAGTCGCATCCGTTGTTTGAACGAGATGGCAAGCATCTGACGTGTGAAGTTCCGATCACGTTTGCTCAAGCGGCGCTCGGCACGGAACTCGACATCCCGATCCTGACCGGCAAGCACCACATCGCGGTTCCAGCGGGGACTCAGCCTGGCGAAATCCTGCGGCTGCGAGGTCAGGGGATGCCCGACGTTCAAGGCGGAGCACGCGGCGACTTGCATGTGCAGTTCGATGTCGAAGTTCCCAAGAAACTCTCCAAGAAACAAGAAGAGTTACTCAGGCAACTGGCCGAACTCGACGACAAGCAAGTGAGTGCTCACCGCAAGTCGTTCTTCGAATCGGTGACGGAATTCTTCGGAACATCGAAACAGGAAGAGTGAGTGAAACGAGTCTTTTATTGAGTTGAGTGACAACGAGGTAGACGCATGAGCAACGAAACGAACACAACAGAAGTCGAGACGGTTTCGATGAATGAGGCCCACGAAATGGACGCGGCACCGACTGTGGAAGAGCAGCTTCAGACGGCGTTGGCCGAGCGGGATCAGTTCAAGGACAAGTGGACACGCGCGCTGGCCGATCACGACAACTATCGTCGCCGCATCAATCGCGAGATGGACGAAGACCGCAAGTACGCCGCCCTCCCCTTGCTCAAGACGCTGCTTCCCGCGTTCGATGGTCTGGACCGTGCGATCTTCGCGGCCTCCCAGTCGAAGAACGCCGACGAGTTGATCGGCGGCGTACAGCTCACGATCAAGCAACTCGAAACGGCGCTGAACGGCATGGGTGCGAAGAGCATCGCGGCGCTGGGACAACCGTTCGACCCGAACCAGCACGAGGCGATCTCGCAGGCCCCGTCAGCCGAGCATCCGCCGATGACGGTGTTGCACGACATCGAGCGAGGCTACATTCTGCACGACAGAATCGTTCGCCCGAGTAAGGTGATCGTTTCGATCGCGCCGCCGAACGCTGAGTAGGTCTTGAACCATGCAACCCCACCGGGCTTGTCCCGGTGGCTCGCGGGTTTCTGCACTACTCTGACGCCGCCCTGCCCTCTTCCAGAACCGTGCCTGCGATGACTTGAGTAGTGCAAAGACCTGATTCCACCGGGGCAAGCCCGGTGGGGGGGCGATTCAAATCTGCCACCCTGATGTGATGCGGTTGTTGTTCTTGGTCCCTGACCACTGATTCCTGCCTCCCGTTCTCCGGAGCATCCCGATGCCAACCTACGACTACAAATGCGATGCCTGCGACCATGCTTGGGAAGAGTTCCATTCGATGACGGCGGAGCCGACGAAGAAGTGTCCGACGTGCGGCAAGAAGAAGGCGCGGCGGCTGATCGGAGCGGGCGGCGGGATCATCTTCAAAGGGACCGGCTTCTATCAGACCGACTACCGCAGCGACTCGTACAAGAAGTCGTCGGATGCGGACAAAGCTCTTGCGCCGAGTACCGAAGCCAAGAAGTCGGACTCGGGGGGCAAGAGCGAATCCTCGAGCAAGTCGAAGGATTGAAATGGTCCGCCTGAATACGTGTCCGATCTGCGGGAAGACCGTTCCGCCGGCGACCGATCCGTCCGGTGGGATGGCTCCGTTTTGCAGCCAACGCTGTCGCGAGATCGATTTCTTCCGTTGGTCCGACGGGCGCTATGCCATCGTCGAGTCGCTCAGCGCTGACGATGTGGAGATCAAGCAGATTGAGGCTTCCGCTTCGGAGGCACAGTCGGAAGAATGAGCCGCGCGGCGTCCATCGTACGGGGCACTTATGTTCCGGGTGTTGCCTCATTGAGTTGTCCGTTCGCGTCCCTTGAATCTCGTCTGCTGAATCCGTCGTTGGCCAACCTCTCACGTGACCAAATTCAACGAGCCGCTGCTATTCGACACGTACTTGCGGCCACAAATTTGGGGCGGTGACGGGTTGGCCCGCCTGTTGGGTAAGCGGTCACAGAATCCGTCTATTCCAGGTGAAGCTGATCGCCTCACAGAACCGCTGCTGTTCGGTGAGGCGTGGGAACTGAGTACGCTTCCCGAACACGTCAGCCGTGTGGTTTCGGGTCCCTCGCACGAGAAGTCGCTGGCCGAAATCTGGCGGCAATCGAGCGCTGCCATGCCGAAGAGCGATGGGGCGTGCGGAGAGTTCCCTTGGCTCGTCAAATGGCTCGACTGTCATGGCGGCCTCTCGTTGCAGGTTCATCCCGACGACGAAGCGGCTCGCACAGTACTCGGGCAGTCGCGAGGGAAATCAGAAGCGTGGATCGTGGTCGGCGTCGAACCGCATGCGCGCATCAGCACGGGGCTGCTCGACGGAGTGACTCGCGAAGACTTCGAGTCGCACTTGGCGACAGGGACGGTGGAGAAATGTCTCCACTCATTTGAACCGCGCGTGGGCGACTGTCTGTCGCTTCCCGCAGGAACCGTGCATACCGCCCGCGGGGTAATGCTGGCCGAGATTCAACAGCCGAGCGACGCCACGTTCCGGCTGTTCGATTGGAACCGCCGCGATGCTTCAGGTCGATCGCGTCCGCTGCATCGCGAGTGGGGACTGAACGCCATCGACTGGCAGCAGGGACCAGTCGCTCCGATTGTCTCAACGCCGTTGGCTCTCGTCGGCGAGGGAATCTCGGGCGAAGCATTGCTGGAGACGGACTGGGTGCGATTGGAACGCTTCACGGTGACGCGACCGTGGACTACGACGCGAACAGGTGTGCTGACCGTCTGGATGATCCTCGCGGGGAATGCGGTGTTGCTGGATGTGTCGAACGGCACTCGGTACGAGTTGTCTTGCGGAGCGACCGTCTTGATCCCGGGCGAGGTCGGATCGATCGAGTGGTCTCCGTCGTCGGCGGACCAGAGTTGCACGCTGCTCTCGATCGGTCAGGCTCGCCTGCGATGATTGCTGTACACGGGAGGATCGAGCAGCCGCAGTTGTTCCAGCGTGGCGGCGGTCACCGGGCACGGATGAGTTTGTCCGGCGTGAGTCATCGCGCGAATGTGACCGGCGAGCATTTGCAAATCGGCCAAGTTGTCGATGTCGTACCATGGCGGCAGCAGACCGAGCGTCAATTCGAGGGCGGAGACTCGTTGGACCGTTTGGCGGAGAACATTGGGTCCGCTCCATGTCATTTGCTCGAACAACAATGGAGCCGGTCGGCGCAGGCCAATCAAATAGTAGCCGCCATCCGTGGCCGGGCCGAGAACGCAGTCCACATCGCGTAACATGTCGAAGGCCTGTTGGATGAACTCGATTGGCAGTGTGGGGCTGTCGGTGCCAATCAGAACCGCGCGAAAATCCGGATCGGACGTTGCGGTTAAGACGGCCACCTCGTTCGATTCCAGTTTACTCCCCTGCTCTGTTGGACTGGCCGGTTCCGACAGCACACGGTGGAAGAACGAGATGATCTTCCTGTCCAGTTCCCCCTCCGGCTGAGGCCACAGTTCGTAGCCAAGCTTTTCAAACTGTCTGAAGTATTGCGTGGCATCGCGCGGCCAGTAACCGAAGACGCGGCAATCACCGGTCGCGCGGAACCGGAAGGCCAAGTCATTGAGAAACGCCGCGTAGAGCTTCGTGGCGGCGTCGTCACCCAATTCGGCCGCCAGCCGCGTTTTGACGTGTCCGGGCCGAGGATGCTTGCCGAAGAGACCGAGAGTGTTCATGCGTGATCCTCAACGGTGAAGGATTCATAGAAGCCGTTTTGCTTCGCGCAATATCGACCAAACGGGAACGCCCCGCTGATTGACGGACTCATCTCACAGCGGACATACTACCGTCGTTGCTTCGGCCGCAGAATCGTGCGGCCGATTTCGTTGTTGTGGAGCGGTGGCTCACTCTTGCCGCCAAAGGAAATGATGCGGATGACTCAGCGGATTTGGAACTTCTCGGCGGGACCAGCGGTGCTGCCGGAATCGGTGTTGGAAGAGGCGAAGAACAACCTGTTGTCGCTCGGGACTTCGGGGATCGGGATTCTCGAACACTCCCATCGCGGCAAGGCGTTTCTTGCCGTGTACGAAGAGACGGAAGCTCTCTGTCGCGAGATCGGTGGCATCCCGTCGAACTACAAGGTGCTGTTCCTGCAAGGAGGGGCATCGAGCCAGTTCTATCAAATCCCGATGAACTTCCTGACGAAGGACCGGACGGCCGATTACCTCGTCACGGGTGTCTGGTCCGAGAAGGCTCTCGAAGAGGCTGTCCGGTTCGGTGGAACTCACACCGCCTGTTCGAGCCAGGACAAAAACTTCTCGTACATCCCGCACGAGTGTTCGTTCAGTGCGAACCCGGTCTACGCGCACTACACCTCGAACAACACGATCTTCGGGACGCAGTGGCAGAGCGTTTCGGCCGCGCCCGGCATGCCGCCGGTCCCCGCGAACGTCGATCTGATTTGCGATGCCAGCAGCGACATCTTCTCGCGTCCGATTGATGTCTCGAAACACGCGATGATCTACGCCGGTGCCCAGAAGAATCTCGGGCCATCGGGTGTGACGCTCGTCATCCTGCGTGATGACCTCGTTGAACGCGGAGCTAAAGACCTGCCGACGATGCTTCAGTACCGGACTCACGCCAAGAACGAGTCGATGTACAACACGCCACCGACGTTCGCGATCTATCTCGTCGGACTGGTCCTCAAGTGGATCAAAGCCAACGGCGGGTTGGCGGGAGTCGGCGAGATCAATCGTCGCAAGGCGGGCAAACTCTACGCGTACCTCGACCAGAGCCAGCTTTTCAAACCGACCGCCGCGAGTGACAGCCGGTCGCAAATGAACGTGACGTTCGTCACTGGCGATGCCGATCTCGACGCGAAGTTCTGCTCGGCAGCGACGAAGTCCGGGTTCGATGGACTCAAGGGACACCGCAGCGTCGGCGGGATGCGAGCGAGCATCTACAACGCCTTCCCTGAAGCCGGCGTCGAAGCGCTGATCGGGTTTCTTCAGAAGTTTGAAGCCGAGAACGCGAAGGCGTGATTGAGTTACAGAGTTCGTTTGCAGTTCTGGGGTCGGGCGTTCAAATTCCAGAATTGGCCGTGAGAGCAGTTTGAGCATGTGATGCCGTTTGACCGGCCAATTCTGAAATTTGAACGCCCGACCCCAATGCAACACGCCACGTTCCTGTTCACCCGCCTGAAACGAATGCCCTCATGACACAGACCGATGTCGCGACCGTCGATGCTGTGCGAGCCGACATCGGCCTGGTCTGTGCCCTCCCGTTGGAGTTGGCTGCGTTCCTCAGCCGCTGCCAGCATGTGAAGAAGTACACCGGAGGCAGCTTCACCTTCCGCGGCGGTCTCTACGACGGCATTCGCATCGCGGTCGTGGAGTCCGGGCCGGGCCAGACGCGCGCGACACGGGCGACACAAGCGCTGCTCGATGCCCATGCGCCAAAGTGGATCATCTCGACGGGATTCGCCGGTGCGCTCAGGCCCGAGTTGAAGACCGGTGATCTCGTCGTCGCCAATCGTGTGGTCATGACGAACGGCGACGAGTTGTCGATCGATGTGGGGATGGAACCGGACGCGGCGCGCGGTCTCCACGTCGGACGACTCCTGACGGTCGATCGCATGGTGCGCACGATCGCTGAGAAGAAGCTGCTCGCCGAACAATCCGGCGCGTTGGCCGTTGAAATGGAAAGCTTCGCCGTGGCGACCGTTTGCCAGCGAGCCAAGACGCGCTGCATGGCCATTCGCGCGATCAGCGACGACCTCTCGGCTGACCTCCCCCCCGAGGTACTCAGCTTGGTTGGTGAGACCGGCGCGGTCCGCTTCGGCGCGGTCATCGGCTCGCTCTTCAAACGCCCGTCGAGCATCAAAGACATGTGGCGACTGCGAGAACAAGCCGCCGTCGCCGCCGACCGCCTCGCCGAATTTCTCGACGGCATCGTCCTGCAACTGCATCAAGCGAAGCCATGACAAGCGATACCTCACGCTGCCTTTGATGAGACATCCGAGCGGGGCGGCGTCAGCCCCCCGGTTCTTGGGCGTCAGCCCTTCGCTCGGAAATGTCTCACTTTGTGCCGCGTGAGGCATCTTTCAAGTAACTCCCCATGCTGACCGGAGCCTAAACATGTCCTTGTTACCGCAATGGTCTTCAGTCCGAGTTCCCGTGATCGGCATGTTGCATCTGCCACCGTTGCCGGGGTCGGCGCGTTGGTCCGGTGATCTGAATGCCGTTCGTGATTTCGTGCTGCGCGATGCTGAGGCACTCTGCGCCGGCGGCGTCGATGGTTTGATGATCGAGAACTTCGGCGACACGCCCTTCTATCCCGGTCGCGTCCCCGCGATCACGGTCGCGGGGATGACGGCTCTGGCGTGCGAAGTCCGTCGCGCGACGAACGTGCCGCTCGGGATCAACGCTCTGCGGAACGATGGTCTCAGTGCGTTGGCGGTCGCCGTGGCGAGTGGTGCGTCGTTCATTCGCGTCAACGTGTTGTGCGGTGCCCGCGTGACGGACCAAGGCCTGCTGCAAGGGATTGCCCACGACCTGCTGCGTGAACGAGCCAACTTGAAGGCCGAGTCGATTCGCATCCTCGCCGATGTGGACGTGAAGCACTCCGCCCCACTTGCCGTGCGACCGCTTGAAGTCGAAATTTCCGACGTGATTCAACGCGGTCATGCCGACGCGATCATTGTTTCGGGCGCGGCAACCGGCAGCGCGACGGACACGCGCACGCTCGACACCGCGGCGCGAGCGGCCGCTCAAACTCCCGTCTTCGTCGGCAGCGGCATCTCTGTCGAGTCGATCGCGGAACTGATTGCCCATGGCGCCAGTGGCTTGATCGTCGGCACGTCTCTCAAACACGACGGCCGCATCTCGAACCCGGTCGATCCCGCGCGAGTCCGCGCGCTGGTCGATGCCGTCCGCCAAATCGGCTAACAGCCCGTAGGGAAACGTAGGGTCAGCGTCTCGCTTGCCCGTGTACGGCTCTTCCCGGTTTTCAAGTAGTTATTCCGTTCCCGGCGGAGACACTCGATAGCCTCTGAACGGCGGCCGGTTGAAGATTGAGTTCGCCAAGCCGGGGCTGTCGCGACCGAAGGGGTTCTCGGCGGATCACGAGACGCTGCTCGAGGGACACGTGCTGTTGGAGTTCGAGCGGGACCCCAGCCACACAAGTTTGAGTTCGGGAAGTGATTGCGGCCCCGCTCCTTAGGTCTCAGAATGTAGGTCTTGAAATGTTGTTGAGCTGCGAGCAATTGGTTCGCCTGAAAGTAGCCGTCATCGCTCCGCGTGAAGGAAGCCGAGCGCGAGTCAACGGCGACTGGAACGACAGGCACCGAACTCGCGCTCGGCTGGCTTCACGCGGAGCGATGAAGGCTACTTTGGCTGAGTCAAAGCCGCTTTGTTGAACCCGTGGGCAACGCCCCGTGCGGCGAGTGACGTTTGAGTCTGTTTTGCCATCGACGCGCGGGGCATTGCCCACGCGGTTCAACGACTCAGTTCAGGCCGCGCGGAATCTAACAACTCGCTTCGTTACTCCCTTGTACGCCTTTCAGCAAACCTTGCCGGTCGGGTTGTGCTGTGCGGAGCGGTTCTGCCAACGCAGATGAAGAACCATCATTGTGATTGGTTCTTCATCTGACTTAAGAATCAACGCGAAGTCTGCTGAGGCCGATTCAAACGTTGTGGGAAGCCGAACTCGCGAGAAGGTGGTCTCTGTGATTTTCGTACTTCTTCGCTAAGTCGATCAGGGTGATCGGCACTCAACAAAACATCGCAAGGAGGCGGATCGTGGTGCGTCATCGTGGAACCGTTGCGCGCTGGTACGGGCTGATGCTCGCGGCGCTGATGTCAGCTTCCGTCATGACGGAGACTCAGGGGGTGGAGCCTCCTATTCCGGAGACGGACATCGTGACGGAGGTCTTGCCGCCTCCTGTCGCCTCGCGGCCCGTGGCGAAGCGGGACCGAGGCTCGCTCACGCAGGAGGAGCTGATCGACCGGCTGTTTGCGGCGGAAGATCGCGTCCAATGGCTCGAAGAAGTCGAGGCGGCTCGGAAGTCGCGCGATTCCGATGTGTTTAGAAACATCTCGCATCTGAACATGGCCGCCGCTGAGGAAGTTAAGAAAGAAGAGAAGCCCGACCCGAAAGCCTTCAAGGCCACTTGGAAGCACGGGCTGAACTTCGAGTCGAACGACAAGAACTTTGCCGTGCATCTCGGTGGGCGGACGCAGATCGATACCGTCTTCCTCGAATCAAACCCGGCGGCATTTGGGGTTGGTAACAATGGCGGCGATAACGATTCCGCCAACTTCCGCCGTGCCCGGTTGCGAGCCGACGGGACGATCTACAAGACGATCGACTATGTGGTGGAATACGACTTCGTGAATGCCTCCAACGACAACGCGGGGTTGGTTGGCGGGCTACCGGGACAACCGAACAGCGCGGCGAATGTCATCCACGTCCCCGCTCCGACCGACGGCTACTTCACCTTCAAAGAGACGCCGATCGTCGGCAATGTGCGGGTCGGTCTTCAGAAGGAGCCGATCGGATTGGAGCATCTCACGAGCAGCCGGTATCTCGACTTCATGGAACGGTCATTCAATCAGGATGCGTACACCGGCCCGTCGAACAACGGGTTCTCATTGGGAGCGTCGGCCTTCAATAATTTTTCCGAAGATGATCGCGGACTGTGGACTGTGGGCGTGTTCAAGAACTCCACGAACGCTTTCGCTTATGCCGTCGATGACGGAGCCTATGCCGTCGATGGGCGATTGGTCTATTTGTTGTGGGACGAGTGCGACGGTGAGCAACTGATGCACATCGGTGGCTCGTACAGCCACCGTGATCCAATCCTCAACCAACTCCGCATCCGCAGCCGTGGCTCGCTCAGAAATGGTCCCGGCCCACTGAATCCCGTCTTCGCTGACAGCGGCACCTTCACGACCGACGCCCAAGACTTGGCCGGTGCCGAGTTCTCAATGGTCCTCGGTTCTTTCCAGTTGCAGTCGGAGTACATCCTGTCGAACGCGATCGACGCGACGAACGGAGGGGGCAATCACGGGACGTACTCGACCAACGGTTACTACGTGATGGCGTCGTACTTCCTGACCGGTGAACATCGTGCCTACGACAAAAAGGCAGGCTCGTTCGGTCGTGTGATCCCGTTCAAGAATTCACGCTGGTGCCCGCAGGACTGCTCTGAAGGTGGCTGGGGGGCGTGGCAGGTGTTGGCTCGTTACTCGAATCTCGATCTCACGGACGCGGGGATCAACGGTGGTCAGGTTCAGGACTACACGGCGGGCTTGAACTGGTTCCTGAATCCAAACATGAAGATTCAGGCGAACTATGTCGCGACCGACCGCGACTCGCTCGGCAGCCCAACCTCTCCCGGCGCGGGGATCATTCACGGCTTCGGGATGAGAATCGCCCACGACTTCTGAGCGATGCGGCAAGGCATCGTGTCATTGGTCGATGAGAAAAGAGCAGAGTGAACTCAACGAGAGTCGCTCTGCTCTGTTTCATTCAGGTCATGGTTGGCACGGAAATTCTCAGTTCAGCGACTATAGTTTCGACTGACCCGTGCGGCCGTGTGTTGCGCGAGGAACGTGTTGCCGTCGGAGTTGTCTGTCCCGAGGTTCTGCCATCGTGAGTCCGTTGCGGGTTGCCCCCGTCACCACTGAATGCCTGTTCATTTGCTCGGCGCTGTTTGCCGCTTGCTTGGCTCAGTCGTGGGAAGGGCAGCACTTTCGCGACGTGCAGCGCGAGTGGGGAGCGAACACCACGTTGCAGATCTTCGCGGTCAAAGGGGACCGGCGCGAAGCGGTCGATGCCGAACTCAACGGCCCCTTCGATCTGTGGGACGGCGAATGGTGGCGGATCCCGATCAGCGCGTTTCATCATGCCGACATCGGGCACCTGCTGATCAACTGCCTGTCGATATGGACTCTCGGTAAGAGGCTGGAGCGACACTGGGGGAGTCTCCGTTTCGGTCTCTTTCTGCTGCCGACGATCCCGATCCCGCTGTTGGCCGAGGCGGTCTTGGGGCACGCGGCGATCGGCTTCTCGGGCGTGATCTGCGCGATGCTGGGCGCTCTGATCGCACTCAAGCAATTCGACGACGACAACATCCTGCCCGATCAAGCGGTCCAGTTCGGTCTCGTGTTTCTCGTGCTGTGCGTTTGGGCGACCGCGTTCGATCTGGCGAAGGTTGCGAACGTCGCACACTTCGTCGGGCTGGGTTACGGCTGGTTCGCAACGTGGGTGTTGTTCGGTCCATTCCGCTCGGCGACGTTGATCCGCCTGCTCTTCGTGCTCGCCCACATCGGCCTGCTCCCAGCAACGTGGTACGCCCAGCAACCGTTCGGCAACGGTCGCTATCACTGGTACGCGGCCGATCACTTGGTCAACCCCGTCTCGCGGACGAAGACGCTGAAGTTCGCCGTCTTCTGCGATCCGTCACTGTCCGGAGTTTGGTTGAGACTCGCGAGCGGCGAATTGGCCGAGGGAGACCTGCCTGCCGCTTGGAACTCCGTGCTGACGGGACTCAAACACAACCCGACTCATACCAAATTGCTCGAATCGGCTCGCAGTCTGTGGAGGCAGATTCCTTCCGGCGAGTCGCGGCGAATTGCCGAGCAACAATTGATTAGCGTCTTCGGCACACGCGGTCACGACTGGCTGATTCAAATCCGCGAGACCGCGTTGGCGAGTGCGCTCCCGGCGGAGAGCGATGCCGATGCGAGGTCACTGCCTGCCGATCAGCCTCCCGCTTTTCGACTCGATCAACAGATCGACCTCGATTGGCAGCCACGCGCCGTTGAGCCGAACCGCACGCTGCCGAACGATCCCGCCGCACCGGGAAGTGCCGCAGAAGGGGTCACGTTGTGAACAAGTGTCGTATATGCCTCTGGCAGATATGAATGATTTGTTTAACCGCAAGCCGAAGGCGTGCGCGGGTGTGGAACGCGGTTTCGATATTCAGCGTCCTCAGACGCGCACGCCTTCGGCTTGCGGTTAAACCACGAAGCTTCCAGTACCCACGAATACCACCGCGTTCCTCACTGGGTCGCACTTAGAAACTGCTCATACGCTTCGGCCACTTTGCCAGCGGCGGCGTCGCCCGCGTGGATGTGCAGCGCATAACGGACTCGCAGCGCGGGCTTCCCCTTCTCCAAGACGACGGGTTGAGCCTTCGCCTTGTCGTTTTGATAGGCCCCTTCTCCGAATGGGCTGACTGAGAACAGGCCGTAGTCGCGGACGTGGTAGCGCGACGGGCGGAAGTTGGCGGGGTGATCCATGATCGCGACGCCGTGCAACTTGCCATCCACTGGCCCCGTGTAATCGACCCACTTCGACGGTTGGCCCCAGCATTCCTTGGTCGCTTGCTTCCCTTCGGCATTCACGACGATCCCGCCGACCTTCTCGCGCATCGTCGTGGCGACGCGGATGCCGAGCCAGCCTTCCTTGGTATCTTCAAACGTCACCTTCTCGACGGCCGGTGTCAGCGTGATGTCGTAGACGATCAGTCGCGAGGGAAAGAACGAGACGGTCGTGGTCTCGATGAGGACCGGCTGGCCATTGTCTCCAAGCCAATCATTCGTCAGTGCCAGCTTGGCGGGACTGGTCGCTGTGGCGGGAGTCGCCTCCAGCTTCTTGTTCAGAATCTTCCCCTTCTCAGCCCAGAATTTCACTTCGTTGACTTCATCCACGGCGAGCCAGATCCCCTTGTGATGCGGATGGTCCTTGTCAGTCGGATCGTCGATCGGTCGCGTGATGATCGTCCCTCCCGCAGAGCGCACGGGTGAGAAGTAAGGCTTCGGCAGATCGGCCTTTGTTCGCAAGACGGTGAATTCTTCGGTGCCGATCAGGACAGCTAGGCCATCATCCGTTGGCTTGAACGTCACTTGGGGAGCATCGGAGGCGAAAAGAGTTCCGCACGCTTGGACTCCACAAAACACGACCGACAACCAACGGCTCAACATGCGCAACATGAGCGAACTCCTCAGCAGAGACTTCGATGAATGAGACTCGATTCGGGGCGGGATCGTACCGGTGACCGTTTCTTGCAGTCGAGCCAGTCGGCGGATAAAAGCGGCCCGGCCTGAGTTCTCTTGCTCCGTTTTCGTCTCCACCACCTTGTGTCGGTGGGACGGGGACTCAACAACACAGGAATGGGGAGAGAATCCGGCGTCTCTTGCGGCTAGTTCCCAATCGTCGTCCCACCGACACGAGTTTCGGTGGAGGCGGAAATCGGCACCGTTGAAGTTGGCGCCGCTGAATCAGGCCGATTGATTTCCGCACTCAGTTCGCATAACCGCGTGGGAAACGACCTCGCTTTCAAACCTCATCACGGAGTTGGAATTGTCACGTCGCCGTTCGCCGCTGAATGCCCGCAAAAAACTGGAAGCTTCCAAGCCCGAGCCGCGTCCGTTGCGACCTTATCCCGCGCCGGGGATCGGTCGGCGGCCATCGGACTTCGATCTCGAATCGCGCGATTGGGAGATCGTGATCTCGGGCGAGCTGTCTGACAAAGACGGTGAGCTGCATCAGAAGTTGCTCGACCTGCCGAGGAACTCGCGCGGGACGATCTTCTTCGACTCATGCGGCGGCAGCGCGTTCATGGGACTGTCACTGGCGACGCTCATTCGGCTGCGAGGTCTCAAGGCGACGGCGGTCGTCGCGGGAGAATGCAGTTCCGCCGCGCTGATGCCGTTCGCCGCCTGTGCCACGCGCTACGTGACGCCGCATTCGACGCTCCTCTTCCATCCCATTCGCTGGCAGAGCGACGAGCAGGTTCGGTTGGAAGAGGCCGCTGAATGGGCGCGGCATTTCCGCATCATGGAAGCGGACCACGACGGACTCATTGCGCGGCTGTTTGGCTGCACAGATGAAGCGTCGATTGAAACGATCCGCCGCTGGAACAACCCCGGCAAGTTCGTCTCGGGCGAAGAACTCGTCGCGGCCGGACTGGCCAAACTTGTCACGCTCTTCGACGGCGATGTCTGGTCGCAGATCAAGCGGCTGAAGTAGCCATACCAACCCGAAGCGCGAGCGAGGAACGTCTCCTGCGCTTGTTTGTTAAGGCGGTTTACCACAGACACGCCGAGGCACCGAGAAAGCGAAGGCAGAGAAAGCGAAGGAGTGTCGGAGCGGAGGGGGCTGCGAGACTCTTCCACACCGCTTCTCATGCTCACATCCTTCGCTGCCTTCCGCTTCTTGGTCCTTCGACTTCTCCGTGGTTCTGTGGTTAAACTTCTGCCGTCCTAGACCTCAAGCAAGCGAACCCCATCGGGCTTGCCCCGGTGGAAACAGGTCTTTGCACTACTTTCTCATTCACCCGAATCGGCGCAGCGAGTAGTGCAAAACCCGCGAGCCAACGGGGCAAGCCCGGTGGGGTCGCTTGTTTGAGGCCTAAAGTTACGGCCCGCGCACTTCCAACCGCACGTTTGAGAACTCCGCGTCGTCGAAGTCCGAGCCGTTCTCGGTTCGGGGGCGTTGCCGCAGTTCGAGCGTGTTGGTTCCGGAGCGAAGAGACTCGCGGGGGAGCGGGCAGCGCAGGTGATCGGGTTTCTCGGGCGAGGCTTTGAAACGGACGAGTCGATTCAGCTCGCCAACCGGTTGGCCGTTCAAGAGGACTTCGGTGACGAGTCGTCCCGCACGCAGTTCTTTCAAGAACGGGCTCTGAGGCGGCGTGTCGAGATGACTCGGTTCCAAGTCGGCTGCGTCGAATGACAGCCAGGCGTTGCTGTGTTCCTCGCGGTCATGAGCGTCGAGCTTCACCTCGAACTCACCGCGCCACGACGTGCCATCGGGACGAGGCCGTCGGAAGTCGGCGCGGATCGAGTCGCCCAAGTGAACGCGCCGGGCGTCGATGACCTGAGTTCGACCGACGAACAGCGGCGTGACTCGTTGCACTGTTCGCCACGGGACGAGGAACTGACCGAGCCACGGATGAGTCACGAGCAGTGTTTCGCGATCGACGGCGAGGATCGTCACCGTGAGCCGGTCTCTCGGAAGCAGAGGCCGGTCCACAAACGGCTGCCAATCGAGTCGCGCCACGATGCCGGATGTCGGCGTGAGCGGGCTGCTCACCGGACGCTCTGCGGATCGAAAGGCCACGCCTGCGAGTCGCGTCCACGGCCAAGCCCCCTCCCCCGCGATGCCGTTCAAGCGGACATCGCTCTCGTCGAGTGACTCGATCCGGCCGAAGTACTCGTCACCCGCGTGAGTGCTGACGACATCGTCCTCCTCGAACGAGCGGCCAGAGAATTCCAGCCGCTCGTCATCCCGAGTGTGGCCTCGGAGTGAGCTGACAAGGAGGTCCGTGATCTCGAAGCCGGGACGTGGGGCGAAGTGGATCGAGCGGAGCGACGCCTCGAAATTGGAACTCGATGCGAGCAGCAATTCATCCACCAAGCACAAAAAATGGGCCGAGGAACCGACCGTCGTGAGACAGTGCCAACCGGAAGTCAGCTCGACGGACTGAGTCGTCCAATGTGCTGATCCATGCGGGCGTTCGACAACCGCCAACCGAGTCCCGTCGAGCTGCAACGCCAGCCGTTCGGTCGCGTTGTTGTTCGGGTCGGGCACATCGAAGTCGAAGCTCATACGGTCGCCGTTGGTCTCCGGAACGATTTGCTCCACTCGAAACCAGAACTGAACGCGAGTCCCCTGTGACGGCTCGTGCGGGATCGCGACCGTCGTGGAAGCCTCTTGCGGAGACACCATGAGCGAGGGTTGCTTGACCATCTCAACTTCACCCGGCGGAAACGTGATCGACTCGATGCTCGACTTGCTCACCGCGACGACGTGCCCGCCCGCCAGACGAATCTGGAGCGAGTCGTTCGTCGATGAAAGCAGCTCGCCCGAAATGCGATCTCCATCCACAAACGTGAACTGGCGCAGAGGCCGGTGCGCCCGAGTGACTCGCGCGCGACGCGGCAGATCGAGCTGTCTTGAAACGACCAACGCCTCACCACGCGCAGCGATCGGTGCGACGACGCGATCCCACACGAAGTGGCCGGGAGAAACGAAGGCCGCACGATGGACCGAGTGCTCGAAGTCAGTAGCCTGATCACTCGCCATCGCTCGCATGGCAGACACGCTCAGTCCGGCGAACCAGACACAACTCACTAGCCCGGCTCGGGCCACGCCCCGCCGCAACAACGTGCCGCGTTGTGATCGACGTTCGAGCTGTTTCACACGCGGTCGCACGCGGCAGGTCCAGTAAGCTGAGGAGAAAGTTCGGGTCTAATTGATCAGGTTCGGAGTCTGAGAGAATCGCGCGGCATGGTCAACGCGCGTCGTGACCGAGGAGTGCGATCAGACTCAACTTCTAAACGTAGGGTGGGACCAGCGGCGCTTCGCCACGCCGGCCCACCCTCTCGACAACGCGGCCAATCTTGGTGGGGCGGCGCGACGAAACGCCGCTGGCCCCAACCTTACATTTGCCGAACGATGCCATGGAAGCGTCATCAGCCAGACTGTCCGATGGTGCGAGGCTCCGCTTACAATCCCGCCCCTCTTGAGTTCAATCTTGGCCGAATGTCGTACGAGGTGGCTGATGTTGCGAGTTGTGGCGTTGATGATTGGTGTGTTGGGACTGGTCGTGGCGACGGTGATGCCGCTCAGGGGCGAGGCCTTGCCGGACGCGAAGGGGCGGCTGCTGAGCGATGTCAAATACTTGGCGTCCGATGAACTGGAAGGACGCGGGCCGGGGACCAACGGGATCAATCTCGCCGCGAAGTTCATCGAAGCGGAGTTCGCGAAAGCGGGTCTGGCCGTGGATCGAGTGGCCGGCGGGGCACTGCAAAAGTTTGAACTGACGACCGGCGCGAAGCTGACCGAACCGGCTTCGCTGCAACTGCTCGGACCAAATAACGAGACGATCGAACTTAAGCTGGGCGAGGACTGCGAGGCGTGTTCGTTCGGTGGCTCGGGACCGTTCGAGGCGGAGGTCGTCTTCTGCGGGTACGGCATCGAGGCCAAGGACGAGTCTTACGATGACTTCGCCGGGATCGACGTGGCTGGCAAAGTGATCGTGATGCTCCGACGGACGCCGCGTCAGGCGGACATGAAGGCGGCACATTCCTTCGCGGCGCATGCGGACCTGCGGTCGAAGATGGCTCACGCGGCGGCGAAGAAAGCGGCGGCGGTGCTGTTCGTCAACGATGTTTACTCGGGCCGCAAGGCGGTCGAGAAACGACGCGATGATGCGGCGAAGGCGAGCGAAAAAGTCGCCACCAGTGCGGAAGCGTTCGTCGCCATCGACGCGACCGACACCGAGAAGACGACGGCCGCTCGCAACGATCTGACGGCGGCGGTCAATCAGTGGAAGTCGGTCAAAGCGGCGAATGCTTCGCCCAACGACGACTCACTGATGAAGTTCGGCTACGCGGGACACGGCGACAACAAACCGGTGCCGCCCGCGTTTCACATCACGCAGAAGTTGGCGGGCAAGTTGTTCGTGGCACTCGGAGTGAAGCAGGAGGAGCTGGAACAGCAGATCGACGCCGACTTGAAGCCGCGCTCGGCGGTGGTCGCGGGCTGGAAGGCACGCGGCACGCTCGCGATCGAGAAGGTGAAGACGGAAGTCTTCAACGTGATCGGAGTCATCGACGGCGAAGGGCCACTCGCCGACGAGACCGTTGTCATCGGAGCACACTACGACCACGTCGGACGTGGCGGCGCAGGCTCGCTCGCGCCGGGATCGACCGACATTCACAACGGAGCCGACGACAACGCCTCCGGAACGATCTCGCTCTTGGAACTGGCCCGTCGCTACGGTGAGGCCGCGAAGACAAAAAAACCCGCGCGGCGGATCGTCTTCATGGCGTTCACCGGTGAAGAACTCGGGTTGCTCGGTTCAGCCCGTTACTGCAAGGAGCCGGTCTTCCCGCTCGATCAGACGATCGCGATGTTCAACATGGATATGGTCGGCCGGTTGAAAGACGATCAAAAACTAATCGTCTACGGGACCGGCACCAGCTCACGCTGGGAGCCGCTGCTCAAGGAACACAACGGCGAAGGGAACTTCCATCTGATCTTCAAACCCGAAGGTTTTGGGCCGAGCGATCATTCGTCGTTCTATGCGAAGAAGATTCCCGTGCTGCACTTCTTCACGGGCGAGCATCCCGACTATCACAAGCCGACTGACGATTGGGAGAAGTTGAACATCGACGGCATCGCGCGCGTGACTGATCTGATCGAGAAGCTGGTCACGACGACGGTCGCCAACCCCGAGAAGCCGGGCTACATCGAAGTCAAAGGAAACGCTTCAATGAATCGCGGCGGCAACCGGCCGTACTTTGGTTCGATCCCCGAATTCGGCAATGAAGAGCCGGGCTACTCGATCAGCGCGGCAGCTCCCGGCAGTCCAGCCGACAAGGGGGGATTGAAAGGGGGCGACCGCATCATCAAGTTGGGAGGCCACGCCGTCACGAACCTCGACGATTTCGATGCGGCCCTTCGGAAGTTCAAGGCGGGCGATGAAGTCGATGTTGTCGTGGTGCGTGAGAAGAAGGAAGTGACGCTCAAGGTGAAGCTCGACGCGGCCAAGTGAGGAACTGGAACGGGAGCGAGAGAAGAGTGGGAGCGCAACCAGTTCCCGTTCGTATTCTGGTTCCCTCCCCGCCGAGGGGCGGGAGGAAAGCGCGAAGTTAGTTCGCACCGAATCCTTAGCGGTCGAAACGGTCTAGTGCCTGTGTGAGGTGACGCATGAATACTGTTGTCGTCAGAAACGTTGTGGTTGGAAGCAGAGCGACGTGGCGAGTTCGCTGCCTGATGGTGGTGTCAGTCCAACTGGTGTTGTCCGGATGCGGAGGCTCGCCGCCACCGCAGGCTAAGCCCGTTCCGGTGCGTCCACCGGCTGCGGCGCAGAATGCGGCAGCGTCCGCGCCTGCCGCCGCTCCGAGACGAAACGATGGTGGGCGAGGTCGCCAGCCAGCGATCAGCGACGGCAAGAGCTTGCCTGCTGGAACGGATCCGCGCAGCGTTTATCAGATCGCGGAGATCGGAACACCGATGGATGTCGCTGCACCGCTGCGTGTGAAGCCGGACGAGATGTTTGCCGTGGTCAGTGGCGATCGCAGTTTCGACTCGACACGGATGGTCGTCGGCGCGACCCCACGTCCCACCCAAACTGGCTCACCGAAAGCGGGCTTTGCGCTGCCAAAGGGCTTCGTGGCGATCGCTGGATCGGGCTACTCGACAGACGGTCTGCCGCTCCGCATTCAATGTGAAAAAACCTTCACCACGATGGCCCTCGTGCCGGGAGGCATCGTCCGAATGGGGAGCAACGACGGCCCGACGGAATGCCAGCCTGAGTTCGCTGTGAACATCGACTCGTTCTATATGGACCTCTTGGAAGTGACCGTCGGTGACTTCGGCAAGTACCGGCAGGAGCAGAAGGAAAACAAGAAGCCAATCCCGCCCGTCTCCAATCCCTCGGCCTCACCCGCGACACCCGTGCTTGGCGTCCCGTGGGGGATGGCGGGGGGCTATGCCAAGTGGCTTGGCATGGAGTTGCCAACTGAAGCGGAGTTCGAGAAGGCGACGCGCGGATCGGAAAGTTTGAGAACACCGTGGGGTGATGGTCGAGCCGTGTGGTCGGTGCCGCGCACGCCCGAAACGTTGACCATCACGGGAGCCTATGCCAACGACAAGAGTCCCTACGGCATCTACGACTTGGCGGGTAACGCCAAGGAGTGGTGTTCTGACCTCTATTCGGACAACGCCCACCGCGATGCACTCGCGTCGAGCAACCAGACTCCCCGCAACTGGCCCGGCCCGAAGAAGTCCTCGAACGGCAACCTGCGCGTGGTGAAAGGGGGAGCCTCAGACTGGTCGGCTTGGCGTCGGCAAGGACGCGACATCGGCAAAGGCTTCCCGGATGTGGGCTTTCGATGCGTGCTGAGAATCACGGTGCCGGAGGCGAAGTAGGAACGCTGGAGTTCCCCTGCCTCATTGGCTATCGTGCCCGCCGGTTTCGACCCTTCTTTTTGCCACAGACACAAAGCTGAACCATGCTGACCAAGAAGCCGCAAACGCACAAACAACAGGCCATTTCCGGGGTCAGTCCCGGTTTTGAATCGATCGTCGAAGAGCTGTATCCGTCGATCGCCGCCACCGGGATCGGACAGGTCTTGAACAACCTGTATGAGTCCGTGCCGGTTCGCATCTGGGGGATCAAACTCTCGCACGCGTTCGCTCTGCCAACCGCGCCGCTCGGAATGTTGATTTATCTCGCGATGAAGGTTGTGGGTGAACGCTATGTCGTCACGAACCGAGCCGTGAAGCGAGTCGCCTCGCTCGGCTTCAGACTCATCCAAGAAGTGCCGATGGCGCAGGTCGCCGACGTGTCGATCGACCCCGACTCGCGCCAAGCCTTCTACAAGACGGGCGATGTCCGTCTAACGAACACCAACGGCGACACCCTGCTCCTCATGCGAGGCGTTCCCTATCCCGAGCGATTCCAGCAAGTCATCAACGAGACTCGCACCGCCAAACGCCAGACTGCGGCGGCACTCGCCACCATCAACGCGCGGCATTGACGTCTCGGTCTCAGTAGTTCACTAAGCCCGGCCGTTCACCACCGCCGGGTTTTTCGTTTGAAGGAGTCCCCGAAATGACCACGACCATCACCGGCCTGACCGTGCGCGATATCCGGTTTCCCACGTCGCAAACGCTCGATGGATCGGATGCGATGAATCCCGATCCGGATTATTCGGCGGCGTATGTTGTGCTGCACACCGATCGTGCCGACGGAGTGGCCGGTCACGGAATGACGTTCACGATTGGACGCGGCAACGAAGTCTGTTGCCTCGCGATTGAAGCCCTCGCGCCGCTCGTGGTTGGTCGGACGCTGGAGTCGTTCACGGCGGACATGGCTGGGTTTTGGAGGCACATCACTAGCGACAGCCAACTGCGGTGGATCGGTCCCGAGAAGGGCGCCATTCATCTCGCCACAGCCGCCGTCGTGAATGCGGTCTGGGACTTGTGGGCGAAGGTTGAGCGGAAGCCGTTGTGGAAGCTCGTCGCTGACCTGACGCCCGAGCAGTTCGTTGGCTGTGTGGACTTCCGGTATCTGACCGATGTCCTCACCCCGGACGAAGCGGTGCAGATGTTGAAGCGGCTCGAACCGACGAAGGCCGAGCGGATCGCGCTGCTCGAACGAGACGGCTATCCCGCCTACACGACTTCGGCCGGATGGCTTGGCTACGACGATGATAAATTGCGGCAGCTTTGTCGCGACTGTCTGGCGCAAGGTTGGAACGTCTTCAAAATCAAAGTCGGCCGCGACCTTCAGGACGACATCCGCCGCTGCCGCATCCTGCGTGAAGAGATCGGCTGGGACCGCCGTCTGATGATGGATGCCAATCAAGTGTGGGATGTGCCTCAAGCCATCGAGTGGATGCGGGCGTTAGCCGAGTTCAAACCGTGGTTCATCGAGGAACCGACGTTCCCCGACGATGTGCTCGGTCACGCGGCGATCGCCAAGGCGGTCGCTCCAATTCAAGTGGCGACGGGCGAACACTGCGCGAATCGAATCATGTTCAAGCAGTTCTTGCAGGCGCAGGCGATCGGTGTCTGTCAGATTGATAGCTGTCGGATCGGGGGCGTGAACGAAGTCCTGTCGGTGCTGCTCCTCGCCGCAAAGTTCGGCGTGCCGGTCTGTCCGCACGCGGGGGGAGTCGGGCTGTGCGAGTACGTGCAGCATCTGGCGATGATCGACTTCATCTGCGTGAGCGGTTCGTTGGAAGACCGCCTCTGCGAATACGCCGGTCACCTGCACGAACACTTCCTCGACCCAGTCACGATGCGCGACGGACACTATCTGCCGCCAACGGCTCCCGGCTACAGCATTACGATGAAGCCGGAGTCGCTGGATGAGTATGAGTTCCAGTGAGTAGGTCAGGTTCTTCGGAACGGGGGGGGCGTAAGCCCCTGAATCCGGCCACAACAGCAAACCACGCAAATTCAGGCGGCTTACGCCCCTCGCTCCGATGAACGTGGAGCGACCCCGCGCGTTTTTTCAAGGCCACAACATGCGACGAGTCAACACCGGTGGCGGCTGGCCTGCGATGCTGTACACGTTTCGGAAGGCGCGCGAAGCGGGCGGGCTGCTGAAGCTGTGGAAGGCCATGCGGTCGAAGAACGCCTGCAAGACATGCGCGCTCGGGATGGGCGGGCAGCAAGGCGGGATGGTCAACGAACGCGGTGTCTTTCCCGAGGTCTGCAAGAAGTCGTTGCAGGCGATGGTCGCCGACATGCAGGGAGCGATCACGTCCGAGTTCTTCAAAACGTACTCGGTCGCGCAGCTTCAATCGTTCTCACCGAGGGAACTCGAAACGAGCGGGCGGCTCACGCAGCCGATGATTCATCGTAAGGGCGAGAACTACTACGAACCGATCTCGTGGGACGACGCCTTCGCCAAGATCGTCGCCAAGCTGAAGGGGATCATTCCCGACGAGACGTTCTGGTACTTCAGTGGCCGCAGCTCGAACGAGGCCGGGTTCCTGTTGCAGGTTTTCGCGCGGGTCTTCGGGACGAACAACGTCAACAACTGCAGCTTCTATTGTCATCAGGCGAGCGGCGTCGGGCTGAACAGTGTGCTGGGGACCGGCACTGCGACGCTCGTGCTGGAGGATGTCGATCACGCGGACCTCGTCTTCATCATTGGCGGCAACCCGGCGAGCAACCATCCGCGGCTGATGTCCACGCTGAAGCACATTCGCCGCAAGGGTGGCCACGTCGTCGTCATCAATCCGATCGTCGAAACGGGCCTCGTCAACTTCAGCGTGCCGAGCGATCCGATCAGCCTGCTGTTCGGGACGAAGATCGCGTCGCTCTATGTGCAGCCCCACATCGGCGGCGATCTCGCGCTGCTGACCGGCGTGGCGAAGCGGATCGTCGAGATGAACGCGCACGACGAGAAGTTTCTCACGCAGTACTGCGATCACTGGCCCGAGTTGAAGGCGAGCTTGGCGGCTCACGATTGGGACGACATCTACCGCAAGGCGGGTGTCGGGGCGGAGGCGATCCAAGCGATTGCCACGCGCTACGCCGCCGCCGAGAACGTCGTCTTCACATGGACAATGGGGATCACGCATCACACGTATGGCGTTGAGAATGTCGAAGCGATCGCGAACCTCGCGCTGCTGCGCGGGATGGTCGGTCGTCCCAACGCCGGACTGCTGCCGATTCGCGGGCACTCGAACGTCCAAGGGGTCGGCTCAATGGGAGTCACTCCAAAATTGAAGGAGGCCATTTTCGAGCGTCTGCAGTCGGAGTATGGCCTCACGCTGCCGACGACGACGGGCCTCGACACGATGGCCTGCATGGAAGCGGCCGAACGGAAGGAACTGAAGTTCGGCTTCTGTCTGGGCGGAAACCTGTATGGGTCGAACCCCGACGCTACGTTCGCCAAGCACGCGATGGAACAGTTGGAACTGCTCGTGTACCTCAACACGACGCTGAACACCGGTCACGCGCATGGGCTGGCTGACGAGACGATTCTGCTGCCAGTGTTGGCTCGCGATGAAGAGCCGCAGGCGACGACGCAGGAGTCGATGTTCAACTTCGTTCGACTGAGCGACGGTGGACCGGCGCGACACGTCGGCCCGAAGAGCGAGATCGAAATCATTGCGCGCATCGCCAGCGGCGTTCTTGGAAACGGCGGGCCGATCGACTGGCAGTCAATGCAGGACACGAACCGCATCCGCGCAGCGATCGCCAAGGTCGTGCCGGGCTTCGACGAGATCAAGGACATCGGTGAGACGAAGAAGGAATTTCAACTCGCCGGTCGCACGTTCTACACGCCGCAGTTCCCGACGAAGACCGGCCGCGCGCAGCTGCAAACGCACTCGCTGCCCGAGTTGGTCGGCGGCGCGAACGAACTCCGCCTGATGACGATCCGCAGCGAAGGTCAGTTCAACACGGTCGTCTATGAAGAGTATGACCTCTATCGCGGCATCGACTCGCGCCACGTGATCCTGCTGCACCCCGACGACTTGGCTCAACGCGGCTTGATGAACGGACAGCCCGTCACGATTCGCAGCACAACCGGCGAGATGCACGGCGTGATCGCGACGGCGTTCCCGAAAATCCGTGCTGGGAACGCGGCGATGTACTATCCGGAATGCAACGTCCTCGTCCCCCGCGCGTCCGATCCTCGCTCACGCACGCCTGCGTTCAAGTCGATCCCGGTGACAGTCTTCGCCGAACGCACGCTACTACCAACCGTGAAACGCTGATCGTTCTGACACATCGCAGAAATGTGAAGCGAAGAATTGGGAACACTGAGCTACGCGGATTGACGCTGATCGGAATGAGCGAAGATCAGCGGCGATCAGTGTTCCTGATTCTTCTTCGCCGGTTCACCTGTTGGCTGCGGCTGACATTAGTGTGAGGCCATTGCGGTGCGGGCGGCGCGGGCGATTCGTTCGGCTTCATCGACGGAGTGTGCGAGCGCGGTGAGGTGGCCCATTTTGCGGCCGAGGCGGGCTTCGCGCTTGCCGTAGAGATGGAGCTTCACGTTGGGCTGGGCGAGGAGCGCGGGCCAGTTGGGTTCGGTTCCGGGGACGTGGCCAGCGTTGGCTCGAGCCGCTTCCCAGTGATCGCCGAGCAGGTTGGCCATGGCGCTCGGTGAGCGTTGTTCGCTGGAGCCGAGGGGCAGGCCGCAGATGGCTCGGACCTGTTGCTCGAACTGACACGAGGTGTGGGCGTCGATGGTGAGATGTCCCGAGTTGTGAGGTCGCGGCGCGGTCTCATTGATGAGCAACCGGCCGTCGCGCGTGAGGAAGAACTCGACGCAGAGGACGCCGATCACGTCGAGGCGTTCGAGGACCGCGCGGGCGATCTCGATGGCTTTTTGAGCGACGGACGCGGGAACGCGCGCGGGGCAGACGGAGATGTCGAGGATGTGATTGCTGTGCGTGTTGCCGATCGGGCCGTAGCTGACGAATTCGCCATTCATCCCGCGCGCGGCGACGACGGAGAGTTCGCTGTCGAAGTCGATGAAGGCTTCGAGAATGGCGTGCGGGACGCCCAGCTGCTGCCACGCGGCACTCGCGTCATCGACTGAGCGAATGACCGTCTGACCTTTGCCGTCGTAGCCCCAGTCGGCGGTTTTGAGAACGGCTGGTGTGCCGAGTTCCTTCAGTGCGGCCGTCAGTTGCTCGACGCTTTCGACGGACGCGAACGGCGTGACGGGGAGACCGGCCTCGCGGAGGTACGTCTTTTCGCGGCGGCGGTTTTGCGAGGTGAAAAGGACCGAACCGGCGGGTCTCACCGGAGCGAACCGTTCGCAGATGGAGGTTGTTTCGGCGGGAACGTTCTCGAACTCAAACGTCACCACGGAGACGCTGCGGGCGAACTCGGCAACGCGATCAAGGTCGAGATAGTCGGCTTTCACTTCGAGATCGGCGACCTGTCCGGTGGGAGTGTCGTCGTCGGGAGAAAGAACGTGAACGCGATAGCCCAGCCGTCGCGCGGCAATAGCAAACATGCGGCCGAGCTGGCCGCTGCCGAGGACACCGAGTGTTGCTCCCGGAAGAAGGACTTGTGTCACGGGAGGGTGTCTCCGAGTACGCGGTCGGCTTGGCGTTGTTGGAAGTCGTGCAGTTGGGTTTGGAGTTCGGGCCGGGTCGTGGCGAGGATTCTCACCGCGAGCAGTCCTGCATTTTTGCACCGGGCTCTCCGATAGCCAGTGTGCCGACCGGGATGCCGCCCGGCATCTGCACGATCGAGAGGAGCGAGTCCATCCCGCTGAGTGCCCTGCTCTGCACCGGCACTCCGAGGACGGGCAACACCGTTTGCGAAGCGACCATACCGGGGAGATGGGCCGCTCCACCTGCTCCCGCGATGATGACCTGCAAGCCACGACCGGCTGCCGTCGCGGCGTACTCGTTCATGAGCGCGGGCGTGCGATGAGCCGACACGACGCGGCATTCGTGAGGGACGGAGAACTCGGTCAGAATGTCGGCCGCGTGCCGCATCGTCTCCCAGTCGGACTTGCTCCCCATGATGACCCCGACGAGCGGGGCCGGAGATTGTGGTTCGGGCATCTTGGTTTGCAGTTCCTGAGAAGTGGGTGTGTGTTGGCGGAGCGGAACGCGGAACCAAGAACTTGTCCAAGAATTACGCTGCGGGTTGGTGTTGTTCTTGGACAAGTTCCAAGAGGTCAATCGTGTCTTGATCGGGCAAGCAGCGGGGTGGCATGTTCTCACAGGGGCGAGAGCCGTTCAAGCGAGTGATTTCCGCACGGTTTTGAGGCATCGAGCGGATGCGAAGCGGCTGAACTGCGGCTTGCCGTAAAAGGGGGTTTTGACTACGGTCCCGGCCCGCACGGAGCAGTTATCTGAGCGGATTGATGCGGGTTCGTCAGGGAGGACGGATCGCGTCGTGGCCGAGAAAAATGAACGGCCATTGAGAACGAGCGGCCGTCGGAAGGAATCGACGATGGGATGGACACGCCATACGGGCGCAGTGGTTTCGGTCGCGTTACTCGCTTCGGTGGCGGGACACTTCGCAGTCCAGCGGCACTTCGAGGCGCGGCAACGCGGCCTTGCAGCGGTCACACCGGGAACGCCGTATCTCACTGAACTGCCGCGCGCCGCGTTGCAGTTCATGCCGCCCTCATTGTTGCCGACCGGTGGTTTGTTGGCCTCGGATGAGAGCCCGTCTGCCACAACTCCCAGATATCTTGGTGAGTTCGACCGACCAGCGCGGGCCAGCCAAGTCGTTCCCGCGCTGCAGGTGCGCGGCGACGATGAGTCTGAAAATGGCCCTTCAAACAATGGCCCCTCACAACGAAGGGGATCTCGTGACGAATCGTTCAGCCAAGCTCCACCACGCACGGTCCTCGCGCCGCACGATGCGACGGCGCTGACCGACGGCCCCGCGACGGCAATAGACTCCGACCTGCCGAGTCTCCCCGAATCGCAGGAGGTGAGCGACGAGCATATTCCGGTGGGGGTCGATGCCAACGCGGTGCGTCGTGTGATTGAAGAGGAACTGGCCGGATCATCTCGCGAAGAGCGAGACATCTGGTATGACGAGTTGAAGTCGATCCCGGCGGGCGTGGTGCGCGACCTGCTCCAAGTTCGCAAGCAGCTCCGGTCGTTGCCGCGCGCGCTGCACAAGGCCGATGCGCCGGTGGCCGCTCCCGTTCGCGTCGTTCAGGTTCCGGTGCCTCACGTTTCTGTCGAAGCGGTGTCTCAATCGCATCGGCGTCCTTTCCTCGACTGGACTCCGACGACGGCGGCTGTCGAGCAAGCGCTGACGCTCGCGCGGCACAACATCGCGAACTCCTTCACGCCGGGCTTTCAGCGCGTTCGCTGGCAACTCGTCGATGCTTACGGCATCGACTGGAGCGCGTCGGCGGGTGGAGGGACTGAGGAGGGTGACGAACTCGCGGCCACTCAGGATTCGATCCCGGCGGAAGGCTGCCGATTGGCGGCACCCCTGTTGGACATCAGACCGGGGAAGTTGCTCAAGACGGGCCGGTCGCTCGATCTGGCGATTGATGGCGGCGGTTTCTTCCAAGTCATGGTGAACGGCAAGCCCGCGTTTACCCGCTGCGGTGCGCTGGTCATCAATTCTCGACGACGCTTGTGTCTGTCGGTGGCGGGTGAATCCGCAGAACTGCAGCCGCCGATCACGATCCCGGCCGAGGCTCAAGAGATTCAGGTCTCAGCTGATGGCGTAGTTGTGTTTCTTCAAGCGTCAGGCGCAAGCCTAGAGCTTGTGGGGCACGTGCTACTCGCGCGGTTTGCCTGTCCCGAGCGATTGCGGCCGATCGGCGCGACGCTGTTGAGTGCGACCAAGGGGTCGGGGGAACCGGCCCTTGATGGGCCGGAGTCACCCGGTTTCGGAGCCATTCAGCAGGGATGCCTCGAACAATCGAACGTGGAGGTCGAGGCGGAACTGGCGGACTTGGAACGGCTGCAGACGCTGCTCAAGTCACTGCCAAGTCCAACGCGCCCTGTCACGGCGAGCGGTGCTGCGGCGGAGTCGCGCTGATCGCTGCGAACGTATGGCGAGTGCTGCCTCCGTAATCGCGATCTGCGAATCAGGAATGACTGCGGCGAGTCCGTGGGCGACAGATCAAGGTTTCTCCAATGGTTGCCCGAGGCATAACAGTCTTGGTTTATCAGTCCTTTGTTGAGGGAGCCGCATCCAAGAACTTTGGTTGCCCTCCACCGTGATGCAGGCTTGGCGTGCTGGAGTCTCCTCGGGCTAACTCGCCACGGCTCGAACGGATTTGTGTGAGACAACCGTTCTTTGTTTTTGTGAAAGGTCGATCTATGAGCATGGTTCAAGAGTTCAAGGCATTCGTACAGCGCGGCAACGTCGTCGATCTTGCGGTCGGCGTCATCATGGGAGGGGCGTTCGGAAAGATCGTGAACTCGGTGGTCGCCGATGTTTTGATGCCACCGATTGGATACATCGTGGGGGGCATCAAGTTTACGGACCTCAAAGTCACCCTTCCCGCCGTCAAAATCAAAGTCCCTGATCCCGCGAAGGCAGGAGAACTGGTCGAGAAGACTTTGGATGCCGCCACAATCAACTACGGCAACTTTCTGCAAACGACGTTCGACTTCCTGATCATTGCCTTTTGCGTGTTCATGCTGGTCAAAGCCATGAACTCGATGAAGAAGAAGGAAGAGGCCGCAGCACCAGCGGCTCCTCCTGAACCAACATCCACAGAAAAGTTACTGGCGGAAATTCGAGACGCCTTGAAGGCGAAAGCCTGACGGAAACGGTGACTCGACCGATTGACGTGACCTTGCAGCCCGGACATTCTCGTGCCCCAGACGCTTTCGCAGTGTCTGGGGCTTTTTTTTGTAGCGACCAAATTCACGAGAATAACCGCGAGGCGAGCCTCATCTTGACGGTCGTCGCGTTTCAAAGTTACGGGGGTGGACGTTGGCGAGCGATGACGGCGACCCGCTCGAAACCGGACAGCCTCCTGACGGGAACGCTCACCGCGCGCGTTTGCCGATCCAAACCGTTCGAGAGTTGTACGAGGTTCATTCCCGCGAGTTGTTGGCGTTTTTGGTCGGAGTGTTGCGGGACGGACACGCGGCAGACGAGGTGGCTCAAGCCGCATTCGCCCGCCTGATGGAAGTGGGTCACGAGGCTCGGGCCGAGACGATCAAAGGCTGGTTGTTCAAGGTGGGGTTTCATGAGGCGATGGCCTTCCGACGGCGGCAGGCTCTGCAAGGCAAGACACTCAAAAATTACACGGTTCGCCGCGATCCCCTTCTGGCGAACGAGACCGTTCACGATGAGTTGGTGCGACGTGAAGATGTCGCGAAATTAAAAGAGTTACTGGCTGAGTTGCCTCCCGACCAACAACACGTCGTGCGGCAGCGGATGTACGAGGGCAAGACCTTCGCCGTGATCGCAGACGAGTTGAACGTGCCACTCGGCACCGTGCTGACTCGCATGAGACTCGCGATGGAAAAGTTGCAAAAGTGGTGGAAGCGAGACGCTTACCCTACGTGAGAAGACGCAATCATGACCGGTTCTTTTGATCAAACTCTGAATGGCGACTCCTTGAACTGGCTGGCGGTTCAGTACGTCCTCGGCGAACTCTCCGAGAGCGAGCTGCTCGCGTTCGAGGAACGTTTGGAAACCGACCTCGCCGTATGTGAGGCGGTGGCTGCAGCGGTTCGATTGACGTTCATTCTTCAAGTCGCAGTGGTCGACTCACCAGTCGTTCCTGCTTTCGCAACGAACCCGCCTCGCGTGCTGCCCGACGCGACCGTTCATTCATTCAAAACAACGCCGCGCGGTTCGTGGCTTGTTCTCGCCGGGGCAACGACTGCCGCAGCGGTTTTGCTTGCCGCGATGTCACTCGGCCCCGCGAGTTCGCCTTCGACTCAATTGGCTCGCGTGGACCGATCGGCTTCCGAGTTGGTCTCGCTCTGGCGCACCGGCTCCGCAGTGGCCGAATTGGACATCGACGATGCGGACGTTGAGTTGGCTGAATCGGGAACTGAAGTCGCTGTTCCCGATTGGCTGTTCGCCGCGGTCTCATTGGAGCAATCGAACGCCGCCGGAAATTCGACCGATGAGCGTTAGGAGAACTGATCGTGTTTCAATCCAAGCGGTGTTTGAATCTGTTGGGCGTGGCGGTGCTGATGTTCGCCTGCGCTGTCGGTTCGTCGCGCCTCACCCTCGCGGACGGCACGGCTGCTCCGGAAGTGAAGTCGATCCCGAGTGGCAAGCCGAACCCGGCGACCCGGTCAGAACGGAATGCGGCCAGCGCAAAGGCTCATGCGACGACGAAGATCACGGCCGAACGGGAAGCGGTCGCCATCGCCTTCGCGGGGCAGAACCATCCCGAGCTATCGTTGTTGTTGGCGAATCTCAAGCAGAACAATCCAACCGAGTATCACGCGGCGGTTGTTGAGTTGGACCGTATCGTCGAACGGCTCGCGTCGCTCAAATCGAAGAACGTCTCGCAACACGATTCTGAGTTGGCCCACTGGAAGATGGACTCGCGCATCCGGTTGATGGCCGCACGGCTGACGATGTCCGACAACCCGGCTCTCGAAGCGGAACTCAAAGTTGCCGTGCGTGAAAAGGTCGAGCTGACTCTGGCCGAACGGAAGGCGGAACGAGATCGCTTGCAGAAGCGTGTCGAGAAACTCGACCAGACCATCGGCGATCTGGCGACGAAATTGGATGAGGTCGCCGAGAAAGAGTTCGCGGCGTTGAAGCGATCCGCTCAGTCGAGTAAGCCCACGGCCAAAACCAAGCCGGTGAAAAAGGGCGAAGCGCACGCCGCCGCCAAGTCAGTCGATCGAACAGCCAACAGTAAAGACAAGGGGGCGGCCAAGCCCTCGGTGAAAGCGTCCATGGACAAGTAAAATGTGCCCGCCAAAAGTCGCCTTCATCGCTCCGCGTGAAGAGAGCCGAACGCGGAATGAAGCTGTTTCTCGAGTATCCGCGTCGCTGGTGACTCGGCTGACTCCACGCGGAGCGATGAAGGCGACTTTTGGCGGGCACGTCAAGTAAATCCGCAATGCCCCAGATCACACAGCCGGGGGCGGAATCATCAGTCGAAAGGGAACTCATGCAACGAACTGCTTGGCAGAGATTGACTCTGGGACTCGCGGCCACACTCGGCCTGCAAGTCATCTGCGTTGGAACGGCCTCGGCCGCTGAAGACGTGCTGCGGATCGACCAGCGATTCGCGAACGAAGCGATCACCGAGACTCCCGACTTCCGGCAGCATGTTGTGCCGCTGATGGGCAAGCTCGGTTGCAATGGGCGAGCTTGTCACGGGTCGTTCCAAGGTCAGGGTGGTTTCCGGCTGTCGCTGTTTGGTTACGACTTCAAGTCGGACCACGATGCTCTCGCGAAGGCTGAGAAGGACAAGCCAGCTCGCATCGACGTGGCCAACATCCACGAAAGCCTGATGCTGACGAAGCCGTTGCAAGTTGTGCCGCATGAAGGGGGGACACGACTGAAGGAAGGGACTTGGCAACACCGAGTCCTCGTGAAATGGCTCGAAGGGGGCGCGAAGCCCGTCACCAGCGAGTCGGCCGAATTCGTGCGACTCGAAATCACGCCGACCGAAATCGTCGCGAAGAAAAAAGGAGAGACCTTCCAACTGAAGGCCGTCGCCGTCTGGTCCACCGGTGTGCGTGAAGACGTGACGCCGATGTGCCGCTTCCGCTCGAACAACGACACGATCGTCACCATCGACGACAACGGCTTGGCCACATCAACCGGCCCCGGCGACTCACACGTCGTTGCGTTCTATGACAACGGAGTCGTCCCCGTTCCGGTGATGCTCCCCGTCGGTCCCAAGTTCGGCCCGAATTATCCCTCGGTTCCAACACCAACCAAGATCGACGAACTCGTCGTGCAAAAGCTTCGCAAGGTCGGGATCGTTCAGTCCGGTCTCGCCTCCGACTCCGAGTTCCTCCGCCGAGTCAGCCTCGACATGATCGGGACTCTACCGACCGCTGCCGAAGTCGAAGCGTTCCTCGTCGATCAGTCGTCCGACAAGCGGGCCAAGAAGATCGACGAACTCCTCGAACGCCCCGCCTATGCCGCGTGGTGGGCCACTCGCTTGGCCGACTGGACGGGTAACAACGCCGGGAAGCTCAACAACGTTGAGAAGGCACAAATCTCAACAGACCGCATGTCGTCTGACTGGTACGAATGGCTCCGCGTCCGCGTCGAACAGAACATGCCTTATGACGACATGATGGAAGGAATCATCCTCGCCGTCAGTCGTGCGGAAGACGAGTCTTACACCGAATACTGTGAGCGGATGAGCAGCTACTACCACAAGGATGCAAAGGGACACTTCGCCGACCAGCCTTCGCTCTCGACTTTCTGGGTGCGTCGTGAATTTCAGAAGCCGGAAGAGCGGGCGCTGGGCTTTGCTTACACGTTCATGGGCATTCGCATTCAGTGTGCCCAGTGCCACAAGCACCCGTTCGATCAGTGGACGAAGGACGACTTCGATCGCTTCAAAGAGTTCTTCGGTCGCCTTCAGTACCGGAGCGCACCAGGAACGGGGGCCGAAGAGAAGGCGATCCTCGCCAAGATTGATGTTGATCCTGACGAAATGAAGAAGAAGCAGGGTGGACAGGATTTGCGAAAAGTGTTGTTGGAACATCTCAACAAGGGTGAGGTTGTGCCGTTCAATGAACTGCATGTCCCCGCACCTGCCCGCCAAGCCAAGCAGCCCGATCGCAAGCCGAACAAAGACAAGCCCAACGCCAAACGCCCTCAGGTTGTGGCAGGCCGACCGGCCAAGATTTTGGGAGGCGAAGAAGTTCAAATCGGAGACATGGAAGACCCGCGTCAGGCTCTCATGACTTGGCTGCGTGACAAGGACAACCCGTACTTCGCCCGAGCCATCGTGAACCGCATCTGGTCAGGCTACTTCAACGTGGGAATCGTCGAACCGACCGATGACCTCAGCTTGGCGAACCCGCCCAGCAACGATGCCCTGCTCGACTATCTGACCGAGGCATTCGTCGAAAGCGGCTACAACTTGAAGTGGCTCCATCGCGAGATCGCCAACAGCCGGACGTATCAACTCAGCTTCCAACCCAACGACACCAACCTTCACGACGAACACAATTTCGCCCGTGCCGTTCCTCGTCGGTTGCCCGCCGAAGTCGCCTACGATGCCGTCAGCTTGGCGACGATGAGTGACTTTGAAGCCGCCAAGTGGCAAACGAGCGTTCGAGGCCGGTCGATTGCCGATCCGTATGTTTCGTACAACGCGAACGGCAACGGGAAGGGCAAGAGCAACTACGCTCTGTCGATCTTCGGCCGCTCCATCCGCGACAGTAATTGCGAGTGCGATCGCTCGACCGAAGCGAGCCTCTTGCAAACCGTCTTCCTCCAGAACGACCAAGAAGTTTTGGACATGATCGGCCAGAAGGGGAAATGGGTCGATCAGATTACGAAGCGCGGCGATCCTGCCAAGGACGCCAAGGAAGCCGATCAAATTCTCAAGAAGCGTCAGGAGCGAAAGCTGGCGGAAGCGAGCGTCGAGAAGCTGAAGCAGCAATTGACCAAGGCGGAGAAGAACGACCTCAAACCCGCTCGGGTTGAAGCGATGAAGAAGGAACTGGCCAAGCGTGAAGCGGACGTGGCGAAGGTTCTCATCGCCGAGCCGAAGCCATCGCCGGTGGTCGAGTTCGACGCGAAGGCCGTGATTCGACAAGCCTACTTGCGGTCACTCAGCCGACTGCCGACGGCCGCCGAGTCGGAGCGAGCGGCCAAGTACTTCGAGGAAACGGGCGATCCGGCTCGCGGTACGAAGGACCTGCTCTGGGCGCTCATCAACACCAAGGAGTTCATCGTCAATCACTGAAAAGCGATTAGCGAGTAGGGTGCGTTGATTCTGCGAAACGCACTGGACAAACATGACAGCAACGAAAGAGGGTGCGTTTCGGAGACTCAACGCACCCTACAACACTGTTTACAAACCAATCTAATTCCTACGAAAGGGACTGAATTATGGCTCTGCATCGAACTTGTGATGGTGTTGCTCGTCGCGACTTTTTGAAGGTGGGTGTGCTCGGCGCTTCGGCTCTCACGCTGTCGAACTACCTGCGGCTGTCTCATGCCGGAGAAGTGAAGAAAGAGGCGAAGGCGACTTCGGCCATCTTCATCAATCTGGGCGGCGGGCCGTCGCACATGGACACGTTCGACCTCAAGCCGAACGCTCCCGCTGAATTCCGGGGCGAGTTCAATCCGATCCAGACGAACGTCAGTGGCATCGAAATCAGTGAGCATCTGCCGAAGCTGGCTCAGCAGATGGACAAGTTCGCCATTCTGCGTGGTGTCACGCACACGCTGGCCGCTCACGAACTCGGTTCGCAATACGTGAACACTGGCAACCGCCCGATTCCGTCGATCGAGTTCCCCGGCTACGGCGCGGTTGTCACGAAGGAACTCGGCGGACTCGAAGACCTGCCGCAGTTCGTCGCGGTCCCGAACTCACCGCAGAAGGCGGGCTACTTGGGTGTTCGCTACGCAGCCCTTTCGACCGGCAAGACGCCGACCGCCGGTCAACCGTTCGGAGTGCGCGGTGTCACGCTTGGGAACGGCCTGACGGTGGCTGATGTCGAGAAACGTCGCACGCTGCTCGAAGACCTCGACACGACCTTCAAGGCGGTCGAGAAGGACAGCCAGTTGCTCGATGGCTTGGACCGCTTCGGCGATCAGGCGTACTCGATGATCACGTCGTCTCGTTCGCGCGAGGCGTTCGATGTAAGTAAAGAATCGCCGTCGTATGCCGCTCCGTTCGGTGTGACTGGTTTCGGCCAGAGCTGTTTGCTCGCGTCGCGACTCGTCGAATCGGGTGTCCGGTTCGTGACGATCAACTACGGCGGCTGGGACACTCACAACGACAACTGGGTCCGTCTGAAGACGAAGCAGTTGCCACCGTTCGATGAAGGTCTGGCCGCGTTGCTCGGTGGCCTCGCCCAGAAGGGGCTGCTTGCTTCGACGTGCGTTTACGTCACGGGCGAGTTCGGCCGCACGCCGAAGATCAACACGCAACGCAACGGCCGCGATCACTATGCCCGCGCGATGTTCATGCTGATGGCAGGGGGCGGCGTCAAGCCGGGTCAAGTCTTGGGAGCCTCCGACGACAAGGCTCAAGGTCCAGCGGGAGACGGCTTCAAGCCCGATCACGTCGCCGCGTCGTTCTATCACAACCTCGGCATCGACTGTCACAAGGAATACCAGACCAACATCGGTCGCCCGGTGATGATCGTCCGCGATGGCGAGATCATTCCCGAGTTGTTTGCGTGAAGTGAGGCGCTAAGGAACCGACTCGAAACAACTTCCCACATTCCTCGCGTATCCTCCCTCCTCTCGGCGGGGAGGGCCGGGGAGAGGGGAGGATGGTCAAGTCGATTTGCCACTCGCCCCCCTCCCTAATCCTTCCCATCGAGGGGAGGGAACAAGGCGCAAGCCGGGAAGTGATTTCACACCGAATCCGAATCAGCTCAGAACGTGAAGTCCGGCTTTAGGAAAAGCCGGACTTCGGACAACCTTCCCTCGACGAGCAATGGCTACGACACACATCAAAGGAGATTCGATGAACGGACTATTTCGCACCGTGATGACGTTGGGTTTGGCTGCCTGTCTGACGGGGACCGCCTTCGTCGGCGATGCCGCTGCTCAAAAGGAGAAGGGCAAGAAGAAGGCCGGGATGGCCGCCGGTCAGCAAATCTTCACGCTCCCCAAAGAGATCACTCTGACCGACGATCAGAAGACGAAGCTCGAAGAGATCAAGAAGGAACACGGCCCCAAGCTGGCCGAACTGACGAAGAAGATGGACGACACGCTGACGGCCGATCAGAAGAAGACTCGGAAGGAAGCGGTAGACAAGGCTCGCGCAGACGGTAAGAAGGGGAAAGACCTTCAGTCGGCGGTCGATGCGGCGGTCGCTCTGACCGACGATCAGAAGAAGGCTCAAGACGAAGTGAAGCCCGAACTGACCAAGCTGCAAGGTTCGATCCGCGAGAAGCTTCACGGTCTGCTGACGACCGACCAACAGGAACACTACAAGCTCCCCAAGGCTAAGAAGAACAAGTAACCGCGAGCGGTGTGCCACCGCTCGATGAGTCCGCGTGCAGTCACACAAGCCCGGTCTGGCGACAGACCGGGCTTGTGTTGTTAATGAGGTGTCGTACCGGAGGAAGTACGTCGTTTAACCGCATGGGCAACACCCCGCGCGTCGAGTGACGTTTGAGCCTGTTCGCCCATCGACGCGCGGGGTGTACGCGGTTGAATGACTCAAATTTGGGCGAATGAACGACCAGCTCATCCGCGGCGGATCGCTTCCATCGGGGACATGCGGACGGCCCAGAAGGCGGGGTAGAGACCGCCGCTCATGCCGAGCAGTGTGCTGAAGACGAGGCTGAACAGCAGGAGGCTCGGGCTGGCGAACAGGTGGACTTTGGTCGGGAAGGTCCAGTTCACAACCTGCACGACGAGGCAACCGCTCGCACAGCCGAGGACTCCGCCCATGATGCCGAGCAGCGCGCTTTCCCATGTGATCAGTCGCAACACATCCCACGATGACCAGCCGTTGGCACGCAGCACGCCGAACTCGATCATCCGCTCGGCGACACTCATCAGCATCGTGTTGAGAATGCTGAGGAGCGCGATGAGGACTCCGATCGCCGTCATCAATCCCAGGAAGATGTCGAGATCGCCGCTCAGTTCGCTGATCTTCTCGCCCCAATCTTGGGCCGAACGGATTTCCACGGTCTCTTCGAGAGCGGCCGGAGGATGTTCATCGTCGGTTTTTGTGTCGGTGGCCCCTGCTCTGCTCTGCTGGTCAGCATTGGCCGGTGCTGTTTGCATGAGCTTCGCCGCGACACTCATCAGGTCGAGCGAGCCGCCTCCCGTGAGCGCCGCTAGGCCGCCGGTGCGCCAAGCGGCCGTCTTGCGTCCGCGAAACAGCGCCTGCACTTGTTCGATGAGCTTCGCGTTGGGGACCGTGCCGTCGGGTTCAAAGTAGATCGAGGTGACGAGGTTTTCCTCGAAGTTGCCGATCGTCCGCGCGGCGGCTCCGTCCAGCACGATGGCTACGTCGAGCAGCAATGAGCCGCAGTGATAGATCCCGACGATGGTCAGGTCGTGGCCATCGACTCGCAGCGGATCGCCGACTTTTTTGTGTAGGGCATCCGCAATCGACTGGCTCACCACGCAATGGAATGTCCCGCGATCTTCGAGATTGAGAAACCGACCGCTGCGGATGTCGTCGCGGTAGACCGCTTCCTTCAGGGCCAGTGTGCGTTCGATGTCGGTGCCAAACAGAAAACGTGGCGGAGAAAATGTGGGCTTGCCATCGACCAACTGCGCCCGGACCCAAACTTCGCGCCTGACGACGCCGACTCCTTTTTGCTGCGCGATCTCATCGGCCCACGATGCGGGAAGCCGCGAGAAGAGCGGGATCGGCGCGCCGGGCTGCATCACTGCGAGACCTCGGATGCGCCCGAACGTTTGGCTCACGGTGTCGTCGATGCCGGAGGCGATTGAGAACAGGCCGACCATGCCGGTGATGGCGACCGTCAACCCGAGCAATGCGAGCAGCGACCGGACGGGCCGACTGAGCAGATTCTGAGCGGCAAAGCGGAACATCAATGGACGGTCTCCGGGAGGCGGTGTGCAGCATTGCGCGGCGGTATTGTTATTCGCGAGAAGGGGCGGGCTGTGAAATCGGTGCGAAGTGAAAAGTGATCAGTGCAAAGTAAGATCCGACGAGGGGCATTTTCACTTTGCACTGATCACTTCTCACTTTGCACTCTCTGCCACACTCCCCGCACAACGTCGTCAATCAGGGCGGTCTTCGCTCCCCGCCTTCGGGGCCGATGTGCGTGAGACTTCCAGTTTCCTACGGGCCTCTTCGACAAGCTCGCGCAGGGCCGAATCGTTGTCGTAGAGGTCCATAATTCCCAACCAGATGGTCTTCGCTTGCTCGGGTTCTTCAACTTCCAACTTCGCGGCCCTGTCGAGAGCTTCGCGGATGAACGCGCGCGGATTGCTGGCACGTTGGTCGCGGATCGAGGCCAACAGGCTATCGACGGCGCGCAGCGTACTGAGATGACGTTCATCGTTGTCGATCAGAGGTCGCAGGGCGTCGAGCAGTTGTTTGGCTCCCGCCAAGTCCCCCCCCTTCTTGCGGCTGCGGGCGATCTGGACGATGCGTTCGGGTTCGGAGATGGCTCGCGATTGTTGCGTCCGGCGATCCGAGTCATCCGGCCAGAACAAGACGATGCCGACCAAGACCATCATCAGCAGGCCGATCAGCACCCATGTGTTGTTGAAGAAGCGTTCCCAAAGCGAGTCCGGCTCCTGCTCCGAGAGCTGTGCCTTCATGAAGTCGCGCATGAACGTCGCACCGATGGCGCGTTGCGGCGCGAGCGGGATGTCTGCACGAGTCTCGCTGTCCGGCGAAGATTGTGCCACGACGACCGACTGCTTCAACTCCATCTTTCGCAGCACTTCGTTCAGTCGTTTTGAGACGACGAATGCATCGGGCAGGCGTTTCTCGGGATCCTTTTCGAGCAACTGGCAGACAATGTCGTCGAGCCATGATGGGATTTCGGGAACGTAGTTGCGTGGCGGATCGAAGCGGCCGAAGCGTTGCTTCTGCATGATCTCGGCGGCGGTTCCGCCACTGAACGGCGGCTGGCCGACGAGCATCGTGTAAAGAACCGCCCCCAGCGCGTAGAGGTCGCTGCGGCGATCCGTGCGTCTTCCTTCGACCTGTTCGGGCGGCATGAACTCGGCCGTGCCGAGAATCGCACCGGTCATGGTCAGGCGGTCGGCCGCGAAGACTTGAGCGACGCCAAAGTCGGTCAGCTTCAGATTCCCATCTTTGTCGAGCAGCAAGTTCGATGGCTTGAGATCACGATGGACGACGCCCGAATCGTGCGCGTGCTTCAGGCCCGCACACATCTGGATACCGAGCCGAATCGTCTCCTTCCACGGAATGCGTCGTTCGCGCCGCAGCAGTGCCGTGAGCGTCTCTCCCTCGACGTACTCCATCGCGTAAAAGTAGGTCTCGTCGTTGTCCGTCCCCGCCTCGAAGAGCTTGACGATGTGCGGGTTGTCGAGCTTGCGCATCGCCTCAATTTCGCGATTGAAACGCAGGACAAAGCCCTCTTCCCTTGCGAGCGATGCGGGCAACTCCTTGATCGCTGCGACCTGACCCGTCTCACCGTGCTTGCCGAGATAGACGTTCCCCATGCCTCCCGCACCGATCTTACGGTCGATCACATACGGTCCGAGTCGAACAGGGTGCATGGCCGAAGGTGTCCTGGACGTGTGAAGGAAGTGGCCGTTCGTTCTGATGAACTCCGAGCGGGGCGGCGTCAGCCCCCTGGCTCTTGGGCGTCAGCCCCCTCTTCGAACAGCGCAGAACCGGGGGGCTGACGCCGCCCCGCTCAGAAATACCAAGAGGGCTGACGCCCGAGAGTCGCACGATCATCGCGTTCTCAAGCATCACATATCGCGTTCTCAAACTTCATTGCCGTCGCTTCGGCAGCTCACGAAGCCGTCGGGGTCGGCTGCCAATCAATCAAATGGAACTCGACACTCTCGCGGCCTCGGAAGCGGTTGATCGTCGGTTGGAAACAGATCGAGATTGGGCCGTTCACGGCGGCGATCTCATCGGCCCATTCTCCTTTGCCGAACGCGATGCCGCGCATCGTGACGCCGAAGTGGCGGACTTGCAGTGAGAGATGACGTTCGCCCTCGCCCATCTTCTTCGGGGCACCGGCCAATTCGCAGTGCGACGCGACGAAGACCGGTCGTCGGTTTTGAGCACCGAACGGGCCGAGCAGTTCGAGTTCGTTGATCGACTTCACCGTGAGGTCCGCCAGCCGGACTTCGGCATCGACGAGTTGTTCGGCCGTTCCCGGCAGCACGTCGTGGTTGTCGGCGACAAACTGACTGAAAGCAGTGCGGAACGGATCGATCCCGTCGGGCTGAATCTTCAATCCGGCAGCGGCATGGTGTCCGCCGAAGCTGACGAGCAAGTGCCGACACGCCGTCAGACCGGCATGCAGATTGAAACCCGCGAACGACCGGCAGCTCCCCTGTGCGAGACCGTGTACGCCGTTCATTGCGATCATCACCGTCGGCTTCTGATAGTGCTCGGCCACGCGACTGGCGACGATGCCAATCACTCCGGCGTGCCAGTCGGGATGAGACAACACCAACGCGCGGTCCCCTTCCCACTCGGGCTTCTCCGCGACGAGTTCCTTCGCCTGTTTGAGCATTCGCCGCTCGACCGTCTGCCGGTTGCGATTGAGTTCGTCGAGATACGTCGCCAGTGCGTTGGCTCGTTCGACATCACTCGTGGTCAGCAGTTCCACCGCGAGCCGCGCCTGACCGAGTCGCCCCGCCGCGTTGATGCGCGGCGCGAGAGCGAACGACACGTCCTCGGCTTGTAGAGACGTGCGATCCGTCAGACCGGCAATGCGCAGCAACGCCTTCAGACCGGGGTTTGATCGCTCGACCAGACTGGCCAGCCCGAAGTGAACGAGGATGCGGTTCTCATCGACCAGCGGCACCACGTCGGCAATGGTCCCCATCGCGGCGAGGCCAATCGCGCTGAGCAGGAACTCGCGCATCTTCGGTGACGCCTTCTTGCCGTCGCCGAGTCTCGCGCAGATCGCCCACGCCAGCTTGAAGGCGACCCCGACGCCACACAGTTCGCCAAACGGATAGTTTCCCGGCAGACGTGGATGAACGAGGATCGTCGATTCGGGCAACGTCTCATCGAACTGGTGATGATCGGTGATGATCAGTTCCAATCCGATCTCCTTCGCGACCGCCGCCTCTTTGCAACTGGTGATGCCGCAATCGACGCTCACGACCAGCCGCGTCGGGTCTTCCGAGTGAAGCTGCCGTAGCGCGTCGCAGTTCAGGCCGTAGCCCTCTTCGAGCCGACTCGGGATGTAGTAATCAACGTTCGCGCCGGTCAGTTGCAGGCAGTGCCAGAGCAGACTGGTCGAGGTCACGCCGTCCACATCGTAGTCGCCATACACGGTGACTCGCCGCCCCGCCTGCACCGCCGCGACGATCCGATCCGCTGCTTGCGACACGCCCGGCAGAGTCTCGGGATCGTGCAGGTCGGTCAATTTCTTCGCGAGGAACGCCGCCCCGGCTTCAGTCGTCGCGGCCCCGCGCGCCAGAATCACCTGAGCCAAAAACGGCGAGACCCGCAGCTTCGCGCTCATCTCTCGCACCCGCGCGACATCATGCGCCGCCACCCGCCAGACTCGATTCATTCCAGACTCCGTTCGCTAAGACCCGCCGAACCGCGAGGGATTACAACGCCGCACCTGCACGAAGTCAAAGCGTGTGTCTCATTGGTCTCGAAAAGCATTGCTGGCAGGCAGTGTGGCCTTTTCCTATCATCCGCCGCATGACTCGCGAAGTGAAAGTGCATCTGTTGCCGAAGCTGTTTGAGCCGGAGGAAGTTCGAGGCGGAATCGCCGTCGTCTTGGACATTCTGCGGGCCTCAACAACCCTCGTTCACGCGCTGGCGGCCGGGGCGAAGGCCGTTTATCCGGTGGGCGAAGTGGGCGAAGCGAAGTCGCTGGCGAGTGGTTTTCCAACGGGGACGGTGCTGTTGGGGGGCGAGCGTGAGGGGCTGCTCATTGACGGCTTCGATCTCGACAACAACCCGTTCGCGTACACGGCGGAGGTCGTGGCGGACAAGTCGGTCGTGTTTACCACGTCGAATGGAACTCGGGCTTTGCTGCACGCTCAAGAAGCCGATCGCATCCTGATCGGCTCGTTCGTGAACCTGCAAGCGGTCGTGAATCTGCTCGTCGCCGATACGCGACCGATTCATCTGATCTGCGCGGGGACGATGGGGCGAGTCTCGTTGGAAGATGTCCTCTGTGCGGGAGGGATTTGCCACCGGTTGCAGGTCTGGGCCGATGAGTTCGGCGTCGGTGATGACTTCAATTGCGACGACGATCAAACGCAACTGGCCCTCGACCACTATTGGTTCCGCGCGGCGGCTCCCGTGGACGACGATCCCGAAGCGATTGACGAAGCGCTTCAAATGAGTCGCGGTGGACGCAACTGCCTCCGACTGGGCTTTGGCGAGCAGATCACTCGCGCCGCTACCTATGACCTGTTCAACTTCGTCCCTGAGTACGACAAGTCCACCAAGTCCATCACGATCACCTCACCAACTCCTGACTCCTGACTTCTTCTTCCGTTCCGAAAGGCTCTCCGACATGGCTGTCGAAAATCGTATGGATAAGATCGTGGCTCTCGCCAAACGGCGCGGGTTTGTATTTCAATCGTCGGAAATTTACGGCGGGCTGAACGGCTTCTGGGACTACGGGCCGCTCGGTGTCGAACTGAAACGCAACGTCCGCCAAGCGTGGTGGGCCGACATGATTACGTCGCATGATGAAGTCTCGACGCTTCCCGGCGCGCCGTCGAGTTACGACATGGTTGGGCTCGAATCGTCGATCGTGATGCACCCGCAGGTCTGGAAGGTCTCGGGCCACTACGACCTGTTCGCGGACAAGTTGATCGACTGCCGCGAGTGCAAAGGCCGCTTTCGCGCCGACCATATTTCAACGAGCGAGTGTCCGCTCAAGCCCTCGAAGACGCCGGGCCAGCACGACAAGTGTCAACTCACCGAACCGCGTGACTTCAACCTGATGTTCGAGACCTACACCGGTGCCGTGCGGAGCGAAGAGAACATGGCGTTCCTCCGTCCCGAGACCGCGCAGGGGATGTTCGTCAACTTCAAGAACATCTGCGATTCGAGCCGTGTGAAGATTCCCTTCGGCGTCGCTCAGATCGGGAAGAGCTTCCGCAACGAGATCACTCCGCGCAACTTCACGTTCCGTTCGCGCGAGTTCGAGCAGATGGAGATGGAGTTCTTCTGCCATCCGACTCAATCGTTCGCGTGGTACCAATACTGGCGCGACCGGCGCTACAACTGGTACATCAACCACGGCATCTCGACGAGCAACCTCATCCTGCGCGAGCACGCCAAGGAAGAGTTGGCTCACTACTCGGTCGGCACGGCGGACCTCGAATACGCCTTCCCGTTCCTCGAAGCGGGATCGTTCGGTGAGTTGGAAGGGGTCGCGCATCGCGGCGACTTCGACCTGCGATCGCACTCCGAAGGGAAGCTCTGCAAGCAGGACGGCCAGTTGGTCGTCGAGACCGGTCCCGACGGCAAGCCGAAGTACGTCGGCAGCGGTCGCGATTTGAGTTACTTCGATGAACAGGCTCGCGAACGCTACCTGCCGCACGTGATTGAGCCTGCCGCCGGATGCGACCGCGCCACGCTCGCGTTCCTCTGCGAAGCCTATCACGAGGATCAGCAACCGGACGACAAGGGTGTGATGCAGGAGCGACTCGTCCTGAAGTTCCATCCGAAGCTGGCTCCGGTGAAGGTCGCCGTCTTCCCGCTCACGAAGAAGGACGGCCAACCCGACAAGGCCGCCGAGATTTACCGAGCGTTCAAGAAAGCCGGCATCGCCGTCGAGTACGACCAGCAAGCCGCGATCGGTCGCCGTTATCGCCGCATGGACGAGATCGGCACGCCGTTTTGCATCACCGTCGATGGCGACACGATGGCGGGCGAAGCTGCCAAGCGAGACACCGTGACGATCCGCGATCGCGACACGCTCGAACAAGTCCGCGTTCCGATCAGCGAGATCGTGGAACACGTTCGCGGACGGCTTCAATAAGGCGGGATGAGAAAGACAAAATGATGGGGCACAGAATGATGAAGGCGGGAAGTTGAGGCGGGCCTCGTGCGGCTTCTTCGAGTCACGAATTCGTCGGTGCGCCTTGGTCTGCCTTCTTCCATTCGCGCTCTCTTCCATTCGCGCGGAAATCATCCGCGCGAATCGAGGGGAGCGCGAATGGAGGACAACGGCTGTGACGTGAATTCAATGAGCAACGGTAGTGTCGTGAGATGGACTTGAGCCTCACGAATACCCGTCGTCGCTGATTGAGCCTCGTCTGGTTTTCATCATTTTGTGATCCATCATTCTGTCTTTTGCTCAGGGTTCTGTGTTACCTGGATAAGGTCGATCAATGCTGCATGCAGTCATCATGGCGGGTGGGAGCGGGACTCGTTTCTGGCCGCAGAGTCGCAAACGGCATCCGAAGCAGTTTCTGACGTTCACGGGAACGAACTCGCTGCTGCAAGACACGGTGGGGCGCTGTCCGCCTGTCGTGCCGGTCGAGCGGACATGGGTCGTGGCCAACGCGGAACACGCCGTTGAGGCGGGGAGGCAACTCCCCGACATCGCGGCCTCGCGCATTTTGCTCGAACCATGCGGACGGAACACCGCGCCATGCATCGGGTTGGCGGCGATTCAACTCCTCGCCATTGATCCCGAGGCCACGATGCTCGTGATGCCCGCCGATCACGTCATTCAGCCGATCGCCATGTTTCAGCAGGCGGTGCGAGAGGCCGAGGCACTCGTCGAGCGTGAGCCTTGCTCGCTGGTCCTGTTCGGGATCGAACCGACTTATCCCGCGACCGGGTTCGGCTACATCCAACGTGGTGAGCCGGTGCGGATGACGGCGACGGCCGCTGGTTCAACGAGTTCTGCGGGCGAAGAGTCGGTCACAGGTTGGCCCACGTTTCGAGTCCTCAGCTTTCAAGAGAAGCCGAACCAACTGACCGCCGCGCGGTATGCCGCGTCGGGCGAGTACTACTGGAACTGCGGTATTTTTGTTTGGCGTGCTCAGGCGATTCTCGACGCGCTGGCAACGTTCGCGCCGGAGATCACTCAACGGTTGAACCGACTGCGTTCGGCCATCGGTTCGCCCGAGTGGGCCGAGCTGTTGGAGACGGAGTTCCCGCAGATGCCGTCGATCTCCATCGACTACGCGGTCCTCGAAAAGACCTCGCACGTCTGCGTGTTGGAGGCACCATTCGAGTGGGACGATGTCGGCAGTTGGCAGGCACTGCCACGACTGATGCAACCGGGTGGCAACGGCAACACCGTCGAGGGCCTCGTCTGCGAAGTCGATTCCTCCGGCTGCATCGCGCGGTCCACAGACGATCACCTGATCGCGCTCGTCGGCGTGAAGGACTTGATCGTCGTTCACACTCCGACCGCAACGCTGGTCGCTGACAAGCGGAACGAGGACTCGATCAAGCAACTGGTCGCGGAACTCGAACGACGCGGATTGAGCGAGTACTTGTGAAGGTAATACGAGGCCGCTCGCCCAAATCCTGAAACTCGCGACTCCACCGGGCTTGCCCCGGTGGCTCACGGGTTTTTGCATTACTCGCGTCTCTAGTTCATTGGAATCACAAAATCAGATGAATCACCAACGTAGTGCAAAAACCTGAATCCACCGGGACAAGCCCAGTGGGGTTGTTTCATTCGGGCATTCCTAATGCACGCCCTGCCCTGCGAGCCAGCGTTCCGCATCGAGAGCCGCCATGCAGCCGGTTCCGGCGGAGGTGATCGCTTGGCGGTAATAGCTGTCGGCCACGTCGCCCGCCGCGAAGACGCCATCGACGCTGGTGTTCGTGCGGAACGGTTGCGAGTAGACGACATAGCCTTTGTCGTCGGTGGCGATCTGTCCTTTGAGGAAGTCGGTGTTGGGCGAGTGACCGATCGCACAGAACATCCCCGACGCGGCGAGATCTTCCGTCGCTCCCGTTTGCAGGTTCTTCAAGCGGACACCGGTGACTCCCAGCTTCTCGTCTCCGAGGACTTCTTCCACGCCCGAGAACCATTTCACAGTGATCTTCGGATTGTCGATCACGCGCTGGGCCATGATCTTGCTCGCGCGGAACTCGCCGCGTCGGTGAACGAGATACACGGTCGAAGCAAACTTGGTGAGATAGCTCGCCTCTTCCATCGCACTGTCACCGCCGCCAACAACAACCAGCGGCTTGTTGCGGAACCGAGGCAACGCCCCGTCGCAGACGGCACATGCTGAGACGCCGAAGTTTTTGAACTTCTCTTCGGACGGCAGGCCGAGATAGTTCGCTCGCGCGCCTGTCGCGATGATGATCGAATGTGCGGTGATCGCTTCGCCGTCGAGCGGCTGGATCCGGAACGGCTTCACGGAGAGATCGACTTCAAGAACATCGTCGGTGATGACCCGCGTGCCGAAGTTCTTGGCCTGTTGCCGCATCAACTCCATCAACTCGGGGCCGGTCACGCCGTGGCCACCGTGGGGTGCCATGAACTGGCGTTGAGACTCGGGCAGTGCGGTCTCCAAGTACTGAGTCAGATTGCCACCGGGGAAGCCGGGATAGTTCTCGACCTCGGTCGTGAGGGAGAGCTGTCCGAGCGGCAACGTTCCGCGCATCCGGTTCTCTTCGGTGAGAGCACCTTCAAACACGAGCGGTTCGAGGTTCGCTCGTGACGCATAAATCGCAGCCGACCATCCGGCAGGGCCGGACCCAATAATGACCACTCGCTCCGTCACGCTGCTGCTCCTCGAAGTGTGCTGAACACGGAATTGACAGACTCTGGAACGGGCAATCTTGCCCGAGTGTTTTTGCGAAAACCAACTGGCAAGAGTGCCCGTCCGACGCGGATCAACCGGCGGCTTTCCCGCCCGGCCAAAGGAGCGGGAACGATAACGGCGGCTGTACAGACCGGCAACCGACTCCGCGCACGCAACAGGGCCATCGCCGTTTTCAGCGTAGGGTGTCGTCGAGTCTTCGAGACGCACCAAAACAAAGCGAGAAAGGTGCGTCTCGAAGACTCGACGACACCCTACAACCGGCTCAGATTCAAAAAGGCTTTGGCTCTGGTGACGCCGTAGTACTCGTTCCGTTCGTCGCGCGAGACCTGCTCTCGCTCACTTCGAGTCGCTCGGCCAATTCGCGCTGAGTCAGCCCCTTGGCGATCCAGAGGGCGATGAGCAACCGCCGGATCCCGGAGAAGTTCTGCAACTCATCGAACTCGCCCGCTTCAGCCGCTCGTAGCTCGCGACCTCGACCTCGTCCTTGATCTGCTCGTGAAAGGAACGGACGGGGTCGAGCACCCGCTTGATCGCGTCCTTGAATAGCTTCGTCTGCTTGAGCTGCACGGCCTGCTGCTTCAGCCGCTCTTCCTGCTCGCCCAACCGTCAGACGGCGTCTTTGTATTCGTTCTCATTCGGAATCATGGATCGTCCAAAATCTTGATGATTCGTTTCGGGACTCCAAGGGCGTGCCACTTCTATGAAAAACTGTTGCTCGTCAAGTGGCGGAATCTAATTGTTTTCGGACGTTGAGCGGGCACTGCTGTGTTAGGCCCGGGTGACAGGCTGTTGG
>Ga0209086_10000138_pt1 | contig 63439 bp, 61 predicted proteins | sample M_130207_XF_Meta_FD_187312 | JGI IMG/M metagenome (GOLD analysis project Ga0209086, IMG submission 187312) | Freshwater microbial communities from Lake Montjoie, Canada to study carbon cycling - M_130207_XF_MetaG (SPAdes) (version 2) | ecosystem: Environmental > Aquatic > Freshwater > Lake... | reverse complement strand
ATTCCAATTCCTGAGGTGATCAGAAACATCAACAGCTTTACTTTGGGCGCCCAATCAAGCAACCCCAAAGTCAAAACCAAAGTGGTCTGGGTCAATGAGTGGTTCAATCCCCCTAAAGAGACTGAGGCCGCAACAAGTTTGATCAATGGCGGCGCAGACGTCTTGTTCCAAAACACCGACTCGCCTGCTGTGCTTAAAACGGCACAAGACAAGGGAAAGCGCGCCTTTGGATGGGACTCTGACATGACAGCTTACGGACCCAAAGCACATTTGGCTTCAAGCATCATCAATTGGACCCCTTATTACATTCAAGCCACCCGCAACGCACTGGAGGGCAAATGGACAGGCGGTGCTCAAACTTGGTGGGGCGTGAAAGAAGGCGCCATCGATATCGTCTCGATTGCAGAGGATGTTCCTGCAGAAACCAAAGCCAAGGTGGATGAAGTCAAAGCGGGACTCAAGGCCGGCACATTCTCCATTTGGAAAGGGCCCCTTTTGGACAACTCTGGCAAAGAAATCTTAAAGAAAGACGAAGTGGCTGATGACAAGTTCTTGAGTGGCATCAAGTTCTATGTCAAAGGGGTTGAAGGCAAAGTCCCCGGTGGTGACAAATAAATCTAGATTCGTCTAGCTTGTAAAAGGGATCGCCTAGAGCGATCCCTTTTTTTTAAGCCCATCCGCGCCAACATATAAAAACAATCTCGTAAATTTTCCTCCTCCCCCATTGCTCCTGGCCTACGTGAGCGTTTGTACTCTATAAGGAGCAATGGAGCTTGTTCTCAAAAAAACAAGTCCCGTCTACTGGAGTCAATCCATATTGGAGCTTGAATCTTCTCTTCTACCAACGCCCTGCAGAAAAAAACATGCGGGTCATTTGCCTGTCCTTTGGCAAACCAAAAGAAATCAAAGCAAGGCTTCATTGCATTGAGAGATGAAAACCAGCCACCGTCAGATCTCTCAAAGTTTTACCCTTCGAACACTAAAAAAAAGTGCGCCGAGGCGCACTTTTTAATGGAATTGCTCGATTAAGAGCCAAATTTAGAAAAAGCCGTACAACAAACCAACATTGATGGATGAAGCCGTTTGACCGGTAGCGATGAAATTGGCAGTTGCCGACCATGTGAAATTGGAAGCCGCGCTTGGTGTCCCGCTGTTTTTCACATTGGCGTACTGACCATAAACAGTCAAATCCTTCAAGAACTTGTAATAAACGCCAGCGGCATATGTGCTTGTGTTGTAACCACTCTTGGAGTCTTTGCTGTTGTAAGCACCGAAGTCAAACGTCGTGGTGGGTGCGAACACATAGTTACCACCAACACCAGTTGTATTCAAGCTGTTGTATTTAGGTGTCTTTTGGTTCAAAGCGATACCTTTAAGAGTCACAGCACCCAATTTGTAAGTCAAACCACCAACTGTTCCGCTTGTGTTGGCTGCTTGAGCTTGGTAAGAAGCCAACGTAGCACCCAAAGGACCCGCACCGTATGTCAAAGAGAGTGCATTGCCATCTCTTGCGGCAACGGAAGATGTGTTGTTCTTGGTTGTGAATTCGGCACCTGCAGTGAAGCCGTTCATGGAAGGTGATTTGTAAGAAATAGCACCTGTTTCGATCGTTCCCAAAGCGCCGTCGATATCAACTGAGGCCAATGAAGAACCGTAGTTTGAACCGCTTCTTGGATCAGCAAACAATACGCTATCAAATGCGAAGTTAGACTGTGTACCCACAACCAATGTGCCTGAAGAGCCTTTGACGTACAAATTGGCTTGGCGATTGAAAATGGTGTTTCCACCGAAAGCGTAAGATTGTGAATTAGTGGGGTTCAACAAGAAACCTTGCTCTAACTTCACACCACCTGTGTAGCCGTTGCCCATGCTTTTCTCAGCAGTTAAGCCAAAAAAGTTGGGTGCAAAACCACCTGTAATGAACTCAGTTGTAGTACCTGTTTTTGCTTTACCGCCAGAAATGGCCGTTGAAGCAATGCCGCCATCAATCAAAGCGTAAAAGTTAAAACCTTCGGCATGAGCAGCAATGCCTGCACCAGCCAACAACGAAACCAATAATGTTTTCTTAAAAGTATTTTGCATGTTTTCTCCGAGTTAAAAAAAGTTTGAATTCTGTCAATAAAGTGTAGTAGCATTTTTTAAGCCAAGAGAAATATGTCTGTAAAGTGTCGTTTATTTTACAAAACGCTGACAACTTAGTTCATAGGTATTAGTAAATACATGTTTTTTTAACAATAAGAGCGTCATTTCAGATTAAGAAATCAACACGCATAAAAGGGGAAACAAAGTATGCATTTTTTTGGTGCAACGGTAGTCATTTATGATCTTTTTCGGTGCATAAGGTTTGATGAACATGATTAGCAATTTGTTTGTTTATTTGTCTCTTTGCCTTAATGCATAAAAAATTCTTGAAATGCTTCGTCGGCTCTTCTTTTGGCAAGGAGGATCAATTTTAATGCTTAACACCTTAGGTTCTGTACCTCATCTCTTCACATAAAGAGCAAGTTGTTTCAAAATAAAAAACTCACTTGATTCCATTTTTGGACACTCTACTCCATTTGAACATCAACGTTGTAACTCTCGTCCATAAAGCGCTTGTCCAACTAACGATTAAAGTGCAATGAAATGAGTTCGCCCAAAAGAGGAGGGTTTTTAGATTTCAGCCACAAGTTAGATTTCTTAATTAAAACCTGACTGGCTATGCCCAAGCAAAGACCGCAAAAAAACAAGCTGCCAACGTTTTTAAAAAAAGAAAATTTCTTCTTGTGATCCAATCTGTACCGTAAAATTTTGCACATGTTTGGAGCACCTAATAAACACTGTTAAGAAGTGCTTTTTGTGGCGCCTCAAATACATAAGTTGTTTGCGTGTTGCCAGTCTGCAAAAGGCCAGGGAATGACTGATATATGACCTGAGTAGTCAATGCATATTCGCTCTTTTTTTTAAGAAAAACAGCCTGTGAGATGAAGGTAAACTTATAAATTAGCAGGAGTTGAATCGCTTCTTGAATCATCTTCTTCTTTTAAACACAAAAGATCCCTCTTCATCACAGTTTGTGATTCATTTCATTTTGAATAACCAATAATTTTTCAATAATTGGCGGCGTAAGTAATCTGTAATATAAATTCAAAATTAGAATATATTCTAAATTTTATTATTTTAAGGAGTGTTTACTATGGCCTATGATTTACCCTCGTTTGTACCTGCTCCTGCTCCCGTCGCGGTAGCAAAGCCAATTTCTGCACCTGCTCCAGCACCCGTTGCGGTTGCAATTCCTATATCTGCGCCCATTTATACATCCAGCAATTCAGCTATTTCTTCACCTGCAGCTCCAAATGCTGTTCCTACTGTTAACGCCACAGGCTTGAACAGTAGTACTTTCAATAATTTAGTCAACTCTCAAACTGCTAGCTCATTTTTTAGTCAACTTGCCACTCAAAACTTGGCTAGCGTTGTATCTCAAATTTCGCAAACTCAAATTGGCAGCCTGATGTAAATGACCCCATAGGCGGCTATTTAGTTTTGAGTCCTAGGTTCCCATTTGTGCGGCAGCATCTCGTGGATCAAGTGATTTTTGTGCTTCAATAACCGATCCAAGACATCTTTGATGTAAGCGAAGGGATCCAAGCCATTCTTCTTGACTGATTGTGGTTTAATATCTAATAGAACTTAACGCCTACCCATCACTTAAAATTGGACAGCATCTATGGACCACAATACTTCACTTCATCGACGACACTTGTTGGGCTCCAGCCTTGGCACTCTTGCGGTGACGAGTCTTGCCACATTAACGCGCGGCGCCTCCGCTCAGACAGCCCCTCTTGCAGCACCCCAACAGCTACCCGCTTACGCTAACTGGAAAGATCCCGCTAGCCTCATCGTCCACAGCAGCAGCACCCTTGAGACCAAGCGTAGCGCCTTTGGCACGAGTGTGATCACGCCCGCCGAACAGCTCTATATCCGCAATAATCTGCCGGTGCCTAGCTCATCCATTCTGAACAACCGTGACGAATGGGAGCTCAACGTCGAAGGCGTTAAAAACCCACGCAAGCTCACCGTAGCCCAGCTCAAATCAATGGGACTTGAAGCGGTCGCGATGGTGCTTCAGTGCTCAGGAAATGGCCGAGGCTTTTTCCCTAGCAAGCCCAGTGGTACCCCCTGGACTGTAGGCGCTGCTGGTTGCGTCGTCTGGAGTGGTGTGCCAGTGCGGGCAGTTGTTGAAGCGTTGGGCGGACTAGACGGAGCGCGGCCTTTCATGACGGGGACCGGTGGCGAAAAGCTACCAGAAGGTATTGATCCAAAAAGCGTCATCGTGGAGCGCTCGGTACCGGTAGCTGCAATGGTAGATGCGTTGCTGGCATGGGAAATGAATGGTGCACCGATCTCGCTTGCGCATGGCGGCCCTCTTCGCCTAATCGTGCCAGGTTATACCGGTGTCAACAACATCAAGTACATCAAGCAACTTGCCTTCACCACCGTGGAAAGCGATGCGCGGATCATGTCGCACGGCTACCGGATCACGCCGCCTGGCGCCAAGGCCGACCCAGCCCAGCTATCAGTGCAGGAGATGACCGTGAAGTCTTGGATCAACTCTCCCAACGGGGAAGGAGGCGCTCCGACAGCCGGCCTGATGCAAATTCAAGGCGTTGCCTTTGGTGGATTGAATGCCATCAAAAAAGTTGAGGTTTCTATCGATGGCGGCAAAAGCTGGCGCGAGGCGCGCCTAGTGGGGCCAGACATGGGCAAATACGCTTGGCGTCAATTCGTGTTGTCTGCGCGACTGCCTGCTGGCAACTACACGCTTGCTAGCCGCGCGATCGATGCCGCGGGTAACGTGCAACCCGAAACTAGGGGCGAAAACGTCAGCGGCTACAACAACACCAGTTGGGTCGACCACGCCGTGAAAGTGACAGTGACATGAGATTCAAGTTGTTAGGTCGCGTGTCGCTTAAGTTAACGCTTTACCCCATCCTTTGCTTAGCCTGCTTTGCCCAAGCGCAGTCCAATGATCCCACTTACATGGCTGGGAAGTCACTTTTCCTGAAAGCAGTTCCCGCCTGCGTGATTTGCCACACGCTCAATGATGCGGGATCACAAGGTGCGGTAGGCCCAGTGTTGGACGAGATCAAGCCAAGCGCTGAGCGCGTGGCTAAGGCGCTGCGCAATGGTCTTGGCAGCATGCCTTCCTACGGGGCTAAGCTTACCGACATTCAAATCGAGGCCTTGGCCCGCTATGTCTCCAAGGCCAGTGGAGGGGGGGCACCTTGATGATTTGAGAGGCCGCAGATGTATTGACAATGACAAGGACCGCTAAGAAGAGATCCTTAGCGGTCCTTGTCATTGCAAATGGTGGTGTTGTGCTGCCAGAGGGCAAACGAACTGGTAATAGCGATCCCAGGTCCTGACTAGCCACAGTTGGCCAGCCCCAATTCGTAGAAAACTCCCCCAGTGAGAACACCCATTTCAATATGTGTGCAACTCCATCGATTTGCGTACAGCGGTTCAATTTCGTAAATCACCCTTGAATCCGCATCATCAGCCCAAGAATGCACTCAAATCAAAGGGGGTGACACGTCGGGCAAGAAGCGCAAAAATTCATGAAATTTCAATGAGAAAGTCTCCATGTCTGCAGCCGCCACACTATCAACTCCTCCCCTAAGGGGTGCCTGTGCGCACCTTGCGGACGAGCTGCAGGCAGGCCGTGTCTATCGGCGTGAGGATCTCGCTGTCCTTAGTAATGCAGTTGATCGGCATCTGCATGAACTGTCCACAGGCATGCTGAAAAAACTAGCCCAGGGGCTTTACTACGCACCAAAACAATCGAACTTTGGTCCCTTGCCACCCACTGACAAAGAGGTGGTTCGGGGATTTCTGCGTGACAAAAAATTTTTGGTGTTTTCTTCGTCGCCCTACAACACGGTGGGCCTGGGCACAACCTTGCTCTACAACAGCACACTGGTCTACAACCACAAACGTCATAGCGTTTTCAAACTGGGCAACCGAGCGTTTAATTTCCGAGTAAAGCCTCGCTTCCCCAAAAAACTAACCTCTGAATTCCTTTATGTGGACCTGCTGAACAACTTGGAGGAATTGGCCGAAGACCGCGACGCTGTGCTCAGCCAGGCCGCAACAAGTTGATGTCTTTCAACCAACCCCGACTCCAAGAGGCATTGAACAGCTACGGCAACATGGCCACTCGCAAACGTGTTCGGGAGTGGGTCGGTGGCTGACTTTCTTCATGGACGACGAGACTTCGATCAACTGCTTTCAATTGTCGCTAACGACCGAAAGCTTGACTCCATATTGGTCGAAAAAGACTACTGGATCATGCACAGCCTGTGGGGACTCCAGGCTCAAGGCTTTGTGTTCGAACTTTAGGGCGCTACCTCCCTGTCCTTGTGCAGAGGTATCGAGAAGATTTGTTTCATGCGGCCGTGAGACCGACTATAATAATATTGGTTTCTAAGATTTAAATCGAAAAAAGGAGGGGCTATGGAAGCTCACGAAACGTCCGAGTTGATTGAACATCATGGTTCTGACAAGAGTAAGAACAGGACCGCACTGACGATCTCTTTTTTGGCTATGGTTTTGGCCATGGCCAGTTTGGGCGGTTCGAATGCAATGAAGGAAGCGACCCACGAAAATATTCTTGCGGCCAACGCGTATGCTTTTTTTCAAGCTAAAAGCATACGGCAAACTTCTCTTAAAATAGCTGTGACCGACCTAGAGTTGCAGTTAGTTCGTGATCAGGCAATGCCGGCGTCCACAAAAGAAATTTTTCAGAAAAAGATTGATGACTATAAAAAAACTATCGATCGTTATGAGTCGGAGCCGGATACCCGCGAAGGTAAAAAAGAGCTTCTCAACCGTGCAAAGGAACATGAGAAAACGCGTGATCACGCGATGCGCCAAGACCCATGGTTTGACTATGCAGAAGGTATGCTCCAAATCGCTATTGTTTTGCTCTCAGTGTCGATTTTAGGTTCAATACCATCGCTCTTTGTCGCTGGAAGTATTTTGGGCCTGCTTGGATTGCTGTCGACCCTTAATGGATTTCTTCTTTTAATCTGATGTTTTTGCATCGTCAATTCAATGCCCCGTATGGTCGAAAAATAGGAAGCTATTGAAACAGCAGTAGTTTTGGACTGTAAGGGTTCTCAGGGGCATGAGGGAATGCGCAGAGGCAACCCGCGTGAATTCTGGCACACCGTGCCAATCCTTTTTCCGACTCCTCACCGCCCAACCAAATTACTTATCGCACCTGCTGCCTGTAAGTCATTGAAAATACACGAAGTAGGGACGAGAGCGCTCGCGTCCCTACTGATAACAGAGAGAGGAATTTGCAGGAATCGGGCCGGAAATCGCGCCGCCGCCGAAGCGACGCTCGCGACATCATTGCGGTTTTCAATGGGGGCGCGGGCAAAAAAAATCCCAACCGATAAGTGTTGGGACTTTGAGTATTGGTGGTGGGGTGCTACCAGAGGGCAAACAGTCTCGGAATAGCGATCCCCGGTCCTGACTAGCCACAGCTAGCTAGTGCGAAATCGCTCACCGTTTCCCAGAGAAACCAGCAAATTCAAGCCCCAATTTTATTGATTTGCGGACTGCGGTTCAAATCCGTTAATCACCTCTGTTTTTAACTGAGACTCTATTGCCCGTTCCGAGCCTTGTGATTCACTTCATCTTGTATGGCCTGGCACTTCTCCATAATTTCAGCAAACGATGGCTGATCAAGCGCCAGCAAGCCGTCCTCCGACATCGCGGCGTAGTCGCTTTCTAATGCAGCCAATGCTGCACCTGCGGGCACCAGCTGAAGTCCGCCGGTCACAGCTTTGGAGTAGTCGACCTTTGATCCATGGGCATCTTTCTCGGCGAAGAAGACCGACTTGTGTTCGGCCACCGCTCTGGCCAAATGGCGATCACCGGCGGCAAGCGCTACGAGACCGGTTTTTGCCATAGCGGCCAAGTCATACCAATGACGGGAATATCGCTCACCGCGCAAGCGACCCTGCAAACTGTAGACGTGTGCGGCCGTGGCCTTTTCCCAGAAAGTGCGCTCAACAGCCATGACCAGGGGCGCTGCAACTGGAAATTCGACGCCCTCAATCACTGTTGCGATGTCGCAATCAACCATGTGCCTACTGTTGGGCTCACCAGTTGCGCGGGCACCGAACTCCAGCTGTATCGACGCTGAAGCATAGCCCGTTCCCGTTTTCATCGCGCTGTAGTCAATGATCAGTTTCTCGCTGTCCTTTCCATCAACTCGGAACTCAGCTTGCGCTCTGCTACTGACCAATGAATCTTCAAGAACCGGCTTGACGGAGCCCGCGATCCATTCAGGCAATCGTGCCCGAACCGCGCTTGTGATTTTCTTTTCCTGACTAGCCGAAACTGGAATTGGATTGCCGCCCTGCAACAGGTCTGGTACCAACTCCCGGATGTCGTAGGTCAAATCAATGTCTTCAGAAAACCGATCAATGATTTTGTAGACCTTAGAGAGTGAAGTGCCGCCTTTAAATGTCAATTTATCGGCCAACGGTGAAGCGTAGATGGCCGACAAGGCCCAGACGACCCAGATATCTTTTTCCAACAAATGGGCTGGACGACCAGTACGCCCGGCCGCCACATCAAGAGCTTCGGCCTGATCTGCGCGACTGAGTGCGAACCATGACTCAGACAAAGGTCACCTCACTGACGGCACGTGCCATCCAACTTGGCATCGCAGCGCGAGCGGCACGCATGGCTTCCCATTCGGCCGTGGGCAACTTGGAATGCAGGATTATGAGCGCCGAAGGGGCCCGCTCTGCCCCCAACCAAGCCAAGGCACGAATGGCCATGCCTGCTGGACGTTTACCCATGAGCAACTGCCAAGGCGAGCCATGCTTGAATACTACATCCTGACGGCCCAGGCGCAGCTTGCGCGAAGGACCTGAGGTCAGAAAAACCTCCCGTACCGGCACCTGCGTCGTCAACCCCAGGGCATTCGCTTCCGCAGCGCCGCTGGGCACCACCAACTCACCACTGGTTGCCTCAATCGCCTCCACCACAGTTTGTGTGGACGGGGGACGCGCCCCAAACCTACCCTGCACCGGCAAGGCGTAGACGCCACGGCCTACGCGCAAAAGCTTCTCTTCGCGCGCTAGGCGCGTGAATGCCTGGTCAATCGCAGCGCGAGAAGCCAGATGCAAGAACTCCTTTGGCGAAAGTAGACCGCCCTCAGGCAAGGCTTGAGCAGCAGCAAGGATGGATTGGACAAGTTGGCTCATATGCAGGCTCTGTTTGTCAGAATTATAAATTGGTTTCTGACATTTTGCAAATTGATGCCCAATGTTCATTTAGGCCCCAAGCGGGCGAAGCCGAGCACAGTGTTGTTGAAACGCTGTGTCGCGATTCGGCAAGAAGTCAAATGGTGCCCTTATCAGGGGGCCCTATGAAATCTGTCAAATCACTCATCAATCGACGTCAGGAAATTGAACAACAGTTGCATGCAATGGTTTGGTCAATGCCCATTGCATCGATGCCCGCCGCTCCCTTATTGGATTTGACCCGTTTCATCGCCCTCAGTAGGTTCTCTCTCGCCAAGACTTCGAGTAAAAGTCCTGACCCTGTGCTCTCGGGGTCCTGAGTCGGGCCGCAGGTTTCATCGCTGACAGACCCGCGCAGGGCTTCACCCTTTGCTACGCCTGCCCGCTCAATTTTCATTGACATCTGATGCTTGACCTTTGACATACCCACGTCCTTGAACATTCCTTTTCGTTCGGTCCTTCGCCCTTTTGGTGGACCCTCATCGGGCACCGACTCAGACTACTACGACCTCAGCTGACTTCTCACTCCGGTTCGACACCGTCCCCCTTTCAGGCGTAAAGTGAGATCTCCCCAGGTAAGAACGCACTCCTTCACTGCACAACCGCCAGATATACACCACCTCGCTTTGATCACAAGAGCTTCTTGGTTCATTGCCCAGTCGCCCTGCTTGGCAGTGCCTCATATCCGATTCTTGTTCATCGGCTCACAGTTTATGCTCCACGCTTCCTCCCCACACTCGGTCACCCTCATGCAGTTGCGTTTGCGCTTCGCTCGTCGTGATCAACTTGCGACGGGACTTGCACCCGTAGGAGTGCGCCCATGCTGGGCGCACGGCAAAAAAAAAACCAACCGGTTAGGGTTGGCTTTTAAGGTATTGGTGGCAAGCAGGAATATGAATGCCAACGCTATTTCGAGCTTGAAATGGTGTTTGGTACAACGTCAAATACAGCAGACAAATCTTTTCGGGACGCCTCAACGACCTTGCGAACGACTTTAGGTGTGGCCAATTTCATGGCACGGCCCTCAATCTGGGCGCGGCGCTGTGCTGGCAATGTCGCCATGATGTCATCGAGTTTTTTTGCCATAGTTGAAGTCCTCAGGAAATCATGAGCAGGGCTTTCATCTTGGCCCTGACGTGCAACATCACGTCCGCCGGTACGACGGCCTTTTTCTTCGCCTTACGCACTTTCCAATCCAAGGACTTGACTTGATCTGACAACACGGCACAGTCAACACCGTCGACTTGGGTCACCACTTCAAACGGGTGACCTTTGATTTTGGTGGTCATGGGACAGCAAACCATCAGGCCCGTTTTACCGTTGTAACTGGCCGGACTGATCACCAACGCAGGGCGATGGCCTGCTTGCTCATTTCCGGCTTGGGGATCAAACTCCAACCAGACCACTTCACTGGCATCGGGAACGTAGCCGCGTGTGGCCATTACAAAGCCTCTTTGCCAACCGGCTTGCCAAAGCTGAATTCGCTGTGCGCGTTACCCGACGTGATGCCCGCCAGCAGGTTATCTAAGCTGTAAGTCACATTTTCTGAGGGCTGGATCACAATGCGCCCGCGTGAAACGACCAGCTCAACTTTTTGCTCGAGAGCGTAACCAGCGGTCTTCAATGCCGCGCTGGGCAGGCGCAGTGCTGGACTATTGCCCCACTTACGGATGACGGCTTCCATAAAAATTCTCCTTGAACGTATCTACATTGTAGACACTTTCTTCCCGTGGATCAACACAAGCAGCGGGCTGTCTTGTTCTACCGCCTTGCGATCCTGAGATGATGCGGGCTATGAGCGACATCCCCACCGATTTACCGGAGTCAACACCACCGAAAGCCCAACGCTGCGCGGTCTACACCCGCGTGTCGATGGATAACTCGGAGGACGACAAGCTGAGCTCGGTTCAGGCGCAGTTCATGGCCTGCCATGAACTCATTGCAAGCCAGTTCGGCATGCAACGGGTGGGGAGGGTCGGAGAGAGAATACGCAAACGGAGAGTAAAACGCGCCGGTTACTGGCAGAAATGGCTCTCTCCGTAGTCCGCAAGAACCCGCAGGAACCCGCGCAAACACGCGGTAGCAGGCAAAAAAAAGCCAACCGGTAGGGTTGGCTTTTAAGGTATTGGTGGAGCTGGGGGGATTTGAACCCCCGTCCATAAGTCTTTTTCGAACAGTTCTACATGTTTAGCCAATTGATTTGAATCTCACTCAAAACAGCGAACAAAGGCATTCTCTGAGTCAAGCCAGTACCCTTGAATCTCACACCACTCCAAGGTACACGAAGTGATGCCAGCCCATATTGATTACCTTGCAGCCTGGAGGTTTTTACGCCCCCTTGCCCAGCCTATCGGCCAACTGTTGCAAGGCTCACCGGATTAAGCGGCGAGTGCGAAACGTTCGTCGTTTGCAGTTAAGTTTTTTTCTGCTGATTAACGAGGTGACAGAACCTCGACATGCCCTGCGCCGCGTCCGAACCCATGTCGAAACCAGTGCAGCCCCAATAACTCTATTTTATAACACTTGAAGACAATTTAATAGATCCAAGGGCCTCTTTATTTGGACATCAGCTCCCCATGTCTCAATGGGCTCACCGCCCCCAATGTAGCCATAAAGGGCAGCAACACCCACCATTCCTGCGGCTTTTGCAGCCAGCATGTCGCGATGATCGTCCCCCACGTACCAGCACTCCTGAGGACTTAAACCCATTCGCCTAGAAGCCTCAAACAATGGCTCTGGGTGTGGCTTTGCATGGGGTGTGGTGTCTCCAGAAACCACCGTCTTGGAAAGCGCAAACAAAGGATAACTTTGGGTCAAAGGGGTTGTGAATCGTTCCATTTTGTTGGTCACGACACCCCAATGCAAGCCCATGTCCATTAAGGCCGTCAATAGCTCTGGAATGTCTTCAAAAAAATGCGTTTGCTGTGTCAACATAGACTGGTATTGATCAAAGAACTCATGTTTCATAGAGTTATAGAGTTCATGATCCGGCGACATATCAAAAGCCAACCTCAATAAGCCCCGAGCTCCTGAGCCACAAACTTCACGGTAATGCTCAGCGCCTAGAGGTGCCAAGCCTCTTTTTACTCTCATGACATCAACCGCAGCACCCAAGTCCAAGGAGGAATTCACCAGCGTCCCATCCAAATCAAAAAGGACAGCTTTGGGCATCTTTAAATTTATAGAATTTTGCATCACCCCAGACCGCGCTGTGTCGCGACCCAGTAGTTCACACTCACATCCTCATTGACCCAGTACCTGCGGGTTATGGGGTTATAGCTCAGGCCTTTGATGTCAATCTCTTGCAATCCATTCTCCCTTTGAGCGCGGGCAAGCTCACTGGGCTTGATGAACTTTGCATACTCATGCGTGCCCTTGGGCAAGATATTCAAAATATATTCCGCTCCTACAATCGCAAATAGAAATGATTTGGGTGAACGGTTCAGAGTTGAGAAGTAAACATATCCCCCGGGCTTGACCAATTGACTGCACGCCTTCACAACAGAAGCATAGTTGGGCACATGTTCGAGCATTTCCATACAGGTGACCACATCGTATTGACCGGCTTCACTTTCAGCCAAAGTCTCGGCACTGACCTCTTGGTATTGAACATTTTGCACTCCAGACTCAAGCGCGTGCAGTTGAGCAACTTTAAGGGATTTCGTTGCCAAATCAATGCCTTTGACACTGTTCGCGCTGACAGCCATTGCCTCTGCCAAAAGGCCGCCTCCACACCCAACGTCCAGCACTTTAAGCCCCTTTAAAGGAGAGCATCCAGAAATCCAAGCAAGGCGCAGTGGATTGATCTCATGCAAAGGCCTGAATTCACTTTGAGGGTCCCACCAACGGTGTGCCAAATCGGAAAATTTACTCAACTCAGAGGGATCAACGTTAGGAGTCTCAGCCATAAAAAAACGCCCGCTTAAATTTCATCATGTTAAATACACAAGTTTGTTTCAAAGAACATTGTCCCCCAAACGTTTTGTCTGAGCAAATTCATCTTGTTTGACCCTAATAAAAAACCCCGCCAAAGCGGGGTTTTTTATTCAATACAAACGTAAATCACTTATTGGCGCGTGTACCAACAACTTCCAACTCGACGCGTCTGTTCTTGGCGCGACCTTGTGCTGTCTTGTTGTCAGCAACGGGTTGCTTCTCGCCCTTGCCTTCTGTGTAAACGCGATTTTTCTCAATGCCTTTGCTGACCAAATAAGCTTTCACAGCCTCAGAGCGGCGAACCGACAATTTTTGGTTGTACGCATCGCTTCCAACGGAGTCGGTATGACCCACAGCGATGATGACCTCTAAATTGATGGTCTTAATTTTGCTCACCAAGTCATCCAATTTGGCTTTGCCTTCTGGTTTGAGAACAGACTTGTTAAAGTCAAAGAATGTGTCCGCTGCGTAAGTTACTTTAGAAGCCGCTGCTGGAGCAGGTGCGGCAGCAGGTGCTGGCGCAGGTGCTGGAGCTGCTCTGGGAGCGGGAGCGGGAGCGGGAGCGGGAGCGGGAGCCGCTACACGAGCAGGTGCCGGTGCTGGCTTGATCGCGCCGTCACAATCGGGCGCTGCAGTTGCAGGCGTCCAGTTGCTGTCTCTGTAGCACAAGCCCGTGCTGTTTTTCCAAGTGTCCCCGTTGGACGAGCGCCAGTTGTCAATGGATTGAGCACTTGCAGCACCGATCAAAAATACGGCTGAAAGTGCGAATGTGAAACGAGTGAATTTCTTCATATTTTCCTCTTGGAATGAAACATAAGCAGTCAAGCTGCGAAATTAAGGGTCACATTCCGTCACCCTGATTGGTCTATTGTGCCACACTGATGTGCTTGAATCGAAAAGCATCAAAAATTGTCTGATGGCAATTCGCCAGTACAACGAGGGTTGTTGCTTTAAAGATACATAACAATGCTCCTATTTAGGGCTCTAAAATGTGAAGTTTGTATGAAGATCGGCCAAATTCAATGACCCAGTTCGCTAAAGAAACTTTGCCCATCAGCCTCGAAGAGGAAATGCGCCGCAGCTACCTCGATTACGCCATGAGTGTGATCGTGGGTCGTGCTCTTCCAGATGCCAGAGACGGATTAAAACCTGTTCACCGAAGAGTTCTTTTTGCAATGCATGAGCTCAACAACGACTGGAATCGAGCTTACAAAAAATCTGCCCGCATCGTTGGCGATGTGATTGGTAAATACCACCCCCATGGAGACAGTGCGGTCTACGACACCATTGTTCGAATGGCGCAAGATTTTTCTCTAAGACACATGTTGGTCGATGGGCAAGGTAACTTCGGCTCTGTCGATGGTGACAATGCCGCTGCCATGAGATACACGGAAATTCGGTTATCCAAAATCGCTCATGAAATGCTTGCCGACATCGACAAAGAGACCGTTGATTTTGGGCCCAACTACGACGGCTCGGAAAAAGAGCCCCTTGTTCTTCCAAGCCGAATTCCAAATCTTTTGGTCAATGGCTCTGCAGGCATTGCTGTTGGCATGGCCACCAACATTCCTCCGCACAATCTCAATGAAATCATTGATGCTTGCTTGTTTCTTTTGAAAAACCCAGATGCAACCATTGATGACCTGATGGGCATTGTGCCAGCGCCCGATTTCCCCACGGCCGGTATCATCTATGGCATCAATGGCGTCAAAGATGGCTACCGCACGGGTAGAGGGCGCGTCGTCATGCGGGCGAAATGCCATTTTGAAGATATTGACAAGGGACAACGCCAAGCCATCATCGTTGATGAGCTTCCCTACCAAGTCAATAAAAAGACCCTTCAAGAGCGAATGGCTGAATTGGTGCACGAAAAGAAAATTGAAGGCATCAGCCACATCCAAGACGAATCGGACAAGTCGGGCATGCGACTGGTGATTGAACTCAAATTACGTGAAGTGCCCGAGGTGGTCTTAAACAATCTCTTTAAGCAAACACAACTCCAAGACACGTTTGGGATCAACATGGTGGCCTTGGTGGATGGACAACCCAGGCTTTGCAACTTAAAGCAGCTCATTGATATCTTCCTTCAACACCGCCGTGAGGTGGTGACTAGGCGCACAGTCTATAACCTTCGCAAAGCCCGTGAAAGAGGCCATGTGCTTGAAGGCTTGGCTGTGGCCTTGGCCAATATTGATGAGTTCATCAGAATCATCCGACAAGCTCCCACACCGCCCGTTGCCAAAGCTGAATTGATGACCTTGGCCTGGGACAGTCAATTGGTGCGAGAAATGCTCACGCGCGCACGACTCGATGGAGAAGCGGTCGATCCAAAGGACTACAGACCCGATGGATTGGAAGCTCAGTTTGGAATGGGCCAAGATGGGCTCTACCGTTTAAGCGATACTCAAGCGCAAGAAATTTTGCAAATGCGCTTGCAACGCCTAACTGGCCTTGAGCAAGACAAAATTGTCAATGAATACAAAGAAGTGATGTCCGAGATCGATGACTTCGTTGATATCTTACTCAAGCCCCAGCGGGTCTCCAACATCATCTCTGAAGAACTCGCTGAAGTGAAGCAAGAGTTTGGACAAACCAAACTCGGTGCGAGAAGAAGTGTCATTGAACTCAACGCACAAGACCTTGGGACTGAAGACTTGATCACGCCCAACGATATGGTGGTGACCCTTTCACACAGTGGTTACTTCAAGAGTCAGCCCCTGTCTGAGTACAGCGCACAAAAAAGAGGCGGGCGAGGCAAACAAGCGACCACCACGAAAGATGATGACTGGATAGACCAGCTCTTTATTGCCAACACGCACGACTACATTTTGTGCTTTTCTAACAAGGGGCGACTGTATTGGCTCAAGGTATGGGAAGTTCCAGTGGGCTCCAGAGGCTCAAGAGGCCGCCCCATTGTCAACATGTTCCCACTTCAAGACGATGAAAAAATCAACGTGGTTTTGCCCTTGACTGGCGACATGCGAACTTTCCCAGCAGACCATTTCGTCTTCATGGCCACCTCCAAGGGAACGGTTAAAAAAACGGCGCTCGATGAGTTCAGCAATCCTAGAAAAGCCGGAATCATTGCAGTGGACTTGGATGCGGGAGACTTTTTGATCGGTGCAACCCTCACCAATGGACACCACGATGTCATGCTCTTTAGCGACGGGGGCAAAGCGGTGCGCTTTGACGAAAACGATGTACGTCCCATGGGCCGAAATGCCAGAGGCGTGAGGGGCATGATGCTTGAGGAAAGCCAAAGTGTGATTGCCATGTTGGTTGCTGGCGACGAGAGCCAAAGCGTGCTCACAGCCACCGAAAACGGCTTTGGCAAACGCACATCCATTGCAGAATACACAAGGCACGGTCGTGGCACCAAAGGCATGATTGCGATTCAACAGTCCGAGCGCAATGGCAAAGTGGTTGCTGCCACATTGGTATTGCCTGAGGAGGAGATCATGATGATCACCGATCGCGGCGTCATTGTGCGAACTCGGGTCTCTGAAATCAGGGAGCTTGGTCGTGCAACGCAGGGAGTCAAATTGATCGCCCTTGACGAAGGATCCCAGTTAAGTGGCCTTAAGAGAATTGTTGAAAATGACGCCGTCATTGCATCCGAAGATGGCGATGGCGCAAGTGATGAGGTTGATTTGAACGATTCTGGCGATCAAGATCCAAGCCCGCCAACTTAAATTTAAACCACCAACTCTTCATGCTTGAGTGAATGTGTAGGCCCATGCGTTTTAAACTTAATGTACATGTCACCTCAGTTCAACCCTGAACTGAGGTGACAAACAACTGACATGAACACTATGCGTCCCTATAACTTTTCTGCAGGACCCGCCGCCATTCCACTTGAGGTGCTTGAACGCGCCGCAAAAGAGATGAGCAACTGGCATGGGTGCGGCATGGGGGTCATGGAGATGAGCCACAGAGGAAAAGAATTCATCTCTATCTACGAGCACGCTGAAAGTAACTTTAGAGCGCTTTTAAGCATCCCTTTGGAATTTAAAATTCTCTTCATGCAAGGGGGCGGACTTGGAGAAAACGCGATGGTCCCCCTTAATTTAAGTCGCGCTCAAGAGGTGGACTTTGTGCTAAGCGGCAGCTGGAGCCAAAAGTCCCTCAAAGAAGCCCTGCGTTATTGCACGCCGAAAATTGCCGCCTCCTCTGAGTCCAATGGATTTCATGAGTTCCCATCGCCTCGCACTTGGAACTTGAACCCCAAGGCGCAGTACGTGCATATTTGTACCAATGAAACCATTCACGGCGTGGAGTGCCATGAATTGCCAGATTTAAAATCCATGGGCTGCGTTGCACCCTTGGTGATCGATTTTTCATCCCACGTGCTCTCTCAACCGGTTGACTGGAGCCGTGTGGGACTGGCCTTTGCTGGAGCACAAAAGAACATTGGTCCTGCAGGACTCACCATTGTCGTGGTGCGAGAGGACTTGCTGGGTCACGCCCTCTCCATTTGTCCAAGTGCGTTTGACTATGCAACGGTTGCCAAAAATTCCAGCATGTACAACACGCCCCCCACATACGGCATCTACATGGCAGGGCTGATGTTTGATTGGCTCCAGCAGCAAAGAGAAGGCTCCCTCACAGGCGTATGGGCCATGCAAAAAAGAAACCAAGAAAAAGCACGTCTTTTATATGAAGCCATTGATGCCTCCTCCTTTTTTTCCAACCCCGTGGCTCCACTTTCACGCTCATTGATGAATGTGCCTTTCTTTTTAGCAGATCCAGCAAAAGATTCTATTTTTCTAAAGCAAGCAAATGAAAAGGGACTGCTTCAACTTAAAGGACACAAATCCATTGGAGGCATGAGGGCGAGCATTTACAACGCCATGCCGCTAGATGGCGTTCAAGCCTTGGTTGGTTTTTTAAAAGAATTTGAAGTCCATTTTGCTTAAAACCGAGCTCCCCCCCCTTTCTCACGGTCCCCATTAATCTGAATGATCAAATTCATATCTCTTTAAACACAAATACCTCACCATGATCAAGCCCATTCAATCTGAAGAACTCGCCAAACTCAGGCACGAGATTGATCATATCGATCAACAACTGCTCAACCTCCTGAATGCCAGGGCCCGGGTTGCACTCCAAGTCGGAGAGATCAAACGTGAAGAGGGCAGTCCCTTTTTTAGGCCCGATCGCGTTGCGCAAGTGATCGATAAAATAAAAGCGGCCAATACAGGACCGCTTTTAAGTTCTCACGTAGGCCATATTTGGCAAGAAGTCATGTCCTCTTGCTTGGCCCTTGAAGCACCTCAAAGAGTAGCCATTTTGGGGCCTCAAGGCACTTTCACCGAAGAGGCTGCCCTTGAGTTTTTCGGCAGCGCATGTCAACTTGAATACTTTCAAAATTTTGATGAAGTCTTTCACGCCACAGCTGCTGGCACCACGCAGTTCGGTGTCGTCGGTATGGAGAACACCTCTGAAGGTGTTGTGGCCAGATCCTTTGATCTATTTCTACGCTCTCCCGTTCACGTCATTGGCGAAGTGAGCTTGCTCGTTAAACACAATCTCATGGGCCTGAACGAATCATTGCAAGACCTGCAAGTGGTCATGGCTCATCCCCAAGCCTTGGGGCAATGCCAATCCTGGCTCTCCAAGCATCTGCCCAACGTTGAGCGCCGCGCAGTCAGTAGCAACGCCGAGGGTGCACGCTTGGCAGCCACCAACCCCCAGTGGGCCGCTTTGGCTGGAGAGAGAGCTGCAAGGCAGTTTGGCTTGAACATCATGGCGCATGCCATCCAAGATGAAGCCATCAACAAAACCCGTTTTGCAATCATTTGCCTGCCTCAAACACTGCCCACTCCGCCTGCTTCAGGGAGAGATTGCACGTCTTTGGTGGTTTCCGTGCCCAATCGACCTGGTGCCGTGCATGATTTATTGGTACCTCTGAAAAATAACGGCGTGTCCATGACCCGCTTTGAGTCAAGACCTGCCAAATCAGGCCAGTGGGAGTATTTCTTCTACATTGATTTGCAAGGCCACATCACCGACCCCAATGTCAAAAAAGCCTTGGAAGAATTAAAGGGTCTGTGCGCGTATTACAAAATACTGGGGTCATACCCAGTGGGTGAATGAGCTGCCATGCATTTTAAGAAACTTGCATTGATTGGTTGCGGTCTGATTGGAGGCTCATTCGCTTTGGCCCTCAAACGCGCTCAAGCCATTGAACGCGTGAGTGGCTTTAGTGCATCGTTGAGCACCCGAGAAAAAGCACTTTCATTGCACGTCATTGACGAATCGGCCAATAGCATTCAAGAGGCGGTCCAAGGCGCAGATTTGGTCCTTGTGGCCGTCCCCGTCAACGCCATCGAAGCGTGTCTTTCAAACATTCGAGAAAGTCTGAACGATGAGGCCTTGGTCATGGACGTGGGCTCCACGAAACACCAAATCACCCTTGCTGCACAAAGAGCGCTCAAAGAGCGCTTGCATTGCTTCGTTCCGGCTCACCCCATCGCGGGCAAAGAGCGTCACGGTGTTGCGCACGCTGAGGCGACTTTGTTTGATCATCACACAACCATTCTGACACCTACCCCCCAAAGCGATGCCCATCTCGTTGCGTTGGCCAAACAAGTCTGGCAAACCATTGGCTCAACTGTAAGCATCATGTCGCCCGAGGAACATGACCAAGCCTTGGCGGCCATAAGTCACCTGCCCCACTTGATCGCCTTTGCCGCGGTCAACGCCATTGCTCAACAAGACCAAAGGGACTTGTTTCTCTCTCTTGCTGGACCCGGGTTTAGAGATTTTTCAAGAATTGCAGCCAGTGCCCCTTCTGTTTGGGTAGACATCTTTTTATCCAACCCCAATGAAGTCTTGGATCAACTCTCAATGTTTAAAAAAGCCATCGCCAATTTTGAGCAAGCGCTTAGGAGCAAAGACCCCCAAACAATTGAAAATCTGATTGAATCTGCTAGCACCGTCAGAAAAGATTGGACACCAACAGGTTCAAAGAGATAGGCAACCTTTAAAATTAGCTTAATTGTCCTCCCCATTGAGCGCCCATGTTCACCCAACCTCACCTTGATTTACCCCCGCTTTTGAACGCCAGAGGAAGTGTTTCCTTGCCTGGCTCAAAAAGCATCTCCAACCGAGTTCTGCTTTTGGCAGCTTTGAGTGAGGGGCAAACTTGGGTGCATGATCTGCTGGACTCGGATGACACCCAAGTCATGCTCAATGCCTTGGAGCAACTGGGCTGTCAATTGATCAAAAAGGAGCACAGCTTGTGCATCACGGGCCTTGGCGGCTCGCTCAAAAACACCGCTGAACTCACCGTCTTTTTAGGCAATGCAGGAACGGCCATGCGACCCTTGTGTGCGGCTTTGTCTTTGCTTGGTGCGAATGTGACCTTGACCGGTGTTCAGCGCATGTATGAGCGCCCCATCAAAGATTTGGTCCAAGCTTTAGAGCAAATAGGCGCTCGCATTGAGTACTTGCAAGAGCCTGGTTTTCCTCCTCTAAAACTCCAAAGATCAACCATCAAGATCTCTGCCCCCATTGAGGTCAGAGGAGACGTATCGAGTCAATTTTTAACCGCTTTGCTTTTGGCGCTTCCCTTGAGCAGCCAAGACTCGGACATTCAAATTCAAGTTTTGGGTGAATTGATCTCTAAGCCCTACATTGAAATCACGCTCAATTTATTGGCCCAATTTGGAGTTCAAGTCAAACGAGAGGGTTGGAGCACCTTTACCATCGCCAAAGGCTCTAAATATACGTCGCCGGGAGAAATTCACGTCGAGTCCGATGCTTCGTCGGCCAGTTATTTCATCGCCGCAGGTGCCTTGTCTGCAGGATCCGAGGTGCTCAAAATCACTGGCCTTGGAGAGCACTCCATTCAAGGCGACATTCGCTTTGTCGATGCAGCAAGACAAATGGGTGCCAACATCACGATGGGGCCCAATCACCTTGAAATCAAAGCCAATCAAAGGCAACTGCGCGGCATCGATTTGGATTGCAACCCTATCCCGGATGCGGCCATGACCTTGGTCATGATGGCTTTGTTTGCTGAAGGGCCGACCCTACTCAGAAACATTGGCAGCTGGCGTGTCAAAGAGACCGACCGCATCAGCGCCATGGTCAAGGAGTGCGAAAAGTTAGGCGCCCAAGTCGAAGAAGGGCCTGACTGGATTCGCATCCAACCCATTAAGGCCACGCAATGGCAAAGTGCAAGTATCCATACCTACGATGATCACCGAATGGCCATGTGCTTTTCTCTGGCGGCCTTCAATCCAAGCGCTCGAACCATTCGAATCGAAGACCCTAGATGCGTGGGCAAGACTTTCCCCAATTACTTTGAGACGCTTTTTAAGTTGGTTCAAACTCAAGGGGACGTCATTCCTGTCATTTGCATCGACGGGCCCACCGCCTCTGGCAAAGGCACCCTTGCTAGCGAAGTCGCCAAGCGCTTGGGGTTTCATTACTTGGACTCAGGTGCGCTGTATCGACTCAGTGCTTTCATGGCCACAGAAAGTGGCATCGCGCTTGAGTTGGCCAATGAAAAAGCCATCGTCGACTTAGTTAGTAAGCTCTCACTTCTATTTGAAGGCTCGTCTATCCTCGCCAATGGGCGAGAAATCAGTCAACTCATCAGAAGTGAAGTGGTGGGCATGAATGCCTCAAAAGTATCGGCAATGCCCTTGTTAAGAGGCGCCTTGATCGATTTACAACGCAGTTTTAAGTGCCTGCCTGGTCTTGTCGCGGACGGGCGCGATATGGCAAGCGTGATCTTTCCAAGCTCTCAATTAAAGATCTACCTGACCGCCGATGCGTTGACTCGTGCAAAAAGAAGACATAAGCAATTGATTTCTATGGGTATTTCTGCTAACATTGACAGTCTGTTTGCAGATCTAAAGGCTCGAGATGAGCGGGACATGTCCAGAACGGTCGCGCCCTTAAAACCCGCAGCAGATGCTTTGTTGATGGACAACTCTGACTTATCGATAGAACAGTCTCTCGAATGGGTCTTGAACTGCTGGCAAAGCAAAAACATCGTTTGAACTTTCAAGCCTTGTCTCCGGACCGATTGACCCCTTGTCGTGCAGCATGCACATTGGTGGATCGGATTTTTAAAATTTAACCCGCGGTTTACCGCAATTCAAACTCGAACAATCCGACTTGAATACGTCCGCAAACCTTTGGTTTGCGCAGTAAGCTTGTCTTTGCTTGAGTTCCAAGGAACTTATTAATGTCAGAATCTTTTGCAGCCCTGTTTGAAGAATCCCTCAAACGCTCAGAAATGCGCACTGGTGAAGTGATCACCGCTGAAGTCATTCGTGTCGAACACAACCACGTGGTGGTCAACGCGGGCTTAAAGTCCGAGGCCTATGTGCCCATTGAAGAATTCAAAAACGACCAAGGCGAACTTGAAGTCAAAGCAGGAGACTTTGTCTCTGTAGCGATCGGCAGCGTAGAAAATGGCTACGGTGACACCATTCTGAGCCGTGACATTGCCAAGCGTTTGGCCTCCTGGCTCTCTTTAGAAAAAGCCCTTGAATCCGGTGAGTTTGTAACTGGCGCCACAAGCGGCAAAGTCAAAGGCGGTTTGACCGTGCTGGTCAATGGCATCCGTGCCTTCTTGCCAGGCTCTTTGATTGACACGCGCCCCATCAAGGACTTGTCTCCCTATGAGAACAAGACCATGGAGTTCAAGGTCATCAAACTTGACAGAAAACGCAACAATGTGGTCTTGAGTCGCCGCGCAGTGGTTGAAGCCTCTATGGGCGAAGAGCGCGCAAAACTCATGGAAACGCTCAGAGAAGGCTCTGTGGTTCACGGTGTTGTCAAGAACATCACTGAATACGGTGCCTTCGTTGACTTGGGCGGCATCGATGGCTTGCTGCATATCACCGACATGGCCTGGAGGCGTGTGCGCCATCCAAGCGAGGTGGTTCAAGCCGGACAGGAAATCACAGCCAAAATTCTAAAGTTCGATACAGAAAAAAACCGTGTCTCTTTGGGCTTGAAACAAATGGGCGACGATCCTTGGATGGGCGTTGGTCGCCGCTACCCGCAAAGCACTCGCATGTTTGGCAAAATCACCAACATTGCTGACTACGGTGCTTTCGTGGAACTCGAGCCAGGCATTGAAGGACTGGTCCATGTCTCAGAAATGGATTGGACCAATAAAAATGTGGCCCCCAACAAGATTGTGGCTTTGGGCGACGAAGTTGAAGTCATGGTCCTGGAAATTGACGAAGACAAGCGTCGCATTTCATTGGGCATGAAGCAATGCAAGGCCAATCCATGGCAAGAATTTGCTGAGCTGACCAAACGGGGTGACAAGGTCAAGGGCCCCATCAAGTCCATCACCGATTTCGGTGTGTTCGTGGGCTTGGCCGCGGGCATCGATGGATTGGTTCACTTGTCTGATTTGTCTTGGAATGAAACTGGTGAAGTGGCCGTTAGAAATTACAAGAAGGGGCAAGAAGTTGAGGCTGTCGTGCTGGCTGTGGATGTTGAGCGCGAGCGCATCTCCCTTGGCATCAAACAACTTGACGCCGATCCCTTCACTGCATTTGTATCCGTCAATGACAAGGGCCAAATCGTCACTGGGAAAGTCAAAACGGTGGATGCCAAAGGTGCCGAGATTGAATTGGGCGAAGACATCATGGGCTATTTGAGGGTCAGTGAGATTTCACGCGAGCGCGTTGAAGATGCTCGCACCATTCTTAAAGAAGGCGATGAAGTCACCGCTGTTGTTGTGAACGTTGACAGAAAAACTCGCAACATTCAGCTCTCCATCAAAGCAAAAGATGCCGCTGACCAACAAGAAGCCATGGCAACACTCACCCAACAATCCAGCAAAGAAAATGCCGGAACAACAAGTTTGGGCGCATTGCTTAGAGCAAAGCTTGACAACAATTAAACCCCGATCGAGACAAAGAGCCCACATGAGACCTTTGGCTTTGAAGCACATCTTTAACTGTGACATGCAAAAAGTCTTAGGCGCCTGCGGGCTCTTTTTCAATTCGTTGATGAATGCATCATGACACGCAGTGATTTGGTCAGCGAGTTGGCTTCAAAATTCTCGCAACTCACCCACACCGACGCCGAGTCAGCGGTCAAGGCCTTGCTTGACGCCATGAGCGAAGCGCTGAGCAAAGGCCACAGAATCGAGCTTCGTGGCTTTGGCACCTTTACCATCAACCGCCGTGCGCCTCGCATTGGCAGAAATCCCCGCTCAGGCGAAAGTGTCTCTATCCCTGAAAAGCGTGTGCCTCATTTCAAGCCAGGAAAAGCCCTCCGAGAAGCAGTCGATCATTCGCCCCAAAGTTAAGCATTGCGCTTTCTCGACTTTGACGTTTGCGCCATTTTGTATTGGGCTCGCCTCTTGGCCCACATTCTCCAATTAGAATGCCCTCAGATGAAGCAGGAGTGCGTGACGTGAAAAAGATCCTTCGACTCTTACAGTGGACGCTCAAAGCGGCCATATTTTTTACCCTGTTTGCCTTCGCATTGAACAATCCTGGTGACGTCACTTTGCATTTCTTTTTTGGCACGCAATGGACAGGACCACTGGTATTGATGGTTTTTGGCGTGTTCACGCTGGGGGTTGTCACAGGCGTTTTAGGGATGCTTCCCAAATGGTGGCGACACCGCCGAGCGCTGAAGAAAATACAAAACGCCCATGCCACACTTCAAGAAACGGGTACGCATTCCAACACCAACTCCGTCACGCCTTTGAACGAGCCCTCTATAAGCGCAACACCTTATGCTCGCCATCCAAGCGCGTCCCCTTCGCCTGGAGAAGCCCATGGAATTTGACTTGGGTTGGATCTTGCTCGGGCTTCCAATGGCGTTTGTGCTCGGGTGGTTGGCCTCGAGAATGGATTTAAGACAACTTCGATTTGAAAATCGTCAAAATCCAAAAGCCTACTTCAAAGGTTTGAACTATCTTTTGAATGAACAACAAGACCAGGCCATCGACGCTTTCATTCAAGCCGTGCAACAAGACCCCGACACCTCGGAGCTTCATTTTGCGCTAGGCAGTCTATTTAGAAGACGAGGGGAGTTTGAACGATCCGTTCGTGTTCATCAACACCTTCTGGCAAGAGATGACTTGTCCACCAAAGAGCATGAACGTGCTCAATTGGCACTGGCCATGGATTACCTTAAAGCAGGACTGTTGGACCGCGCAGAGGAAAGTTACAGAAATCTGCTTGGTACGCCCTTTCAAGTTCAAGCCCAACTGGCCCTTTTGAGCATTTTCGAGCGCACACGCGATTGGAGACAAGCGCAACTGATTGCCCAAGAACTCGATCACTCCGGTCTTGGTGAATTCAAAACCCGTCAAGCACACTATTTGTGCGAACAAGTCGATCAACTGCTCAAGTCACAGACAGAACTGGAGCCAACGGGTGTCGCGAAAGCAAAATCCTTGCTAAAAGAAGCCCTGCTGATGGCCCCACAAAGTGCCAGGGCCAGCATTGCCTTGGCTCAACTTGAGCACCAACTGGGGCAAGTGCAAGAGGCGTTCGCAACGCTATTGGCACTGGTTCATTCACTGCCACAATCTTTGCCGCTTGTGTGCAATGAACTTGTCAAATGGTCAGTGGATTTAGGCCAACAAGAGGTCCTCAAAGACCTTTTGAAAGACGCTTATGAAATGCATGCCTCCGTGGATGTTCTCAAGGCCTTGGCTGGCCTTCAAGTCACACCCCTTGACGCTCAAAACCTATTGAGTCAACACTTGCAAAAAGACCCCTCTCTTTTAGTGGCCACCTGGTGGCTAGAACATGAGAAAATCGAACACGAAGAACAGCGCGCGTCGCTTAGCAAAGCACTAGTCCGTGCAACCACACCGCTTATGCGCTACCGATGTGCAGCGTGTGGGTTTGAAGCGCAAAAACATTTTTGGCAATGCCCAGGCTGTCAAGCTTGGGACAGTTATCCCAACCTGAGAGTGGAAGAATTGTGAAACCCATTGATCATCCATCTTTCTCTAGTGCCCGCGTTTTGGTGGTGGGAGACGTCATGCTCGACAGATACTGGTATGGCGATGTAGAGCGCATCAGTCCTGAAGCGCCCGTGCCTGTCGTTCGCATTCAACGAGAAGAATACCGCCTAGGGGGCAGCGCAAATGTGGCCTTCAATGTCTTTAGCCTAGGGGCCAAAGTTTCACTCTTAAGCGTTGTGGGAGAAGATGAAGCCAGTCAACAACTGGAAGCGCTTCTGTCAAAGACGGGCATTGAACCCTTTTTGGGAAGAGATGCAGATCTTAAGACCACGGTCAAACTGCGAATCATCGGCCGTCAACAGCAACTCTTGAGAGCTGACTTTGAGGCAAAACCACAAAAAGAAATCTTGGCCTCCCAAACCGAACGCTTTGCTCAACTGGTCAACACCCACCAAGCCGTTTTGTTCTCTGATTATGGCAAAGGGGGCCTGGCCCATGTGAAAGACATGATCGATCAAGCAGGGCTTGCAAAATGCCCCATTTTGGTAGATCCCAAAGGAACGGACTATTCCAGATACGAGGGTGCGAGTGTCATCACACCCAATAAAAGCGAGATGCAAGAGGTGGTGGGTATTTGGCACAACGAGGAAGAACTCAAACTCAAAGCACAAAACCTCAGGCAAAGTCTGAATTTACAAGCAGTCTTGCTCACCCGAAGCGAGGAAGGCATGAGCTTATTTGACAAAGAGGGGGACTTTCACGTCAAAGCTCAAGCGCGAGAGGTCTTTGACGTGACAGGTGCAGGAGACACCGTCATTGCCACGCTTGCAAGCCTCATGGCTTGCGGCTTTTCGATCCGAGAAGCGCTGCCATGGGCCAACAAGGCTGGAGGCATTGTGGTGGGTAAGTTTGGCACAGCGTCTTTGAGTTTTAAGGAGTTGATCGCATGAGAATCATCGTGACTGGCGCAGCAGGTTTCATTGGCTCCAACATCATTCAATCCCTCAATGAACGCGGTTACACAGACATCATCGCGGTTGACAATTTAAGCAAAGGCGAAAAATTCAAAAATTTGAGCTCACTCAAGATCTCAGACTACGTTGATAAAGAAGTCTTTTACAAGCACTATTCAGAAAAAAAATTCGGTCAAGTTGAAGCCGTGTTTCATGAAGGTGCGTGCAGCGACACCATGGAACACAACGGTCGCTACATGATGGAGAACAATTACCAGATGTCTAGGGCTTTGTTACTGGCTTCACAGACTCAAGGGACTCGACTTTTATATGCCTCTTCTGCCGCAACCTATGGAGGCAGCAACGCCTTTAGCGAAATACCCGATAACGAACGGCCCTTGAACGTTTACGGATACTCCAAACTGCTTTTTGATCAAGTTGTGCGAAGCCATTGCGGGACCCAATGGAATCAACAACTCTCTCAAGTCGCAGGCTTTCGATATTTCAATGTGTACGGGCCGCATGAACAACACAAAGCCCGCATGGCCAGTGTCGCCTACCATCAACATTTCCAATTTAAAGAGACGGGTGTGGTCAAACTTTTTGGACCATACGGTGGCTATGACAGTGGAGAGCAGCTGAGAGACTTTATTTGGATCAAAGACTTGGTTGCAGTCAAGATGTGGTTCTTTGACCATCCAGAGAAGTCTGGTATTTTTAATTTAGGCTCTGGTCAAGCTCAGCCCTTCAACGATGTAGCCCTGTCCGTTGTGAACGCTCATTTGCGCCACCAATCGAAAGCTCCTTTGACGCTTAAAGGTGCGGTCGATCAAGGATTGATTCAATACATTGAATTTCCAAGCTCTTTGGTTGGCAAATACCAATGCTTCACCCAAGCCGATTTGACTCTTTTAAGGCAAAGTGGTTGTAAGCATGTTTTTACGAACGTTCAAGACGGCGTAGGTCAATACATTGACCATTTGATGAGGGTGAGCGAGTAAATCCTCGCGTTGTCTCACTGCGCTTTAAGCCACCAAAGCCTGTTCAAGTTGTCCGTTGGCTTTAAGCTCTTGGATCCAAAGCGGTGTTTTGCCACGCCCCGTCCATTCCAAGCCATGATCGGTCGGGTGCCTGTATTTAATCGGAACTTTAAAACCCGCCTTGACCCCAGTGCTGGCTTTGGCACCCGGTGCTTTTTTGATTTTTTGCACCTTGCTCACCTTCAGGGCGGCGAGCAAATCATCCACAGACAAGCCACTTTCTTTCATGATGGCCTTGATTTGCGACACGGCTTGGTCGTTGGTTTTAGAGAGCAAGGCCTTTTCTTTTTTCTCGATGGCTTGTCTCTCTTTTCTAAGCCTGGCCAATTGAGAGGCAATGGATGGAGTACTCATGGTTCATTCGCCTTTAGGTAGATTATCTATCTTAGATTATATATCCAATATAATAATATAATCAAATCACTGATTATTCGGCAAATAATCAACTTAAATAATCCCTTTTATTCAATAATCTAGTTTTATTGAAGTTCGATTAACTATTTATTTAATATTTTCAATGCGTTTAAATCAAAAAGATAATACCAATTATTTTTTGAAACCACAAACGTGGGCGACCTATCTTTGGGCCTTTGCCAATTGAAGTTAAACTCCAGTCTTTGATGAAGTTGACACACAGGTCAAACGTTTTATGTACGATGTTTTTGCCATTTGTCTTGGAGCATGCATAGGCGCACTCATGCGCTGGCAGGCCAGTTTGTGGCTCAACCCCTTGTTTGTCATTCCTGCTGGCACCTTGATGGTCAATTGGTTTGGAGGGTATTTGATTGGCCTACTGATTGGCATCTTTCAAACTTCTCCACACCTTGAGCCCATTTGGAGAAACATGCTCATTACTGGTTTTTTAGGAGCGTTGACCACCTTCTCTACATTCAGCGCAGAGGTCATGGGGTTTTTGATCACCCAACAATATTTCAAAGCCTTGCTTGTCAGTGGCTTGCATTTATTGGGCTCATTGGTCTTGACTTTTTTGGGGCTGAAAACCGCTTCACTTTTTCTAACCCCTTAGAGCGAAAAGCTTTAAGATAAATGGCTCTTGGCTTGAGCCACATCCATCTCTTTAGGCAAAATCACCTTGTTCTTAACGGCCAAAACCTCGGCCATGATGCTGACAGCGATTTCAGATGGGGTTTTACTGCCAATGTACAACCCAATAGGACCTCTAAGCCTTGAAAGGGTCTCTGGAGTTAAATCAAAGTGCTCCCTCATTCTTTGATGACGGGAATGGTTGTTTTTGCGAGAACCAATGGCACCAATATAAAAAGCCTCACTCTTGAGTGCCTCAAGCAAAGCCAAGTCATCCAGCTTTGGGTCATGCGTGAGTGCGATCACGCAACTTCTTTGATCGGGCTTGAAAGACAAAACCACATCATCGGGCATCTCCGAGCTCAGTTGCACGCCCCTTAACGACCATGACCCTTTGTATTCAATTCTTGGATCACAGACCGTCACGGCAAAACCATTGAACAAGGCCATCGTTGCCAAGTACTCCGACATTTGCCCCGCACCAATGATGAGCATTCTGTACTCAGGGCCAAAGGTGTTGATCAAATAAGCATTTGTGATCTCTAAATTCTTTGGAGAGTTGACATGGTTTTGCGTCACCTGCGATGTCATTAAATCCAGTCGCCTGGTCACCAATTGCCCATGCTCTAGATCGCTCACCAAGGACGCCAATAATTGCGCATTGGGATTGAATTCAATGACCAACTCGAGGGTCCCACCACAGGGAAGACCAAATCGATGGGCCTCATCGGCCGTGACGCCATATTTGAGCCTGAGCGGTTGACCATCCAAAGGCTCTTTTGCTTGCGTTTCCTTGCTCTTGTCAGATGCATAAGCGCTAGAAAACCGAGCAATCAAATCGTCTTCAATACACCCCCCTGAGACGGACCCCACAACCTCTCCCGTTTCACACATGGCCATGATGGAACCAATGGGACGAGGAGAAGACCCCCAAGTTCTGGTCACGGTTGCCAAAAAGGCCCTTTGCTCCTTGACGCGCCAGTCCCTTAAAGAGCGCAAAACCATCACATCCATATTCTCCATTTATGCTCCTCGCGTGCAACAACACTTTTCTCAGTCTTGGATGATCATATCCCTAGCGAAGCAAAAATTGCAATTCAATGACGCAAAAAAGCGGTTGACATGTGAAAAAGAAGCCAAAGTGGGTCTTTTTTTACCTATTGCTTGGACAACACGATCATCATGCAAAAACAAAAATGCAACGCCCAAGCTTGCCAAACCGAGAAATGACACTTGCACCCATGAGTTTTTGAGCGTATTTTGGCTGTTAGCCCTTAAAATTCACCCTCATATGATCAAAATCTTCTCACTCGCTATGATTCTGGTTTTACCCCTTGCCTCCAGGGCCGAGTGGGAAAAGCTCGATGAGACGCCTCTCGCGGTGATTTATATTGACCATGAGCGCATTGCCAAAAATGCACAATTTCCCACTGTTTGGTTTCTTTCAGATTTCAAGTCAAAAAATAAAAGAGGCGTGCTCTCCACTCAAGTCCTGAGCGAGTTCAATTGTGGAGATAAACAAAGAAGAACGATTGCCTTTACTTCCCATGAAAAAAACATGGCCGCAGGCAAGCCCATCTTTAAAAGTCTTCAAGCCGGAAGTTGGCGCTCTATCACAGAGGACTCCGTGGCCAACAAAATGATGCACTTGGCTTGTGAACCCTAAAGCCAAACAAAATTCGCCACTTAGATTTTTTTTCACACCATCGATAAGTCATTTTTGATGAAAAAAAGCGTCTCTTCTCTGTGGCTCTCCAAATCCAGTTTGGCATCCCAACAATACAGCAGCAATTCTGATGTGTTGGATGTATCTGATATCGATGAGCATTTGGGAATCACTCAAGCTGCTCGCCAACTGGCATCTTCAAACTTACCCAATCCACAATCACAATCTCTCAGCAGCTCAGAGACTCAAATTGTCCAAACCATAGAGCGCCATCGGCAAAAGAAGTTTGATCAAACCATGCTAGAGATGCAAAAGGTTCAAAATGAAATTGCTCACCTCAATGAACTTCCTGATTTACAAAATGTATGGCTCATAGAAACAAATTTTGAACGTGAAGCCACGCAACTGGTCTCCGAGCAAAGTCAACTCATCCGCTCCTTGGCCAGCAATGCACAAAAGAAAGTGCGGGAATTGCATCGATTTAAAGAGCAAAACAATCTCCAAAGGGAGCCCGAATACCCCAGCAGTTCCAGTCAATTTCTGCGCTACTGCTTGCTCATATTTTTAATTGTGATCGAAGCTTTGTTCAATGCAGAGTTTTTCTCAGAGGGACTAAGCTCTGGACTTCTTGGTGGCTTTACCTATGCCGCTTCCCTGGCAGCGATCAATGTCCTTTTATCTTTCTTTTTAGGTAAAAGCGTCATTCGGCTCATCAACCATCGAGAAATCACTCAAAAAATAGCTGGCTTGATTGCGTTGATGTTCACCATCAGCTTTGTGATCATGATGGCTGTAGCGATTGCACATATTCGTGATCAATTGGTCATGGAGTCCTTAGAGCCAGCGAAGATGGCTTTGATGGAGCTCAAACATAACCCATTTGAATTCGCAGACCTTTTTTCTTGGCTGCTTTTTGCTGTGAGCGTCTCATTTGCATTTGGCGCTCTCATGGATGGTCTTTTGATCGACGATCTCTATCCTGGTTATGGTGCTTTGGCAAGAAAATCTGAGGCCGCTTTGAATGACTACTTTGAAGAGCTCGATGAAGTCAGGCAAGAGCTTGAGGAGTACAAGTTAAGCGCCTTACTTGATCTTGAGAAATCGATTGAAAAAGCCAAATCATCCATTTCAAATTACAGAAGTTACATTGATCGAAAGAAAACCCTTAAACTCAAATACGAACAAATTTTAAGTGACTCTGAACGCGCTTTGACCTTACTCATCCATCACTTCAGAGCCGAAAATGAAATCAATCGCAGCGATGGCCTAAGACCCGCATATTATGATCATCTGCCCTTGCTAAATAAACTCGAAATCCCTTGGGTTGAGCAAGACGAGCAGCAACTCATCTTGCACACTCGTCTGATGCAAACGCTGACCTCTCAATCCGAAGACATTCGAAACAAACTGCACCAAACGTTTCAAAAATATCTGGATCAGCTGGTCTTTGTTCCCATCGATGAGCTCGATCCTCTCCAACAAAGGTACAACTGATGGCACGCCTGAGTCGACGAGAAAGAGCCCAAAGAAGACGAGAGTTCATCTACGGCACTTTGATCTTGATTTTCATCGCCATGATTGCGACATTTTTGTTGTACCAATTCACCCATCGCTCTGAAGGATTTGATCCAGAAACCTTGTGCCCCGTGACAGGCCCCAAAGGACATTACGTTTTACTGGTGGACAAAACCGATCCCATGACGTTTACTCAAAAAACGGCTTTGGAGACCTTGCTCAAAGAACTCGTTGAGAGAAAAATTCCTGAGGGGTACTTGATCTCCGTGTTTGTCATGGGTGAAGACTACAAAGAGGCCTCCAAACCTCTGGTTGAAATTTGCAATCCAGGCAAGGGGAATGGAAAAAGCGAACTCACAACAAACCTCAAACAACTCAAGCGCCAATACAATAAAAAGTTCATCACCCCTTTGATGCAACAAATGCAAGCGATGGTGAGCAACCAATCGGCCAAATATTCACCCATCTTTGAAATGCTTCAAATGGTCAGTCTGCAGTCCTTCCAGCGCTTTCCCATGGATGGTGAGAGACATTTGTTGATTGTCTCGGACTTGCTTCACAATACGCCAGAATTAAGTCTTTACAAAAAACTGCCAAGCGTTGAGGACTTCGAGTCCAGTGACTACGCAAGACGCACCTTTATTGAGTTAAAGGACGTCCAAGTTGATTTGTACCTTCTCTTTAATTCACCACAATTTCAAACCGATAGCTTGATGGATTTTTGGGAGGCTTACTTCGAAAAAACTGGAGCCAAAATTACCAATGTCACACCCATGCCAGGTTAGAGACTGACTTGGTGCCTGAGTTGAATCTCTTTTCTTTGGATGGACGACTCGATGGCCGCTTCACAAATCTCTAAATTGGCAGCCCCCCATTCACCACTGTGGGCAGGTTTTGCGCCTTGGGTCAAAGAGCTGTAGAGTTCTTGCACCACCAAATCACGGGGACTTTGCTCGCCTGACAGCTCAAGCTCCTGCCTTGAGTTCCTTTTACAAATCAACAAGCCACGGGGTGTTTGACGAATGTCTCCAAGCTCGCAGCTGACCAAAGTCACGCCAAAAAAAGGTTGGAAAGGGGCTTGATCGGCAATAGCGCCCTTTGCTCTGTCTCGCTTGGCCTTCAACTCCTCAGCTTGCGAGGGGGCACTCAATGGTTTTTGCAGCCACTTTCTCACACCCAATGGCTCTTCAAAACCCCATTCAGAAATATCAAATCCCATCTCCATCGTCGAAAAACCAGCATATCCGTTATAGATCGCCGTGGCACTTGGCCCGCCCTCAAAATCTATAAAAACCGAATGTGCACCAATGCCCTTTCTTTGGCTGTCCATATCAAAGGTCTTGGCTCTGACGGTGGATGCAAGGCCCGAACAGAGGTAACGAATGATGTCAAACTGGTGCGCACCTTGTCGATACGTCACGCCTCCTCCCAGACGATGATCCAACTCCTCTTTGCGTCTTGGTCTATACATCCAATCGGTATAGCACCACGTATTGACCATCTGAACTGCACCCAAGTCACCAGAGTCAATGAGTTTTTTCATCTCCAAAATAGGAAGATCATAGCTGTGGGAGTGCCCAACTTGCAGCAAAGTACCTGCATGCTTTGCGGCTTGCACCATTTTCAAAGCATCGCTCAGGGTATTGGCCATGGGCTTTTCGACCAAGACGTGTTTACCCGCTTGGATGGCTTGTAGAGCATGGTTTAAATGCAAATCGGTTGGGGTCGCTATATAGAGCACATCAATCTCAGGGTGAGCTTGGAGCATTGCATTCAATGAAGCGTGATAGGAGACGCCGCCAAGCAACTGAACTTGATCTTGCACAGCGCCATTTGGATCACAAACAGCCACCAAATGAATGCATGGGTGCTTTTCAAAGCTAGGTAAAAAAGCCTGTGCAGCGGCACCCAACCCCACAATACCGACCTTGATGACTTTAGTTGCTATCATGGCCAGACATCAATAATTCAAGGTTTAAATTGTGAGCCATCGCAATGAGCGTTCGACGGGTGGCCTGAATATCTTGTGGATCAATTCCTTGCAAAGCTTGGTCATTGATGGCCTCCGCCTCAGGCACAATCGAGTTTTTAAGCTGCAGACCCGTATGGGTTAAAAAAACCCTCACTTGCTTTTTATTGTCAGGCATTTTTTGCCGACTGACGTAACCCTTGGCTTGCATGACTTGAAGAGCGGCAAAGGTAGACGGCTCACTGATGCCCGCTTGTTCACTCAGTTGACGCTGCGTCAAACCGTCTCCCATCCACAGCACCCTCAGCAAGGTCCAATGGCTGTACTGCACATCGTGGGTTCGTAATTTTTTCTGCAACGCACCGGACGTCAAGCGAAAGACATCTTTGACCAAATGCGCCAAACGCTCGCGACTCAATGCATCTTTGTCACGCATTACTTGCTTCTTTTGGTAATCGTCTCTTCAAAAACTTTTAACCACTTGGCTTGATGATCAATCGCCGTGCTCGGATCAACAAATTTCATGGGCACGTTTAAAAAAGGATTGCTGATTTTTTTGGAAACTGGAATAAACGCCGCATCGGCCAAGAGTTTTTGACCATCGCTGATTAAAAAATCATATAACAGTACAGCCGCATTGGGATTGGGTGCTTTTTTAAGCATTCCAATGGTGCTGGTTTGAGCCATCAAAGGCTGCAGTGGGAAATACTCTATCGGAGCTCCCTTTTGTTTTAACTGCTCAGGTATCCAACTGTAAACCGTCAAAGCCAAAGGAACCTCACCAGAGGAGACCATCATGGTCAACAAGGAGTGGCCCTTTCTAAAGGACATGCCGTTGGTGCTCATGATGGCATTGAAGGTTTTAAGGCCAGACTCTTCGCCCATTTCATTGAGCAAAGAACCAAACCAAGCTTGGTTGTTCGCCTCAATACCAAGCAAACCTTTCCATTTCGGATCCATCAAATCTTGATAGGTTTTGGGCAGATCTTCTTTTTTGATTTTGTTGGTGTTGTAAGCCGACACCCACACATCGATCGAAAATCCAACCCAGTGATGATGTGAAGGAAGTGCTTGGGCAATCAAATCCGCTTGAAATGGAGACCTCACTTCTTGGAGAAGTTTTTCTCTATAGGCCGCTTCGTTTTCTGGTGAATTGTTTTGAACAAGATCGACTTCAAATTTATTGCCCCTGGACTCGCTCACTATTCTTTGCAAAACCGTCTCAGAACCCGATCTCCATACTTTGACTTTGATGCCATATTTTTTGGTGAATTCAGCCAGCAAAGCGGGCAGGCCTGGATAGACGTGATAAATCGATACCACCCCTTCCTTTTTAGCAGCCTCCACAAGTCTTTCAAATCGATCTGTGCCCTTGTACAACGCCGCCTCAGCAGCCGTCATCATGGGTTTCGCATTTTGAGCACACGCACCGGAAATCACCACCACGAGCAAGACATTCACAATACCCTTAAGGATTGGACGACAATTCATGAAATTCCCCTGTTGGTTTGAAGTGCATTAGGCATAAAACACAAAGTCTTGCTGTGCGTTACTTGTACAAACGATCTGCTTTTCTTTTCAAATAATCGAAATTGACAACATACTGCTCAGCTCGGGTGATGTTGTGATGCAGACGTTGAATACTTTGATCCGTAAACTTCTCACCTACACCCCCTGCAGCCATGACCTGCAATTGAATCTGACAAGCGTTATCCAACATGATGGTCAAGATGGTGGACTCTTCTACACTTTGACCAACGACGGCCACGCCGTGGTTGCGCATCAACACGGCCTTGCAAGCTCCTAGCGCCCTAGCCACACCGGCACCCATTTCTGGCGTGCGAATCAAATCGATCGTCTCTGTGAAATAAGGCAAACCATCGGCAAAGGCGACGCTGGGTTGGCTGATGGACTCCAGACTTTTTCCAGTTGCTGACAACGCAACCGCATAGGTCGGGTGTGCATGGATCACACTCATGACATCGGGACGGACCTTGTAAATTTCAGAGTGGATAAAAACCTCACTATGACGTCTGCCTCCACCAGAGATTTTTTCGCCCGTCAAATCGCAGACCACCATGTTCTCAGGCGTGATCTCATCAAAACCGAAACTGTGTGGCTTCATGTAAAAATGCTCAAGGTCCTCAGGCACTCGAATGGAGACATGTCCACGGGTCAAGTCACCTTGACCATTGGTTTCCAAAATACGTCCGGCTGCGATTAATTTTTCGGTAATTTCTTGCTTATTCACAGATTTCTTCTCTTGTTAATTGTTGATAAATTCGCATTGAAAAACAAAGCTTTTAGAGCTTTGCCATTTCAGCTTGTATAGCTTCCGCTTCTTTGATGCCGGGATGTTCTTCTCCCTCAAAAATTTTCACCAAATCCTTGGCGATGGGAGAGTACTTCGCATGGGTTCTAAGCATAAAGCTTGCAAACCCATCGCTGTTGTGATGCTTCTTTTTCTCATTGGGCAAATCTATTCTCTCATTTTTCATGGGGTCCCGAACAACAGCGATCGGATCGAGCCCATCCTCAACTTTTTTAATCTCCCGCTTGAGCATGCGACGGTACATGGCAACGCCTCGGTCTGTCGCGCCTAAATTCTCAAGGGAGCGGTCTGCAACGGTACCCTGAGAGATCCACGCCATGATGTCTTGACCGTCAACATTGTCAACGATGAACTCGCCCTTGGCATCCTTAAAGGGCACGGTGTACTGATGTACTTTGTCAAGCAAGTGCTCGGGCAACTTCTTGCCTTGTGGAGGCACATAAGCGTTGTACCAAAGGTGAAGCGTATTTTCATCATCCACAGGGACTCGAATTTGAAAGGAGAAGTACCTTGCAGCCTCATCCCCATTGCCCACGGCCAACGTGTTGGGAAAAATAATAGGGTGACCCACTTTCCAATCATCTCCGTCTTCAGAGTTGCCCTCCAAGAGTCGATGTTTGGTCATGCCGTACTCAAACTCTTTGAAGTCAATTTTTTGATGGTGCGCACTGATGGCCACCTTGATGCCCTCTTGCTCTTTCAAAAATTCATAATGGTGACCATGCAACCATTCAGTATGAACGGGGTCGAGTGAGTTCTCCATGATTTGCAACCAATTGATTGGGAGCAAAGAGCGTCCGAGCATGCGAATGGTCCCAGGATGAACAAAACCATCCAAGCGCGGCAACAGTGGCTGGGGTTGAGGGCCCATATAGGCAAAGAGCAAACCACCCAACTCTTGAACAGGGTAGGCGTTGGTTTGAACTTTATCCCTGAAAGTCGGATTGTCCAATTCATTGGGCTGGTTCAAGCATTCACCTTTGTGGCCGAATTCCCAGCCGTGGTAAGGGCAACGTATGCCGCGCTCAGTGGGAATGCCATGGGCAAAGGAGGCCCGCCGATGAGGGCAGTTTTCAGCAATGAGCCCCAACTTGCCCAATCGGTCTTTGAAAAGCACCAAATTCTCTCCAAGTAAACGCACCTTCAGAGTCCACTTGTCTTTGATTTCATCAGCCGCGGCAAAGGGCTGCCAATACCTCCTCATCAATTCGCCCATGGGGGTGCCCTTGCCCACTTGAGTCAATAATTTGTTTTGCTCTACAGTTTCCATGCTTCAAAATTCCTAACTTTTAAGTGAATAAAGCACCAAATGATTGCGCTATTTCTCGATTACAAAGGCTCAAGGCTTTGATTTGTTTAGTTACATAACCAATAATCAAGTATCTTCGTTTAAAAAAACTTTTTTTTCGCGAATAAATTCCATTTTTTATCCGTTCTAACCCTTATTCAATCCTTTTTAATTAAAAATAATAATACTTTAATACTAATATAAAAATTTCCTATTTTATCTTAGGTAACGAAACAAAATATTCCTCATCTTGTCTTTATTTATGAACGATTGCGAGAAATTAAGCGTGAATACATGACAATACAATCTCAGAAAATACAGCATCACAGCCAACCAAAAAGATGACATCCTCCATACCCTACTTAAGAAATAAGCGTCAACATGACCAATTGCGTGAAGTTCGCATTACTCGAGGCTTTACCTGCCACGCAGAGGGCTCCGTTTTGATCGAATTTGGGCAAACTCAGGTCTTGTGCACATGCTCAGTTTTAGAAAAAATCCCCCCTCATAAAAAAGGCTCGGGCGAAGGCTGGGTGACAGCCGAATACGGTATGCTACCCAGAGCCACGCACACCCGGAGCGATCGCGAGGCGGCGCGTGGCAAACAATCAGGTCGCACCCAAGAAATACAAAGGCTCATTGGACGATCGTTGCGGGCAATTTTTGACTTGAAAAAGCTGGGGGAACGAACACTTCATTTAGACTGTGATGTTCTTCAAGCGGATGGAGGCACTCGAACAGCCAGCATCACTGGTGCCTTTATTGCAGCTCAAGATGCAGTGAACATGTTACTCAAAAGCGGAAAAATAACCGAGAACCCCATCATCGATTCCGTGGCCGCCATTTCTGTTGGTTTGCTAGGATCACAAGCTTTGCTGGATTTAGATTATTCAGAGGACTCTGTTTGCGATACGGACATGAACATTGTCATGACGGGTAAGGGTGACTTCATTGAAGTTCAAGGAACTGCAGAAGGCGTTGCATTTAACCGCACTGAAATGAGCGCTTTGCTTGACCTAGCTGAGAAGGGTATTCATGAACTCATCGATTTACAAAAGAAAGCTTTGGTCAAACCTTTGACCAGCAATTAACAGCGATGCACGCCAAAAGACCCCTCGTTCTAGCATCCAACAATAAGGGCAAGCTGGCTGAGCTAGAAGTATTAATGGCACCCTTGGGATTTGAGTTGATCAGTCAATCTAGGCTTGGGATTTCTGAAGCACAAGAGCCTTTTCATACCTTTGTAGAAAATGCCTTGTCCAAAGCAAGGCACGCAAGCCTTCATAGCCATTTACCAGCTTTGGCAGATGATGCGGGCCTTTGCGTCGATGCCTTTGATGGCGCACCTGGTGTACAAACAGCTTTTTATGCCACTCAGTTCGGATACCCTAAAGGGGACGACAACAACGTACGTGCACTTTTGGAACAAATGCAAAACCTGAGCAATCGAAAAGCCGCTCTGGTAAGTACCCTCGTTGCGGTCAAGCACCCGGATGACCCTGAACCCCTGATTGCAGTAGGCAGAGTCAGCGGTGAAATCACAACTGCACCCAAAGGTGAAAACGGTTTCGGTTTTGATCCGGTGATGTGGGTACCCGAATTCAGTAAAACTTTTGCTGAGCTTGATCCAGCCATTAAAAATCAACACAGCCACAGAGGCCAAGCTGCTAAGTTGATGTGTCAAATGATGAAAGACCGATGGCTTTGAGTCAATTTGATATCCAAAATTTGATGCGTGCAGGTACTTTGCAATTACAAAGCTTGCCCCCCTTGTCTTTGTACATCCATTTGCCATGGTGCATCAAAAAATGCCCTTATTGCGACTTCAATTCACATGAACAAAAGGGAAATGAACTCTCTACTCAAGACCAAAAGACCTACATTGATGCACTGATCTCTGACCTAGATCAAAGCTTGGGACTCATATGGGGAAGAAAAGTTCAAAGTATATTTATAGGTGGCGGAACGCCAAGCCTTTTTAACCCAGAGGTCATTGACTTTTTGCTGTCACAAATCAGATCGCGACTGCCTTTGGTCGCGGATTGTGAAATTACCCTTGAAGCCAATCCTGGCACCTTTGAAAAAGATCGATTCAGATCATTCAAGCAAGCAGGCATCAATCGACTGTCCATCGGCGTCCAAAGTTTCAATGACAACAATTTAAAGTCATTAGGGCGAGTCCACAATGCCCAGCAAGCGATTGAGGCAGTTCAAGAGGCAAGCGTTCATTTCGAAACATTCAATATCGATTTAATGTATGCCTTACCTAACCAGGACTTAAAGGCATTGGCTTTGGACTTGCAGCAAGCCTTGTCTTTTAAGCCACCGCATCTCTCCATTTACCACCTGACTCTAGAACCCAACACATACTTTGCCAAATACCCACCAAAAAATTTACCCAGTGACGACTCTGCTTACGACATGCTAGATTTGATCACTGAAATCACTGAAAAGGCTGGGCTTGAAAGGTATGAGGTATCGGCTTTTGCCAAGAAAAATCACCCATGCTTTCACAATTTGAATTATTGGAAATTTGGCGACTACTTAGGAATTGGGGCTGGAGCGCATAGCAAACTCAGCTTCCCACATAGAATCATTCGACAAATTCGAGTCCGAGAACCGAAACTTTATATTGAAAAAGCCCAAGGGCATGCCTGCATTGCAAAGCACGAGGAGGTCAACCGAAAAAGTCTCCCCTTTGAGTTCATGCTCGGTGCTTTGCGGCTTAAAAAGGGGTTTGATCTAAAAACCTATAGTGAACGCACTGGATTACCCCTCTCAAGCATTCACAATGCCCTCAAAACAGCCGAAGAAAAGACTTTGATCGTAGTGGATGGAAACCATTTAAAGCCAACAACGCTTGGATTTGACTTTCTCAACGATCTCCAATCCCTGTTTTTATGACCAAAGGTCTTACACTGGGACTCTAAATATAAAAATATCGCTCAGATCACCTTATAATTGTATTTGTTTTTAGATCACACTCTCATCAAGGTTTTTCTTGATGACATGCAAACTGAATCTCCTTATGGAGTCGAGGTAATCGGAAGCGTGGCAGAGTGGTCGATTGCACCGGTCTTGAAAACCGGCAACGGGAAACCGTTCGTGAGTTCGAATCTCACCGCTTCCGCCAAAATGTCAATAAGTTCAACAACTTATTACGATTATTTTTATTTTCCCCACAATTTTTCCCCAATTGGCAATATTTCGCCTTGTTAAGAACCCCTTTTTCTAAGGGCTGAGCTTCATTAGCCAGACTTTCTTAACAAAAAGAGGCATCTTGGGCATGAATGAATGCATCATGCAGAAATGAGAAGTCATTTCTAGCTCGTCTGTAAACGCTTACAGATCCCCCCTAACCCTTTCAAATTCCTGCAAAGCCAGACCCCACCGTACCCACACCCCCCTAATTCTCAGTTGGTACCATCCGCCTACCCTTGCACTGTGTTTTGCTCAAACGATAGCCAATTGCCATCAAGCAAACCTGGCTATGTCCAAGCTACACCAATAAGCAAGCACGCAATTAAAGTCAATGTCTTCATAATACGATTGCGAAGTAATAAAAGTCACTGCGATTTTTAGGGCTTTGTTGAGGAAATTTTCCCTATCATGTTCTCTGTTTGTTCTCTGTTTGTAGCTTCATTGAGCGGAATAGAGTATCATCAAGTAAGGAGCTTTATTTGAACCGACTGATGACCGATCACATTGAGGGACTCAGTAAAGCCGAGAGCGATGAGACGCCCAACGTCCTTTTTGACCACGCCCAACAAGCGGCTTTTCATTATGCACACCAGTGTCGCGTGGGGGATTTGATTTTGTGGGGCAACCGTTGCTCACAGAATGCCAAGACTGATTTTGACGCCAGTGAGTGAAGAAAACTCCGACGCATCACGGTCCTTGGGGAAAAGCCTAATTGAGGATTGGGAGAAAGAAATTGTCTGTCTGTCATTTTTTTTTAAAGTCACATCCACCCATGGCTCGAGGTGGGCTTTGAGCGAGTCTTCAGCCTTGAAGTTCATGATGAAGTTGGGCTTGATGGGCCTGATGAGTTTGGTATTGCAATCCAATTGCGCGCAAACTTTTCCCAGCAAATCCATTACCATCGTATCGCCCTTTGCTGCTGGGGGGCCCAGCGACACCATTGCGCGCACCATGGCGCAAAAATTAAGCGATGCGTTGGCGGTCTCGGTCATTGTTGAAAATCGAGGTGGAGTAGGCGCCACCTTGGGCACAGCCTATGTGGCGCACGCACCTGCCGATGGCTACACATTGCTCATTGCTGGACAAAGCAGTTTGGCCTTTGCGCCTCACCTCTACAAAAAACTCAGTTATGACCCTTTGAAGGATTTTTCACCCATCTCCAATGTCGCCTTGGCGCCCTATGCTTTGATTGTGAAGAGTTCAATGCCTGCCCAATCGCCTGCGGAGTTGATCAAGTTGGGCCTCAGCCAACCCGGGCGCTATACTTTTGCGACCTCTGGCGCGGGCTCAGTCTCGCACTTGGCCATGGGGATGCTGAGTGCAGTCACGGGCTTGGATGCGCTACAAGTGCCTTACAAAGGCATGACCCCTGCGGTGGCTTCGATTTTGGCAGGGGATGTGGACATGATGTTTGCGGACCTGGGGTCTGTGGATGCCTTTGTACGCTCGGGCAAACTTCGGGTGTTGGCGGTGTCTGGCAGGTCACGTTCTGCCTTGATGCCAGGACTGCCGACCTTGATGGAGTTGGGTTACAAGGACTTGGTGGCTGAGGGGCGATTTGGCTTTTTGGCACCTGTGGGCACTCCACGCGAGACGGTTGCGAAGTTGCATGATATTTTGGCCCAAGCCTCGCAAAGCCCCCCAGTCAAGGAGCGCTTTGCCAGCATTGGATATGAGGCCACCACGGACACGCCTGAACAATTTCTCGCGCTCATGAAAAGTGATCACGAGCGCTTTGGACGACTGATCAAACAACTCAAAATTTCTGCTGAATAATTTGCAAGGACGTTACCCCATGAAAGACTTGATCCATCCGCATCTGGATTCCATGCCACCGGATAATCGCAATGAAACGATGCTAATGCAGCAGTATTTTCAAGCGGTGGACAACATGATCAAAGTGTTTGCCATCAAGCCTGGCGACACATTGCTTTTTTTGTCGGATTTTTTAATCGATCCTCGCGTCTTTCACGCCATTGCTGGCATTGCCGAGTCCAGAGGTGTGAAACCAGACATGTACATGAGTCGCGATTGGAACAGTGGTGTGTTTCCAAAAGAACTCAAGGCCGTCTATGAAAAAGCCTCCCTGGTGGTCTCGACCTGGTTTGCCTCCATTGGTGACCCGTATTGCTTGAAAGTGAGAAAAGACACTGGGCAAAGAACTGTCAAGATGACCTACTTTAGGAATATCGATGTTCTTAAAACCGAACAAGCGCGCTTCCCAGTGGAGTTGGTGGGAGAGATCACCCGGGCAACCCGCAAAATGTACCCACAAGACGAGGCATTCACTTTGCGCATCACCGACCCCAGGGGCAGTGATTGGCAAGCTCGCTTCACGCCTGAGATGCGGGACAATATGTTGAGCTCAAATCGCTGGCGAGGTCAAACCACCGCGCATGAAAACAGCGCCTATGTGCATTGGGTGCCAACCCATGGCCCCAATTTGTACGACCGGACAACCTTGGGTAGCAAAATGGACCGCGGTGCGACTCGCAATGATGTGAATGGCATTTTTTACCCGCAATTCGCTGTGGGCTTTCCCAGTGAGTTTCATGAGCTAATTGGCGTTGTTTTTGAAAACGACCGAGTTACCAATGTGACGGGAGACTCCAAAGAGGCTCACATTCTCAAAGAGATGCTGGTTGGTGGCGTTTTGGTGGAGCTCGGTTGTGGCTTCAACCCCAAAGCACCACGCCATGGCATTTACCCTGCTGGATCGAACTCGCCAGGGGCTTTGCATTTTGGCATTGAGCTCAAACAGCCCTCGGCCTACATCAAGAGAGTCATGCCCAATTGGGAGGAGCCGCCCATACACATGGACTTGGTGAGTTTGGACTCCACGGTAGTGGCCGGCAACAATGTGCTGGTTCAAGATGGCTTTTTGCTGGCCCTTCGCGAAAAACGGGTGATCGAAGCCGCGCGGGAATTTGGCGACCCAGTGGATTTGCTGGAAGGTTGGCCTGATTGATTCAACTCTGGTATTTCAAATCTTCAAGGCGTGGTTAGAAAGGCTTTGGTGGTGAACATGACTTCAAAGACCATTCACTTGGCACTGTATGAGCAGATTCCGCGCTTTGAATGCATTGAGGGCTGCTCTGATTGCTGTGGGCCAGTGCCATGGAGTGATTACGAGCTCGAGGCTGCTGGCCTTAATCGTGCGCCGACTGAGCGCGAAGATCAGGTCTGCGAGTTTTCAGTCAAAGGCGGTTGTGCGGTTTACCATGCCAGGCCTTTGATGTGCCGGCTATATGGTGCGGTGGACGATTTGCGTTGTCCACACGGGCGCGGCCCACTGCAGTTGCTCAGCAGTGAGCGAGCACATGACTTGGTGCGGCGCTATAAGTTGCACACGGGATTGATGTGAAAATATTTCGTTAACGTAGGGGGAGAATTATTGTTGAAATCGGAACCAAGAAAAAACATAAATTTCTTAAACCGGGATTTTCAATTCGAAATCTTTAGGGCGCAAAGACGGGGCTGAAGGTGGAGCCTGTAAATAATTTTGTGTAAGTTTGTATTAATCTGCCAGCCTTCGCATACTATTTAGCTCAAACGATTCCAAGCACTGTCACTAGTGACACCCTTTTACAAAATGGGGCAACTTGTTGGATTGGTGACTGTTAAGGTGAACAATCTGTCAGTTCCAGACCCCACCGTACCCCACCCCCCTGTTTTAGATTTGGGACTCCTAGTCTCTTGTACACTCTGTTTTGCTTAAACGATGGAGAATTTATGAGTCAATGTCTGACGTTTGAACTCAGCGCAGTATGCACACCTAGTTCGGCATCGCAAGCCTTTGTCGATCAATACTCCGATAGCAGATCATTGCCATCGATGTGAGTGAGGGTATCCCCCCGCATCAAATCAAAATAGGCTGCTTAATTCAAGAGTTTTGCTACTGCTTCTCTAATCATCTCAACGGGTACAGCACCAGCCATGATTGAAACTTTGTTTGTTTTACTGTTTCTTAAGATGACACCGGGTGTTCCATTGACCCCGGAATTACTTCCGTCAGCAATATTGTCTTGAATGCGCTGAGCCACCTTTTCAGACGCTATGCATTCATTGAATTTATCCACATTCAAGTCTAAAGCTTTGGCAATTTCTAGTAATGAGTCTTCATTGTTTTTGGTGGCGATGCCTTTGCCATCGAGTTGAGTTTTGAACATGATGGTGTCTGCATAGCTCCAGAACTTCTCGTTTCCTCCTAGTTCAAAAGCACAGATTGAAGCTGTCGCTTCTTTGCTTGCCATCGGCTCATGGAACCCTAGAGGGTAGTGACGAAAAACTAAGTTGACCTTGTCTGGCATTTCATTGACAAGCTGCTTTGGTGTCTCGTGAAATCTCTGACAAAAGGGACATTCAAAATTAGAGAATACATAGATTGTGACGATTGCATCTTTTTTGCCGTAAATGTGATCTTCCTTGAGATCAAGCTTTTTAAGGTTGGATGCCAGTTTGAGTTTTTGCACCTCCTGAAACGTCTGACGCCCACATTCATATCAATTGGCTTTAAAGACTTTGTCTCTCCATCAGGCTCTAAAGAGTTCATTCGCCCTAATGCTTGAGGTACTAAGGGAGTCGGTGTCATAGACGTATCCGTGTCTTGAGATGAACCTATCTCAGAACCGACAACCTTGCCTACAGCACCGCCACCCACAGTTACACCAACATCCCCAGCACTGCCAGCCTGTATCAACTCATTAGAAGAGCTTCTTGCAAAAGTCTTTTTTTGCTAAGATATTAATTTTAAATGATAAATTAATAAATTTCTGGAGTCTTCACACTGTGGAAGCTACTTCTTTGATCCCTATATAGCCCCACCCGCCAGCAAATAAAAATTTAAATAGATCAATCAATTAGATGGTGTTGGGATTGCATTTCTAGAAATTTATGGCATGCTTCGTTTTCGCAAGTATGTTTTTTTAGCAGCTGAAAGTGAAAATTATTGATTTGCCTAAATGTAAATTTCAATCTTGGATTTGGTTACATAACTTCATATGATCTCGCAAGGTGATCTAAGTTTTTAAAAATAACATTGTCCAGTTAGCTATAACCTTCCGCGTATGTAACGTACTTTTTGGGGAGGTATGAGTTTAATCCTTTGTCTTTTGTTCCTGAAGCATAAAAATTCATCTATCAATTAAGTCTATCGAGGAGTCAACATAATGCGAATTTGGCACCAAAGTCTAACCGTTCTAAATGAATTGCCAGCCTACCAAGTGTTACTTGAAAAACATATTAAATCGATTGTTCGTCATGACACTGAAGTAGTTTTGCATGGGATGCTGCCAGGGACTTATGCCTCTGATTTTCCTCTTTCGGAGATTCAATACCCGGCACTTGCACACTATCATTTCACACAAGTGATGAATGCAGCGATGATGGCAGAAAAAAAGGGCTTTGATGCCTTTGCAATGTGTTTTTTGGCTGGCCCGCTACTCAATGAAATACGAAGCGTAGTTGATATTCCCGTTGTCAACTATGGAGAAACGGTTTTTCATTCCGCTGGTCTGTATGGCCAACGTTTTGGCGTTATTAGATTTTTAGATACGATGAAAGATTTCACACAAGAGTTCATCGCGTCTTGGGGCTTTGAGGATAAATGCGTTGGCATAGCAGGCTGTGGCTTGTCTTACAAGGAGGTATTTTCAGGGCTAGCTGATCCAAAAGATGCGATTGCAAGGTTCACGCAATTTGCCAGTCAATTTATTAAAGACAACAACGCAGATGTCATCATTCCTGGTGAGATGCCTTTGAATGTCTTATTGACTGGAAACGGGATTAACCGCATTGATGAAGTTCCTATATTAGATGGACTTGCATTAACGCTTTTACAAGCCCAAACCATGGTTGATTTAAAGGTTAAATTTGGGATTAGTCATAGTCGGCGTGGACGAAAAAACAAGAAGCCACCACAAGATATTTTGTTTGAACTAGCAAAACAGCATGGATTACAAAAATTAATTGATTTCTACGACACATAAAATTTGAACTGATTGACGTTTTGGATATTGATTCTTATTGAATTTTTAAATTCATTAGTTTAATCAATTTTTCATTTTCATTTAGTTTGTCTCTAAGAAATACAGCTGCATCTTCGGACGAGTTAATAAATGTCTCGGAGCCAAAAAATTCTCCTAGGTGAACTATCACCTCTGGGTCTATGATTAACTTTTGAATTGTTTTGTTCAATCTTTCGATGATTGATCTAGGCGTTCTAGCCGGCGCCATTAAGCCAGTCCAAGAACTGGCATCGAAACCAATGGGGGTCGACTCGTTAACGGTTTCAATGCTAGGAAGCAGCAATGAACGATGTTTTAGCGTGACAGCAATCGCTCTTACCTTGCCTGCCTTAATCTGAGTGAGTATAGATGGGAATGCTTCGAACTGCACATCCGTGCGTCCTCCAATAAGGTCTATGACTGCTGGCGCAGCACCTTTGTAAGTTACCTCTGTGAATTGAATCTTCATCTTGGCTTGAAACGCTGCGGCAGCAAGTTGTCCCACTGATCCTTGGCCAGCATTACCGGCCATGATCGAACCGGGTGCTTTTTTGGCAGATTCAAGTAAGTCTTGAATATTTTTAATTGGGGAATGATTGGCCACAACAATGGCAATGCCGCTGATGCCAATGATTGCGATGGGTTGGAAGTCCTTTAAAGGGTCATAGCCAGCGTTTTTTATTAGAAAGGGATTCAATGCAAAAGCTGGTGTGGCAATTAAAAGAGTGTATCCATCCGGGACTGATTGAGCTACAAATCTTGTCCCTATAAGTCCTCCTGCTCCAGGTTTGACGTCTGCAAGAAACGTTTGTCCGAGTTCCTTTTGTAACAATAAACCCCAATAGCGCGCCAGTAGGTCAGTGCCACCTCCGGCAGCAAATGGGACTACGATCGTTATGGGTTTATTTGGGAAATTAGTTTGAGCAAAGAGCAGATGCGTTGAGATGTGAAAAATCAAGAATAAATATATAAATTTCTTCAAATGGCGAATCTCCATAAAAGATGGACTGGTCATCATCAATAATGATTCTTCATGCTATTGCTTGAAGCTTCAGTGGTGTATCGGGAAAACCCTTTTGTTCATTTTGTAGGAGTGTCATTAAGCATTTGTACTGAATTGGTATTTAAAGTATAGGCCTAACCCTGTTTTCAAATCAATATTTTTGAGTTATGGTTTTACATTGCCCTAATATCCTTATAAAGAAGAGAACATAATGTATTTACAGTTTGTTTTAAACTCATGCGCCTTAACGTTAGTCACATTGTGTGCATCAAGCGCTCATGCCGATTATCCCGATCGACCTATTAAAATGATTGTGGCTTGGCCATCAGGGGGGGGGACTGATAACGTGGCGCGTATTGTGGCCAAATTCCTCGGAGACCGATTGAATCAGCAAGTGATTGTAGAAAACAAATCCGGCGCTAGTGGCTTGGTGGGAACCGAGTATGTTTCTCGTGCTGCTCCTGATGGCTACACCATACAATATACAGTGGCTGACTCGCACTCGATTAATCCACATGTTTTCTCAAATGTGAAGTACGATGCTCTTAAAGACTTTATTCCAGTGTCTATTGTGGGTGCCATGCCAAGTGTTTTGGCCGTAAATCCCAAAGTGAGCGCAAACAACTTGTCACAATTCATCGCTTATGCAAAAGCCCACCCAGGTGAACTGACTTTTTCAAGCTGGGGGGTGGGCAGCGGTGGCCACATTCGAACAGCTGCATTCAACGATTATGCAAAAATTAATATGCTACATGTACCTTATCAAGGATCTGCACCAGCCTTTGCTGCAGTTGTCAGTGGGCAAGTGGATGCGACGATTGTGCCTCTTAGTTTGGCCTTGGCCAATGCACAAGCTGGTCGAGTAAAAATAATGGGGGTAGACACCCCCCAGCGGGTGCCCAGTTCGTCAGATATCCCTACTTTCACCGAGCAGGGTATTCCACTCACTTTGACCTTTTGGCAAGCTTTGATGGTGCCAGCGAAAACGCCCGATGAGATCGTTACTTTACTAAACAAAGAGATGCTGGCCCTTTTGAGCAATACTGAGGCCAAAATTGCTTTGACCAAAGCGGGTGTGAGCGTTTCAAATTTTGGTGCCAGTAGCCTTCCAGAGCTTAAGTCATACATGAGCAAAGAGTATGTGCGCTGGGGCGGTATTATTAAATCGGCCAACATAACAGCTCAGCCATGAGCGCACCCACAATCATTTGAATATTAAGAGCTCACGAAATGCTTGGGTGCTTGATTGCAAATGATTAAATTGCTGGTTTGGCTCGACTCGATTGGCTAATGGTTGCAAATTGGAAGGCTCTCCAAGTATATGCACCAGGAAAATCTGTTGCTCCCCATCCCAGGTCCATTGGGTGAGAGGTCTCGGCCATTGTACAAGCTAGGTTGTATAGGGTCAGGTCTTCATTAGAGAGTGCGCTCAATTTGCATTTTGAAAGATGCTCCAAAATCACAGGCATTTTCGGTAGCATTTCGTGATAAAAGTCCGATAACTCTTGGTGACTGACTGAGTGAAGTCGATTGAAACGATCTTCCTCACACGTCAAAGCCCAGTGCTCAGTTAAATGCTGTAGATCCTTAAAATTCTTAGGTAATTGTCCAATTGTCATGGCTTGTTTCTCTCGATCATTGCATCAACGGCCCGGTAATGATTTTGTATCAGCATCTCCTGCTGCGAAAGAACAATGTGAGGGATGGCCCCAGAGTTGATGCCTTTTAGCGTTGTCTCCATGGTATTCATGTCCTCTCGAATCACTTCGCGAGCTCTGGTGACTGAATAGGCTTGTGCAATGGCATCAGCAGGGTTGTCTGTGCCGTATGCAAATCGCCAATTTCTTATTTCGGTGGTTTCGTGATCAATGGGCCAAAATGTCATGAAGGTATGCGAGTTGGCTTGGGGACCAAAAATGCAATTAGGGAAAATATGAACAATGTCAAAACCCCATTGAGAAAAGCGAGAGGGGTTGATGCCCGGCGGATAATTGGTCATATCCAAGGCCGGAAACCAAGGGAAAAGGGGTTTTGAATGTGCGTAAACAGCGGCCTCAGTTGGGGTTTTCTTGTGGTTTTGATTGCCGTGGGTTGAGTAGCGCCCAAAATGCCTTCCAACCTCTAAGTAGGGTCGATGCCGATCTGGGTTACCTGCACCCCCTTGGTAATCTGGGACCGTATTTTTATGAATGTATAAATTGTGATACCCCTCAGAGAAGGCGTTGGTGGCCAAGTTCCAATTGGTTTTTAATACAAGTTTGTGGTCGGCAATTTTGACACGATCCTTTGAAAATCCTTGGTAGCCATGATAAATTTCAGGTCCAAGGAATTGTTCGAGAGTTTCTTGTGGTGTGTCATCTAAGCAAACAAAAACTGCATCTTCCCAGACTTGACAATGCACAGGCACCAGTCCGTATTCTTCCTTATTAATTCCATTAAATTGAGTCGCATCTGTGATGTTCAGTAATTTACCGCTAGTTGAATAAGACCAAGCATGAAATGCGCAAGTGAAACTCCTGGTGGTTCCAGATTGAGTTTGAACCAATTTGTCTCCACGGTGGCGACACACGTTGTGAAAAGCTCGGATTTGATCATCTTCTCCACGAACGATCAGCAAAGATACTTTGAGCGGTGGGATGTCTGAGATGTAGAAACTACCTTTTTGTGATAAATCGGTCATGCTTGCTGCGACAAGCCAAGCTTTTCGAAATATTCGCTCTTTTTCTAACTTGTAAAATTCGGGTGTGAATCGTTCCTTGAGTGCAACTGTGTTTTTGCACTGACTGAAATCGCCAACAAAAACGGTTTGAAATTCTTTGGACATGAGGTTTATAAAGTTTGAAAAGGAAAATAAAAATATTTAAAGTTCCGCGCAAAATTCAATACGTTTTTTTTAATTTTGGCAGGTAAAAGCGGTTATATCAATATATAGAAACCCTAGGCAAGATTCGAATTACGGTAAATGCTTGGTTAAGGATGATCGAGTAGTGCTCATTCATGAAAGTTCCAAATTCATCGATTAAGTTGAAATTTAAGATTTGGATTTGATTAGTTATTCCATTTGAATTTTCTTTTGAAGTTGGTCGTTCATGGCACCCAACACCAAGAATTGACACTCATTTGGTAACAACAATGCAGCGCTTAATTAAAGCAATAGCCTTCCTACAAGCACAAATAACCAAAAAAGGATTTCAATGAATATCCATACAGGCTACAAATGGATAAATATATTTACTGTAGCAATCGGCGCTGATATGTTGCTATGTTGCTATGTTGCTATGTTGCTATGTTCTAATTTTGAATAATATCGTCATAATTAATCGATAAAACAACAAAAAAAGCAAGATAAGACTTCACAAGAGAAAGAATTTTAGTCAAAATTCAACCGTCAAATTTATGCTATTGTTTAATTATCTTTGCAGAGATCGCGACGGACTCCCATTTTTTTAACTCTGATTCTACAAAATTTCCGAAAACCAATTGATCGATGTTACCTGGAGTGACTCCAAGTCTATTAAACTTATCTCTTATCTCATCAGAGGCCAAAGCTGATCTAAATTCGCTGCTCAAACGATCAACCGCAGATTGTGGCAGCTTAGATGCACCGTATAACCCAAACCAAGAATTAACCTCATAGCCTTTTACACCCGATTCATTAAAAGTGGGTAAATTTGGAACCAACGGGGATCTTTTAAGCGAAGTAATTCCTAGCGCCTTAATACGACCTTCTTGTAATTGTGGTGCTACGGCTGCAACCCCATCAAACATGATGGGCAAGTGTCCGGCAATCACATCCTTAAGAGCCGGAGAGGCCCCCCTATAAGGCACATGCGTAATTTCAATTCCCGTCATGCTCTTTAGTAACTCACCTGACAAATGATTTGCGCCACCAATCCCACTTGACGCAAAGGATATAGAGCCTGGATTAGCTTTGGCAAGTTGAATTAAATCATTGATGTTATTTGCAGGAAAATTTAAATTTGCCACCAAAATATTCGGGGCAACCCCAATCAAGGCAATTGGTGTAAACGCCTTTTTAGTATCGTAAGGCAAGCTGATGTAGAGGGAAGGATTAATCACATGATGCGTAGCGGTAAGTAAAAGCAGATGCGCATCTCCAATCGAACGGCTCACAAGTTCTGAGCCAATGATTCCACTAGCGCCATCCTTGTTGACAATAACTACAGGATAGGAAAATGAACTTTGTATTTTTTTAACCAACTCTCTTGCCAATATGTCTGTCGTACCTCCGGAGGGGAAAGGAACAATGATTGAAATTGGTTTCGTTGGATAAATTTGAGCAAATACGACTGGGGGAAATCCGTTTGCAATTGCAAGAAATAATATTGTGATGATTTTTTTCATTCTGGATTAATTTGGTTCTTCACCCTCTAGTGTGATCCTGTGCAACCGCCTTGGGTATAAACCGTGATCATGAATTGCATAATGTGTTGTACACCGATTATCCCAAATCACGACGTCGCCCATAGTCCAACGATGTCTATACACTTTGTCAGGCTCTCCAAGTAACGACAATAAATAATCGATGAGCGGTCTACTTTCATCATGTGTCATGCCTTCAAAGTGCTCAACTTGACCACTTATAAATAGCGACTTCATTTTAGAAACTGGGTGTGTTCGAATCAATGGATGAGAAGCACTTCCCAAATATGGTGATCTGCCTTGAACATGATTAAATCTTTGTCGATCATAATGAACACCCTTCAAACATGAAAGCATCTGTCTAAGTCCATCCGACATTTCATCATATATAGCGTATTGAGAACACCACATTGTGTCACCACCGACAGGAGGAATATCTTCCGTACTGAGCATCGTAACAGCTGGCGGTTTACTAACGAATGTCGAATCGCTATGCCAGTATTCTGTTACAGTCCCTTCCTTTCCTCTATTTCTAATACTGACCACTGCATCGGTCTCAGATACAGCGCTCAACAAAGGCCCAAGCCATGGCTTTCCAAAGTTCGCTGCAAAATCACCTAATTGCTGACCATTTAAAAATTGATTTTTAAATATCAATACGCCTCTAAGAGATAATATTTGAACAAGTTCTAAAACCTCTGAAGAAGTAACTTTTTTAAGATCAATGGATCTAACTTCTGAGCCAACTCTGGGGCTCAATTCAATCGCGTCAATCATATTGATATTTTCCCCCATTATGGATGAACATCTTCTGTAAACCAATTATCAGGTAAATTGATCCCTATTGATTGCTCCTTTGCCTTTCTATACACCAAGGCTCCAACTGCAGCAAACTGCAAGCCAAGACCTATGTTGTTGATAAAACAGGTTATTTGTTGATCATTTTGTCTATTTTTACCCTTTCCACCCATCAAGGTGTGAAGCTCATCTGACTTCTCCCAACCTATCGCACTTTCTTTGTGCTCCCCTTGTTCATTGGGATCTTGTCCAGCAATTCTTCGCTCTCCTTGACCAATTAAATAATTCTCAGGGACACTTGCATGAGAATGGACTGCGATCACATCGGCGATTGAAATAACGTCATCACCCAACTCTGTGTGTTTTACACAAGAGATGTGCGCTCCAGGTGAGATCCATTCAGGCTTCATCACTTGAGTAATTGAATTGGTAGTTGCAGCCACTATATCTAATCCCATTGCCGCTTTTTCTGGGCTATCAACAGGAATGACTGGCTTACCCACCCTTTTACTCATCCGATCGGCAAAAGCTTCACGATTTGCCTTAGTTGGGCTATAGACATTGATGTAATCTAAGTCTCGAACAGCACAAGCAGAGATGACTTGAGTTTCCGCTTGCCAACCCGCACCAAATATACCCATTGTTTTGGCTGACTTTTTAGACATATATTTAATCCCAAGTCCACCAGTTGCAGCAACTCTAAAACCTTGAACAACACCATCGGGCAAAATCGACAGCATCTTGCAGTTCTCCATGTCAAATAATGCAATCAGTCCTACCCAATGACCATCTGCAACAGGTTGTTTATCTTTTCGAGTGCCGTATTTCTCTTTATTCCATTTGATAATGTCAGAATTGAGTCTAAGAGCAGTAATTTTTCTTTTAGGTAAAACGCCCTCCATTGACTTGAACACGTAGTAAGAGTTTTCGTCAATTTTAGAATACAAATCTGTTCTAGGTCGACTAAGCGCACGTTGATGAAACCGCTCTATATACGCCTCCTCAAGAACATCCATGCAATCTGGCATAGTCAACAATTGACGAACTTCATCATTCGAAATAATTAACATCTTTATTCCTATTTTAATTTACAAGGATCTTACCTTTTTGCACAACCTCACTCCAGACCTTAATTTCACTCCGAATTAAGTGATCAAGCATATCGGGTTTTCCACCTACAGGAATAACGCCCTGCGAGGTTAACGTTTCTTTTATCTCGGGCAAGTTCAATATGTAATCAATTTCCGAGCTTAATTTAGCTACGATATGCACTGGAGTGCCCTTTGGTGCCATTACAGCTGACCAAGTCTCTACAACAATCTCTCCATAACCCGATTCGGTAAGTGTAGGAATCTGGCTAAACTGTGGAACTCGTTTTTTACCCAAAACTGCTATAAGTTTAACCCTTCCACTCTCAACAAAGGGAGCCGCTGTTTGAAGGGCAACAACACTGGCTTGTACGTGACCTGCAATTAAATCACTCATTGCACCACTCGAACCTCTGTAGGGTACGTGGAGCATGCCAATACCAGTTTTTTGATTGATCAACTCCATCGCAAGATGCTGAGTTGTTCCCAAGCCAGGAGAAGAGTAATTGGCTTTACCACCTTGTTTTTTAACGAATTCAACAAAGTCTTTAAATGTCACGATTGGAATATCTGCTGGCACCACCAAAGTCATCACACTGGAGCTCAAAAGTGAAACAGACATGAAAGATTTAATTGGATCATATGGTAGTTTAGGGTTTGTTGCGGCAAGCGTACCAAAGGAGGTGTTCGCAAATAAGAGTGTGTATCCGTCCGGGTCTGACTTTGCAACTGTATCAGCACCAATGAGACCACCTGCACCAACTTTATTTTCGATTACGATAGGAACCCCCAATCTTTGTGACATCACGGGTCCTATCAATCTGGCTAGAGTGTCAGAGGTGATGCCGGTAGTTGATGGAACAACAAATTTGATCGGCCGATTAGGATAGCTTATTTGCGACATCGCACTTGTAATGCCAGATGTGAGAACACCAAGTACAAGATTTTGCAAGAATTTTCTTCTTCCCATTTTCACCTCTACATTTAATTTAATACTCGCCTTAAAGAACACTATGAAATTTTCATTTGTCAAATAATCACAAAGAGACTTTAATATGAACCATCTGTTACTTCAATGAGCGTTTATACCATTCACCCTCATGATCTTCCAATTAACAATTACATAAGCAAATGAAAAAATAACGATTGATGCATAAGCATAACTCCAAGGGTTTTGCAGTTGCACTTTTTGTGTCAAATCCAAGACGTATCCAAACAATGCAGGACCCACTAAACCTCCAATAAAACCAACAAGCGAATGCAAACCCATTGCAGCACCTTTGACTTCATTTGGCGCACTCAACACCAAACCGGCTGTCAATGTTGAAGAATCAGCCATGATAAAAATCATATGCAAAATTGCCAAAACAATGATCAACCACCATGACTGATCGTAAACAAGTGAAAGTGTAATTGCTGTTATAAAACTCAACAGCATCACATAATTGATCCACTTTTGACGACCGACTCTATGGGCAATTTCATTACCTAAAATTGAAGACGGTACGCCGATAAAATTGATCAATCCAACAAGAACAGGAAAAGTAACTATAAATTCCTCTTGTCCGTGAGTGCTACAAAAAATCAAGTACGCAACGATCCAGTTCCTTGATGCAAAGAGCTCTAGGCAGTGAATTCCGTACCCTAGGATGAAGTGAATTGCTTGCTTATTACCGAGAACAATTTTCCATTTTTGTATGGGTAAAACATCTGCAATTCCAAATGGTATTGTTTGACTTTGTCTCGCACTTGACAATCCACCGACAAACACATAAACCAGTACAAGTGCAATCAGTGGCCCCAAAGAAATTCCAGAGAACACGGCTCTCCAACCTAAATCTGGCAACAGCATTCCAATAATCAGATACGAAAAACCCGTCCCAACTCCAAAAAAAGCTGTGTAATAGGCAATGGGGCGGGATAACTCCACCGCATCTAATCGATCAGAGATAATTTTTAAACCAGGCATGTAGGATGCTGCAAAACCAGCTCCATTAATGGCCATACACAAACATGCTTCTAAATAATTCTCAGCCAACATACCAAAACAAAACAAACCTAGGGCCGTCAAAGCTCCGCCAATCATATAAACTTTTTTCGCATCCATGCGATCTGTCAAACTCGTTGCGAGAGGGACGACCAATACATAACCCAAAAAGAAGGCACTAGCAATCACGCCCGATTGAAAATTGCTTATCAGCCATTCCTTTTGAATGCCTACGAGGGCCACCGGATATGCGGCGAATCCTAGCAGTGTTAGTATTTGTGCTGTCAGCATGACAACAGTAATTTTTTTCATTGTCATTTTTATTTTATGTACCAATTCATGAATAAAAGCGTTGAAATGGTCATAGAACCGCTATTTGAGATAATTTTTTGGTTGGTATAAATTTATTAAATTGGCACTGAAAACCATCATGGCTCCAATTACCATTACCCAACGAAACGCCTCAGCGTAAAATAGTACTCCAACCAAAGTTATCAGTGGAAGTCTAAAAAAGTCTAAGGTCACGACGATACTCAGATCTGTTTTCTGCATCGCTTTACTCATGCAAAAGTGCGATGTAATAGAAGTTAAACCAATGATCATCAACCAGCCTGATTGAACTACATCAGGCCAAATAAAATGGTTAATGGCCAAGAAAAAAGTAACTGGCAATTGGATTAAACACATGTAAAACAGGATGGTCAGTGGGCGATCTGTTTTAACCAACGACTTTGAAAACGTATTTCCAATTGAAAACAGCAAAGCCGCGGCTATGACATACAAAGAGTTGTAATTAAAAATACCCTCGCCAGGATTAACGATTAAATAAACACCTGCAAACCCAAGAATAATCGCAAAAAATCGTTTTACGTTTAGCACCTCTCCTAAAAATGCCATTGCTAAAATTGATGTCCACAAGGGACCCGTAAATTCAAGTGCAAAAACTTGCGAAAGTGGCAGTAAACTCACTCCGACAAACCATCCATACTGACCCATCAAATGGGTTATGTCTCGACCCAAATGAAACTTTATTCTTTGTGTTTTAAAATACGACCAGTCTCTTGTCTTTAAAATCACCAAACACACCAAGGTAAGACCAATGAGTGCACGAGCAAATAACACCTCAAAAGTACTCATATCCGCCGACAGCTCTCTAGCCGCAATTGCCATGAAGCAAAAAGATAAAAGAGCCCCACTCATCCATTTCAAAGCATTCATAGGTGTTTATACATATTATTTTTTACTTAAAGCTAGAAGCAGCAAGTTGAGATTGATTTATAACTCAATCCGAGATGCCATTTTTAATGGCCACATTTTTTGCAGTAATTCATCTTTCAACCTGAATTGACGCCCTAAAGCAATGCATGTTTGATCTCCCGAAAAGAACATTATTGCGTTGTTTATCCATTCATAAAGCACCACCAAAAATCTACGTCTGTCTTTATTTTCAGAATTAAATGCCGGGATTTTAAAGAGATCAATCATACTGATCCCAAGATACCAAGCCGCAATAAATCCATGAAGAACTATCGATTTTTTATCATTCGAATCTAACATTTGATTTAATGAATGCATGTATCAAGGATTCGTTTGAGGTAAAGATTTACAAGTTAGTCTCTTTTATTGTGCGCCTTAAGACTACTGGCTTGCCTCCATGGGTTCTTTTGAACATCCAATGTGCCAAGGCAGAATCTAAATAATCAGCATGGCCTGGAAACCAATTTTTCAACTCTTTAGCAAATCCACGACCCGTTTCTGTGTCACCTTGCTTTGCCAGGGCATACACCTCCTCAAAAGAAGCCATGACCGCAGCGTGCTCTCCTATATGACAGTCGCCAGCAGGAAACTCCGTCTCTTTCATCCATTGGTCTTCCAATCCGAAATGAGACAGGGCATGGACTTTAAATTTTTCAAGGACCAACAAAAAATCGTGAGACGGACAGTCTATCAATTCATTGACAATTTCCACAAACTCGCGATGCGTATTGTCCATGGGTTGATAGCCGAGCACAAATGTGTCTGACCATGAAAAATCAAGGCTTTCTGGGGGTTCTTTGTCGTTCATTTTGAGCTTCTTTTCATGATCCTAAGTATAAATCGCTTATTGGTACCTATTTTTTCAATTCGCTACAAAAATACCCTTGAATTCAATCGTGCAACCCACCGTGCATAATCTGTTATTTGGGGCTTAAAATTTCAAGATATTGACCCCCTTCTTTTAGAACCCAACTTTAAAACTATTCATATGACCATTTTGAGCATGACAGGCTATGCCAGCGCCCAGACGCAACTCTCTCAAGCGGGATTTGAAGGAGTTCGTCTAGGAATAGAAATTCGCTCTGTCAACAGCCGCTTCTTAGATTTGAGTTTTAAGATGAACGACGATCTACGCTCACACGAACCTACTTTACGTGAGCTTTTCATGAGGTGTTTAAAGCGCGGCAAAGTTGAAGCCAAATTGTCGCTTGAGCATCAAGATCAAGGCTCATTGGTTCGACCTTCAAAAGACTTTTTGGACGGACTGAACGACTTGCAAAAGCACATTCAATCCACCTTCCCGTTGTCTGCACCTTTGAGCATCGGTGAAATCATTAAACTCAATACCCAAGGAAGTCAAACTCCTGTTGATATCAGAGAAACTCTGGTTGAATTAACCCAATTGGCATTGACTCAACTTATTAAGGCGCGCGCCTCTGAGGGAACACGACTCGTTGAATCTCTTTTGGACAGAATCCATCAACTTAAGGCTTTGACCGATCAAGCAACACCATTGATTCCACAATTGGTTGAACAACAGCGGCAACGCTTTTTAGACCGATGGCATGAAGCTCTCTCCTTAGGCGTCAATCAAGTGAACTCGGACTCTGCTCAAGAGCGAGCTTTGACTGAGGCTACCGCTTTTGCTATTCGAATAGATGTGGCTGAAGAATTGACACGTTTAAGTTCGCACCTGTCTGAGATTCAAGCTTGTTTGACGCAGGCGAACAACAAGGAGGGTGTTGGCAAGCGCTTGGACTTTCTAATTCAAGAATTGCACCGCGAATCCAATACTTTAGGTTCAAAGTCAACCACCATGGAGCTGTCCAAAATCTCTGTGGACATGAAGGTCTTGATTGAGCAAATGCGTGAGCAAGTTCAAAATCTGGAATGATTTCAGCTTAAAACTTGAATACTCGTGCAAGGATCTACCCCTTGGCTTCGGGATGTAGGCATTGAGCCACACTTTTAAGATAAAATTAGAACACTAAAGATTTCACACCCCCCTATTTTCAATATCGCCTTTTCCAAGGCGTTGAACACTTTCAATTCCTTTGAAGCCATGACTGTTTATCCAGGTAACTTGTTCGTAGTTGCAGCGCCAAGCGGTGCTGGTAAATCCAGCCTGGTCAAAGCGCTCATGGAATTGGACTCCAGAGTTCAACCTTCGGTTTCGCACACGACCCGATCTGCCCGTGGTCAAGAACAACACGGCAGGGAATATTTGTTCGTCAGTGATGCTGAGTTCGATCACCTAATTTCATCAGTTGCTTTTTTAGAATGGGCGCATGTGCATGGTCACCGCTACGGCACGTCCAAAAAAACCATTCAAGACCGCATCGCTCAAGGGGGAGACGTGATTTTGGAGATAGATTTTCAAGGCGCTGTCCAAATTAAAAAAATTTTCAACAATGCTATCCTGATCTTCATTTTGCCTCCCAGTCTCCTGGAATTAAAGGCGAGACTCCAAAGAAGGGGAGAAGACAGCGAAGAAGTGATTGATTTGAGGATCAAGAACGCTGAAATTGAAATGAAAAGGGCACAGGACTTTGATTTCGTTATAATCAACGAAATGTTTGAGAAAGCCTTGTTCGATCTAAAAACGATCGTCCACTCACAAAGGCTTAAATACCCTGCTCAAAGACGAGCTCGCGCTGAGATCTTTGCCGCTCTCAATATTCCCTGATTCCCCTTTGATTGGAGCACCCCATGGCCCGTATTACTGTAGAAGACTGCCTAGATAAAATCCCAAACCGTTTTCAGTTGGTTTTGGCTGCCACTTATCGTGCAAGAATGCTCAGCCAAGGTCACACGGCCAAAGTAGAGAGCAAAAATAAGCCTTGCGTCACCGCTCTAAGAGAAATCGCCGATGGAAAAGTGGGTATTGAGATGCTCAAAAAGGTACCCAACTGAATTCTCTTTGCTTTTAAAGTCAATCAAGCGCTTTAATACAAAATTACTAAAAGACCTCTTCTCAGAGGTCTTTTTTGCATTTAAGACCTGACTAGGTGTAAAGTAGCACTTATGAGTGCCGTAATTAACCCTTTTATAAACCAAGTAAATGCTGCAGCTGTCAATGCAGCGGCAGCTAGCTTTGCCACACTCATCAAAGGATTGGATTATCTTAATCCAGAACAAATTGAGTTAATACGAAAGGCTTATAGATTTGCCGATCAGGCACATCTTGGGCAAAAAAGAAGCAGTGGTGAGCCTTACATCACTCACCCAATAGCGGTGGCGACCCAGTGTGCTGAGTGGAAATTAGATACCCAAGCATTGATGGCAGCCCTTCTTCACGACTGCATGGAGGACTGCGGGGTCAGCAAAATAGATTTGGTGGAGAGCTTTGGCTCTCCAGTCGCAGAATTGGTTGATGGTTTAACCAAGCTGGACAAATTGCAATTCACCACGCGTGAAGAGGGCCAGGCGGAGTCATTTAGAAAAATGCTCTTGGCCATGGCCAGAGACGTTCGCGTGATTTTGATCAAGCTTGCGGACCGCTCCCACAACATGCGAACCATGTCGGATATGCCCAGATCCAAATGGGCCAGAATATCAAACGAGACCATTGAGATTTACGCGCCCATCGCAAACCGATTGGGATTGAATCAGACCTATAGAGAATTGCAAGATTTATCTTTCCGATACCTGCAACCTTGGCGCCAACAAGTCTTGGATAAAGCGGTAACTCGAGCTAGGAACCGTCGCAAAGATCTGATGAAAAAGGTTCAAATCGAGGTTGAACAACTTTTTAAAAAAGCAGGATTGCCTGTCAAGATTTTTGGAAGAGAAAAAACACTCTTTTCAATATATAAAAAAATGCTCTCCAAGCATTTGAGTTTTGCTCAAGTCACAGACATTTATGGCATGAGACTCATCCTGCCTGGTATCACGGATTGCTACACCGCCTTGGGGCTTTTGCATCAACTGTATAAACCTGTACCAGGTAAATTCAAAGACCATATTGCCATTTCAAAAGTGAACGGCTATCAGTCTTTGCACACCACCTTGGTCGGTCCATCGGGCATCAACATAGAATTTCAAATGAGAACGGAAGCCATGCATGTGGTTGCCGAAAAAGGTGTTGCAGCGCATTGGTTGTATAAATCCGAGGACCCCGAAAGCGAGGATGCTGAACGCCTAGGTGCAAAATGGCTTCAGTCTTTGCTAGACATACAAAACGAAACCCATGATGCGACTGAGTTTTGGGATCACGTCAAAGTCGATCTTTTCCCGGATGCCGTTTATGTGTTCACTCCAAAAAGCAAAATCATGGCTCTTCCTAGAGGAGCGACCGTGGTGGATTTTGCATATGCAGTGCATAGCAAAGTAGGAGACCGCACACAGAGCGTGAGGATCAATGGAGAGATGGCGCCTTTGAAGACTGAGCTCAAGAACGGGGACGTCGTTGAAATCATCACCAGCGCAGAACCTAATCCAAATCCCGCTTGGTTAAGCTTTGTGAGAACTGGCAGAGCTCGCTCCAAAATTCGCCACTACCTTAAAACAATGGCACAAAAGGAATCCTCTGATTTAGGAGATAAACTTCTTACCCAATCCCTAAGAGCTGCGGGGATTGAAAAGACACCAAGCGATGCCACCATCACTCCCCATATCTGGGAAAAAATCTTGCGCTTTACTGGCAACAAGAATAAAGAAGAACTCTTAATTGATATTGGATTGGGTAAACGTGTAGCCAGTATTGTAGCCAAACGATTGACCTCCTTACTGGGCGAGATGGGTGAAAAACCCAATGCATTGCTGATTAGCCAAGAACGGTTTGCCTCGACCGAGACCTTGTCACAAGGAGACGTCATCGTTGATGGAAGTGAAAATGCGTTAGTGCAATATGCCCGCTGTTGCCATCCCGTTCCTATGGATCCCATTTCTGGTTATCTAGGGCATGGTGAGGGGTTGGTGATTCATCAAACTTCCTGTGCAGTTGCACAACGTTTAAAATACAAAGACAGCGAACGCTTTATTTACGTCGAATGGTCTGACGAACCCGTTAGGATGTTTGATGCGCCCTTGACCGTGACCGTCAAAAATGCTTCAGGCGTATTGGCCAAAGTAGCCAGCGCCATTTCTATGGCTGAGGCAGATATCACGCATGTGAACATGGCCGAAGAAGTGATTGCGATGGATACGATTGACTTGAAATTTACCATCGCAGTTCGCGACTTAAATCACCTAGAGTTAGTGTTGAAGTCTCTTAGAAGAGCATCTTGCGTGACTGCCGCCAACCGAGTCATTGCCTCAAAGCACTCTTACAATGAGAGTTAGGACAACTCACTCAGATTTGGTTGGATACAAAACCGTCAAGACCTCAATCTCTTTTTTTCCATTAGGTGTTTGAAGTTTTATGACATCGCCTACTCGAGACTGAATCAAAGCTTTGGCAATCGGAGAAATCCAAGTGACTTGTTTTTTTAAACTATCCGCCTCATCTATGCCCAAAATAGTAACTGTGGTCTCCAAACCCAAATCGTCTATATAGGTGACTTTCGCACCAAAGAAAACCTGATCCCCTCCAAAATGAATACTCGGGTCTGATACCACTGCAATTTCCAATCTTTTGGTCAAAAATCGAATGCGTTTATCGATTTCTCTAAGTCTTCTTTTACCGTAAATATAGTCCCCGTTCTCAGATCTATCGCCATTGCTTGCAGCCCAATGTACGATTTCAACAACTTTGGGGCGTTCAACATCGATTAACTCAAATAACTCAGCTCTTAAATTGGTATAACCTTTAGGTG
>Ga0209086_10000135_pt1 | contig 64177 bp, 75 predicted proteins | sample M_130207_XF_Meta_FD_187312 | JGI IMG/M metagenome (GOLD analysis project Ga0209086, IMG submission 187312) | Freshwater microbial communities from Lake Montjoie, Canada to study carbon cycling - M_130207_XF_MetaG (SPAdes) (version 2) | ecosystem: Environmental > Aquatic > Freshwater > Lake... | reverse complement strand
TATAGAAAAACTATCGATGCACGCGTCGATCGATTTTTATCATAAAATATGATAAAAATTAATATGTTATTTCAGTATCACTATCTGAATACGACATAATATATTCGATATTGTCTGATTTTACAAGAGAATCTCTATTGTCAGACGATATATTATGAATATTGTTCTTCTTTGGAGCTAAATTAACTAATTCTTTACACAATTTTTTTGCAAAATCACTTGACATACCATCCATAAAACCAACGCTATTACTATACTCTGCTAACTCTGCTATTCTCTTTAACTGCTCTAACACATCTATACGTTTATTTGAATTTATTTCTGCAATTGCTTTTGTTATTAATTCACGATTATGGGGATCTATTGATTTTGTGATCTTATTAATCAAATTACGTGCTTCTACATCTATACACAATTTGCCATTCTCATCTTTATACTTAAAAATACATCTTGCTATATCTGTAACTACTAAACTATCTTTACACGGATAATTTATCATATACTCAGCATATCCTCTACATCCTTTATTTATATGATCTATTGTTAAATTCTTTACATTATCATCAAGATGTTGTTTTGTCATTGGAGTAAAATTCTCGATATTTACTGTATTGTATGTATTTTTAGGAGTAGAAACGGCTCGCATTAACAGCTTTTCATTTAAGTCTTGATACATCTTTATTTGCTCATCCTTATTTTTCAATTCTAAATCTTTATTTTTCAATTCTAAATCTTTATTTTCTAAAGATTCTTTTAATTTTTTGTTATCTTCTTCTGTTTTCTGTAATTTAATAAATATTGGATCAGTTATATGCGTAACTAAATGTCTATCATGTGTGTCTTTTAATATAAAAGTTTTTGAACAATATAAACAATTATATTTATTTTCTGGGGTTTTATTTTGAATATCAAGACAAGATTTAGTCTTTTTTTGATGAACTTGTAAATTACCTTTTGAAGAAAATTTTTTATCACAAAATTGACAATTCATTCTTTTATAATAATAAAAAATTCTTTAAATATATTTTTAGTAATTTTTACTAAAAATTACTAAAAAGTTTTATTAAAGTACACGTTAGGTTATTTAATTAAATTTATTATTCATATTATAAATTACGTTAGAATTATGTTTTTAGTAATTTTTACTAAAAATTACTAAAAATTACTAAAAAGCTTCGAGCATAAAGTATACCCTCTTGAGCGATTTTGGGTAAATTCAATTTTTTGTAAAAAAAAAATTGAATTTGTGTGTGTGTTGAAACTTTTTTAGAATTTATTTTTTTTGAAAAAATAATAATTTTTTATATTATCTGTTTTTTTGCAAATTTAGGTTAAAAATATGTTTTTAGTAATTTTTACTAAAAATTACTAAAAATTACTAAAAAGCGTCGAGCATAAAGTATACCCTCTTGAGCGATTTTGGGTAATTCGCAAAATTTACGAATTTTTTTTTGAATTTGTGTGTGTGTTGAAACTTTTTTAGAATTTATTTTTTGAAAAAAAGTTTCCAAAAAATAAAAGTAAACTCTTTTTTCCGGAAATGAAAAAACTTATGATTTTTTTCATAAGTTTTTTCATTTCAAAAAATAATGATTATAAAAATATGAATTTCATAAAATAATGAAACATGGATGATTATTATATTAATTTAGAACATGAAGTAGAAAATGTATGTGTGATATGTTTTGATATATTTTCAGATAAAAATAATGGTCCTGTTAGATTAACAGGGTGTGATTGCAATATAGTATATCATTATAGGTGTTTGGATATGTGGTTAAAACGGTCATCAACATGCCCAATGTGTCGTAAAATTGTAAAGGTAGATGATAAAATAGAATGGCGTGATGTATGTGTATCTTGCGTGATACTAATTCTATTAGTGGTATTTATGTTTATAACTTTTAAAGTAATATAAATTAAATTGATTTACTAAAAAAAGTAAATCAAATTATAAAAATGTCGTATTTTCCAAAACTTAATCGTACGTTATATGGAAGATTGTTTAGTTTAGTTCCTGGTCATTTTAGTGATAAAGCAAGTGAAAGATCACGTGAGTATCTTCAAACATTTAATCTTGGTAATAATTGGGCTGGAGGATTGATTTATAGGTATAGAGAGCATCAATATTATGGTAATCCGAGTAATAACTCTTATAGTAAGTATTCAAAGATATGGATTCAGCATAATGTTATGGCTCTACATTTTTCCGAAGAAATGCACGTATCTTATCTGCAACGAGATAGAAAGTTTTTTAAAGATGAATTACTAATTGAGCCAGGAGATTTTTATAGATTAAATAGAATAAGATATGCAGTAAGACCAGTAAAAGATTGTATAGAATGGGTAAATCTTCCGAGAAGTTTGGTACATTGTATTAACAAAAAATCAGATCGAGATATTGAAAATTGTTCATGTGGTGGTCATCGTGTATATCCTAAAGGGTGTATTGGTTACTAATTCTAGATGAAAAATTAACTTTGTCTGTGAAAAATAACATAAAAATGAAATTTTTAAAAGAGTATGAGATTAAATGTATTTATAAGCAATGACTTATTTTACGAAGAGATTTGAGAAATTATATTCCGAATGTGATACCAGTAAGATGCATATGTATTTTGGTATAAAAAATCAGAAGATTTCTATAGAGAAGTTTGAGGAAGTGTATGATATTGATCAAGGATATTGCATCTTATCTGTTTTATATGAAAGAAATAGAGTGTTTATTGATAAAGATTTTTTTTATAATTTACCGATCGAGATTAATAAGGAGATTATGTCATATCTACCTGAGTATATAGATTTGAAATTTCGTATTGAATTTAAGATGGGATATCCTTTCCAAGAGCCAAAATGGATTCTGCAAAGTATAAAGCATAATATGAGTAGTCTTATGAATCTTGAGCATTATTATAAATATTTGGTTAAGAAGCACAATAGAATGAATTATAATAATTGGATACCCGGAATTTTTATTGATGGAGATTTGATTGAGTTTTTAACATTGATTAATCATTTTGAGTATATATACTAAAAAATGATTTTTAAATTTGTATTCATATTTAGTTAAATAAATATGAATTGTTTACAGTGTACTTTTTATAATGAGGTTGATTTATCGAAAAAAAATTATTGTGCTGTGTGTAATGCTGACTTGATTGTAAGAGATGATTCGTTTAATTTTCAGGAGTGGTTGGAAAGAATAGGATTAGAACATTTACGTGGTAAAGTTGATGATAATATAATAGATAGCCTTAATCTAGATAAAGATTTGGATACTAGTTCTAAAGTATCAAGAAAACATGCAATACGTCTTGCATACAATATTGGTATTTGCAATGGAGAAAAAAATAAGAGAGTTAATGATGTCGATAAGACTAAATCAAAAGAGAAAATTCTTGAATATCGGCTTATTGTTCAGGAGCAGGATTTAAGGTCTGAAATTTCTATACTTCAAGAAAAGCTAGAAGATTCTGAGAAAAAAATACGAGAGTTAATGAGTAAAAAAGATGAGAGTCATTGTTCGTCACAGACTAAGGTGGAAATAATTAATCAATCAGATCCAGAATTATCTCGAGAAGAACGTCGTAAGATAATTGCAGAGAGTTGGTTGAAGAAATAGTTTTTTAATATAAAATTATATTAAAATCAAAAATCAAAAATCTAAAAAAACTCTGCTCTGAATTCATCAACTGTGTATACTTTAATACCTTTATCTAAGGCTTTCTTGACTTTACCAGTTTCTTGACCGACGGCTTTTTTACCAACGATCACTCCTGAAGCATCTGCTTTCCAAGTATCTATTAGTTTTCCGCCTCTTTTTTCTATTTCTGTTTTTAATTCACCATTATCTCTAAAACCAGAAACAACGAATATTTTCTTTGAAAGAGTTTGTTCAATAATCGAATCTAAATCTGATTCTATATCTTTCTTTTGTTTAACATATATATTTGTTATGTATGGCTTAATAGAATCCATAAAAGATATAGCATATTTTAGATTATCAATGATGAGATCTGCTGAAATATCTGAGTAACCAGGTGCTTTCAGAATTAAATCTTTTAATTCAGAATCAGAACCCATCGATAAGATATCTGGAATTGATTCAAATAATGCTTCTAATTTTCTTTGTCCTATTCCTTCACCAAAAACACCAGTTGCTCCTAATAAATCTGATGGTTTAATGTTTGTTAAAGCTGTTTTTATGTTTTCATATATCTTTTCGCCAAGTTTTTCACTGTCTAATCCTGTGATAAGTTCTTGTTTAGAACAAGAAATTATTTTTATAAGAGTATCAATTCCGTTGTCAAATAATTTTTGTACTCTTGATTGACCGATTTCTTTTATGTTTAGTTTTTCAAAGAATCTTGTTATTCTTTTTACACACATTTTGTTGCTAATATCGTCGTTACCTTCTTCGTCTTCTCCAGATGCTATTAAATCTACATGAGTATCTGTCCATTTATATGGTATATTAGGTAAATCTGGTTCACCTGAATCAGAAATTTTAACAACATTTATAATTTTTGGAATTACATCACCGCTTCTTATAATAGTGACAATAGCACCTGGGCCAATTTTATTATCAACAATAAATCTGCCATTGTATCCAGTAGCTTTTGATATAGTAACTCCAGATAATTTTACTGGATTGATATTTACGATAGGTTTTAATGCACCCCATTGAGATACATTCCATTCAACGTTTATAACAGTAGTGTCTATAGAGTCTCCTTGAACTTTAAATGCAAATGCATATTTTGGGTTTTTGTCTTTATTTCTGGTGTATTCGATGTTAGTTTGTATGATAATACCGTCTAATTCATAGGGAGAGTCTTTTTTCATTTGTATTAAGAAGTTTGTTAAAATATTGCTGTCTATTTCATTGGAAAAAATATGTTTTACGACTTCAAATTTATTTTCTTTGAGAATTTTTAATTGTGATTCTGGAGATGGCATTTTATTTTCTCCAACGATTTCATAAACAACGAAATGAATATCTGATAGGCCTTCTCTTGCAGTTTTCGATCCAATAAGACCAGCAATCATATTTCTGGGATTTTGGTATAATTTAGAGTATTTTTTTTGAAATACCTTTTCTGGTATTATTAGTTCACCACGAACAGCTAGCTTCGCAACATTAAGTTGATTGGGTATAGTTTTAATGTATTTTTTAAGATGTGATATGTCAGATCCTGTAGTTCCGTCACCGCGAGTATAAAGTTTTATTTTTTCGTTATCAAATACAGCTAAACAAGAAACACCGTCTAATTTACTAGAAATTATGTATTTATTTTTTTCTGATTTCTGATCTGCGATTTTATTTTTTGTTATCCAGTTTTTTATCTTATTATCTTCTTCTTGCTTAATCTTGTCCATACTTCCAAGCCAGAATGGTAATTTAACACGATTATCTCCTTCTTGGATTTTTGCACCAATAGGTTCTTGCCAATCTGGGTTGCGTATGTTTAATGTGTCTTTAATTAGGTCATATTTTGTGTCTGGTATAAGTTGTATGCCTTCATTGTAGTATTTATTGCGTAAATATTCGTCGAGTAAAATTATTTGATCTATATCTTGATTATCTAGATATTCTTGGAGTTTTTCTGTTGTTTTGAGTTTAGATATTTTTTGAATTAATTTATCCATATTTATTTTTTAATAATATAAAATTAAAATAAAAAACATTTTAATTTTTAAAAACTAAGATTATTTACTCAAGATTCCAGACTGGATCAAAGAACTTTCTTATATCATAATAATTACTGTTATAATCTCTTGTATGTTGATATCTTGAAATTGAATCTAATCCTGATCCCCAATCTAAAAATGATGCAAGAGGACGTTCTTGAGAACATAAAGCTATTAAAGGTTTGCTTGCCAATCCGGCTGATATATTTACAATAGATGGAATATCGGTTGGTATTATTTCCAATACATTTTTTAATACATCATAAAATTCAAAGCTCCAATTTTGTGATTTTACTTCAAAACTATCAGAAGCACATAAAAATTTACACATTCTTTTAATACCTATATTATTAGTAATTACAATTTTTTGAATATTAGTTTTTTGAATAAATTGGATTAGTTGAATGATATCATTTCTTTCAAAACCTTCTGGAAAGAAATGATGTATTAACCAATGGTAATGTACAAAAGGAATGGGTTTATATTTATCAAGTATAAGCTGTGAAAAATAATCATAGACATTAGATGTATGCCATTTTCCTATGAAAGTATTTTTAGTATTACATAAAATAATGAAAGATTTTTTTAATAATTCAGCAAGATCGGAATGATAAGTATCTCTATCACAGTTTTTACCATATTCATGTATACAACATTCATATTCACCATCTCCAAACTTTGTAAAAATTACTCTTTCTCCTACTTTTAATTTTTCGATTAAAAATAAGCATTTATCTTCTTCAGGATACATATTATTCATTTTAAATTTAACTTTTAAATTTAAAATGAATAATTGTTATAATTAAAGAGAAAATATAAAAACTATGTTTACTATTAGTCAAGAATGCAGAAATATTGCTAAGAAATCCTTAAAAACAGTTATTAATGTTGATAAAAATATAGATATAATAGAGAAGAATATATATAAATATGTGATGGAATGTAAAAAGATCGAAAATATAGAATCTATTTACAAAGAGATTGTTTACCAGATAATTGGTGATTTTGTTAGTAAAAAAAATATAAAAGATGTGTTGCAATCTATCAAGGATAATAAAATTGGATGGGAACATGGTTGTTTCGAGAATATTAAGTTTAGGCAGAATGAACAAGACGAATTTGTTATTAACCCGTTTGAAGTTGAAGAAGGAGCGTTGGAATGTAAGAAGTGTGGTAGTAAACGAACTTTTTCTTATTCTAAGCAAGTTAGGTCTTGCGATGAGCCGATGACTACATTTGCTCAGTGTATATCTTGTAAAGCAAAATGGACAAATTAATTTAATAGATTTATACGTATAAATACGTAAGTATAAATACATGAAGAATTTTAATATAGAAACGTATGTATGTAGAGTTGGTGAAAATGCTGTAGAAAATTGGGAAATATTGGAACAATCAAAAAGTAATTATGTGTTTTTTCATTTATCGGCTTTTAGTTCTTGTTATGTTATTTTAGAATGTTATTATAAGAATATAAATGATATTCCTGTTGATATAATAATAAAAGCAGCTGAAATTTGCAAAAGTAAGACAAAATATAGGAATCTATCAAATATTCGTGTAGATTATACTTTTTGCAGTAATGTAAAACGAGGTGAAATAGTAGGTGAAGTAGTGTATAAAAGTAATAAGCAAGTAAAGAATATATTGATATAAAAATGATTATTTTTTAATTTATTTAACATAAAATCATTATTACTATTATGTCGAGTTTTACTGGAGATTTTATTGATGCTTACAAGTTTTATAAGAATGAAAATGGTGATATTTGCTTGAGAAATACAGATGGCTCCTATTTGTTCTGATTGTAGTCAATATTTTGAACCTCAACAAAGGTATGAGGATATGTATGACGAAATATCGTAAACCGTTAAGACTACAAAATGATATGAGCATAAAATAGTTAGTAGAGTTGTGTATAAAAAATTAAAATTGAAAATATTTTAAATTTTTGTTGTAAACATTATTATGACATCATTGTCTGGAAATTATACTGATGGATACAAGTTTTATAAGAATGAAAAAGGTGATATTTGTTTTAGAAATATTGATGGATCGTATTTATCAGTAGCAAAGAGTATGCCGTTTGATAAGCTATTAGAGATGGAGAGTAGACCTGTTCCTATAATTGATTCTGTAGTCGAGAATAAGTATACTTCGAAAAATGAGCTCTCTAAGCAAGAAAATGTAATCAAAATAAAGATACAAAGAAAACCAATTGTATCAAAGCCGTATTTTAAGAAAGCTAATAAGCGAGTTAGAGGGAAAATTGGGTTTTATGATTTTTATGTGTGTGTTTTTTGTGGAACTCATCACACAGATGAAACAGAAGAATGTGCTGATTGTATTTCAAACAATGAAAAGGATACGAAATATACGAATAATAGGATATTAGAAATATCAAATGATAATACTTTGAACGATGGTGCATATTATGACTTTATGAATATTATGAAGGAATATTTGGATAGTGAAGATTTTAGAGGATTTAGGCGTATTGATGTAATTAATTTTAATAGTTATTCTAATATAATTATGTATTTTATTGATACTAATAACAAAATGGTTAGTAAATCAATATGGACTACGACATATTATGACGATGAATTGTATGATTATGATATTGATTATGATAGTGATTATTATGTTCGAGAATATGAATATGAGGATCCTGTAGATCCAGAAAACGATTTTTATTGAGTCGTTTTTGTTAAGAATAATAATTAATTTAATGTATTTAGTAGAGTTGTGTGGAAAAATCTAAAATTGAAATTATTTTAGATTTTTTGTATAAAAATTATTATGACATCATTGTCGGGAAATTATACTGATGCTTACAAGTTTTATAAGAATGAAAATGGTGATATTTGTTTTAGAAATATAGATGGATCGTATTTATCGGTAGCAAAGAGTATGCCGTTTGATAAGTTATTAGAGTTTGAGACTACAAGTGTTCCTAATGTTGATTCTGTAGTTGAATATAAATATAGATATAAATATGATCAAAATAGATTTATTATTATTAATAAAATAAAATGTGAAAAACGGCCAATTGTTATTAAGCCGTATTTTAAGAAAGCTAATAAGAGATTTAGAGGAAAAAGTCATATTCTTGATTTTTATAGGTGCAGTTTTTGTGGAACACATCATTCAGATTACATATGATTGTGCTGATTGTATCTCAAATTATGAAAGAGATATTCAATATACAAATGATAAAATAGTGGAGATTTCTAATAATAGTAAGATAGGATATGTCACTTATAATAGTATAATGAATAATATTAATAAATATATATACTGAAAATTTTAGAGGTTTTAGATATATTGATGTTTCAGTTGGAATAATATTTTGTGATGTGACTATGTATTTTGTAGATATTAATAATAGAATGACTAAATGTAGATCACGATATGATTTAACTTTAGATGATGATATGTATGATGAATACTGTATGATGGATATTATGTATGATTTCTTTTAGTTATTTAAACTGAATTATGTTTATACATATCATCCCAATTATTTTCTCCTTTATATATATAACCTTTTGACAATAATAAATTTTTAATTTGAGTTCTTCTCGGTTCAATAAAATTATGTTCAACATCGATTAATCCAAAAGTATATTTTTCAAAATCAAAATTTTTAATAATTTCAAGTTCTGTTCCTTCTGTATCAAGAGACATGTATTCAATAAATGATGGAGCATTTGCCTTTTTTAATAGATCTATCAAAGATATTGTTTGAACTTTAATAGTTGTTTTATTTACATCAACCTTAAATTTATGATGATCAATATAGTTACTGATTCCTGAAAACAAATCGTAGTTATTTGCTATATCAAATCTAAGAGTTAAACCGCTTTCATTATATACTGCTTCGTTAAAACAGATAGAATTTGGTCTATTTAAAACTAATTTTTCGAAGCGATCGGGAATAGCTTCACAACAAATTCCCTTCCATTTATATTTAGTTTCAAGTAAATATGTATTTGAAAGTTCTATACCATCACTTGCACCTATTTCTATAAAGAAACCATTTTCTTTTTTATTATAAAAGTCAAGAACTTTTAAATCTTGTCCAATTTGCGAGAAACTCATTTATTTTTAAATTATAATTATTATTTTTTTAAATTATAATATTTCTTTTATTTAAATAAATGAGTTTTAATATAAATCCTTGTTTTTCTTCAGTAAAAAATAGTGAAAAACTTGATATAAATAGTATAAATAACAAGTGTTATGATATATGTTCCGCATTTTCTGATGTAACAAATGAGCAATGTTGCAGAAATAATTGCGATATCTGTATAAAAGATACTGTAGTTAAAATGGGGCGTGATCTTTGTGAGTTTAGACCAGCAAAACCTCCAGTGTTTGTTCAAGTTCCTCATTATTTTCCAGGATTTTTTAAAGAGACAAATAATGTTGAAGAATCATTAAATAGATGTATACAAACATGTGATAATTTAATGATAAATAATAATGAGTGTATACAAAATTGTAAAATAGATAAAGATGCAGTACAAGTATCAGAAAATTATAGAAAAGGGGGTGATTATATGTGTAGGGATCGTGATTGTCCTTGTCATCGTGGGGGTAAATGTATGTGTAGGGATCGTGATTGTCCTTGTCGTCGTGGAGGTGAATGTATGTACAAAAATCGTGATTCAAAAGATAGTATAAATCCTGTTTTATCATTTGTAATTTATATATTGATGTTAATATTTACTTTTATGATTATAAAAGGAATATGTCAGTCGCTTGTTCAAGTAAAAGAGTATTAGATTTTTAATAGATTTTTAATAGATTAAATCTATTAAAATTTAACTATACATGCTAAGTATATTATCGTTAAGTTCTGTGTGTTTTGTTAGTTTAATTACGAGTTCTGTTGTTATTGTTATAGGATATTGTAGCTTTTGTTTAATATCAAAAGAAATTCCTGATTTATCAGTTTTACTAAAGTCATCAAGAGTTCCTGAATCATTTTGGTGTAAAACAAAAAAGTTAACTTTATTACAAAATTCACTGATATTATTTTCCAGATTTCTAATTCCTTTGTCACGAGATACTTCAGTTCTTCTAATAAAATAGTCTATTGTGGAATCTTTCATTATAAATGCGGACTTTGCTATTTTTATATTAGATAATGTTTTTGGTAATATATAGTCTCTCACAATACTTATTTTATCTTCATGAGAATATCCTTTTATTTTTATTGTAAAGATTCTATCTCTAAGAGCAGAATCTTCTGGTAGAGAGTTCATTGAATATATAAACCATAAATTAGATAAATCTATTTTTATTCCTGATAAATATTGGTCGGAAAAGTCTGAGTTTTGTGTTGAGTCTGTAATATGTAGTAAAGATGCACAAATATCTTTATTGTCTGATATTTTTTCATATTCATCAAAGAAAATAATACCATTTTTATACTTCATGTTTCTTAGAGATTTTGTAATAATACCTGGTTCAGATCCTATATATGTATAAGAATGTCCTTTCAAAAAATCACTATTAGATACACCACCAAAAGATATTTGTTCAAATGGGAAATCAAGCACACTTGCTAACAGTCGTGCTATTGAAGTTTTTCCTGTACCAGGGTCTCCCACTAATCCTAACGAACATTTTTTCATATTCGGATTTATTATTTTTGCGTTGATGAATATAAGTAATTGTTCTTTAATTTCTTGCATACCGTATAATTCTTCATCAAATCTTTTTTTAACAAGTTGTAAGAATTCTGTAAGGTTTGTGTTTGATAGAGTGTTAATTTTTACATTATTATAAGGCAATGATATAGCCCAATCCACCCATCTTTTCATTTTAGTCTTTTCTTCTGCGTCTCCATGACCCATTTCAGCTTCAATCATTTCATTATAACGTCTATAAATTATTTTTTTATTTTCGTCTGAAGTATTAAGTTGAAGTATTTTATATTTTACTTCTATATCAGTGGAAGAGTCTTTTATTTCTTCTACTTTTTTATCCATAATACTATGTTCTTCTGTCGTAAATCTACAATAGTTCTTATACTCATCTTTTGCTTTCTCAAATAACTTGTTTAATCTATTACGAAGTTCTAAATAGTCTTCCGATGTTTTATCATAACATGTATATATTTCATATAACTGTACCAATCTTGCTCGTGTACTCAACAACATTGGTTCCTTTAATATATTACGTATATTAGGTTCTGTTTTAATAATTTCTGCTTGAGTTTCCATAAAAGATTTATATACTTCTGGATCAGAAAGTTGAAGTTTGTGAAGTTCTGCTTCTAAAGAATCGTTTTCAAAATCACTTGATTCTTCTGAAGACTGTTCTTCAGATTCTATTGACGACAGTTCTTCTGATTCTTTCGAAGACTGTTCTTCTGATTCTTTCGAAGACTGTTCTTCTGATTCTTTCGAAGACTGTTCTTCAGATTCTTTACTAGAATCTAACAAATATTCTGAATCTGATTCTATTTTTGCTTTTTTTCTTGGTGCAAAGATAATGTTTTCAGTGCTTATTTCACTTACTATTCGCTTACTCATTTTTATAATATTTATTTTTTGTTTAAATATCCAATATAAGTTTATTATAAAAATTTATTGCATCGTCATTATTGATAGTATCAAACATTTGTTTGATACAAGAAAGTCCAGATTCTTGTTCTAAATCATCATTAATTTCTGAGAATCTTTTTTGTTGTATTTTATCATCATTTACAAGATTAAATTTATCTTTTTCTGTTGGTTTAAATGTAGCTTTATCTTTGACTGTTCTTCTAAGAATTCGACTAGTTTTAAATATACTTGATAGTATTAATATATTTTGAGCTAATTGTCCACATTCATATTCAGATACTGTTGATTTAGAAAAAAAATCTGGTCTGTAATAGTTATCTTCAAATAGATTAATATATATATTTCTATATAAATTTATACAGTATATTTTTATAGCATTTGACAAGTTTATACTTGTTTCTTCTAATCTACAATCCATAAACCAGAATCTTTTCCCATCTTCTATTTTTTCTAATGTATAAAAACTATATGAGTCAGTTTCTGATGATTTTTTATTTGGTACATAAACTATATTATAAAATCCATATATATTGAATAAAAATAATTGAAAACACTCTTTAATTGTAAATAGACACGCGCTATAATTAAAAAACATCTTAGAATAATTATCTATATTAAATACAATATATTCCTTTGGATATTTTGTTGATATTTCAAAATATGATTTAATTTTTTGACGATCATCTGAGTGAATTGTCTGTTCATATTTACCGTAAGAAATAAGTCTTGATTCAAACGGAGATATTCCTTTACAAATTATAGAATGTTTCTTTTTAGTATCGTATTTTTTAATAGTAAATATCTTTTCTAGTTTTTCTACATGTTCTTTTACAAGTTTTATATATTCGTCTAATGATAATGAAGTCATAATTTCGGCTCTTTTCTTGATTATCTGTTTTAAAGGAGCTGAGTAATTTTTAGTATCTGTAATTATTTTAAAGTATTGATCTAAGTCTTCAATTTTTGATATTTTTTCTGGGTCTTTATTTAATAGATTTCTTCTTTTTGTTTCTATATTTTTATTTGCATTGTCTATTTCTTCTACAATTTTTTCAATACCTCTTTCTTCTGCTAATTCCAATTGATTTTTAAGAGATCTATATCGAGGTTTGTCATCTTCCCTTTTTTTGGGTGATAATTTCTTTTTTATTCTATAAATACTTGTTTCAGTAATATGTTCTTTGCCATTTATATAGTCATGAAAAATAATAGGAATATTATCATTATATACATGTATACTATCATTTTTATCAGAAAAAATATTAGCTATTTTTAAAGATGTATGTTGTTCTATAATGTTTGTTAAAATTTTGTTTTTGAACTGTTCTATATACAAAGATGTTTCTAACTTTGAAATCTGAGCTTTTAATTCAGAGTCATCATTTTCTAGGTGATATTCAATTGGATTTTGTTGAGGAGACTCCATTTTGTTTAAAATTATTTTTTATATTGTTTCATTTTTATTTTAAATAATATTGTTTTTAAAATAAAATGGTAAAAAACTTGCAAAACTTGGTAGGAATGATAAATGAAAACAGATTTGAACCTTTTAGTAAAAATATAGATATTGTTGATAGTTATAATGGAACTGATTGGAAATACTATATTGATGATATACCATCATCGTGGTTTAATAATGTTGGAGAAACCACATATATTCGTAAAAAACTTGACTTTAATATTTTTAACTGGTTTGAAGTTTTTATAATAGTTTGGAATAAAGGGAGTAAAACTAGAATTCATGATCACGCAGAAAAAGGCTGTATTTTAAAAGTATTACGTGGACAGTTGAAAGAGACAATTTATCGAGGTTCTAATAATGATCTTAAAAGTTGTGTAATTAAAACAAATATTATGAAAAATTCTGATACTAGTTTTATGCATAATGATTTAGGACTTCATTCTATTGAAAATATATCTCACGATATATCTATATCTTTACATGTATATTCCCCATGTAATCATAAAACTAAATATATCTAAAAAATCATATATTTTATTAAAATATATGATGTCGAGAGTATATCCTATTAGAACAACAAGACAACATTGGAATATACCTCTGTTTAATTACCATATATGTAGTGAAAAATGTTCAGTTATACAACTTCAATATGATAATGTACTTATGGATATTGATAATCCTGATTATGATCAGATTTCTAAAAAATGCAGTAATACTGATAAATTAGAGAAAACTTTTATAAATTTATCAGAATTTGATATATATAATCCGCGTGGTATTTCTGGACCTCTTTATGATCCAGAAATGATAGTAATACCAGATCGTGTATTTTCTTTGTCAATAACATTTCCATTGAATAATGGTGTTGATATCAATATAAGATCTCCTACATCAAAAGGTTTAACATTAAAGGAGTTAATCTTCTCTATAAAAAAATTATATGAATTTATTTATCAAGAAGAAGAAAGAACAGCAACACCTGAAACATATCATTTAAAAAAAATATGTGAACCATGTCTTAACATTGACATATTAGATCATATAAAGGAAGTATGTATTAATACTGATTTAGAATGTTCTATATGTTATTCATCATTATATATAGACACAGATAAAGTGTGCGAATTGGATTGCAAACATTATTTTCATAAGAAATGTATAATTGAATGGTTATTAAAATCTGAACATAAAAATTGCCCTTTATGTCGTAAGTATGTTTACACATGTAGTGAGTGTAATGGCTCAGGATTTATTTATTATGATTTTTCAGGAACTGTTATACCCATGGAACATCGAGGTATTATTATTAATAGAAATTCAACAAATGGTATATTTGGAATATATGGATATGATTTTGAACATTTATTATTAAAAAAAATGATATATAATAGATTGTCAAGAAAGTTAAGTATTTTTATTGGGTCTTAATACTTATTTAAAAATATTAATTCTTTTAATTAAAATGAGTACAGACAATAATTTAGTTGTTTTTAAAGCTATAGCAAATTTTACACAAGCTTTATCTGAAGAATTCGGGAAAAAGCAACATTCTTTAGCATTATATTGTCGTCTTATTAATAAGACAACATTAGCTCATGATGCTCCAATAAAAAAACATATTAGTTCTTTTACAAGTTTTTGTATTTCTAATAGAGAAGCAATCACATCTAAAGACCATACAAAAATTGTAGATTCTACTATAAAATATTCAGACAAAGTATTTATAAATATCAAGCATATTTTTAATTTGGCTGATTCAGATACACAATCTGTAATTTGGTCTCATTTATTAACAATTTCTGCTCTTGTAGATTCTTCTAGTAATGCAAAGGAAATATTGAAAAGTTTAGATGTATTTAAACATACTGACTCGGCAGAAGAATCTGACTTTTTATCTAAACTTATGGAAAAGATAGAAGGTAATATAGATCCAAATGCTACACCAATGCAAGCAATGGCTTCTATTATGAGTTCTGGGATACTTGGTGATCTAATTGGTGGAATGAATTCAGGATTATCAGATGGCTCTCTCAATTTGCCAAAGATAATGGCATCTGTTCAAAAAATGATCACAAAAATGTCATCAAAAACCGGAAACACTAAAGGAGGTGAAGACGCCGTGAATATGATTAATGGACTTATGGGAATGATGGGTGGCGCTGGTGACGGTCTTGATATGGCTTCTATGATGAAAGGATTAATGGGAACTATGGGAGCTGGCGCTGGCGCAAAACCAGGTTCCGGAGAAACACCATCACAATCACCTGGTGTTGATATGGCTTCTATGATGCAAGGATTAATGGGAACTATGGGAGCTGGAGCTGGTGCAAAAGCAGGATCTGAAGAAACACCATCACAAGCACCTGGTGTTGATATGGCTTCTATGATGCAAGGATTAATGGGATCTAATGGAAATATTGATATGGCTTCTATGATTCAAGGTTTAGTAAGTTCGTCTATGGCTCCTGTAGATGAAGTGATAAGTGATATACCTTCAGGTACTATACAGGAGATATCAAGAGAAACAAATAAAAATTTAGATGTAGAATAAAAGTATTTAAAAATAATTTATATAGTAATAAATGAGTTATTGTTTTAGAAAAAATACAAAAAACAGAGAAGAAATGATAAGATCAGAATATGATAAGAAATACAATGTGGATTTTAATCCTGTCGTAAAAGAACATAAAGATGGTGAAAGGAATATCTACGAGAGTAAATACGAAACACCAGTTTTTCAAATAACACCATATAATCAAAAAAAACAAAATAATATTTATTATAAATTTAATAATACAATCTAAAATATTAAATATTTTAGATAAATGGATAACGAAAAAATAGTATGTCATATTGATGAGGCAACGAAAAAAAGTTTAAGGCTTTCTTTCTATATCAAGTATTCTGGGCTAAAAATAAACCCAGATAAAAACATAAAGTTGGCTACTTGTTACTTAAAAATACCTTCTGAAAAAACAATAGAATCTATATTTTATTGTATAAATTCAAAAAATAAAGGTGATAGATTTGGAATATTGGACTTGTTTTCAAATAATAAAATAATAGAGATTGTTGATTTCACTCCAAATTCATCGTCAATAACTTTGTCTGAAGGAATTCCTAAAAATATAATAAGATCTATTATACCAATACTAAAAGCGTATGGATATACATCTATTATTATGAGAGTTGCAAATAATGAATATATTAAAGATGTTATAAAATCTTACAATAGTATTGGAATAGAAAATATAAATAACTGTCTTTATCCAAGATTTATTGTAGATATGATAGATAGTATCTCTAAAATGGACCAAAAAAATATTTCAAAAGTATTAAAAAGTCCCTCAAAAGTTATAAAACTTAAAGATGCAATGATAGAAGAATGGTCTTCTTCAGAAAATAATTATAAAGAAAGTAAAACAATTTTTGTATGCAGTATTGATATTATAAAAACCAAGTTAGATCAAGCCAATGTTCCATCTATAACAAATTTTTCTTAGATTTATATTTATTTAATAAAGTTTTATCTTGTATTATATATAAAAAATATAATACAACATGTTAAATCAATATAAGAATGTTCCGGTATCAGCATTTTTTTCTGTTGTTATCATAATAATATTTTTACTCTATTTTACAAGTATTTTAAAAACAATTCCTTGTGGAAATACAGTATTAAATCAATTTTATAGTAATTTCATACATACAGATATATATCATATTTCAGCTAATTTATATGCTCTTTATGCACTATCAAGAGTAGAGAGAAAAATGGGTACAAAAAAATTTTTATATCTTATAATCTTCTTATTACTTTTTAATACATTCCTTGAAATTTTAGCTAAAAAGTTAAAACCCGAATTACAATGTAGCATTGGGTTTTCAGGTGTATTATATGGTGTTATGACATGGGAATTAGTTACAGAAAAGGACTTGGATATTTACATTCTTTCCTCTATAATTATAATGACAGTTTTACCAAGTTTAAAATCTAAAAATATTTCTTTATTATCACACGGAATTGGCGCATTTTCTGGTGTTATTTCTGCGCTAGTATATAGAAATATATTTTAATTTAGATTTTATAAAATATAAATCTAAAGCTTAAATTTTTACTATAAAAAAATGGATAATGATATAAGAGACGAAATTTCTAAACTCGTTGATAAGCTCTCTAGTGATTTGAAAATCAAGTTATTAAAATCTGTAGAAAGATGGGAAAAGAAAATGGCAAAGAAGCCTGTAGCAGAAAAGAAGCCTGTAGCAGAAAAGAAGACTGATAAAGCAGAGAAGAAGACTCGACGACGTGATGATACCGATTCATCTGAAAGCGATTAAATTCGATTTAAAAATCTAAAATCTAAAATTTTTTATTTTCCATATCTTTTTGATATGGGAAATTTTATGCGACTTGGGGTAATCGAAACCCCGTCAACTGAATGGAAATCAGTTATTCTGCCACTGAAATAAAGTCGCTTATTCCATATATAAAATATATTATCTTTAAATAATAATTATTTAAATTTTTCGAAGGCTTTTTTTATATCTAAATCTACGTTTTTTATATGAATATTTTCCCAATATCTGGAGCTATCGAGTTCTTCTGGAGATAATATCCATTTAAAATTGTTATTTTCTATAATTTTGTCTGCAAATCGTTTGGATCTAATTTTATGAAAGTCAGATGTAATTACATACTTATCTGCATATTTATTCAAATCTACTTTATTCTTCAACATAATAAAGTTTTCAGCAGTATTTGTTGCAATGTTATCTATAATAAAATTCCAAGTCTTATTATGTTTAGAATTATTATGTTTAGAATTATTATATATTAATTCTTTCATTTTATCAGCTTCTGTGACAGTATCTACATTTGGATCTTTTATTCCTCCACTAAGAAACCAATCTATTTTTGTATAATTTTGAAAATAAGCAAAATCTACAGCCTTTTTAATTCTTCCTTGTAATATAAACTGTATATTACATCCCAATAATATTAACAACAGATTCATAATAAATTTATAAATTATAAAATTTATAAATTTATAATCATTTTTATTACCAACTCCATGGTATGGAGCTTCCTTCTCTAAGAGCACCTCCTTCATGCCAAATAATTGGAGGATCAAATGCAATTGCTTTTAATTTACCATTTTCTGTCTGTTCTCCTATTAACTTGTCAATATGATTACCAGCATCATTATCAATTAATTTTAATAGTCTTTTTGCTCCTCTTAGAGAATATGCGTATGCCCAAGTTCCACCAGGATTAGAAGCATAGCTTAAATGTTCGCTGATTTTAGAACATTCATCGCTTTCACATGGATATCTAAGATCATCTTTATAACTAACATAAAATTCTTCATCTATAATTTTTGCTAAATCGCTTAGATTCTTATTTTTACTATCTTTTTTATAACTAATACCATTACCTCCGCATTTATTACCACACCCAAGATATAATAAATCCCATTTTTTATTTCCCAACTCTTTAATACCTTCTTTAAATTTTTCATCTAAATTACGAGATAAAACTACATCATCTTCACATATCAACATATGTTCCCATTTTTCTTTAACCATTTGTCTTAATAAGAGTATGGTTCCTATTGTTAACGAAGAAGCAGGTGCTAATTCAATTAAAGGTAGTTTTTTCTTATTTGATATTTTGACATTGTATATCATTTCAAATGTTTTCAATTTATCTTTGCAAACACTTTCACCTTGATTTTTACATCTACCATCAATTGCTATAAATCTTTCTATCTTTATATCTCTTGCCTTGAATTGATTTTCAACCTTTTCGTATCTTTGTGTTGCATCATATAAAGATATAACAAATATTTTGTTAAAAAATTTATTTAATGAACTTTTCTTGGTCATTTATTTATAATAAAAATAAAATATATATTTTATTTTAATATTTTTTATTTATTTTTAGAAAATTTTGCATATCTTATTATAGCGTCCATTTTAGGCTTTGCAAGAGTCCTAAAATCCCAATCTTTAACAAACTTATTATAATTTGAATTATATTTAATAGCCTTTAATGTTCCACATGATGTTTTACAGCTTTTAATATATTGATTTGGCATATATTTAGCCAAGTTTCTGCCAAAATTTCTTTTCCAAGGAGCTATTTGATAAAATATATTTTTTGAAACACAGCATGATAAAACATCTGTTATACTTTGATCACCAGTTACCAAAATATCTCGTACGCTATTTTCTACTAAACTTAAAAAGTCCTGATTAGGAACAGGTAAAATGTCAAATCTAAATATTAAAAGGTTATCATTGGGATTTCCTTCTAAAACATAATATTCTTTGTCTTTTGTTACGCATATAATATTTTTATAGTATTTCTTAACTTTTTTTATGATTTTTGACTCATTATCTTCTAATATTTTCAAAATACTTGGAGGAACGACAATTTCAAATTTTTGATATTTTCTTTGATATTTTGCTGATACCATTTCAATAAAAGATATGAAACATTTTTCAGCATTCTCGATGCTATCTGCTATATATACAAAAGCATAAGGGTTTTTTATTTTATCTGTTATTTTTGTATTTTTAGCTGGATTTGTAAATAACATTCCACATTTATTTTTTCCTATTCCTGTAGAAAAATCAAAATATTTATTATCACTTGGATGATTGTATTCTGAAAAGAAAAATGTATTAAATATATCAGCATATGGAATCAGATATTTGATATCTGTCATATTAGGATCATAATCACTTTGCATTGGTGCTACAAAAATTAAATCTTGTTGTTGTAAATTATGTTGAAATTTTAATGCTTTAAATCTTCTACATTGTGGATTGTTTCTATCATTATTTCTATTAACAAGACCAATAAGATTTTTAGTCTCTCCTAAAGCCTTAAATTTATCAATTTGTGTAGAAGCAATTGATACGTTAGCACCATACCATTCTCTTACATAATTTGCTATTTTTATAGCAAAAGTAATATCACCTGATCCGAAACAAGGTGTATTTAAAATTAATATATTTAAATTAGCACCAGAATTATTAGGTTTATCTATTTCCTCCCTCATAAATGAATCTAATACTGATTTTTTTATTTCTTTTATATGTTTTATGTTTTCAATTAATTTTGAAAATATAGTAGATTCTTCATTCATTTATTAAATATAAAAATAATTATTATATTTTTTAATCTTCATACATTTTAGTATGAGGATTTACACGATCTTGGCTGGCATCGATCCAGCTACTTGAGAGTTAACAGCTCTCCGCTCTACCATATGAGCTACAAGACCTTTTATCCATATTATAATAGGCTTATCTTTAAATATTATTTTTACTTTCTAACCATTTTTCACAATCCATAGCTGTCATACAACCAGATGCACATGCAGTTACTGCTTGTTTATATCTTTTATCACATACATCACCACATGCAAAAATACCATCTATACTCGTCATTGTATTATTTTTTAGAACAATATATCCATGATCATCAGTCTCTAATTGCTTGTCTAAAAAATCAGAGCTTGGTTTGTGTCCAATTGCAATAAATGCTCCTTTACATGGTATTGAAAATATTTCTGAATTTTCATTATTAATATACATTGCTTCTATTAATTGACCATTATCATCGGTTTTCCATTCAGTAACATTAGAATTCTTGATAATCTTTATTTTTGTATTAGAAACTGCTCTATCATACATTATTTTTGAAGCCTTGAAGCTATTACTACGATTTATGATAGTTACACTACTTGCAAATCTTGTAAGAAATATTGCTTCTTCCATTGCAGAATCTCCTCCACCTACAACAACAATTTCTTCATTTTTAAAAAAAGCACCATCGCATGTTGCACAAGTTGATATACCTCGTCCTTTTAATGCATGTTCACCTTTAGCATTTAGCCATAACGATTTAGCACCTGTTGCTATAATAATAGATTTTGTTAATATTTCTTGTCCATCGCTTGTTTTAACACAAAAAGGATAAATACTTGTATCTACAGATTTACAATCTACAGGATTTATTTCTGCTCCAAATCTTTCTGATTGTTCATGTAAATCTCTCATAATTTTAGAACCATCAGCTCCATTAGGATAACCAGGAAAATTTTCAACTTCTGTTGTAATCATTAATTGACCACCATAAACATATCCAGCAATAATAAGAGGTTTTAAATTAGCTCTAGCTGTATAAATACCAGCCATATATCCAGCAGGACCCGACCCAATAATTACAACATTTCTAATATCTTTATTTTCCATATTTATTTAAACTTTTTTATATGTTTAAATATTTAAAAACATGGAATTTTAATAATAAAAAATGGAAGGTTATAACAATGTTTTTCAAAACAGTATTGATAATTTTAATAAATATATTAATGAAAATAACTCATTAGAATTACTTTTTAGTGATTTTTATTTACATGATGATAAGTTTAGATTTATACATAATGGTGATAAAGTTCCTGATTTAGAAGCAATAAAAATAGCTAATAACATAAATTCAAAATTATATGAAAAATATATAGAAATTAATAATAACAAAAAAATGATTGGTCATTCGTCAGTTACTATTCCTGTTGATAATATATATAATGAACTTGATAGTAGACATATTATGATGTCTATTATACTATTTGATTATTTTTCTAAAAATAATATTACTATGGAAAATATTATTGAAATAGGTGGTGGCTTTGGAAATTGGCTGAGACTTAATAATGAAATACAGACATTTTCAAAATGGTATATAATAGATTTACCACATTTGGGTCAATTACAGCAATGGTATTTGAGTAAACATAATATAAATCAAGAAAAATATGAAATAGTATCAGCACATAATTATGGTTCTTTACCGAGTAGTATATCGATTGATTTAGTTATAGGAACTCATAGTCTTAGTGAATTTGAGTTGAGTATTTTTGAAAACTATTTTAATACAATTTTAATAAATTCAAAATATTTATTTTATTGTTATCATAAATTTCTCCCATCAGTTGAACTTATAAATAAAAAATTGGAACTTATATTAACTAAATTTAAACAAGTTGTTTCTTTTACATCTGAAAATGGATATGTAGAAAATACACTTTTTAAATTAATTTAAAGTATTTTTATAAAATAATTTATAAAAATTAAAAATCTAATTTTCAAACCATAATTTACTAAGAACTGGGCATTTTTCTTGCATCATAGATTTCATTGCTTTTGCGTATAATTGTATTTCATATTGAGCTGTTGGTTCATCTCTAAGTTCTATAAAATTAGCTAATGCTTGGAAACTCATTGTCCACATAACTGATGTATACATATTAAGAGGTAAAATCATTCGGGCTTGCTCCTTTGCTACACCTAGATTTAGTAGATCTGTATAACATTTTTGGATAATGTCATTTGTTTCATTAAACATTTTAACAGCTTTTTCATTGTCAGATTCATCTAATACTCCATCTGATGCTTGTTTTGAAGAAGGTGATTGTTTTCTCCAGACTTCAGGCATATAAAAGTCTTCAATAGGCTTGTAACGACCACTAAGTTCATTAAATCCATGTAATTGATTCTGAGAATCAGATGTTGCTTCTATACCAACAACATGTTTCATCATTTGTCTCATTACAACTTCAGGTGCTTTTATAATAAACCGGAAGAATATATGTCTGAAAGGAGAAAAATGTTTATGAGTTTTTAAATAAGCTATAAGTTTAATATCTCTATCATCTAATTTCTCTTTTTGTGAACCGTATGATACACGAGCAGCATTTACAACAGTTAATTCATCTCCAAATACTTCTAATAGTTCTACATAGCCTTTATCAAGAATATCTATTTTAATCTTTTCAGATATTATATCGGTTTTAATCATGTTATTTAATATATTTTTATTAATTTTTAAATTATGATTTTTATACTAAAAATGAAAATAAAATATATTAAAATTATAATTTTTAATATAAAAATGTCTGATTACGATGAACAATATTATGAAGAAGATCAAGAATTTATAAATGATGAAGAAGATGGCGGTGAAAGTCAAGAATATGATTATGGCGAAGATGATGTTGTTGACCAAGATTACCCCCAAGAAGAACAAAAACTTGTACCAACATTTAAAGATACACAAAGAGTTGCAAAAACTGGAAAAACTACTATAGGAAAAGGAGGTAAATATGCTGATATAGAAAAAGAACTTGAAAAACGCGGACGTAAAGATAACCCTAAATTATATTTTAGAGATCTTGTTGAAGCTATTATACAAAAGATTAGTACTTATCAAGGAGATGATTATTCTTATCAAGAGTTTAAAAAATATATAGAAAAATTTGAAAATTTAGATAACATTTATCGAGGAATTAAATTTGTTGATAATATTCAATATAAAAATCCAGCTGGATTTGTATTTGGCTTTTTATCAACAAATGGTGGTAAAGAAATATCTAAAAAAAATATGAAGTTTATACTAAAAAATATTGAAGATATTGTTGAAGATGAAACAGATCAAATAAAAGAATCACTTGTATACAAAGAATTTAGTATTAAACCACCAGCTGTTATACGATATGCAAAATTATGGCTAGATATATATCAAAAGATGTCTAAAGAATAAGATTTTTATCCAGAATCATTTCCTGATCCACATCCACCATTTTCAGCACCACCTCCATATTCAGCAAATGTTCTATTTACTCTTGCATTTTCAGCCATTTCTCGACGTTCTTCTATGATTCCAATAATAGTTGATAAATTTCCTTTATTATTGCCAACTGCTTTTTTATGTCTTTCTTTAAGATCTTTTAACATTTCATCTTGTGATGATTGAGATAATCTTGATATTCTATTAGCTTCTATTGTATATTTAAGACGATTTTTAAGTATGTTTTTATCCATTTTAATTTAAGATATAGATTATGTTTAAATCTATTTTAAATAGAATTAAATTCTATTTAAAATTTATTTCAAAATTGAATAAGATCTGAAATCTTTATTGATCTCATCTTTTGTTTGAGCTAAAGCTTTAAATATAGCTCTCCTTCTTCGCCTTCTATTTAAAGGGCGTTGTATAATATAATCCCTTTCTACATATATAGGAAAATGTTGAGGAGGGGGTATATCTGTATATATTAGTGGTATATTATTTTCTTCATAATCACTCTGACAGTTATTATTTTCACATTTAGACATTTTTTCATATAAATTAGATTTAATAATATCATGTTCTATATTATGTTCTAATTTTTTATGTGATTTTTTAGTTAATTTTGCAATAAAAAGATAAGAGAATATGAAAAAAACAAATAATACGCCAACACTTATACAAATTTTTACATAAGTATTCATTTATTATAATGTTATATTTAAAAAAATAAAAATAATAATTAAAATGTCTAAAACTCATATTGCATTACTTATGATGCTAAAAAATGAAGAGAAGAGACTTCGTGTATCTCTTGATAGTATTATAGGATATGTTGATTCTATGATTATATATGATACAGGAAGTACTGATAATACAATAAATATTTTAAAAGAATTTTCTGAAAAACACAACATCCCGTTAAGACTTAAACAAGGAGAATTTGTTAATTTTTGTGTTTCAAGAAATATATCTTTAGAATTTGCTGATACATTTGACGATGTTGATTATTTACTTCTTTTAGATTGCAATGATGTTTTAAAAGGCGGAGAAAATCTCTTAAAATTATCAAAACATCACAAAGATGACGATAAAGCAACAGCTTTTTTATTAACACAAGAATGGTGGAGTGGAAATGATACAAAATATTTTAATGTTAGATTCGTAAAAGCAAGAAAAGGTTGGAGATATAAAGGTTCTGTTCATGAATATATAACATGTATTGAAGGAAATGGACATGAACATAGAAATAACATCGTTAAAGCTCCTGATGATATTATATTATTTCAAGATAGAACACAAGATGATGATAAGTCAGGAAAGCGTTTTACACGAGATAAAGAACTCTTATTAAAAGATCATGAAGAAGATCCTCATGAACCCCGAACACTTTTTTACCTTGCACAAACATGTGGTTGTTTAAACCAAAACGAAGAAGCATTAAAATATTATATGTTAAGAGTGAAAGAACAAGGATTTTTTGAAGAGATATTTCATGCATATCTAAGAGCGGGTGAACTTTCTATTAGATTAAATAAAGATTGGAGTGAATCTATGGGATATTTTATGAAAGCATTTGAAAAAATACCAAGAGTAGAACCTTTATTATACATTGCACAATATTATAGTAATCTTAAAAATTTTCATCTTGCTTATATGTTTGCAAATCTTGCATGTTGTCTTCAATATCCAAGTGATCTTATATTATTTGTGGATAAATTAGCATATACATTTAAAAGATGGGATTTGATGTCATATATATGCCTTAATTATAAAAGATATGAACAAGGAAAACAAGCGTGTTTATTGGCATTAAAACAACAACCTGATGCTCAATTTAGTAAAATTAATTTAGGAATATATGAACAGATTGAAAAAGATAAACAGATTGAGAAAAATAAAACTATTACTAAAACAGAATTTATTGATAATACAATTAAAGAATTACAAAAAACAAGACCCACCGAATCTATTAAAAAATTAACAAGTATAGCTAATATAAAATGGAAGCAAATGAAAGAAAATAAAGAAAATAAAGACACTTAATTAGATTTTGAAATATATTTTAAAATAGATTTAAAATATATTTTTAATTATAAAATGACAGCAAATGGACCATCTGTACAATCACTTAATTATACCCATATGTATGATATGGGAGATCTACGAGGACCCAGACCTAAACCCTATATAAATCCCGGTAGTATATTAGGATTTTTAGAAAATAATTCTGATTTTTCTATATTTTTTTATATCGTTAAATTATCAAAACTTGATAGATTATTTAATGACTGTCAAGCTGACGCAACCTTATTTGTCCCGTCTGATTCTCATATTAGACAAAGAATACAACATATTGATAATATCTTATTAAATATGGAAGAAGATACTGCAAGAAGTATCGTATTGTTTAGCACTCTTAACAGAAGAATAGATTATAATTTACTATCTCAAAGTCCTATTAAATACATTTTTACTCAAAATACTACAAATAAAATGTTATTTGAAACATACAATAATATTACATACCTTAATAAAAGAAATGCACGAATTCTAAAACACGATATCAATCTTGATAATGGTATGGTTCATATAATTGATAACATATTAATTCCAGAATCAGATGTAAATGTTGGTTCATATAAGCAATTTTGATTGATTTTTGATTTATTTTTGATTTTTTGATTTTAATGTTGAATTTAAGATTAAAATTTATATATTTTATATTCACTATGACTATACTCTTCTTATTGCAAACATAGCACTTACTTGAGATAATACATTTGGTATTCTTGGTGAAACAAATTCAGGTAATATAGTTTCAAATACTTCTCCTGATGGTAATGTTACGCAGAAATACAAATTATCATTTGGCTTAAACTTTACTGTTTGAACTGTTCCATCTCCATCTATCTTAATAAACGTAGATGATGTTAAATTAGGAACATCTGTTATTGGTGCTCGGAACAGTGCTTTTGTAGAATTTGGATTATTTGAATAAATTATATGTTTATTTCCAGCACCTGGTGCTGATACATTACTCAACTGCACATATACATAAGGATAAAAAGTAATTAAACTACCTTTTCCTACACTTAGTATTCTATTCGGTAAAATCAAATTAACAAGTTTTATTTCATAACAAACCATTTCTTGTTGTGAAACCATACTACCTGTATATACAAATGGATTAGCATTATCTATTGTAAATGGTAATATTTCATATATATCTGTAGTTGGATTACTTGTAAATCCTGGAGATACTGTTACTGTTTTAGTAACCGAATCATATTTTATTATTTTTCTTGTCTCATCTCCATTTGTAGTAGTAGTTGGAGTTGGCGATAAAATACCAGGAAATCTAATAAAACTTCCAACATAAAAATTAGGTTCAGAAGAAGCAGTTGTTGCTAATACAAATGTTGTTGTACTAGTTCCACTTTGTGTAGTTCCTGTTTCAGATGCAGCTTTTCTACGGATTATTATACTATCATCTGCGTTAAATACTGTAAAAGCTGTATCTAATTGAGCTAATCTTGTAAGACCATCATAAGCAATTATATTTGATGTATTTACAACGGCTAAACTATTATTAATTCTTTGAACTATACAATTTATATAAAAATTATTTGCATTTTCTCCAGTTGGAATAAATAAAAATGGATGGTCAGTGTCAGGAGTGCTTGGATTACCAATTGTTACGGGTATACCATCTACAACTGCTGTATCTGTAAATGGATTTTGTAGAGAAAATAATATATATTCATCCGTATCATAATATAACCATTTTGAAGCTATTATACGACGTCTTTGCGTAACACTTGCAACTGTAGCTACTATAACAGCTCCAGCATAAAAGTTATCTTCTTTTTGAAATGAAGAAGATGCATCAGATTTTATAACAATTTGATTAGGATCAGATGTTTGACTGACACTATAAGGTGGAGTAATTGAAACAATACCATTTATATTAAAATCACCTGGAGTTGTATTATCAAAACTTACCGGTTGATGAAGTATAATTGCTGCATTAGAAACGGGATCTAGTGCGTTAAATCTGTCACGTGTTCCAGATTGAGATATAGGTATTTCAAATTCAGCTGCTTTAGGCCATTGGTTTCTATTTCTATATTGAGAATCAAATTCAATATATCTTGTATTACTCATTTATTTATTATAATAATATTTATTTTTTAAAACAGATAAATCTTTTTCCTAATATATTATAAATGTATGCAAAATTAGGAAATATATGCAAAACAGGAACTATAGCAATAACAAGCAATGTTAAATTTTTTCTTCCAGATGATCCAATATATTCTAAACAAGAAGAGAAAAACTATGCAATATCCAAAGATGATAATCAAGGAAGCTATGAAAGTAAAGATACCATACCAGCTTTGTCATTAGAGAAAAGACATACTCAAAAAAAATGTTGCGGAAATTGAAAAATTAAAATCTAAATTGAATAATTAATTTAGATTATATTTGTATAAAATATTCTTTTACTTTTTCCAACATTACTGATTTTGTATCATTATACTTTCTTCCAATTTTCAAAAACTGTGATATCTTATTTAATTCATCTCTTATATACTTATCCAATTTTTTTGTTCTATCCTCTACATTCATATCACTCAATTTCTTTATCTCGTCTTCTATCACATCATCAAATTTTTCACGAAATAAACTCCTCACACTTTGACGACATTTATTACATTGTCTTTTCTTTTCCGGAAAATCGGCCTTATCCTTTACTAAATTACATTTTCTACACACCATTTCTGTTGCTCTCAACATAATACTTGCTGGATTCTTTCTTATCTGTTCATGTGTTATTTCTCCAGCATTAATCTTTATTTCAGCTAAATCAACCATATTCTCACAATGCAAACATATCGTCATTGGTGCTTCACTACGCATAATAAAATCAGTTACTAACTTGTAATCCTGACACCATCCATTACACCATCTATTTCCTGCTGGAGCATTATCATTCTTAAGTAAATAATCATGTCTAACCAAATACGATGGTAGTAATCTAGCCAACTTTGGTGTTAATTTACCATAATACTCTGGAACATTCTTTCTCGTTACTTCTGTTTTATCATCTAAATTATATTTATTCAATTCTGCATCAGTTTCTAATATTCCTGAAAAACGATTAACTTTATCCAATTCTTTAATAGTCTCAAATAATTTTTCAAGCTCTTCAAAAACCCACTCATGACTTGGAAGCTCCAACTGATCTTTATATCTAATCTTTATACATTTTTCAAACACTTCATAATGTTCTGTATATAAAATCATACGAACCTTGATATTTGGTATCATTGTTCTATCATCTTCTAAACGTTGATTCATATCTTTTGAAAATCCAATCTTAAATTTATTATACTTTTCATCTGGATTTTCTAATACATAAACACATCCATTAATTCTAAACTTATGTCTATGCGTAAATCTACGCTGCGTCGCCATTAAACTCTTCTTTGTCTTCATAACTATTTTCTGCTCTTCTACCAACTCTGTTTTTATTTCTTTTATCTCCGCTTCTTTCTCTTCTATTGTTTTCTTTAATTGTTCTATATTATATTGACCTGTTTTTCTTATAGATGGTAAAACATCTTCACAAACCCATTCTTGAAACTTCTGAGCTATAGGTTTATTAGACCTCATAATTAATTTGTAAAGACCAAATTCATTAATGATATTTGTTTCTTGAGAACCACCAAGGGTGTCGGTTTGTCCGACGCCCTTCCATTTATCTGGAATTTTTGATAAAGCATCTCTATTATTTTTTATTCCTAGAATTTTACATATGTCCTTTACAACAAACCATGGACCGTTTTCCTTATTTGTTAAAATACGTATATTTGTATCATTAAATTTCATATTAACATCTACTTTTGTAATTAAATCCATTTTTATTATAAGATATCATCTCTTTAGATGGAAATACAAAAATGTAATACCTTTATCATAATCAGAATTTCCGACTACCTTTTTTTAATAAATGGGAAAGGTCATGGGTTTTAATCAAAGTAAACCCTGAAACCAAATATATTTTTCTAATAATCTTTGATTTATTAGAAAAATTAATATATTTACATTTACTTATCTTGTAAGTAAAATTTATTTCTTAATTTGCTTATAAGAATACCTGTTGTATTGTGATATTTTGTATATTCGTCTGAAAACATATTGTTATTTTTATTATATTCAATAATTGGTCTAAATCCTGTGTTTAATAATTGTTCTCTAATATCATCATGTTGCTCGAATTTTTTCTCAATTATGCTATATAATATATCGAGTCTAACATCATACCAATCTTCTCGTAAATTACAATTTCTTCCTAAAATCTTAGAAACCATTGGAGTTTTTGCATTTTCTTGTGATTTTACATATTCCGGATCATTTGGACATTTATATGCCTGAAATGCTGCTTCTGCTGTTGGAAAGTTTCCAAAATTTGGTATTGATATAGGATGTAATGAAAAATTGCTAAATCCTGCTGTATTTCCTGAAAGATATGCTTTATAAAAATATAGAGGTTCAAAAAATTTAGAAACAAATGTTTTTTGAGATATTGTCTGAGGAGATCCTAAAGTTCTCCACTTTTCTCTCATTATTCTTCTTTTACTATGAGATCTCTGTGTATGTTTAAGTGCATCTTGAGTAGACATATTAAACATATAACATAATAAACATGCAACTACTACACCGCTTCTACCGTGCCCACCTCTACAGTGAATATAAATTTTTTTATTAAGTCCGAGTTTATTAATAATATTTGAAATACGAATTATAAACTTTGCAAAGCTTTTTCTATCAATTGGTATTTTTCTATCTGTAATAGAGTATTTTATATACGTATGATTTGTTGTATATGGAGTAATTTTATATTCATTATTATAAGTTAAATCTATAAAATAGACAACTCCATTTTGTTCTAATTCATCTACGTCATTTTGACATGGAAAGCTTCCAAATAAAGCTTTGTCTTGTATAAAGTAACTGCACTTTTCCATTTAATTATACTTTTTCTTGTTTATAAATATAAAAATCATTTTTCTAAATTTTCTTCTATTTCTTCTGCTATTGTTTCTAGAAAAGATGATCTAAATCTGAAAGTATTACTTTCTATATTACTTTCTATATTACTCTCGATATTACTTTCAACATTTAAAAGAGGTGTATGTTGTCTTAATTTTTTACATACGTAGCATATATAACATAGTAGAATTGGAATCATACATGATAATGCTTCTAAAAATTTAATAGAATCATCCATTTTTACAAATTTATTTTTTATTATATTCATTAAAAAAAAAATTAAATAACTTTATCTAATATAAAATGAGTAGATATAATTACCGATCAATAAATAAATTAGGAGGAAATATATTATCCCCTGTTGATAACCCGTTGACATATTGTGTTGCAGGAGACACATTAGATAATTTATTTCTTCATGGTGCTATTTCTAACACAATTTCTTCTCAATATAACGTAAATGGGCAAGCATTTATGTCAGATAGATGTTCTAAAAATTGGGATGGATATTGTGAATATGCATCTTCAAATACAAATAATTCTTTTCCTAATATGTTGTCAAGTGTTGCTGATTCTAGTGATACATTGTATTTACAGGCAGATGGAACAAGAAAGAATGCTACAAATGGTGAAATTTTAGTACATAATAGTTTTGCTAAGAAATATATGACTAATTTTGGTGATTGTAAAAGTTGCCAGCCTTTTGATCCATTAGTTGCTGATTCCCCTGAGGTATGTACATATAATTTTAATAACAGTTCACCAATATTTGAAGTAAGAGATGATCAAATAGCAGGTTTAGACAACGATATAGTATTAAATAAAATTTTAAATAATCCAAAAATAGGAAAAACAATTCTTATTAATATTTATAATACTATGTCTAGAAAAGGAACTATAGGTAAATTAGGGAATACAAGGTTGGGAAATTTTTACAAGTCTCCTGCTTTTCAACAATTTCTTTTACAAGAATTAAATAAAAATCAATAAATCTAAAAATCAATAAATCTAAAAATCTATTTTAATATAATATTCTATTAAAATAAAAAATGGCTTTCATTTGACTTACCAAAGGTATTAGATCAAAAATCCGATACAGATTTATTAAATATTAGAGATGAAATTTTAAGCGATATTAATAAAACAATTTATCTATTTTCTTTTAATTAGTTTTAACCTAATGAAATACTCTTCAACTTTTCAATAAGATTTGGGTTTACCGCTGATCTTGCGCTCAATTTTGAAGACAATGATGATTGAGAACTAGACGATTTACTTGATCGTGCTGAACTTACTCTAGATGATATACTTGATTTAGAAGCGCTAGATGCTATAGATCGGGATGGTAACGATAATTTTGGTAAATGTGGTTGGTATAGTTGTTTTTGTAAAGATTCGCGTGAGAGTGTGGGAATCAATAACTCATCTTTATTTGACTGTGTTTTAGATTTTATAAAAAAATAAACTAATATTCCTATAAAAAATAATCCAAGTAATATAAATAAATTTCTTCTATTAAATAAACTTGATTTTTCTACTCCATTTAAATTATTTTCTATAGGACATCTACCTTGTTGCATACTTTGTTTCATACTTTGTTTCATACTTTGTTGCATACCTTGTGTATTTTGCGACACGTCATGTTTTTGTGTATTTGGCAACTCTTTTAATTCTATTTCTACTTCTACGGTTATGGGATTTTCCGATTTTAATATGAGAAAATGATTCTGATATACATTTTTATCAGAACTCACATTTCCTGATATTGAACCATTTGCAAGTTTATATTGTATCTCCGTGTCTGGAAGATTATCTATTGTAGTTTGATCAACAACAGCTGCATAAAAATCTTCTTGATTTTGAGATACAGCCTTAAATCTAAGATTAAAATTTGTATAATGTTTGTTAAGATCTACAAGTTGTTTTATTTTATTAACATTAACAACATATTTGTTAGGGGTTGACATATTTATTGATAAAATATATTCCTTTTTAAATATATTTAAAATATTATTTGTACATATAAAGATAAAAAGTCTATTATTAATATGCCAATAAAAAAAGAGATAATTTATGCTATTTTTTTAGAATGTCTGATATTTACTGAAGATACCATATGGAAAAATATTTTCGAAGACCTAGCTTATGGAATCACTCCATATGGTACTTATATATCAAAAAACTTTTTATGTTGTAGTTACAAAGATAAAGAGTTTAGTTATAAAATAGATCCTTCTATGAATGCTCAGGTTTTATATACTGATATATATAATCTTATTACAAAAAATCTTAATATTCTTTCAAATAAGGAAAAAAATAAAAAAAGACTGGATTTTAATCAAATAGAAAATGATATCAAAGAAACACAAAAATCATGGTCTTCTATAAAAAAGAAAAATATAAAAGATATACTAATTGAAAAATATATTATAGAAATGAAAAATCAATTTTCTCTTACGTTTAAACAATGTAAATACTTATTATCTACTATATTTGTTGGGTTTATGTTAAAAATACTAAGTAATTCTGACATCGTATATGAAAATGAGAGAATAATAAGAATAAATGGTATAGAATTTAAAACAGGTAAAATTATTATCAAAAAAAATATATATAATATAAATACACCCTTTACTCCAGAAATTATCTTTGATAAAAAAAACTTATCAGAAAATTGGGAAAAACATATAAATATTCTAAAAAAACTAAAATTTTAATTAATTTCGAAGATTAATTAAAATATAATTTTATAATAAATGAAATCAAGCTATTCAAAAATTAGACATATATATAGCGCATCGATAAATCCAGATGATGTTTGTATTAAAATAGATCCATCTAGTTTTTGTCAAAATGGCGTATGTCATGGATATCCAGATATATCATGTGGGGCATCACCAGCTCCTACACCTTCAGATATTTGTATTAAAAAAGACCCTGCAAGTTATTGTCAAAATGGCGTATGTCATGGATATCCAAATATACCATGTGGTACCCCAGCTCCTACCCCAGCTCCTACCCCAGCTCCTACCCCAGCTCCTACCCCAGGTTTATGTCCCGTTTTTAATCAGTCTAAAGGAAATTGGTGTAAAACTGATAGTAAAAATCCTGTGTGTCAGGATAGTGGACCATCTGGAATTCCAATTCCATGTTGTACAAGCGATGATCAATGTTTACAAAATTCATGTAATTTAAATACACATAAATGCAAAGGATGGTGTTTAGATAATACAGATTGTAATCCTAATAATGATCCAACTAATAGTTTAGTATGTAATATAAAAAATAATGCATGTGTTTCAAAAGACCCATCTGTTTTAGGTCAACAAATAGCCGCATCAATTAAACCAAGCGAGGCGGAAATTAATACTATAATATCAAATCTAAATATACCTCAACCATTAACAAAGTCAAAACCAAGATCAGGTAGACCTTTTAGAATGACTTTATGGCACGAAGGTGTTGTTGGAATAGAAGGAACAGATAACACAGTTGTTATTAAAAATCTAAAAAGTTATTTTAGTGAAATGATTCAATTTATTAAAGATAAACAATTTGATCGTGTTTTCTTTCAACTTGGAGATCCTTATCTTACAGATAGTTATGGTAATAAGAAATTTTTATACGCAGATCCAAATTTTGTTATAGAAAATATGATAGCTCCTCTTTCAGACTTACCGGATGTAGAAATAGGAGCTTTATTAGATGTTGACCCGTCAACATTATGGACTTATAATTTATCTCTTCCTGGTGGTATTTATGGAAATAATCCTGGATATACTAACAAGTCTGATTGTTCTTCGCCATTTAGACAATGTGTACTTGACAAATCTGATTTATGGTGTGCAGAGAGTGTGACTTCTACAGTGGATCGTCAAGGTATTGTTGTTAAAACTGGATGTAGCCAGGACGAAAAAAAATATGATGATACACCATTCTGTCTTAATTACCCCCCAGGATGTCCAAATAATCTTGAACAAAGTATGCAATATATTGGTGATATAAATATAATGGCAAAAATTAAAGGATTGAGACCCATAACAACAATAGCATTTGATGGAGAAGACTTTGCTCATTATGGTGCTGATAAATATGGAATGGCACAAGCTTGGCAAGCAGCAAAAGCACATGCTCCAGATGTAAATGAAATTGGGTATGCAAAAGGTCCTGGAACAAACCCCGCTGATAATATGACAAATGCTGCTTATCCTGAACTTTATTGGATAGGCGAATTGAAACCAACAGATAATGGTATAGGCGTAGGATGTTCCGGATGCAAAGCAAATGATCCAAAAGATAATGCATTATCTGGTTGTACAAATTGTACTAAATCTATTTATCAACAATATAAAAACGATCCTCAGGGGATGCTTACTGCATTTAACCCGTTATTAAAGACACAACGACAAAATGTATCTTCTCCAGGATGTTGCCCATTATTTTCTATAGAACATTATCATTTTGGTCCAAGTAATCCTAATGATTGCATACAATCCGATTATTATTCATCAGGATTTTGCGGAACTTTTGATGGATTTGGTAATTGGGATTGGGATAAGTTTGAACAATTCATGATATTATATTCAAAACAATATAATGCAAAAGAAATAGGTGTTTATGAGTGGCAATTTGTACCAAAACAATGGAGAACATCATCTCCTCCTATAAATCTTTGCAAAAATGTATCTTGTGATACTAATAAGACATGTGAATCTAATACAGGAAATTGTGTTTGTATAAATGGAAGTTTAAGTAATGATTGCTCTTTAGCATGTCCTAATAATTGTTCCGGACATGGTACTTGTGATTTTATGTCTGGAAAATGTACTTGTATACCAGGATGGTCCGGATCGGATTGTTCACGTGGAGGAATTCCACAACCTACTCCTTGTGATGGTGTAAATTGTTCTGGACATGGTAAATGTAATTCTGGGGTTTGTGTTTGCGATGATAATTGGTCTGGATCGGATTGTTCAAAATCAGGAACTCCACCTACTCCTTGTGATGGTGTAAATTGTTCTGGACATGGTAAATGTAATTCTGGGGTTTGTGTTTGCGATGCAGGATGGTCTGGATCGGATTGTTCAAAATCAGGAACTCCGCAACCTACAAATAATTGCACTGGTGTAAATTGTGGTTTGAATACACTATGTAAAGACGGAATTTGCGTAGAACAAAATGATACATATGATTATAGTTGGTTGATATATATTGGGATACCCGCTGTAATTTTATTATTTGTGTTTATATATTACTTGATAAAAAATAAAAAATGATAATATATATCTATAATTAATATATAAAAATGTCTACAACTATATCACGTCAAATATCAATAAAACCTATAGATTTAGATGAAAATATTAAAAATACTATAATAGAAAAATTAAAAGATAATATAGAAAAAGATGACTGCTCTTATGAAAATGGTTATATTTTATCTTTAAAGAAGATTGTATCTTATACATCTAATTATATATCAAATGCAACAAATATGATAGTTTTTACAGTAGTATTTGAAGCAAATACCCTTAATCCTAAAATTGGATATGTTTATGAAGGAAAAGTTATTTCTATACATAGTTCTGGATTTTTTGTACAAATAAAAAATAAAATAAAAGTTTTAATAGTTATTGTAAATAATAATTTGGAGTCTAATACTAAAAAAGATGATATAGTTAAAATAGAAATTACAGATATAAGATATCAAAATAAAAAAATTAGCTGTATTGGAAAATTAAAGACTTAAGAACTTAAATTTTTAATTAAAATAATGTCGGAATTAAAAATTTTAATGCAGTTTAAAGAATCTCTTATATCATTCATTGATGAACTAATTTCTCAGTTTCCATTAGAAGGTGATTTTGTTATTATAAGAATATTCTTAAAGGATCAGGTTCCAATAGTAGATGTATTAAATCATGTAATACAGATTTTTTTACCACTTAAGCATTTAATAGTAGAAAGAAACGAAAAATTTTTCTTGGAGAATAATATTTTATTTACTACTCTTGATCCAGGAAAGGTTAATCATTTTAAAAGATTATGGAGGTCAGGTACATTGGATGACTCTGATAAAGATGCCGTATGGAAATGGATGTCATCTTTTGTATTTTTAGCAGAAAAATATCAAAAATGTAAATCTAATTAATAATTATATAATATTTTATATTATATAATAAATGAATATAAATGTTTTATTTGATAAGACTATAGCTATTTCTATACAAGTACTTATTATAAGCGTATTTTTAATTACATTTTTCTTCTTATATGTAGTAAATATAGAGGAAGAAGAATTTAAACAACAAATACAATTAGTAATGGACTCTATATTAAAGGATCCAAATATTGCCCCTTACTTAAAAATATATGACAATGATGATAATATGTTAGTTGCAATATATGGTGCTTTAGATGCAGCAGAAGAAAAAATAAAGTTAGCAAATAAGAGTGATATAGATAACATAAATAATTCTAATTCTATGATAAAAACTAATACGTTTATTATTGCAGGATTAAGCGGATTAGTACTTTTACTTATAATATTTCTTCTACTTAGTTTTGACGTGAAGATTTCTGTAATAGAATATATTAAACACTCATTAATAATTTTAATTTTTATAGCATTAACTGAATATATATTTCTTACATTTATAGGAAAAAAATATATTTCCGTCTCTCCAACACAAGTTAGAAAACAACTGGCTCAATCTATCTTAGATTATATAAAAGATAGACAGAAAAATTAGATTTACATTATTTTATATAAGTTTATATAAAATGGAATATCAAACAGGAGATTTAATCTTATTTAATGGAGATGGACTTCTTTCTTGGTGCTTAGAATATTTTGGAAGATGTAATTTTTCACATATAGCTATGATAATCGTAAATCCACCTAATTTAAATGGAACTTATTTATTAGACATTTCTATTTCAGAACCTCACTGTGTACAACTTAGACCTCTTGATAATGTTATCAAAACATATGATGGTTCTGTATATTATCGTAAGATGAATTATCAGAGAGATCAAGATTTTCAGCAAAAAATAATTGACACTTATAATAATATTAAAGATAAACCATATGATTTAAATATATTTGACTGGTTATCAGCAAAAATTCTGTTAGATACAGGTAATCTAACAGAATCTGAAAGTGTTTTATTCTCAGATCCTCAAAATGATAATAAATTCTTCTGTTCAGCTTTAGTTGCTTATATGTATGTAAGTTCCTCAATCTTACCAACAAATACACCATGGTCTATAATAGCTCCTCAAGATTTTTCAAGCAGTTATTGTAAATTTAAACTAGATTTTAAATGTACTTTTGAAAAAGAACAGCTTTTAAATAAAAATTAGATTTTTATTTTTAAATTTAAATATATATTATTTATTAAATGTCTGATTCAACAACTAATATACCAAATGATAGTCGAGATATTACTCGAGATATTACGCAACGAGATACATCAAAAAATCTGATGATTAAAGATAAGAAATCAACCATAATTGTCTTAAAAGCACTTGATTTAAATATAAAACGTATAGCGGAAAGATATAAATTTCCAGATTTTGCTTAGATTTTGCTTAGATTTTTAAATATTCCTATATCTACTCCTTTAAAAAAACATCGTATTAAAATAGAAACGTCTTCTTCAGAATTGTGAAGTTTATCTGTGATATAATCTATTTGTAGTTTTTCAGCTAATTCTGATAATTTAGGCCATTTATATGGAGAATATGAATAATCAGATTTTATCATACAATAATCTGTACTGCTTCTCATTGTACAAAAATATTTATCTAAGTTTAATTGAATATTTAATTTCTGAGCATTATTTTTTATTATAGAAAAATCAAATTCAGCATTATGTGCAATAAAATGAGGACAGTCTTCTACTGCCGTTTGAAATTCAATTAAAGCATCTTTTAATTCAACTCCTTCATTATTTAGTTGTTCAAGCGTAAATACAACTTGTGGGATATTAGCTAATTCACTAGCTCCCTTTATTAATTTACTATAAGTCTTAATAACATTTCCATTATCATCAGTCTTAATATAAGAAAGTTGTGTTATTGTTTGTGTAGGAGGTCTAAAGGTTCCTATACCATTGGTCTCTACGTCAACAAAAATATACATTTTAATTATTACTTTTTCCTTTTTAAAATAGAAATATATTTTAAAATTAAATTTAAGCATTAACAACAACAGTAGATTGTGTATAACCTAATTTATTTAGTACAAAAGTTGATATATAAGTATCATCATTTCCCCACTTTTTATAGTCATCTCCTTCTATTATAATATGATCAATCTGATGTAAATTTCCGTCTGAAGTTTTTTGTAAAACTCTTAGTTCAACTAAAGAATTTAATACTAATCTAAACACTTCAATACTTATATTAGATATTGTAACAGTAGTTGTTATAGTAGCTGGGTTAATAGGAATTTCTTTATCTCTATTCATTTTTATTATAATAATATATTTTTTATTTTTTATTTTATCATTACATATTTCATCTGTAGAATCGATAATTTTTAGGCATTTTTCATATTATTCATCACACTTATCAAATTGTTTCATAAATTTGTACTGAGCTAATGTCATAATACGAATTTGTTTTGATTCCATTTATTTTATAAAATATGTTTTTTATATAATTTATAGTTTACAAATGAGTATTTAAACATTGATTCTATATAATTTAAATATAGAATAAAATGACAACACTACCAGACAAAAGTAGAGTGTTATCAAATAATAAAGACCAAATCTTTAAACCAGCTAGAAATGGGGTTTTTAATTGCAAACTCACCGTTAAAGATGGAGGTGATTTAACCATTTCTTTAAGACCAGATGGGTTTGTTAATGCTACACAATTATGCAAAGCTGGAAAGAAATTATTTAAAGATTGGAAACGATTAGATTCAACATAAAAGCTAATACAGGCTCTAAAAAGATCTATGGGAATTCACATATACATATTAATTGATACAAAAATGACCGGAAAAATGAAGAAAGAGGTTCTTGGATTCATCCTGATTTAGCTGTTCAGTTAGCTCAATGGATATCACCATCATTTGCTATTCAAGTTAGTAGATGGGTAAGAGAGATAGCTTTAACAGGTAAAGTTGAACAAGGAAAAGAAAAAACTAATGAAGAACTTTTAAAATTACAACAAGACTTATTACTAAAAGACAATCAAATATTACTAAAAGATGAAGTAATAAAAAGCATAGTATCTGAAAAAGATATAATAAAGAAAAACTATAGTCATCTTGAAAAAATACATGATAACCTAAAAAGAACCAGAAACTATCATAAATTTAAGAAAGGAAGATGTTGCTATATTTTACATGATCCTTGGAGAACCGATTCGTATTATAAAGTCGGGGAAACAAATTTAAAGAATAATTCTATATAATTAACAATATAGAATCAAATGACAACTGTTCAAGTTAAGGGAAATGAGTTGTCAAATAATAACATTTTCTTATTTAAATCTGAATTAACAAACGGAAAAGAAATACGTGTAATTGGAACACCTGAAAATCCCCTTTTCATAGCCAAAGATATTGCTGAAATACTTGGATATGTTGATACTAAAAAATCAATAGAAGATCATATTGATGCCGAAGATAAAATGAAGTGGTCACAGGCTCAAAAAAGTAAGGGGGGTGAAACACCTCCCTTAAAACTACACCCTCAAACCATATTGATAAATGAGTCAGGGCTTTACAGCTTAATTTTAAGATCAAAACTTGAAAATGCAAAGAAATTTAAAAGATGGATTACTTCAGAAGTTCTTCCATCTATTAGAAAATTAGGAACATATAAATTACAACAAGATTTATTACTAAAAGACAATCAGTTATTATTAAAAGATGAAGTAATAAAAAGTATAGTATCCGAAAAAGATATGATAAAGAAAAACTATAGTCATCTTGAAAAAATACATGATAACCTAAAAAGAACAAGAAACTACCATAAATTTAAAAAAGGAAAATGTTGCTATATTTTACATGATCCTTGGAGAACCGATTCGTATTATAAAGTCGGGGAAACGCTTGATATTGATCAAAGACTACAACAATACAGAACAAGTATGCCAGAATGTAAAGTTGCATTTTTGGTATATTTAGATGATAATAAATTACTTGAAAAGTGTATAAAAGTAAGATACGCAAAAGAACTTGATCCGTGTCCTAACCATGAATGGGTGTCTGGTGGGATAAAATTAGAACAAATAATAAAAAGTTTCAAAATGATGATTAAGTTTTTAAAACTATCAGTATCATATGAAGATAGTTTAGATATTTATAATAATCCTTATGATCCTGATTATAAAATATGGCCAGATGAAAATATGGCTATTTTAAATTTTATTGAAGATGATGAGCAAGATATTAAAGATGATTTAGAATCAGAAAGCGAAGATGAAGAAGAGGTTGTTAAAGAATATAAATGTGAAAAATGTGATAAAGTATATAAAATGCAAGGAAATCTTCTTAATCATATAAAAAAGAAGCATCCTGTTGAAATCAAAGATGGAATAAAAGAGAACAAAGATGATGATAAAACAAATACATGCAAAATCTGCAATAAAACACTTGCTGATAAAGGAAAATTAAATCGTCACGTAAAACATGTACATGAAAAATCTGGGCGAGTAAAGTGTAAATTATGTAAAGAGACATTTAGTAGTAGAGATTCATTAACTTGTCATATAAATAATGTTCATGAAAAGAAAACAGCTTCAAAATGTGAAGAATGCGATTTTATGGCTACGACTCCAGGTAATTTAAGACGTCATATAGAGAATATACATAAACATAATAGTTCTCAATTTGAATGTAATATTTGTAAATCTATGTATAAGACAAAAACATACTTAAATCTACATATACAAACAGTTCATAAAAAAGTGTGTCAAACAAAATGTGATTTATGCGGAATTGTTTTATGTTCTAACAAAAGCTTAAAATATCACAGATTTTCTATACACAAGATCTAATTTTATAAGTATATTTTTTACTTATAAAATGTATAAATTTATTTAAGCCTTCTTAACAACCTTAACTACTTTCTTTGCAGAAGGTGCTGCTGCAGCCTCAACTTTCTTAAGCACTGGCTTTGGTGCCTCTTCTTCATCATCAGAAGCTGCGATGCTTCCAGAATCACTATCTGCTCCTTGCATAGGATTTGCAGAAGAGCTGGTTGTTAGTGGTTTTGAAACAACTTGGTGTACAGGTCTGGAACGGCTCAGAAGACTCTTCTTCTCTCCATCCATAAGCTTGACTTCGGCTTCATAAAGCTTGACTTGAAGAGAAACTTTAGTGCCAACAAAGATAGACTCAATCTTGATAGCAGCCTTAACATTCGCATACTTTCCAATAAGAGCCTGAGAATCAAGTGCATTTCCATCTGTATCGAAAAACATACTTGTGATCTTGTTTTGCTTCTTTGAAACAATCAACTTTGCGTAAAGGGTAGGTCCGGTTCCTTCTACTATTTTTCCTTTTTCGCGTTTCCAATAGAGCGGGTTGAGCTTCTTTAGGTCATTTCGTTCAAGATTATATTGTTCAATTTCTTCTTTATTATCAAGGAGATGATCCTTGCATTTTTCTACGATTTTATCAAAGGTTTCTGACCATTCCTTTTCGGCTTTTGTAGGCGAGTCGCGATTCCATAGGCACAATGGCATAACATAACCATTAACTTTTCCAGTGTCGGGATTTGTATTTTCACCGATACCGAAAGAGAATACGAGCTCAGTTGGAAGAACAAGTTCTCCAGATGTTCCATCTGGGTTGATGGTTGATATATTAATGCGCTTATATGAAATAGGCGGTACGCTATTGGGAATTGTTCCGATTGCGGGTTGAGAGAATCGCATACGCGATACATCATAGCCAGAGGCTGGGGTTAGAATAGTATTGTCAGACATATTTAGTATATTGTTTGTTATTTTTTAAATATTATATATTATCTAAAATCATTTTTATTTTTTGATATATAGAGTGAGGAATAAACTGAATATGTTGCGTATTTTTCAAAAATATCTTTTGGTAATGTTTCTCGACTTACAGTTTTTCTCGAAATATTTCTTCTATTAACTGTATATAAAGATGATTTTAAGACATCTTTCTCATCATAATCCATAATATCTTCAATTTGTTTTTTATATTTATCACATTTCTTTTCAATAGCGCTTATTTCTTCTTTAGCATTATACCAAGAATTTAATATATCATCTATTTTTGAATTCATTTATATATTTATATTAAATATATAATAAAAAAATATATTTTTATTTAACGGGCGGAGGAGTTGGAACAAAATGTGGCTTAATATAAGTCTGGATACGATAGTATGTAAGAGGCTTGTCTGCCGTCTTTGAATCATACTTAAGGAGCTTTGATAACTTTGGATCTGCAAGGATTTGTCTCTTATCCTTTGGATCTTGGAGATTCTTCTCCTTAATATAATTGCAAATAAACTTGGTAACATCTACTCGAGACTTGAGCTCTGCACTGTCCCATCCTGTGAACTTAGCCATTTCAGAGCTAATCTTTACTGGCTTGAGAAATCCTGAGTTATTATTGGTCTTATGTTCTGACTTCTTCTTTTGCTTCATCATCTTTGAAGCATCCTTATGAAGTAATTTTAAATTCTTTCCGATTGAACGAAGAAACTTTACACCCTTTCCCTTTGTTCCTTCACGGAGGCGAACAATTTCATCCTCTACTAAACTTGTAAGCTTATCAATATCTCCAAGAACAGAATCTCTGGAAACAACACGACGAGTCTTCTCTACTACTTCATCTTCTACTTCATCTTCTACTACCTCCGGTTGCTTCTCTACAACTGGGGTCTTTTCTACGACGGTCTCCTTTTCAGTCTTTATCTTACGTGGTGGCATTTTATTATAAACAAGCCTGTCTTTAAGCTTGTTTTATATTTTTTAAATCTAATTAATATTTATTCCAAAATTAAATCCTGGTTTTAGTTGATCAGCTTTCTGAATTCTGTGTATTATATCACCAACTTTCTCTCCATAATTGAAAGCATATAAATATCTAAATTTAACAGGATCAAAGATAGTCCATTCTCCACACCATGTAAAATCAAGAGCACCAGATTTATTAACAATTGACATTATATTTCCTGGTTTTAATATAATAGGAACGTCAAAAGTATATGTATTAACATCATATATATTTTCATCGGTAATTTCTCTAAAAATATTAAATGGTATTATATCTTCTACTATAAATGCGTCTAAATTTGGGGCATATGATGGAGAAAAAGTTAATACAGATTTATGCAAGTTATCTAATCGACTATCATCATATACTACTTTACACATATTTTTGTCTGAAGAAATTGATAAAATATTTCCTGTTTTTTTATTAGCATTATTTAATACACGATCTCCTATACAGAATTCATCACGATTTTCTCTAATAACACCAACCCCAAGATTATCATCTACTTTTGTAAATATTTGAATTTCATATTTTCCATCTTTAATTTTTTTTATAATCTTTTTATTAGATGGAGTTATTCTAAAAGTTATATACTTAATCTCAATAATATTTTCAGTTCTAAAATCAGGTGCCATAAGATTAGGATAACAAAAACCTCCTTCAATAATTATTTTTGTTCCAATTATTATATTATTATCTCCATCTGTCTCGAGTCTAATTGTATTAGAAACAGCTGTTGGAATTTCATAAATATTAGTCCATATATTTGCAGCAATATCTATATCTTTATCTTTCGAAGTTATAGAAACAGATTCCCAATTTTTTGTAATATATGGAGTTATATTATTAAAACGATTGTATATCTTTACTAAATTATCATTTGTATATTTTCTTAATTTTTCCATCTCTTCCCATGTATTTATAATTTCTTCATTCTTCTTTGTTAATATATTATTAAACATATCTGTCATAATAGTCGTAAACATCCTTAAAACTTGAGTAATCGCATGATTTTTTTCATTCTTTTTTTCATTTTTTTGAATTGACGATGACCATTCCTTTTCTGTTATTATTTTTAATAAAAAATTTAAGCGAAGTTGTTCATAGATATCGCCTGCGTCAACATTATAACGCGGTATATCCACATGTAATATATGATTAACAATTCTATGTCTATCATTTATAGCTTTTTGAGATATAATTCTCGAACTAATATTCTCTTGTAAAAGATATCTATCTAACACAATTATATCTGGTAATCCACCGCATACTATATCCCCAGCAACTCTAGGAGCAACTCCGTTATTTTGTTGACGTTGCCATTCATAATAATGAGGATTATGTATCACTCCTGTAACTTTTTTACCACTTGTCCATGAAAATGGAGTGAAACACACAGAACACCACATCTGGTCGCAGTTATGAGCGACTGTAAAATCTTTTAATAAAAATCTTTTATTTCCGTCTATTCTCCACCCATAATATGTTGAACGACCAACCGGATTAATTTCAATTGAAGTATTCAAAAATTTATCATTAGCATCTTTAGATATACAATTTTTTATTGGAATATTAGTTGGAATTTCATCCAGTCCATGTCCAACCAAATTTATTTCATATTCATTATAATTTGTAATAATTAGTTTTGCTATAAAACCTAATGATTTGCATAACATAATAAGTTGTTCTGATATCATATGATTTATTTTATAAATTATACCAATTGAATTTATTTCATAACCATTAATATCAATAATACCTGCTAAAAGAGATAATCTTGTATTTCTGTCATTTACAATATATTGCAAAGGAATATGCTTATTATTTACTAAATTATACAAAGATAGTTTCTCGGTCAGTTGGTATCTACTAGAAACATTAGTTTCTATATTTCCAAGCCACAAACCTAACATATACGGATCTATTTCAACATGTTGAGTAGGCCATATTACACCCGGTGATTTATAACCAACTATATATTTGTTGTCAGAATCAGATATATTCATATATTCCTTTACAGTCATTTCAACGATGTTAGAATCTTTTAAAGATTCTTTAAAAGAATCTTTTACTTGTTCACTAAATCGTTTTTCTATCTGATCAAAGAACCTAACGGTAGTTGCATTTACATAATTATTATATACTTTAAGAGACAAAATATGCTGACTGTTTACTATATAATCATTTGCAGTATATTGAATTATTTTATACATGTCATCTTCGCCTTGAACAAGTTCTTGAACGGTTCTCATTGTTCCATCATCTCCAATAAGTTTATCACCAACTACAATATCACATGCATTTTTAATATTTCCATCCCACATAATAATTTGGGTTTCTGCATCAAAACACCCGTTGATTTTATATATAGGAACAGCACATGATGGACATGGCTTTGTCTCAGCTGCAATTAATTTTGCTGTTTCAACCGCATCTTTATCACAAATATGAGTTATGTCGTCCTTTTCTTGTTTTTTTACATGACAATCTTTACAAATCCATGTATCGCAAATACCACATTTCCAAGCAGTACTTAAAAATCCTCTACAATCATCCATCGGACATGCTTTTATAAATTGTTTACGTTCTTCTGGTATCACTGACCTATTACCGGCTCTTAATAAATTTTCAAGTTCAGTTATACGATTTATTACAAAATATTTTCTACTATTTATTACAAGATCTAATTCTATATTTCTATCATCTTTCTTTTTTCTAAGCTTTTTTATTCTTTTTTCTAATATAATAATTTCTTTTTCAAATTCTTTTATAATTTCATCATCTTCAAAATTTTCAATAATTAAATTTTGTTCTCGGTGTTCTTGCTGAAGTGTATATAATTCAACTCTATTTTTTTGTTCTTGAATAATTATCTCAGCTTGTGGTTGTGTTTGTATTAATAATCCCTTTTCTCTATCTAATGCAATAGATGTTCTATGTTTTCTATAGTCAGAATTATGGTAAGACTTAGGTGTAATGTTACTTATATATTCTAAAGTCCATTCTATATTACAATCAGGACATTTTGGGATATTATCGCGTATAGTTGTTAAGTATGTTTGTATACATGTTCGGCAAATTTTTGTATCGCATGATAAACATGATATTTCTTTTCTGGAACTTTTGTTAAATTTTTCATAGCATATTGAACAATCAGACATTTATAATTTATTATATTAAAAATCTTTCTTTTTAATATTCAATTTTTTTATTAAGATATAATACAATTTGAATTATTTTCATTAAAATATTCTTTTAATTTATCATATCCACCAATAAATTTTCCATCCTTAAAAATCATAGGAACATATCTATATTTATTAGTCAAATGATCAACATTATTATAAATAAGGCCTCTATTATTATCATCTAATTTTAATATGGTATATTTTTGGTTATTATTAGCAAGAAGTTCTTTTGCATTTACACAATAAGGGCACGCTTCTTTTGTTATAACATACCAATCTCGTTTTGATACTAAAGATTTATTTTTATTTGATTTACTACTCATTTATTATAATTAACATTTTTTACATTTTAATTTTTTTACAGTAGGTGCATCATAAGTTTGTGTAGTCTGGCTTCCCGTTCCTCCATCTCCACCGCATTCTAAGTCTAATACTGGTGATAAGTAGCAATCATCACGCTTTCTATGTTCCATTTTTAGAGATAAATGTTTGCCGTGTTTATAATATGTTCCCATTAATATATCTTGAGGCATTTTTATCGGGAAAAAGTGACTCATTAACCATTCAGCGTACTCTCTCGATATAATATACGCTGCAGCTCCAGCGTTATAATCAACGGTTTCTTGAACAATTTTAATAGAGTCATTTACGTTAATTATTTTCTTTTGTTTTGATTTAGATTTTGCCCAATTACCATTCCAAAGATGTAATATAGAAAAGGAGATATCATTATCTTTTAATGTTTCAAAAATAAGATTTATATTCTCTATAAAATCTGGTTTAATTTCTACATCGTCTTCAAAAACTATGGCGTAATCTAAACAAGAATTAACGAGTCGTTTCCAACAATTATAATGAGACATATTAATAGATACTTCCACATTTGTCATTTCTGCTTTTGGACTTAAAATCTTTTTATCTATCATATCACATAATAAACTATCAGAAAATTTTTTTCCTAATATACAAGATGATCTGCATGCTTTTATACCTGCTATTTTAGCGTATTTCTTAAACTTTTCATATCTATCTGTATGCATTTTACAGTTTACTACATAGACACCCAATTTTTCTACAAAATTATTATAACATCCCCCATACTTTGAACAAGTTTTAGTAGTCTTTTTCATCCAAGATGTAGGAGTCGCTTTTTCTTTAATCTTTTTAGTGCAACTACCAATACATCTTCTATTTACTACCATGTTGTATGGTTTTGCTGGTTTTCTCATAATATCTGTTAGAGTAACTTTAATTTTTTCTACTTCTTCTTCTTTTTCATGATCATATTCTCTATAAGCTATTTTGTTCCAATCTTTTCCATAATAAGTATTGAAATAATTTTCATGGTTAGCAGGTCCTGAAATTTCAAATGAGCCAAATTTATATGTTTTTATAGGAAAAAGGTCATCTTTTGTCCATACTTCTTTTGGCCAGGTATCTCTTGCTTCTGAGTGAGATAGATCATATTTACCGTCTTTATTAAGTCTGTATGTTAATACATCAAGATTTGGAAAAGAATATTTTGTATCTGGAATTAGTTTTCTGTTAGAATAAAAAATTTTATATCCAAACCAAGTAGGTGTTATAGAATATCCGCATTTTTTAAAGTCGTTCTTAAGAGCGAGAAATTTTCTAATATCTTTACTTAAAATTCCAATGTCAAGATCATCATCCCAAGGAATAATACCTTTATGTCTAATTGTTCCTAAAAATGTGCCTCCATCAGCCCAGTATTTTATATCGGCTAATTTAAGTATTCTATCAGCGTCATACATTAACTGATAAAGAAGCCTAACTGTTGATTCTTTAGTTTCTTTAAGTCTCATGTTTTCTTATTTTATAATAAAATAAGAAAATATATTATTTTTAATTAAGAATTCCTACAAGTATACTACAAGTACTACAAGTACCTGATTTGTGCTCAGTATCTATATAACAACTATCACGGCATTTCGAACAATAAGATTTGTATGCTCTAGAAAGTTTAGGTTGAATATTATAGCTTTCTTGATAATTAGTTATATTAATGGTTTGAGTTTCAGAAGACATGTATTTATAGAAAATAAATATATTTTTATTTTTATAAATCATTTTTTATATGTTATTGCAGTTCTTCATAATATTTTAGGGCATCAGGATGAGCTTTTATTTTATCAACATTAAGAGAAGTTATACTAAGTCCTTCAATGTTTTTTACTCTACTCAATCCACAATATGCTTGGCCATACTCAAAAATATTTTCTAAGTCTATCTCGACATAATCTAATGTAGCTCCTTGACATTTGTGTATACTAGTTGACCACGCAAGTTTTAAAGGAATTTGTGTGAATGTTAGTAATAATTCTTCCTGCTCTTCAATTTCCCAAGTATGATATTCAATAATCTTTTCTATACCGTTAATGAATTTTACTCTTGGTATATCATCTACAAAACCTGTAATTACACCACGACTTCCATTTACAAGCTTATTTTCCATATCTAAATTATGTATTAACATTACTTGACATCCAAGTCCTAAAAGGATAGTTTCTTGTGCTATTATACTTTTCATATATTTATTTTTTAGAATCTGCTTATTTTGTTCAGTTACATCAGTACAAAATTTAATATCAATATCATATTGATAAAATTCGGTATCTAATTTATCAAGTTCTTGATTATTAATTTTATCAACATCTTTATTTAGAGGATATAATTTAGTAGGATAAATCCCAAATTCATTCTTCAATTTTACACCGACTCTTGATTCTAATAAATTTATACTTGTCTCACTTAACTTTCCCAATCTAACTTCATTAAGACATTTTTGAAATGATAAATCACTTTGTCTAATGATATCTGTTAAATAACAAGTATTATCTATGCATTTATTCCAACTTTTTGATGAAAAACAAAATTCTAATGAATCAATTGCAGGAAGTTGACAAAAATCTCCAGAACAAATTATTTGTATACCACCAAATGGAAACTTGTTATTTCTTATTATTCTTGCTACTTCTTCTAGTTTATCAAATAATTCTGGAGAAAGCATGCTAATTTCGTCTATAATGAGGATATCTAATTTCTTCCATCTCGACTTTATGTATTTTTTAGTTGAGATACTACTTGCCATAGAATTAGCACTAGCTTTTCCTAAGCCTATTCCTAAAAAGGAATGAAGAGTTGTACCATTTATTAGAATAGCTGATGTTCCAGTTGTACTTGTTAGAGCAATTTTTTTTGTATTTTTATGTATATTGTAAAACATCTTTATACAAGCAGATTTCCCAACTCCACCAGAACCTGTTATAAAAACAGATTTTCCGGATTCCATTAAGTCATAAGCTTGTCTTTGTTTATCATTTAATTTTATTATTTTTTGCTTGAGCATTTTTAATTTTTTAAAAGTTGTTTTAAAAAATCTATTTTATATTTTAGCATTAAAAATTATTACATTTTATATAATCTATAAGCATCTTCTTTTAAAAACTGTGTTTTTCCAGTCTTACTATTTACATAGTTATGAAATTGGTGAAAAAAATCAAATAGTTTCTGACGTGACTTGCATATATCATTTAATTCAGAACTTCTACTATCTATATACATCATAGCATCATTTGAACAAGACTTGCATGGAAGCATATATGGAATACCAAGAATAAATCCTTTTATTCTTTCAGCACAAAATGGTGATGCATGTTCAGGATAATGCGATGCTGCATTATGTAATATATACCAAAAAGATGGCCCCCATTTAGAAGGGTTTGTAGTATCCTGTATATTATCCCATATTAAACATGATTCATTGTGCTTTTGCTGAGGTAATTGTTGTGGTACTAAATTACTTTCTGGATAATCACTCAAGTTTAAATAAGTCTTTCTACGACGAGAAATTGAGTCGTTTTGACTTTGTCCTTTCATTTATTTTTATATAGAATATATTTTTATATTATTTTTTTAAATATTATTTATTTAAAAAGTATAAAGATTTTTTACTTAAGTCTTAAATAACTTATCGTAAGTAATATTATATATGCAAGATTAAACCATGCAAAAAACAATATAAATTTGCGTCTCCAATCATCTACTTTAATATCTTCGGTTCTATCAAAAGTTGGACCAACGTAGGTTATACTTACAATTGATAATATTAAAGGTACCAAAAGTAAAAGTATAGTAAGTAATAAAATAAATATACATGTCATAGTTATTTATATTTATTAAATATATTTTTTTTAATTTTCTTCTTCAAACACTAATTTTGCGGGAGCGCAAGATTTATAGAAAGATTCCAGATTTATTCTCACATTATATTTATAAATAAATTCTTGTAGTTTTTCTTTGTCAGGTTCTCCGCAATAAGAAATCTCTACATCTGATTTTGTATACTTTCTAAATAATTCTCTTACTCTCGTATGTTTAAGAACTGATATAGTTGTTTCATCGAATACATTTTTACATATTAGATCATCTATAGTTCCATGTTCTTTTAGAAGTTTAAATGCTTTTTCAGGTCCAACTTTATATATGTTTTTATTATAATCAGTCCCACACATTATACACAAATCTAAAAATTGTTCTGAAGATATATCAAGTGATTGTAAAATGTTTTCATATCTTATTTCAACACAAGTATCATTTTGAGTATTAAGTTTAGTAAGAAATACAGGAGAGCTATATGCCAATACATCAGTATCTTCAGAAATTACAGCATCAACTTGTTTTCTAATGCATATATCAGAACACATAGTTTCTGCTTCTAAAGGAGCTTGAAAATAAGGAACTTTTAATACATCAAAAAGTATTTTAGTTATTTCAAAATCTTTAGATGATATATGAACAGCTTGATTTTTTATTTTTTGTATTTCTTGTGTAAGTTCGGGTATAGATATAGCGCCTTCTTTTTTAAGAAGGCGCTTCATATTAAGGTTTGCTTTAGTTTTTCTTTTTTTATCAAATTCAATTAAAATTGGTAAAATTTCTGACGTTTTATGATAATGATCTAGAGCATCTTCAAGATCGTATACTTTTTGTTCTAATTTTTCTCTGGCCTCAGCACGTTCTTTTTTCTCACCTTGTTTTTCAGGAGGAGATCCTGTATCGTAAATAAATACACAATGAATATTATTTCTACGCATACAGGAGACTAGATTAATGAAAGCTGAAATCCACCTATCTCCAAAAATGGTTTTATATTTGAATAGATATAGAGAAATATCAATAGCTATTTTTTTGAAAGCATATTTTGACATATGAATTTCTTGATATACTTCAGGACAGTTTTTTCTTAAGAATTTATGTAAACAAGATATTCCCATGATTTTTATAAATAATAAAATACTATTTTAATTATCATTTTTTTATATTTATATAATAAAAATGGATAGAGATGATATTTTAAATATTTTATTCCACGTACTTATATTATTCACATTTTTAACAATTTTTTTCTTTACATATATATCAACTACTGAAAAAAATGCTACCCAAGATGCTATTAATAATATTATCAATAATCAAAGTAAAACAATTTTATCGGAAATAGATAATCTTGATAAAAAAATAGGAGGAAAAATCGATTGGGATAAAATTAAAAAAGTATCTCAAAACATGCTAAATTCAAGTACAGACTATGATAAAACAGAAGATGGTCAAAGTATTAAAGATAACAATAATAACTTATTTTGGATAAGTATTTATATTATAATTGGGTTAGTTGTCATTATAGTTTCGTATATTATGTGGAATTTATATTACAAAAATAACCAATTAAAAATAGGAGAAATATTAAAAGATAATTTTATAATATTTATGTCCGTAGGAACTATAGAGTTTTTATTTTTTGCGTATATTGTCATCAAGTATATTCCAACAACACCTGATGTCGTCGGGATTACTGCAATAGAAAAAATAAAAGAAAATATTGAGTTTGTTAGTTCATAAAGATTTAAGTATATAGACCAAAAGGAGGAGGTTTTTCAACATCTGAATCTTGATCATCTTTTTGTCCTTCTTGACTCTCTTTAGATTTTATAATCATATTTATACTTGATTCTAAATCTTCCATAATTAATATATATTTATGAGTATTATCGAGTGAAAATACTCTTTTAGAATGACACATTTTACACTTAGTTAAAAATGTTTCAATATCACCACCATAGTATTTAAAATATTTTTTGTGTTTAGTAAAAAAAGTAACTATATCTTTCTCTTGAAAACAAGTTTCCCATTTCATATCATTAATCATTTTAAGCATAATTTTTGTTAAATCAGTAGGATTATATGGCTTAATATTATGACACCAAGGAAATCTTCTTTTTAATCCTTTATTCGTATTAAAAAAACATTCTTCAATATCTTTTTGATATCCTGCTATTATACAGCAAAAATCATTCTTATGTTCCGATAAAAATGCCGTTAAAGTATCTAAGGCTTCTTTAGAAAATGAGTCTCTTTTTTCTTTTTGTCCAAGGGAATATACTTCATCTATAAATAATACACCTCCTAAACAAGAATTAAGAAGTTTTCTTGTTTTAACTGCAGTTTGTCCTAAATATTCTGCTACAAAATCATCTCTATACGCTATTTTAAATATACCTTTATTAGATAATACACCCAATTTTTGATAAAGATTCCCTATAATCCGAGCGACTGACGTTTTTCCTGTACCTGGTGACCCAATTATTACCGTATGAAGATATTCTTCGTTTTGATTTTGTGTATGCATTTTTTGTAGATAATAAATAACTTGAAAAAATACAGAGGTTTTTAATTCATCCATACCTATTAGACTATTTAGCTCAATCAATACGGGAAGTATATTAGCAAGCATAGTATAATCAATATTTTTATATAGTTTTTTACTGTTTCCAATAGTTATTAAATCTTCTATAGAATTTACGGGAGGTGACATTTCTATTATTTTTTGTTTTTTGTTTGATTTAATAGACTTTTTTAATTTAGTAGTTTCTACTTTATTTAACTTATTAGGATCATTCAAATCTTCTTCAAATATAACATGTGTTTTTCTCTTCATTTATTACAACGAATTTGAATATTTAAGTTTATATTTTAAATTTTATATTTTAGATAATATTTCACTTGCTTGTTGATATCCTGCGGAAAACATCTCTAGCTTGTCAATAGAATTTGCTGAAAAATCAAAAAACTTAAACTTTGAAAAACACAGTTGTAATAACACAGTATCGTCTTTTTTATTATATTTCTCAAGAGATTGTTCTATCATATATTCTTGAGACTTATCTATAGGAATAAACATAAGTTTATATATATACTCTAATATATTTGAATCAACTTTAAATTCTTCATTTTCTCTTTTAACAAATATACCTAAAATTTTATTACCTAATTCACACCCTTTATTTATAGGAAAATTATTAGAAATACCACCATCAAGCCAAAAATTACCATCGTATTTATAATGATCAAAAACTAATGGTAAATTTGAAGACATTCTTATAGCAATTAAACAAGGAAGATCAGGGTAATTATCAGGTCCAAGATATTCTGTTTTATTTGTAGTAATATTATGTGATACACATATTAAAGTTTTATTGAACATAGTTTTAATATCTTTAAGAGTTAAAAACTTTCCCACTTTAGAAATAGTCATTTTTTCAAGCTGTTCTTGTATGGTTATAAAAGATGATGCCCCAGAACCATTTAACATAGCAATTACATTAAATTGCTGTAACTTTTCAAAGATCTGATTAGTACATATATAAACAATAATTTCTATAGGAGTGTAGCCAATTGCTAATAAATAACAGCACATTGCTCCACATGAAGTTCCTATAAGAGTAGTTATTTTGTTTAATAAAAAATTATCCGTAGCATATTGTAATGCTCCTAAAGTTACTATACCTTTCACAGAATTACCTGAAATAACTAATGTATCAAAATCAGCTGATTTTTTTATAGATTGCTCTATTAAAACCGGTTTTATATCTTCAACTATAGCAGTTCCTTCATTAATTATAGTATTATCATCTGAAGTGTTAATTTGAAGTATTTTATTTTCACAAGCAGATATATCTTCCATTTTACGAATATATAAGAAACCTTTATATTATATATTCAAAACTTTCTTTATTAATAAAATACAAAAAATAGCTAAAATAACAATAGCTAATATGTATAAAGTTTTATCATTATTATAGAACTTTATACATATTGGGCAATTTGATATATGATTTGAGATCTGTATACAAGATGGTTCTCCTCTTCCATCGTATATATTCTCTTTATATTGTGGTTGTTGTTCCATATAACCCATATGCATATTTTGCATATACATCTCTTGTGGTTTTTCTACATAATTCATACCTGATTCATCAGGTGGTGTATAATTATTTCTTAAAAATTTGTCGTATTTTTCAGAATTTGGAACTATGTCTAATTTTCTATTGATTTGTCTATTCATTTGCATAGGATTATGTCTAGAACTTTCTAACTCTTCTAAATCCGGTAATTCTTCTATTGATGTTGTATATTGTGGATTATTTGAACGATACATTTATTAATAGAGAAAATTTAAATATTTTATCTAAAAAATATTTAAATTTTAAAATTTATATTTTTAATATATCGTCATTATTACCACCATTAAGATCTTCTACCAACGGATTCCCAAATATTAGTAAATAATAATTTGAAGCCCAAGGGATTCTTCTTTCATAATGCATGTCTTGTAATTTATCTCTGACAATTTTACATAGGTCTACATGCTCTTCGCAAAATAGGAATTTTTTATTGTTTATTATATACTCGTACATATTCATATCACCTTTATCTTTGTTATCATCATTATCTGCTATTACATAGTTAAAAAGGGTTACCCTAAAATTATTAATCGCATTTCTATCAATTAATTCTGCCATAAATTATTATTTATAACAATAATAATTTTTTAAATCATTTTTAATTTAAATAAACATGATATCATCTTCATTTACTTCATTATTATTTACAACTAATTCATATACTTCCATTAAATATGAATTCTTTTGATTAGAAATAATATTATTCAAAATACCTTTAAAATCAGAACTATCTTGATTTTGCAACAAATCATCTATAAGTTTCTCTTTTTTTAACTTCTTTGGTTTAAAAATAACTTTTACTCCATTATCAATTAGTTCTTTATATTTACCTGTCTTTTTAAACGCCTTAAATTCATCATACACTCCAGATACTGATAATTTTATCGTATCTTCAGAATCAAGTATTGAAGATTGATCATACGTATCAATATTACTAATATCCATATACACTATCTTCTTTCTTGGAAGCTCTAAATCTACTTCTCGTAATTTATATTCCCGAGAATCTTCGAATTCTTCGAATTCTACAATCGGAATAATATTCTCTTCACTTTCTCCAAATGCATGTTGCATTGCAGATCCACAATAATAAATATTTTTTTGTGGAGTTTGTCTCGAATGTATATGACCTGAAATAACATTTGGGTATTCAAGAGGCCATTTATCTCCTTCTACAGATATAATAGCTCCCATTTTACATCCTGCAAACTCTTGATGTGCAAAAATTATATCTGATTCTTTCCAATCATATTCTCCTGTTTTCAATGCCTCTTCAAATCTCCCCGGATAAACATACGGACAAAAAACAAAATTATACTTATCCATTTTTAAATGCTTTACTTTATCAACAACCACTACATTTTCCCACTCCTTCATACCATTCATCCAATGATTATCTGTAAGGTAGATCTGGTTCGATTCCATATCATGATTCCCAACTAGCACATATGTTAATGTTAAATTTCTCATCTTTTCAACAAATTCATAAGCTTTATTTAGCGCAGTTGTATGGAGTCTTTCGTGAGTGTGCAATAAATCCCCCAAAATTACACACAAATCTGGTTTTTCATCCTTTACAAGTTTTTCTATCTTATCAATAAATAAATCTACCTCTAAAATATTTGAAACCTGAAAATGAGGATCACCAATTGCTATTATCTTTACCATTTTAATTTAAATTATAAATAAGTTAAATTAATTCATTTTTAAATTTTTTATTAAGATCAAGTTGATTACTCGTAACTACTAATTAACGAGACACGTTCAGACTCAAGTTCTTTGATCATGTGATTAATATGGGTAGCCGTTTGATTATTAATAATCTCTAAAACTTTTTCTTGTGTTACACGATTTTGATCACGATTTCCAAAATACCAATTATGACAATCCTTGATGATCTTAAACTGTGTCTGTGAAACAGTTGTAAACTCCTTTTTAATAAACCGACTAATATAAGAAGTATGAATTCTTTTTGCTAAGATTTGAATATTCTTTTCATATTTATCAAATGATTCAATCATATGAGGATACAATCCTTTAAGATCATCTACCATATCTTTATCATTTCTTACTTGAAGATATCTAAATTTAATACTCGGTTCGTTCCCTCGTACTTTATATAACTTAAAATACGTCGTGTTTACAATCTTGAACTGCTTATTATTTGGGGCAAATACTAAAACTCCTTGAATAGAATTATAGTCGCAGCTTCCCACATAATCTACTATCTCGTCAAGATTTGTAAACTTATGCTGTTTTGGACCAGGAATGCATGTATCTCGATTCTTATCAAATACAAGATCACCATTTACAAATGTTCCAACATGATAAACTGTTGGATTTTCAGGAGAAGCACATACAATTCTATTATCGTTACTACTAACTACAAGAAACATATATTGATACTCAGTATTTAATGTAGAGTAAAATCTATTTACGACTGAATCACCTCCAGCTGAGGTTGACAAAAGTTCTTGAAATTCCTTATTTGTCTTCTCTTGGTACTCCAATGCTTCTTCGAAAGCATTCCCAAACGTTTTCTTTCCAGACCATTTACTATTCCAAGAGTTAAACTTTCTATGAGTAGATGTATACCATTTACCATTGAAATGAAATACCCGGAGAAGTGTTCCTTCATGCGCATCGAAGAAGGAACACTTACCAAAATCAATAAGATCTTGATAAACTTCAAGATCTTTACAATCATAATCGGGTGTAAAAGGAAATGCTTTCATAATAAGTTTATCTCCATTATAAACTAATCCTCGGCATTTCTTAATTGTTTTAGTGTCTTTATTATTGCAATCAACATAACAGAACAAATCAAGATTCTCCTTCTCATCTCTGTCATATAATTTAATTTGATGTCCAAAATTTTCAATAGATGATCTTGTAAAATCATCTTCGTCGATATTATCTTCAATTACTTTAGTAAAATTCTTATACATATTATGAATACTTTATTTATTAATATTTCCATCTTTAAATCAATTTAATTTTTATTTATATGAATTAGAATATAAATAAAGCTATTAAAAAATATAGATTAGATATATTAAAGCCGTTTAAAGTATTTAGAATATATTCTAAAAATGGTTAAAAAACAACATATAAAAGTTATAAAGATCCCACTTATCAGACAAGAAAGTCCTACAAGAGTTAGTAGCTTTCCAAAAACACATACACTCTATTTAGAATTATTAGAGAATAAGAACAAAATTAAACAAGATTTTATCAATAAAACTTATATTCCTAGTCATTTATCTTTAACAAAACATACTTCTGAACAAATACAACATAAGGACGACGAAGTTCGTAAAGAAGAAAAGCGAGATGAAGAAAAAGAATATGATGTTGATATTCAAGAAAATCATTCGGATGATGAAAACAAAGTAGACGACGAAAATATAAAAGAACTTGATAAAAAGGATTACGAAGACAAGTATGAAGATGTAAAAGATGAACCAATTCCAGAAAAAGACGGCGAAGATGAAAAACTTAAAAGAAGAGAAGAAAAACGTAAAAGAAGAGAAGAAAGACATAAAAGGAAAGAGGAACGATCTCATGAAATAAATGGCGACAGACTTCATGAACGAGATCGCGAAAGACGGCATGAACGAGATGGCGAAAGACGTCATGAACCAGACGATGACAGACCTCGTGAAAGAGATGATGTACGAGAGGGTGAAAGAGATGATGTACGAGATCACAAGGTAGAAAAACATAAGAATAGATCAAAAAATACAAATGATAGTGATAATTTATCCGAAAGATTAAAATTGTTATTAGCTGATAATGAGAGTATTAAAAGTGTTAGTACAACCAGTAAAAAAAGTATGCAAAAACATAAACATGAAGAAAGATCGGTTCGTAGTTTTAAACATAGTAGTCATGACAGAAGAGAAGTTCCTCCTACATTAGATGAACTAGAAGCTGGTGGATTATATCAAAGAAACACTGAGCTTAGAGATATTAACACGGTTCATCAAACTGATTATGAGGAAGAAGATGCAAAAAGAGAACTTATTTTCAAGTTTGATCTACTGAAAAAATCTTATAAAGATGCTACAAGTATCCCCGAATTCTCTATACACTCTGATTATAATACAATGAAAAAGACTTATGAAAGTACTGTTAGAAGATTATCCTTAGATAGCACAGTTGAAAGTTATAAAACATATCTTATAGGAGGATTTATGTTGGTAGAATTTGTTCTTGGAAACTTTTTAAAGTTTGACATGCAAGGTTTTACACAACAACAAATTATAAGTATAAATACATATGAAAGATTATTGATAGAGTTAGGAGAGAAGTCATATGTACCAGAAGGTTCTAAATGGCCTGTTGAATTACGATTAGTCTTTATGATTATTATGAATGCTGCATTCTTCATTATTAGCAAGATGATTATGAAGAAAACAGGCTCAAATTTGATGAATATGATTAACAGTATGAATGTTTCATCGAGACCAGCAGTTATTGCAAAGAAAAGACCAATGAAAGGACCAGCTCTAGATCCTAACGATATTCCAGACCTAAATTCATTATAATTAGATTATAATATGAATTATAATATAAATTATATTATTTAATTAAATAATATAATATTAGTAATGAAATCTTTTATGTCGTTTATTATACGTACATTTTAGCGAAGGATAATATTTCTTTATTTCATATTCAATACAATCCATCACTGGCTTTGGATCTGTTGGTCCGCAAGTAAAAATATCAATTGCAAGCCAACCTCTATCACTATAGCAATGTGATGTACAATGACTTGTATCTAATAACAATACCGATGTAAATCCTGGAGGACTTGTTGGTGTATCTCCAAGAATACATAGTTTTTTATGGACAATTGTCATATCTGTGTTATTTATAGCATTTTCCATTATTTGGAATATCGTCTCTGCTAATAATGTATGGTTTATTGGGTGTTTTGAAACATCCCAAATAAAATCACCGAAAACATGATTTCCGTGATGTTTGCGACAAAAAAGATTAGCATTTATTAAGTTTTTATAAAAACTTAATAAACCTTTTATCATTAATCTAATATATATTTATTATAATAATTTTATTTTTATAAATTTGTATTTTTATTTTGGTGGTAAAGGTGGTGGGATACATCCAGCTTTTTTCATTAATTGACCAAGAAGCATTTGAATATCCGCTTTTGGATCTTTACTTGATTGTAATATACTTACTATCATAGGAATATTGCCCATAACCGATGATATAAATGCATCACGGCAAGCCATACCAGTCTTAGAGTCTAAAATACTTACAACATCTTTACTTGGGTTGCATTTTGGATTTTCATAACACGCAATAAGAGCTTCAATTATATTGTTTTGTAATTGTTGACTTGGTTTATTTATGAAGTTAATCATATCATCACTTGTAAATACATCAATAAAACAATCAAAACAGTCAAAATTCATATCTTTCATGTAATTTATTCTTCCTAAAAGTTTTGAAATCTGTTTACTAAATTTGGGGGGAACTGGGCAGTTTTTCTTGCTAACAACGTAATAAGTTAACACTGCTACTGCTACTAAAGATATAAAAAGTAAAACACTTAATATAACTACTGTCATTTTATATTATAAAAATAAAATTATATAATTTTATTTTTAAATTGAAACAAATTCTATACTCTTTTTTACCACATCAATAAAAAGTTCTACTTCTTTATCTTCCGGTAATACAAATCGCTCACGATTCGCCTGCTCTCTATATTCTTTTAATTTTTGAAACACTAAATTCTCAACTGTTTTCATACCATCTTCATCACCACATTTTTGATAATACACTACTTCATGTTCATCTGTTTTATTATATGTTGATAATCTATTTGTAAGATTCTCTGCTTTTCCTAATATATATCTTCTATCTTTCTTTAAAGACTCTGTTGTAAGTATATACACTACATATCGTTCTTTAAACTCTTCTCTGGTCTGTTTCTTTACATACTTTTTTGTAAGATATTGGATTTTTAATTCTTTGCTATTATTCTCTATTATATTTTCCAACTCTTTTATCTGATGTTTATGTTCTTCTTGTATTTTTATATACTGTTCTTTATGATATTTTATATCTTTTTCCGCTTTTTGTAACTTAATAAATATTGGATCTGATAAATGTCCTGTTAAATGAACATCAAAGCTATCTTTACGATTAAAAATTTTAGAACAGTAAGAACATGTATAGCTTATTTCTGGAGTTTTTTCTTGAATTTTTAGACAATATGTAGCTTTAGTTTGATGTATACGTAAATTATTTTTACCAGTGAATACTTTTTTACAAAATTCACATTCCATTATTTTTTAGAATATTTATTTAAAAAGTATTTAGTAATAAATTTCATTTTTATAAAATAAGAGTTCTTATTTTTTATTTGGAATATATCTTTTTTCAAAAAAAATAATCCTATAAAATTTTCTACACACACACAAATTTGGATTTTTTTTTGAAAAATATAGTTTTTACTCAAAATGGCTCAACCTCCACCCAAATATATTCCTGAATATTTAGAATATTTCTTATATTTGTTAAATTTAAGAAATACATTAAATTCCTTATTTTTAAGAAATTGTTATTTAAATAAATCTTTTATATAATAAAATAAATGGATTGTGAATTTTGTAATAAGAGTTTTACAACTAAAATTGTTTTGAAGACACATCAAAAAACAGCTAAATATTGTTTGAAACTTCAGAATAAAAAATCTGAAGAAACATTTCAATGTATATATTGTTCAAAAAGTTTTAATGTTAAATATAATTATGATGTACATTTAACAGGACATTTAACAGACCCTGTAACTGTTAAAATAAAAGAAGATAATATTAAGATGGAAGAAGAAATAAAGCAATTAAAAATGAAGTTAGACCAGAAAGATGAAGTATTAAAAAATGCTCTAGAACAGATAAGAATTTTTCAAGAACAAAACCAAAAGTTGTTAATGAAAGCAGTTTCAACGTCTAAGAATACATATAATACAGTTAATATAGAACATTTTACACCCATGACACAAGATCATTTAGATAATAATGCTAAGAATTTAACATTAGAGCATATAAATAAAGGACCAAGAGGATATGCTGAGTATATGATAAATTATCCTTGTAAAGATAGTCTTGTTGTAACTGATATAGCACGTATGATTTTTAAGTATAAAGATGAAGATGGAAATTTATGTGTTGATATAGAAGCAAGAAATCTGATTAATAAAATATCAAAGTCGTTAGATCCGCATAATCGCGAGTTGATAACTAAAGCAATTGCAGATATAAACTCGAATAAGCGTATAGATGTGTTAGAGCAGTTAAAGAGAATATCAGAGTTGGCAGAGTATAGTAATGGAATAGGGCTTATGGATGGGACATCCACAGAGTTTAGTAGGAAGCTAGGTCGTGAATTAATGATGTTGACGCAAAAGAAAGTTAGTGGTTTAAATAAAGAAGAATCTGATATATGTAAGAATATTGAGTATATTATATCAGATAATGAATCTGATATAATATATTATAGTGAATAATAATTTTTAATCGTCGCCCCATTTTTTGTTAATAATGTCAGGCATACTAAGATCAAATAATACTAAATAAACGTTATATGCCCATGGAACATTTTGATAATGGTGTAATTCTATCAATTTATCTCTCATTACATTAATAAAACGTTCACCTAAAATTTTTTGATCTAATATATACTGTTTTTCACTTATGATATATTCAAAAGTTTGTTTAGCAGCTATAGTTCTATCTAATGCGGTATTACCAGCAGAAATAGATGCTAAATGATTGTTAATCGTATTACATAATATGTCTCGTTTAATGCTAATTGATTGTATCATACTAATTAATATTTTTTATAAAATTATTTTAAAAAATCATTTTAAAAAAATGATTTTATATATAAAAATGTCTAGACATATGATTGTAGCTTTAATAGGAGCGATACTTGGTGTTATAAGTCTTGTTATATCTATTACATATCTTGGTCCAACTTTTGATAGTAAGCCTGAGTTGAAAATTGATGATTGGAGAAGAAAATTCTTGTTATTTTTTGCGTGGTTTAATGTTGTGTATTATAGTATTATGTTGATATTTATCAAAGATCTAGAAAGAATTCATAGAGTGGGGATAATATTTACTCTTTTGGCAGAATTAGTAATTATTACATATCTTGGACCAACATTTGAAGAATCTAAAAAGATTGA
>Ga0209086_10000133_pt1 | contig 64801 bp, 66 predicted proteins | sample M_130207_XF_Meta_FD_187312 | JGI IMG/M metagenome (GOLD analysis project Ga0209086, IMG submission 187312) | Freshwater microbial communities from Lake Montjoie, Canada to study carbon cycling - M_130207_XF_MetaG (SPAdes) (version 2) | ecosystem: Environmental > Aquatic > Freshwater > Lake... | reverse complement strand
TTGCGATCGCTCACCTGAGCTTGAAGGCAGGTGCTGTTGCATAGGGCCCATACGCCAGCGAAAGCCAGCATCAAAAGTCTGAATTGGAGTTTCATGGTTTCAGTTGAGTGTGTTTAAAGGCGGCAGCCTTCTCAGGGGCAAAGCGAGTGTTGAGCTTATTGGATTTAGGGCATACACTTGCTAGCATTAACCCTAAAAACAATCTCAGTCAATTCTTCATGGATCTCCATTTGCCTGGTAAAACCACATGAAAGGCCGGTATCACGTCTATGTCATCGAATTGTCGAAAGATGTTTTGTATGAGTCCAAGTTCAAAAATGCAAATCCCGATTACAAAACGGGTCAACCTTGTGTGTACGTGGGCATGACAGGACTGGATCCGGATATTCGGTTTGACAAGCACAAGGCTGGTATTCAGTCCAACAAATATGCCCAAAAGTACGGCCTGCGTTTGATGCCAGAGATCTATGAAAAGCTCAACCCCATGCCCTATGGGGATGCACAGTACATGGAGGTCGACTTGGGCCTCAGGTTGAAAGGCCGAGGCTTTGGTGTATGGCAGGCTTGATGCGTGCGCTTGGCTTGCTCTGACGGCTTGCTCTGACACCGCTTACAAGTAGACTCAAATAGACCTACTTGCGTGCTCTAGCCTAGATTGGCAATTCAAACAAAACGCCGCCTCAGGCGCGACTTGCAGTCGCCTCAAAGCAATGCTTTGACCGCACTCCAGACAAACGCCATAAACACCGAGTTCGATTCTTTCCATGGCTTGATCGATCGACTGCATTTCCTTTAACTCAAACTCTTGTCTGGCACAGATACCCTCCTTCAAGCTGATCTTTTGTACATGCTCGAGATCGGTTTGTTCAATCTCCAAACTTTGCTCGCTCAAGGCGCAATTGGATTGCTGCGACTGAGTATTTTCTGCTGGATCAAGACGTGCAAGCAAAGACGCTTTCATCTTATGGAGCTGGATTTCTTGTTGACGCAGATCAATGTCAGTCATGATGTGCTTTCTAAAGCTTGGAGATTGCATTTTGTGTCATTGTCTAAATCATCTCTTTGACCTAGATCAACTCTGGCTTAAGAAAGGACTAAAATCCACACAACACGCAAGCATCTTCGGCTCCTGTGCTCAAGTAAGCAGGACCCGTCCCTTGGTTACTTCTCTTGTATGGTTAAATCACCCCTATGCACCCTCCTAGCACTGAGCCAAAGAAAAATTTATCCCTCCTGGCCTTTGCCACCTTGTTGCTGGTGGCTTTCTTGATGGGATCTAACCATGTTGCTGCTCGAGTTGCCTTCAACCATGGATTGGATGTATCAACTGCCGTGGTCGCTCGAAGCGTATTCACCGCCCTGATGGTGAGTGCGCTGATCTACATCCAAAAAATCCCACTCTCCATCACGCAAAGACATTGGAAACTCTTGCCGCTCATTGGTATCCTCATTGGGATTCAAAGCGCAGCGATTTACACCTCTGTTGCAAAGCTTCCGGTCTCCTTGGCCTTGCTCACCTTCAACACCTACCCCCTTTGGACCGCGCTTTGGGCCAAGCTTTTGTACAAAAACAAACCTGAAAAAATTGTTCTTCATTTGATGCCCGTCATGTTCATTGGCTTGGCGTTGGCATTGGATATCACAGGCACAGCATCTGGGCTGGGGACCAAAGGACAGTGGCAAGTGATTGGCCTGGGCGTTGCATGCGCCTTGCTCGCATCGGCCTGTTTTGGATTGGCATTGGTGCTCATACAGTTCGAAACCAAGGGGCTTGATGGCCGAGTCAGAACGGCCTCCACCATGTGGATTGTCTCCTTGCTGTCACTGATCGCCACCCAAAGCTTGGGCGAATTTCACTGGCCCGATGTATGGGATGGATGGATGGGCCTATTTGGCCTGTGTCTTTTTTACTCCAGTGGCATCACCATGATGTTCACGGTCTTGCCTCGCTTAGGCGTGGTGGGCAATTCGGCGATTTTGAATTTAGAGCCTATTTTTGCCTTGGTCATGGCGTGGGTCATTTTGTCCCAATCCATCTCAGCCATTCAAATTTTGGGCGCCTTCATTGTGGTCGGTGTGGTGATACGCCTAGGGATGAGAAAAAACTAAATGAGAGAGCCCCTTCGTTGTTCTTTCCTAGAGATGTGGTCTTTCATTGAATGTGCAGGGTTGGCATTCATGCTCTTTGCAGCCTCTCAAACGATGGCGCAAGATGCGCTGAAGTGTGCAACGCTTGCCAATATCACCAAAGAAATTGCAGAGCTCAAACAAAGAGGTCTCTCTAGAGGCGAGATCAAACAAAATTTAACCGACATCATGAAGCTCAAAAACAATTCGCCAGACACCTTCAATGAGTGGATGCAAAACTTAGACTGGCTTTATCAACGCGACAATGTCCGCTTGACCCCCTTACAAGTCCAAGACAAGCGGCTCAATGAATGCAAGCGCGAACACGGCATCATCGATTGGAAATGATCCATTGTCCGTGGCCCTCAAGTCAAATCGGCACGTTTTCTGAGCTCAAACTTTTGAATTTTTCCAGTAGATGTCTTGGGGATGTCTTCAAAGCGGAAATCTCTAGGCACTTTGTAACTGGCCAGCAACGCCTTACAGTGCTCCAACAACTCTTGGGCACTGACTTTTGAGCCGGTCTTTAACTCCACATAAGCAACAGGTGTTTCACCCCACTTTTCATCTTGCTTAGCGACCACCGCACATGCCATGACCGCAGGGTGACGGTACAAAGCATCCTCGACTTCAAGGGAGCTGATGTTTTCGCCTCCAGAGATGATGATGTCTTTGCTCCTGTCCTTGATCTTCAAATACCGATCATCCTCCATGATGGCCAAGTCACCTGTGTGAAACCAATCACCCTCAAAAGCTTTTTGAGTTGCCTGAGGATTTTTCAAATACCCCTTCATGACAATATTGCCCCTGAACATGATCTCACCCATCGTCTGCCCATCGGCAGGCAAGTCCTCCATGGTATTGGAGTCCTTTAAGGTCATGCCCTCTTGGAGCATATACCTCACCCCTTGCCGCGCGTTAAGCCTGGTTTGCTCAGACAAGGTTTGAGTGGCCCAAGAGTTCCTTTTGGCTGCAACCCCGGCCGGGCCATACACTTCCGTCAAGCCGTAAACATGTGTGATATCAAACCCGATTTTGGCCATGCCTTCAATCATGGCCGCAGGAGGTGCAGCGCCTGCTACCATCGCCTTGACCGAATGCTTGATCCCTTGTCTGAGTGACTCAGGTGCAGCCAAAATTAAATTGTGCACAATCGGAGCAGCACAGTAGTGATCCGCCTTGTGATCAACGATGGCACGCAAGATATGCGCAGCATCAACGCGTCGCAAACAAACGTGAGTACCTCCGAGCATGGCCACGGTCCATGGAAAGCACCACCCATTGCAGTGAAACATCGGCAGCGTCCACAAATACACTGGAAAATGCGGCATGGTCCAAGTGCTTGAATGGCAAACGGCGTTCAGATACGCGCCTCGGTGGTGGGTCACAACCCCTTTGGGATCCCCCGTCGTTCCCGAGGTGTAACTCACTGCAATGGCGTCCCATTCGTCATCTGGGCCTTCAAGGTTGCTCAAAGGCTCGTGCGCAAGGAGCAACTCCTCATACTCCCACGGCCCAAGTCTTTGACCCAAATCACGGTACTCTGAATCGCACACATCGATCACTGTCAATTCACGGTTGAATTGGCTCTTTAAAATCTTAAGGGCTTGCTCAATGGTGCTAGAAAATTCCAAGTCCGTTATCAAGACCTTGGCTTCGCAATGGTTCAGTTGCCAAGCAATCAATTGCGCATCAAGCCGCGTATTGAGCGTGTTGAGCACCGCATTGACAGCAGGCACGGCGTAATGCGCTTCAATCATCTCTGGCGTGTTGGAGAGCATGCAGCTCACCGTCTGATTTTTACCCACACCCAAATGCTTTAAGGCTGCACCCAATCGAGCCGAGCGCTCCCTACATTCAGACCAACTGTAGCGCCGCTCGCCGTGAATGACAGCGGGAAGATCTCCAAAAATCTCGGCACTTCTTTGCACAAAACTCACAGGAGACAAGGGCACATGATTGGCTTTGTTTTTATCAAGGTCACGTTCAAAAATAGACATTTTCACTAAGCTCCTTTATGGGGGGGGGAAATCAGCACACTTTACCTTCACTGCTTTGTCATTCACGCCAAGGTCATTTCAGCCCTTAAGAACTGCCCGACACCTAGAAGTCTCCTCTTGCACTGGCCAAGGTGTTTTTTGCAACCTGTCCTTCATCAGCAACCCGGCAAGTCTTAAACGTCTGAAGTTTTGCAGACTATCAAGCCACAAAACCAACTGGTATTGTGGCCATTGAAGGATGACTCTATACCATTTTTAAATTTAAAACCATCATGGTTAATCGTTACATTTCAAATCGATGGGCAAACCCTTTAAGATCAAACTGAAGTCAACAGGTTTAAAATACGCCCTTATTTCTACAACTGGGAAACACCATGAAATGGGTCACACGCGATTACGTTCATTTAGACAGAATGGCTTGTATTTGGTTGATCAAACGCTTTGTCGACCGCCAGGCCACCTTTAGCTTCGTGCCTTGGGGGCAAGAAAATTCCAGAGCACCTGAGGACATCGCATTTTCAATACCCCAAACCGAACTCAGCCCACACGATGAGGGGGGAACTACTTTTCAAAAAATTCTAAGGAAATACCAACTCCATGATCACGCACTTGAGGAGTTGGCTGGGGTGATTCAAAAAGGAGTCGATCATGTGTTACATGGCTATTGCCCTTCAAAAGAAGACACCCAAGGCCAAATTGCGGTGGGTTTGCTTGCTGTGTCTGAAGGGATGATGATGAGCAAACTCACAGATGCAGACATCGTCATCGCCAATACGCCAATTTACGATGCCTTGTATGACAATTTTAAAGTCCACGGCATTGTCAAAAGAAGCGGTCAATCCATTCCCAAAAACAATGCGCTTGGGCCTACGCTTGCCACACAATATTTAAGAACTATTCTTCAAGAAAACCCCTGATTGCACAAAGCCATTTAACTAAAAACCATGCCTCCATCGACATGAATGCTTTGCCCTGTCATCCCTGAGGACTCTTCACTGGCCAAATAAAGGGCCATGCTTGAAATTTCTTGTGGCTTCATGACCCGCCCCAAGGGTATTCGGGCAAGCGTTGAGCGATAAAACTCATCTTGGCTCAGACCTGCGCTTTGCGAGGCCGTGGCTTTTAAATCTTCAAGCATGGCGGTTTGGACAAAGCCAGGACAAATCGCATTGACCGTAATGGCATAGGCACCAAACTCCAAGGCCAGGCACCTCGTGAGACCAATCAAGGCATGTTTGCTTGTGTTGTATGCGCTTTGATTCTTTGACCCCCACTTGCCCGCCGTGGACGCCATGTTGATGATTCGAGCAGCGGGGCTTTTTTGCAAAAACTCAAAGCACGCCTGAGCCATGTGCACGGCACCGTACACGTTGACATCCATCAGTTGCTTAAAATCATCAATGCCATGCTCCATAAAAGGCATAGAGCGATAAATTCCGGCGTTGTTGACCAAGATATCGACGCGACCAAAATGAGCCATGCAAGCGCGAGCGGCTTTGTCACAGGCCTCTTTATCGGTCACATCCAAGGCAATGATCATGACATCACTTGTTTGCAAATTCAGCTGCAAAGTAAGCTCCAAAGCAAGCTCCTGTAAGGCCTCCTCCCGCCTAGAGATCAAACACAACTTGGCGCCTTCTTTGGCGAAATTTTTTGCAATCTCTTGACCAATCCCCTGACTTGCCCCAGAAATGATGGCAACTTTATTTTGTAATCTCTTAGACACTGGCTTCTCCCAACTCGCAATGGACTGTGGCTTAAATGTAGAATGAATTATTCACCCTCTACACGATGACGCAAGGTGGCGTTCAAATCGGTAGAGTTTAAATAGAGAATGTCCTTCTTGGAGCCCATATGAAAAGAAAATTTGTGGACTTGTCTATATTTTTGGAAAACGATGTCGTGAGCGATCCTGAGGCCTTTGCACCCAAGATTGATTACTTCACCCACGACAACACCTTCGAGCAAATTGAGCCTTTTTTTCCAGGACTCAAAAAGAAAGACTTGCCAGACGGTGAAGGTTGGGCCGTGGAGCGAGTTCAACTCTCCACCCACAATGGCACCCATTTGGATGCGCCCTATCATTTCCACTCCACCATGGACGAGTCCTTGGGCGAGAAAAAGCCCTCGATTGCCATCGACCAAGTTCCCCTTGAGTGGTGCTTCCAGCCCGGCGTGAAACTTGATTTTCGTGCCCTACCGGATGGTTATGTCGTGACGGCCAAGGACGTGGAGGCAGAACTTAAAAGAATTGATCACACCCTCGCCCCTTTGGAAATTGTGATCATCAATACACGAGCGGGCTCTCGCTACGGGTTCAATGATTACGTCTCAAGCGGTTGTGGCATGGGCTATGAGGCCACCATGTATCTGTTACAAAGAGGCATCAGGCTCACCGGCACCGATGCTTGGAGTTGGGACGCGCCTTTTGTGCATACAGCAAAAAAATACCAAGACACCCAAAATGCAGCATTGATTTGGGAAGGCCATAAAGCCGGCAAAGACATAGGCTACTGCCATCTCGAAAAACTTCACAACTTAGAAGTTTTGCCACCCTCGGGATTTTTTATCAGTTGCTTTCCACATAAAATCCGCGGAGCCTCTGCAGGATGGACACGCGCAGTGGCTATTTTTGATGAAAATCTGCACTAAGCTTTAAACACCTCTTTGGCCCAGCGCTTAGCTGCTGACTTTAAGTCCTTGCTTGACTGCCGCCCTCTTGGAAAGCTCAATTTTGGCGATGGCATTGCGATGCACTTCATCGGGACCATCGACCAAGCGCACGGTGCGTTGATGGGCATAGGCCTCGGCCAACCAAAAGTCCCCACTCACACCGGCTGCTCCATGGGCTTGGATGGCCCAATCGACCACTTTGCACGAAACATTGGGTGCCACCACTTTGATCATGGAGATCTCTGCGCGCGCCTCTTTGTTGCCCACTGTGTCCATTTTATAGGCCGCCTGAAGGGTCAGTAAGCGCGCTTGATCGATCATGCACCTGGACTCTGCGATGCGTTCATGCCAAATCGATTGAGCAGACAATGGACCACCAAAGGCGACCCTAGACTGCAAGCGATCGATCATGCTCTCCAGGGCACGCTCTGCCGCGCCAATGGAGCGCATGCAATGGTGAATTCGACCAGGACCTAAACGACCTTGCGCAATCTCAAAGCCGCGCCCCTCTCCCAAAAGTATATTTTCAAGCGGCACGCGCACATTGTCTAAATTGATCTCCATGTGACCATGCGGTGCATCGTCATAACCAAAGACCGTGAGCGGTCGCATCACGCTCACTCCGGGCGTCTCTCTGGGCACCAAAATCATCGATTGTTGAGTGTGTCTAGGTGCAGTGGGGTCGGTTTTTCCCATGACAATAAAGATTTTGCAATTGGGGTTGCCCGCACCTGAGCTGTACCACTTTCGTCCATTGATCACGTAATGCGTCTTTTCTTTCACAATGCTGCATTGGATGTTTGTTGCATCAGAAGACGCAACAGACGGTTCGGTCATTAAAAATGCAGACCTCATCTCCCCTTCTAACAAGGGCTCGAGCCACTGGCTCTTTTGTTCTTGTGTCGCGTACTTGGCAAAGGTCTCCATATTGCCCGTATCGGGAGCAGAGCAGTTAAACACCTCGCCTGACCACATGACTCGGCCCATGACCTCGCAAAGGGGGGCGTAATCCAAATTGCTGATGCCACCGTGTCCTTTGTAAACATGGGGTAAAAACATATTCCACAGACCGCTGGCCTTGGCTTGTTTTTTAAGTTCTTCGATCAAAGGCAATGGCTTCCAAGCGTCTCCTTTGTCTCTTGCCGCTTGCAGCTCTTGGTGGTACCTCCCTTCGTTGGGATAGATATACTGATCAAAAAATGCATTTAAACGGGTCAACAAATCCCGCGTCTTTTCAGAGTAGTCAAATGACATCGAAACACCTTAAATAAAAAAAATGTGCCCTCATGGTGCACTGTAAGCAACAATCAACTCAAAGAAATTTCAACTCAATTTTAGCCCCAATAGACCTTATTTGGTGCCGTAGATACGGTCTCCCGCGTCCCCCAGTCCAGGCAAAATATAGCCATGCTCGCTCAACTGCCTATCTATGGCCGCTGTATAGACGGGCACATCAGGGTGTGCCTTTTGAAGTGCCAAAGCACCCTCTGGACAAGTCAAGAGACACAAAAACTTGATCGAGCGAGGCTTTAACGACTTAACTCGCGCGATGGCTGAAATGGCAGAGTTACCGGTTGCAAGCATGGGGTCAAGGATGATTGCATCTCTTTCATGCATATTGGAGGGCATCTTGAAGTAGTATTCGATCGCCTGTAAGGACGTCGGGTCTCTATATAACCCTATATGCCCAACCCTCGCTCCAGGAACAACGCACAATGCGCCATCCAAAATACCATTGCCCGCACGCAAAATGCTCACAAAGACCAGTTTTTTTCCATCAATGACTGGCGCCATCATGCTCTCAAGTGGAGTCTGAATGGGAACCAATTGTGTGGGCATGTCACGCGTCAACTCATAGACCATCAGCGAGGACACCTCGTTGACGAGTTGTCTAAACAAGATCGAACTGGTGTCTTTGCGTCGAATCAAAGACAACTTGTGTTGAATCAAAGGGTGATCAAGTAAGATGAGGTTTTTATCGATTTGCATAGGTAAAAAATGTCAATTTAAAAATCTTTTAAGACGCGCTTACATGAAAGGTTTAAGAGATGATCCCTGCCCTTTGTGCGTTTACAGGATTATCCCTGGGGTTTCTAGAAAAACGCTTTGCACCATCGCAAACAAAAAGAATGCAAGCGTCAAGACCAAGGTGATTAAAAGACACTTAAGGCCAAGATGCTTGTAGGCTTCTCCGCGACCCAGAAAAAATAGCGCAAAGCACAAAAAACTGACCGCCAAGCCTAGAAGGAAGAAAATTCTAACAATTAAAATCATGGTGTTGGAGTGCAAAGTGCGCTTAAGAGGAGATCAAATCGTGCCTCGCTAAACTGTGAATTATCAAACCGAAACAATTGAGGGTGCTCAGGAGGCTCAATCCTTCGCTTTTGATACGCGTCCCAATGCTCTATTTTCCATTTGTCTCTTGGATCGTTTCTTTTCTCAATTCGCCTCTTGGCTTCCTTGATCTCTAAATCCACCCAAACCACCTTGATCAGTGTTGGGCTGGACAAGCGAAGAAATGAGGCGTCAAACAATTTCAAAGATTGAATTTCTTTTGAAAAAGGTCCAACCAAAATCACATCCACATCAAGCTCTAAATTTTCTCTGGCAATGTCGATCAAGCCTGAATATTCCCAATTTCTGAAGTTATCCAAGTAATAGGGACTGTCGCGATCTTGCTCGTTGCCTGTCAATAGGCCCAAGAGGTGTGAGCTGAAAGCACCAAAGGCGGTATCTTTGTCTAAAAAGGTAAAGGGGTGTTGACACATGTCCATGAGTTTGGGCATGGCCCGCTTGGCAAGCGTCGTCTTCCCCGTGCCTGAATGGCCTGCAAAAATGATTAATTTACCCATGGCAACTTGGACTCGTAGATATATTTGTATATTAAACTGAATTCCTCGCTAATTTTATAAGCCCTCGATATGAATCCGCCTTGGCTGAAGGAAAACAGCAATCAAACGCATCATTGGCTTGAACTCTCCCTTCATTGCCAAGCGGGCGCTAAAAAAACCGAGATTCAAGGCCCGTATGCTGAACGCTTAAAAGTGCGCATCTCCTCTTCCCCCATCGATGGCAAAGCCAACGAAGAATTGATCAAATGGTTTGCCAAACGATTAGGGCTCAATGCCGCTTGCATAGAACTCCTAAGCGGGCAAAGCAGCAAACAAAAAAGACTCAAGATCAAATCGATCAGTAGCGACGAACTTCTAAGGCTCCTCCTTTTAAATTAAAACAGTGCCTATCGGTGTTAATCCCAATGAAATCAAGGAGTTTCAAAGCGAATTGGTACCAAGATATCAACCATAATGGCTTGACACAGACATTCTCTGAAAGACCCCAACAATGAATACCTTGAACTCATCCATGCTTGGTGTGATGTATAGACTTTTTTTTGCTTTGATCAGCTTATCAAGCCTATGCCTGTCTTATGCTCAAACTTCAAAACCCAAATTGAACTACGACCCCAATGCCCTGGTGGCCATTGACATCAAAGAGGTCGAATATCTCAAAACCGAGAGCGGCAGATCTCTCAAAGCCAGGATCTACCAACCCAAAGGCTCCGGGCCTTTTCCGACCTTGATCGACTTTCACGGCGGTGCGTGGAACAACAAAGATCGCTTTGCCGAAGAACCGATGGACACGGCCATTGCAAAAAGCGGCGTATTGGTGATTGCGGTTGATTTGACTCTGGCTGGAGACAGGTCCTACCCAGCCAACGTTCAAGACGCGCATTACGCGGTTCGATGGGTCAAGCACAACGCAAAACAATGGAATGGCGACGTCACCACACTCGGTGTTTACGGAAGCTCTAGTGGAGGTCATGTGGGTGAGCTGCTCTCTTTAAAGCCCAATGAAACTCTATTTGCAAAAATTCCTTTTGCACCCAATCCTCAATTGGATGCTTCCTTCTCTTATCTTGCTACTCGCTCGCCCATAAGCAATCCCCCAGCACGTTACGAAAATGCGATCAAGCATAAGCGTGAGAACATGATCAAAAACAACTTGAATTACTTCAAGCCTTGGGAAACCATCTACGAATCTAGCCCTCAAGCCATATTGGATAAAAAGATGGGCCCCAAAAAACTCATTCCTTTGTTGATCATGCAAGGCGAATTGGATGACAATGTACTGCCTGAAACGCAAAAACTTTTTGCCCAAAGCTACCAAACCGCAGGGGGTGACTGTACGTTTTTAATTTTCGAGCAAAGCGAGCACGAGTGGGTGGCCAAAGAAAGTCCCCAAACTGATCTGGCCCGCAAAACCGTGAAAAACTTCATAGCAAAACAATTGCTCTAAATAGTGAGCTCCTTACCAATGGAGACAGCTGGGTTGACATACCTTGGCTTTTGCTAAGCTTTTCCAATTTCAATGACTTGCCCCAATTTACTTCCCTGCAAATAGACGCTTCTTTACACTGCACCAATGATGGCATTGAACAATCTCTAAATTTCCAACATCCATAGGAGTTAAACTGACACACGTATTTTTACTCATTTGAATTTCAACCATTAAGCATTTCATGCCATCATCTCCCTTTTTAAATAAAAATCTCATTATCTTGATCGCATGCCAAGGCTTGTTTCTCACCAACAATGTCACCTTCATCGCCATCAATGGCTTGGTCGGCTTGGGTCTGACCCCAGTTGCTTGGATGGCCACTCTGCCAGTCATGGGATATGTCGTCGGTAGCGCCCTTTCAACCTCCTTGGTCTCCAAAGCTCAATCTCGTTATGGTCGCAGGCGCTCATTTCAACTGGGGTTGGTTGTCGCGTTCTTTTCCTCTTTGATTTGTGCCTATGCCGCTTGGAGCAAAAATTTTTGGCTCTTGACCGCTGGCACATTGGTCGCTGGTTTTTACAGCGCAAACGCTCAGCTATATCGTTTCGCAGCGGCCGAATTGACCTCTGAGGAACACAAAGAGAAGGCCATCTCTTGGGTATTGGCTGGAGGCATCATGGGAGCAGTCCTTGGACCGAATTTGGCCTCGTGGACGAAAAATTTATTTCTCGTGCCCTTTGTTGGAGCGTATATCTCTTTGACTTTGGTTGCCATAACGGGCGTTGTCTTGATGCAGTTCATACACTTTCCAGCTGAGGCGAGCAACCCCTCAGGCGCCCAAACCCAGCGTGCGATTAAAGACATCATTGCTCAGCCAATTTTCATTGTCTCAGCCATTTGTGCGGCTCTGGGCTACGGGATCATGAACTTGCTGATGGCAGCAACACCCCTTGCGATGGAGGTTTGTGGACACCCCTTTTCGAGTACCGCATTGGTTTTAGAGTTCCACGTGATCAGCATGTTTGCACCAGGATTTTTTACAGGCTCTTTGATCAAAAGATTTGGAAAAGTAAAGATCATGGTCACTGGGCTTTTATTGAACGCCCTGTGCGTGGCGATTGCTCTGAGTGGAGAAGATCTAAGTCACTTTTTAGCAGCTTTGATTTGCTTAGGGGTGGGATGGAACTTCCTCTTTACGGGTGCGACCAGCATGGCCATGTCCACATACAGGCCTGAGGAGAAAAATAAAGCTCAAGCGGCCATCAATTTCTTTGTGTTTTCGACCATGGCTCTCACCTCTTTTGGCTCTGGTGCACTGGTCACCACCCAAGGCTGGAGCTTACTAAACGCCTGGTCTTTGATCTTACTTGTTATCATTGGTTTGTCGCTGCTTTATTTGATTTTTCGATTAAAGTACAAAGACTAAAATCGGACAAAATGAAATAAAAGAAACTTTCACCTCGATTTAAATTCAAGGGGACTTGAGATGGAAATATCATTTGAGCAAGAAATTGAACTGCTTAAACTCGGACAGGGTGAAGTTTTTCATGGTGAAGGCATCCTGGCCATCACAAAAGCGTTGCTTCAATCCGGCGTGGCATACATTGGAGGCTACCAAGGAGCGCCCGTCTCTCATCTATTGGATGTAATGGTGCAGGCCAAAGACTATGTCGACGAACTAGGCGTGCACGTTGAAGCCTGCTCCAATGAAGCCTCAGCTGCAGCCATGCTCGGAGCATCCATTCATTACCCTTTGAGAGGGGCTGTCACTTGGAAGTCCATCGTGGGCACCAATGTCGCAGCCGATGCGTTGTCCAACCTCTCCTCACCAGGCGTCAAGGGCGGTGCGTTGATTGTTGTTGGCGCAGATTTTGGCGAAGGAGCAAGCGTGATTCAGGAAAGAACACATGCTTTTGCGCTTAAATCGACCATGTTGATGATTGACCCTCGCCCAGAGCTCTCGCACATGGTCGACATGGTAGAACACGCATTTCAATTGTCTGAGGCATCCAATATGCCCGCGATCTTTGAGCTCAGAATACGAGCCTGTCACATGCGTGGATCGTTTGTTTGTAAAAACAACATCTCGCCCAAAATTTCAACAAAGGCCTTGATCAACGAGCCGGCAAAATTCAACTACGATAAATTAGCCCATCCTCCTGTCACTTTTGTGCACGAAAAAAGAAAAATTGAGGAGAGAATTCCCGCAGCTCGAAAATACATCGAAGACCATGCTCTCAATGAACTGAAAGATGGTCGTCACCAACAACTCGGGCTCATTGTGCAAGGCGGGCTTTACAACACCCTCATCAAGTCGCTTCAACTGTTTGGCTTGGCTGATGAATTTGGGGAAACTGACATTCCCACATTGATTTTAAACGTCACGTCTCCCTTGGTCCCATCACAAATTGCTCAATTTGCAAGTGGCAAGGAGGCCTTGATCGTCATCGAAGAAGGCACGCCTGAGTACATCGAACAAGAAATTTCACTCATCCTCAGGCGCCGGGGCTTAGACACCGTTTTACATGGCAAGGACTTCTTTAGCATCACTGGAGAGATGAGCACTGAGCAAATGACCAAAGGACTGATAAAGGTTGCTTTGAAGTACTTAAAGGATGTCTGCACCGAGCAAGCCTCAACTTGGCTAAGTGATCTTGACAAGACCAAAGCATTCGTGGCTCAAATGTTGCCTAAGCCTTTGCCGCCTAGGCCGCCTGGATTTTGTATCGGCTGTCCTGAGCGGCCCGTTTTTTCTGCACTGAAACTGGCTCAAGAGGACATTGGGCCCGTGCATATTGCTGCGGACATAGGATGCCATGCGTTTGGTACTTTTGCACCCTTCTCTTTTGGGCACTCCATCTTGGGCTATGGGATGAGTTTGGCCAGCCGTGCTGGCATCTCCCCCATGATGCAAAATAGAACACTGTCCATCATGGGCGATGGCGGCTTTTGGCACAACGGTCTACTCACGGGCGTGCAAAGCGCTTTGTTCAACCAAGATGATGCGGTTTTATTGATTTTTAAAAATGGCTATACGTCAGCAACAGGCACTCAAGACATCTGGTCCACTCCAAGCACCTTGGCCAAAAAAGAAGCAATCGATAAAAGCGCAAGTCTAGTCAACACAGACCAATCCATTGAAAAAACACTTCAAGGCATGGGAGTTCAATGGCTCAAGGTGATCAACACCTATGAAGTGGCGCTCATGAAAGACACCATCAAGGCAGCACTCACCAGTGATTTTTATGGCCTTAAGGTGATTATCGCCGAGGGCGAGTGTCAACTAGAGCGTCAAAGGCGCATCAAGCCTTGGATTTCTAGCTTGCTGAAAAAAGGCAAGCGAGTTGTAAGGGTCAAATACGGCGTTGATGAGGACGTCTGCACAGGAGATCATGCCTGCATCAGGTTGTCAGGCTGCCCTACATTGACCCTCAAAGACAACCCAGATCCGTTGAAGGTTGACCCCGTTGCAACGGTGATCGATGGCTGCGTGGGCTGTGGACTTTGTGGAGAAAACGCACATGTTGCGACCCTTTGCCCGTCATTTTATAGGGCCGAGGTGATTCAAAACCCAACTATTGTTGACCGATTCATGGGCTCATTGAGGTCCTCCCTGATACAGCTCTTGCAAGCGCACTGAGCGATAACCCTTCAGAAATACGCACCGTGACTCAAAAAACAATTTCACTGCTCATTTGTGCGCTTGGCGGTGAAGGTGCTGGCGTTCTAACCGAGTGGATCATTGAGGCGGCTAAAGAAAGTGGCTACGCAGCTCAAAGCACCTCCATTCCTGGGGTTGCACAAAGAACAGGGGCAACCACGTATTACATCGAAGTTTTTTCAGAGCCTATGTCGGCTCTAAATTCCAAGCAACCACTCTTTAGCCTATCTCCTGTGCCTGGGCGGCTCGATTGTTTGCTCTCCTCAGAATTGCTAGAAACTGCCCGCCAATGCACCTTGGGCTTACCGTCTCCAAAACACACCCTGACCCTAAGCTCCTCAGCCAGGACAATCACCACCCAAGAAAGGATGGAACTTGGAGACGGCAGATGGGACGAGGAGCAACTGCGAAGCATTGTGTCTCAAAGCTCTCGAGCACATTACTTCCTTGACATGCAATTTCTAGCGAAAAAAGAAGGCACGATCGTAAGCTCAGTGATGCTGGGCGTCATTGCGGGCAGTGGCCTTTTTCCGATACCCAGTTCAAGCTTTGAAAAAGTCGTGAGTCGCTCGGGTTTGAATGCCAAGGCAAGTTTAAGAGGATTTCAATCTGGATTGGAAAACATGTCCGTGCTTGTGAATCAATCCCGAATGATCTCAGCGTTGCTCAATGAATCTGACCCCAAAAACGTCACACCAATCAAAGTCAATTCAAGCATTGAGCACATTTTCCCTCTGGCAACTCATTCGTTGATTACCTTGGGCTACGAAAGATTGATTGACTACCAAGGCATCAGCTATGCAAAGCACTACCTTCAACAACTCCAGCTCATTTTGAAGAAGGAACAAGCTCTAGACCCAAACGGATCCAATGCTTACGCCATCACCTCTAGTGTTGCCAGATGGCTTGCACTTTGGATGTCTTTTGAAGATATCATTCGAGTGGCCGATCTCAAGAGCCGCTTGACGAGACGGCAAAGAGTTCTCAAAGAAATCAAAGCGAGCGACAAAGACATGGTCAAAGTCTATGAACACTTCAAACCCGGTATTGCAGAATTAGCTGCTTTGTTGCCCATGGGGCCAGCGAAAAAACTGTTGAAATGGGAAAGTAAGCGAGTTGCCAAGGGCCGTCCTGACTTGTCTCTGTCCTTGAAACTGGGTTCGCACACTCTGTTGGGGTTTTTAAGTCTTCGCTTTTTGGCGTCTTTGAAGATATTTCGCAAACATGGCTTTCGCTATCAAGAAGAGCATGCACTCATTGAACAGTGGCTCGCTTGTGTGAAGTCCTCTGCAGAACTTGACTGGCACTTGGGTTTAGAGATTGCTCAATGCGGGCAATTGATCAAGGGATATGGTAAAACCAATGAAAGAGGCAAGAAAAATATCCTTCATATTTTGCACCAGGTCTCTACCTCCTCACTCCCCGTTGCTCAACGCATAGAGGCCATCGCGGCCATCCGCAAGGCTGCTTTGGTCGATGAGTCAGGGGCTTCGCTGGATCAAGCACTTCAAAAGTATGGCGCGCCGGCAAGAGAAATTCTCGCCCACCCGATTAGGTGGATGAAAAAGCCGCAACACTAATTCAATTGAGAGAAATTAAATTTAAAAAAATTGCATTGAATTGCAAATCAAGGAGATTCAGGTTGTGCGTATGGACACTCAAACTCAATTTAAAACTTCCAAATCCTTTTCATTTTTTTTAAGTGGTTTGCTTCTTTTTTTGCTGCTGACAAGTACGGGGTCTCAAGCGCAATCGAACTGGCCCAGCAAAGTCATCAAGATCATGGTTGGATTTGCACCGGGCGGACCCACCGATGTGATTGCACGCGCATATGCCAACAAATTAAGTGTTGAATTGGACCAACAAGTGATTGTAGAGAACCGCCAAGGCGCTGGTGGATCCTTGGCTGCCAGTTTTGTAGCAAAATCGGCCCCTGATGGCTACACGCTCTTGATGGCAGAACCGGGCAGTTTGGCAGTCAACCCAGCACTGCTGACCCAATCCCCTTACGACCCGATCAAAGACTTTGTACCCATCGCTCAAGGGATCTCTTTGCCCATGGTTTTGGTGGCGTCTCCATCTCTCAAAATCACTTCTTTAAAAGAGCTTTTGCTTTTAACCAAGACCAAGTCTTTGGCTTACGGTACGCCAGGAAATGCAACCATGCAGCACTTGAGCATGGCCGAGTTCGCACGGGTCAATCAGATCCAACTCACCCACGTTGCCTACCGTGGTGGGGCACCCGCAATGACTGATCTTTTAGGGGGACAAATCCAACTGGCCATGGTCACGGTCCCAAGCATTGTTCCCTATGTTAAAAATGCCTCCGTCATCCCCTTGGCTGTGGAGTCGCCAACGCGATCTCCTCAAATACCGGGTACACCTACGTTTGCCGAATTGGGATTCACCAATTTCACGCAAGACATTTGGCAAGGTTTTGTAGCACCTGCTCAGACGCCTAAAGACATCATCACCAAACTGAACGCAAGCATCGCTAAGATCTCCGCCTCTTCAGACTTTCAAAATTTGGTCAATTCAATGGGCGCTAGCGTTGTCTACACCAGTGCACAAGACTTCAGCAAATTGATTCAAAGGGACGTGCTTTATTGGTCTAAATTGGTAGCAGACAACCCAGTCGCCAAAGATTAGATTTGCAAAAAACCTCGGTCTCTTGCCTAACCAATCAATTGTGGCAACCAAGTGGCGATGGCGGGTAAGAAAAAGACCGCCGCCAACAATAAAATACTCATCACCACATAGGGCACCACGGCGATAAAAATATGACCCATGGTGACGCTCGCTGGAGCCACACCCCTCATGGTCATGAGCAACAAACCGTGAGGCGGCAGCAAGAGACCGAGTTGCATGCAGATTAAAAACATCACCCCAAACCAAATCGGATCAATCCCAAGGGACTGCACAAGGGGCATAAAAATAGGCAACGTAATCATCATCATGCTGACTTGATCGACAAAAATACCTAGAAAAATCAGCATCAACATCATGCCAACCACGATGAAATCGGTCGACAAACCTTGTCCAGTGATGAATTGAACCATGCCAGTGCTCGCCCCAGAGAAGGACAAGATTTGGGCAAACGTGGTCGCGCCCAAGATGATGAATAAAATCATACCTGAGATACTGGCTGTCCCTTTTAAGCTTTTGACAATTGCTCCAAAGCTCAACACCCGGTATAAAAGCGCCAGCACCATTGTGGCAAATGCACCTACTGCAGCGCACTCTGTTGGCGTCGCCCACCCCATGGCCAAGGCACCCACGACGATGCCAAATATGGACAATGTGGGTAAAACATATGCAAAGAACAAGCGCCAGCGCTGCCACCCGTGATAGGTCGCCTCCTCCTCACCCTCAGGGGCCAACTCGGGAGAGATGCTCACGCGCGCAATGATCCACACGACAAAGGCAACAGACAGCACAAGTCCAGGCACCACGCCACCGATCAACAACTTGGAAATCGAGATGCCAGAAAGTGAGCCGAGCAATACGGTCAATGCTGAAGGGGGGATCAACATGTCCACAGCACCGATGGCCATGATGGGGCCAGCAGCAATGGTTGGGTGATATCCACGCGCCAGCATCACAGGAAGCATCAATGAACCAAGCATGGCGGTGGTGGCAATGGTTGAGCCCGAGATGGCAGAAAAAACAGTTCCGGCCACCACGGCAACCACAGAAAGTCGACCCGGAACTTTGACAATCAGTCGCTCAATGCCTTCAATGACTTTGAGTGCAAGACCGGTATGAAATAAAATTTCCCCCATCAACACAAACAGAGGAATGGGTGTGAGTGAAAAAGCCGTGACAGAGCTCACACTGCTTCTTGCGAGTTGAACCAAACCCGGCTCCCCGCCCATGTAAAGCCAGGCACCCAAGATATTGATGGAGATGAACGTGAGTGCAACAGGCATGCCGATGAAGAGCAAGACGGTCGAGCCGCCCAACATCAACCAAGCGGCGATTTGCCAATTGTTCATACGCTATGTATTTGATTCGGTAAAAAAGGGGGCCGCCTTCAAGATGCACTGACTGCATCGTGCCTGGGACCCCTAGGTCCGAGGTAGAGTCGCCTCATGCGAAAAACCATCTCTATGCTTAAGAGCATAAAAACAAAAGGCAAAGGTGCTAAGCCCCACCACTCAGGTGTGACAAGGGTTTTGATGCTCAAGGCCCCAGATTGATAGCTATTTAAACTGGCCTTAAAAGAATAAATCATGATCATGACACAGCAAACAAATCCAACAAGGTCCCCTATACACTCCAAATACCAAGCCAGTTTGGCTGGTATCGCTTGCAAAACTATATCCACTCGAATGTGCTGACCTTGCCTGAGTAACCATGGCGCCACGCACATCGTGATCAAGTACAGCATGAGCTCTGAGACCTCATTGCTCCAGGCAAGCCCTTGAGGTAAGAAGGAGATGGCCAGGTCACGCAAAAGCACGTCTCCCACAATGATGAACATCATTGCAAAAAGAATCGCACAACCTACCAACGCCAAGCCGGCAATCAGCCGCCCAAAGAGGAGGGACAATCGGTCCATCAAAGAACAAGCTTATTTGCTAAAGAGGGCTTTGAACTTGGTTGCAACGTCGGGACTTTGCTTTTGAGCTGCAGCCCATCCCACTGCATAAGCTTTGTCCTTAAACGACTTAGAAGTCGCTGCATCAAAGGAGATGGTTTGAATACCCACCTTTGCTTGCTTGGCAATCTCCTCAGTGGTGAACTTGGCCCAAAATGTGTTTTCCGCTTCTAAGGCCAGCAACTGCTTATTGAGATAAGTTTTTTGAGCATCGTTTAATTTTTTAAATACAGGCAAATTCATCAAGATAGAGACCTCAGCATCGTAAAAACCAGGATCGACTCGATACTTTGTTTTTTCTTGCCAATTCAAATCAAAGATCCCACCAATTGGCCAACCATAGCCGTCGACCACACCGCGCTCCAATGCGCTATACACCTCGCCAGGCGGTGTCGTGATGACATTGGCATTGAGCTCAAGAAAGAAGTCTCTGTACACAGGCGTGATGCGTATTTTTAAACCATTCAAATCAGGTTTATCAATTTTTTTGTTGAGATAAATATGAAAGGGCTGGTTTTCAACCATTCTTGCCAAGTATTGCATATTGGCTTTTTCATTCCAAACGGCATTGATGGCTTCAAATGCACCGTTCTTTCTTTGCTCAGCAATAGAGATTTGAGTCAATTTTAAAAAATCCGACTCAGGCATGACATTGGTATAAAAAGCACCCGTGCTCATGGCCATATCCACCACACCTGTTTTGACGGCATTTCCCACCTCAAAGGTCGGGATGGCTTTGGGACCGCCTAAAAAATTAATTTGTAAAACGCCCTTGCCCTCTGAGTTGAATTTGGTCATCCAAGTTTGCAATCTCTGCACGTAGATGCCGTTTTCTGCAAAGGCACTCACCAATCTCAAAGTGGTTTCTTGAGCCACTACAAAATTAGCAGACAAGGCAAGCGCAACCATAGAAACTGATTTTAAGAAAAGCTTTTTATTCATTTGTAATTTTCTCCCATTGAAGTCAATGAATTGACTTCAATAAACATTTGATAAAGGAAGTTTTTATTATGTTTATCTTTCCGTACCTTTATATTGGCTTATACCCTTAAGGTGATAACCTACCCCCTTTTTTGATCACCAACTCAATTGAAACTCCTTTTTTGGATGGATGCAGACCTATCGATTCAAAGCTTCCCCAAGCGCCCCTGAAACGGAATCGCCCTTTTTTTGTTTCAGTTGATCAAACAGACTTAATTTGTAGTAAAAATGTATTCATTTAAAAAGAAGTGATGGGTTTTAGGCGGTTTAAATTAAGGGTAATATTTAGTGAGTTATATTTAGTTGACAACTAAATATTTTCCAATTAAATTAATACCAGCTCATCTAATTTAAAGGCGACTCATGAAAATCGTATGCATTGGAGGAGGACCCGCAGGTCTTTACTTCGCGCTGTTGATGAAAAAACAAAATGCGAATCACGACATCACCGTCATTGAGAGAAACAAGCCCTTTGATACATTTGGATGGGGTGTCGTTTTTTCAGATCAAACACTTGGTAATCTTGAGAAAGCGGATCAGAAAAGTGCAAAAGAAATTCTTGCGTCCTTTAACCATTGGGATGACATCGAGGTGCGGGCCCATGGAGAGGTCAGTCGATCTAGCGGACACGGTTTTTGTGGAATTGGTCGAAAAAGATTGCTCAACATCTTACAAAATCGTTGCCTAGAAGAAGGTGTGTCGTTGCTGTTTGACCAAGATGTGACGGATGACGAGGCCTTTAAAGATGCAGACTTGATCATTGCGTGCGATGGCCTCAATAGCCGCATCAGAACAAAATACGAGCAAAGTTACAAGCCCAACATAGACGTTCGCAAATGCAGGTTTGTGTGGTTAGGGACGACCAAACTTTTTGAGGCCTTCACATTTGCATTCGAAAAAACACACCACGGCTGGTACCAAGCACATTGCTATCAATTTGACAGTGAACTCTCGACTTTTATTGTCGAGACCACCGAGGAGACTTGGCTACAAGAGGGCTTGGATAAGTTCAGCAAAGAAGAGTCCATCGCTTTTTGTGAAAAACTGTTTGCCCAACATTTAGAGGGGCATGCCTTGCTCTCAAACGCAGAGCACTTAAGGGGTTCGAGCCAGTGGATCAAATTCCCCAGAGTCATCTGCGAAAACTGGGTACACCACAATGGTCATGCGCCCGTCGTTTTGATGGGAGATGCAGCACATACGGCCCACTTCTCCATTGGCTCGGGGACCAAACTCGCCCTAGAGGACTCCATTGAATTGGCCCAATGCATTGCCAACCACCAAGGCAATCTGACTGTGGCTTTAGAGAGTTATCAAGCTCTCAGAAGTGTTGAAGTTTTAAAAATACAAAATGCAGCACGAAACTCAACCGAGTGGTTTGAAAATGTCGAGCGCTACATGCACCTGCCGATGCAACAATTTGCCTACTCATTGCTGACTCGCAGCCAGCGCATCAGCCACGAAAATCTCAAGCTTAGAGATCACAAGTATGTTAGAGAATTTGAGACTTGGTTTTCATCTAAATCGGGCATGCAAACGAGCCCATCCAAAACGTCCATCCCGCCCATGTTCACGCCCTTTAAGTTGCGTGAACTGACTCTTAAAAACCGAATTGTCGTCTCGCCAATGGCACAGTACTCCTGCACTGAGGGCATGCCAGAGGACTACCACTTGGTTCACTTGGGTGCGAGAGCCATGGGCGGTGCCGCTTTGGTGATGACGGAGATGACTTGTATATCTCCCCAAGCCCGGATCACCCCAGGCTGTCCAGGCATTTGGAACGATTCACAAGCCAAGGCTTGGCAAAAAATTGTGAACTTTGTCCATGAAAATACAGATGCAAAAATTGGCATTCAACTTGGGCACTCAGGCGCCAAAGGCTCAACCAAACTCGCATGGGATGGCATGGATCAACCCCTGGATCAAGACAATTGGCTCTTGCTGTCTGCATCAAAACAACAATACGTTCCTCAACAAAGTCACTGGGCGCAAGAGATCACCCTGCGCCAGATGGATCAAATCAAGAAAGAATTTGTGAATTCAACTGTGCTTGCCATTGAGGCAGGCTTTGATTGGTTAGAGTTGCACTGCGCTCATGGGTATTTACTCTCCTCTTTTATTTCACCCCTGACCAATCATCGAACGGATGAGTACGGAGGGGATTTAAAAGCCAGGCTGAAGTACCCCTTGGAGGTTTTTAAAGCCATGCGGGAAGTTTGGCCTGTCGACTTACCCATTTCAGTCAGAATTTCTACCCATGACTGGGTCGAGGGCGGAATAACGCCTGATGATGCAGTCATGATTGGTAAATACTTCAAAATCGCTGGCGTAGACTTGATCGACTGCTCCTCAGGGCAAGTGAGCAAAGATGAAAAGCCTGTTTATGGCCGCATGTTTCAAACCCCCATGTCTGACAGAGTCCGCCAAGAGGCACAAATTCCAACGATTGCGGTGGGAGCTATTTCGGATGCAGATCAGGTCAACAGCATCATCGCTTCAGGACGCGCCGATTTATGTGCCGTTGCAAGACCGCACCTCGCAAATCCGCATTGGACGCTCAATGAAGCCGCGAAAATTGGTTACTTTGCGCTTGATTGGCCCAAGCCCTACCAATCAGGAAAATTCCAACTCGAAAGAAATCTGGAGCGAGAGAAGATGCTGAGCCAACAAAGCAGTTCCTCACTGGCCGTTAAAGCAAGATTGAACTCTGAGGTGTAAGTATGCACTCATTTTCAAAGTTGAAATCTTCCCATGTACTCATCACAGGAGCGGGAAAAGGCATCGGTCGCGCCATCGCATTGGAGATGAGTGAGCATGCATCAAAATTAACCCTGATTGGGCGCAATGAAAAAAATCTGAAAGAAGTTCAGTCTCTTGTTGAAAAAAATTGTGCCGTCCAAATCCTTGAATGCGACATCACGATTGAAAAATCTGTTCAGGCCACATTTGCAAAAGCAGCGTCTTCATTTGGCCCCATTGCCGTGCTCGTCAATAACGCTGGACAAGCACAAAGTGCATCCTTTCAAAAGACCACCCTTGCAGATTTGAGAGCCATGCTTGATGTCAATTTGAATGGTGCTTTTCTTTGTATACAGGCTGTCATTGAAGAAATGTTGAAATTAAATTACGCACGCGTCATCAACATCGCAAGCACTGCCGCACAAAAAGGCTACCCCTATGTCAGCGCCTATGTTACAGCCAAACACGGTGTGCTTGGCCTCACCCGATCCTTGGCTTTGGAGTTTGCCAAAAGTCGCATCACTTTCAACGCCATATGCCCAGGCTTTGCAGACACGGACATTGTCTCTGAGAGCTTGAAGACCATCACAGCAAAAACCAATCTCAGCCGTGAAGATGCCCTTCAAGAATTGGTCAAAAACAATCCTCAACGCAGGCTCATCGCACCAGATGAAGTGGCTCAACAAGTCCTATGGCTTTGTCACGACCTGTCTCAAAGCATCAATGGGCAAGCCCTGTCCATTGCAGGCGGCGAAGTGATGTCTTGACTCATGAAAATCACTATGAACAGCAAAGACACACGCTTGACAACAGAGCTCTCACAAACCGACAACGCTGCGACACACTTGAGTGTCAGAACTTGGCTTAGACTGTATGCTTGCAGCAATTTCATTGAACAACAAATCCAACAAAAACTGCGAAGCCAGTTCGGAATCAGCTTGGCTCGCTTTGACTTTTTAGCTCAGTTGGTTCGAGCACCAAATGGCATGAAGATGAATGTTTTATCAAAAAAACTAATGGTCAGTGGTGGAAATATCACAGGCTTGACAGATCAATTGGTCAAAGAAGAGCTTGTGCTCAGGCAAGACGATCCCAGCGACAGAAGATCGTATGTGCTGATTTGTACAGAAAAAGGAAAGCTCGAATTCGCTCTAATGGCACAAGCGCATGAGTCTTGGGTCAGCGAAATCATGGAAGATCTAGATGCCTCTGAACTCAAGCGTTTGTATGCATCCTTGGATCACCTGAAAAATATACTCTCGCCCTTAAATCTCTCTTGAGCCCGCCCAGTCCATCAACAAACCAAGATCAAAGCCATGCAAGATAGCGCGCAATTGAATCTCCCCTTCTTTGAATCCAAGCACGAGGCCTTGTCAAAAAACTTGCACCTCTGGGCAAAAACTCATTTAAACGATATTGACTGCCCTGATGTAGATGCACACTGCAGGCAACTCGTGGGTCAACTTGGGCGCGATGACTGGCTTAAATATTGTGTCGCTGGTCAAGAGAATGGTGGCCTCTATTCACAAATTGACAATCGCTCAATTTGCCTGATTCGAGAAATTCTTGCAAAACACAGTGGCTTGGCAGACTTTGCATTTGCCATGCAAGGCCTTGGATCTGGCGCCATCTCCATTGCTGGCAGCAAAGAGCAAAAGGAACGCTACCTTCCTAAAGTGTCCAAGGGGCAATCCATCGCTGCCTTTGCACTGTCTGAGCCGCATGCAGGCTCGGATGTTGCTGCATTGAGTTGTGAGGCAACGCTCTCAGGCGAGCATTACATACTCAATGGTGAAAAAACATGGATCTCTAATGGTGGCATTGCTGACTTGTATGTGGTTTTTGCCAGAACTGGAGATGCGCCAGGCTCTCGGGGTATTTCCGCGTTCATTGTGGATAAACATACAGACGGCTTTGAAATTGCTGAACGCATCCATGTCATTGCTCCACATCCCTTGGCTAGAATTAAATTCACCAATTGCGCTGTACCTGTCTCCAACAGAATTGGCAGCTCTGGGGAAGGTTTCAAAATAGCGATGCGTACGCTTGATATTTTTCGAACTTCAGTTGCGAGTGCTGCTTTGGGGTTTGCCAAGCGTGCTTTTCATGAAGCACTTGAAAGAGCCAAAACCAGAAAAATGTTCAATGGGCATTTGGCAGATTTTCAGATCTCTCAAGTCAAATTGGCTGAAATGGCCACCCGCATAGAAAGTGCTGAGTTGCTCACCTACAAAGCCGCATGGCTCAAGGACCAAGGCAAGAACGTGACCAAAGAAGCTGCAATGGCCAAAATGACTGCCACTGAAAATGCGCAATGGGTGATTGATGCTGCTGTGCAGATGTTTGGTGCCTTGGGGGTCGTGAGTGGCGTCATTGTTGAACGCTTGTACAGAGAAATCCGTGCGCTTCGTATTTACGAAGGCGCAACAGAAGTTCAAATGTTGATCATTGCAAAGTCGGTCCTTGAAAATCACAGAGTAAATTCTTGATTTTTCCCTTGCCAGAACCATCATCCATAAAGAGTTTGATTTTATGAAAACGGCTCATTTAGATACCTTTGTTCACAACAACCTACCACCTCCCGATCTTCAACCGGACTTTATCTTTGACTTACCCGAGCTTGAGTTCCCGGGAAACATGAATTGTGCAGTTGAAATTTTAGATAAAGCCATCAGCAAAGGCTTTGGCAACCGTGTTTGTATTCAATGTGATCGATTAACTTGGACCTATCAAGATCTTCTAGACAAAGCCAACCAAATGGCCAACGTCTTGACAAAGGAGCTTCATTTAAAAGCCGGAAACAGAGTTCTACTGCGTTCAGCCAACACGCCTGAAATGGTAGCGACTTGGTTTGCAGTGGTCAAAGCAGGTGGCATTGCAGTTGCAACCATGCCCTTGTTAAGATCTCTTGAGCTCAGACAAATCATTGATAAAGGACAGGTCAGTCATGCGATTTGTGACCACTCATTAAGAGAAGAGTTGATCAAGGCACAACAAGAATGCGAGTCCAAGTGCCTTAAACACATCAGTTTTTTTCGCTCCACGGATACGACACAGGAGGGCCAACACTTGTTGGATATCGCCGCTTTATCGCAACCCAGCACATTTGAGAATTTCTCCACCCTCTCAACCGATTGCTGCATTTTGGCCTTCACCTCAGGCACGACAGGCGTGCCCAAGGCCACCATTCACAATCACCGCGATGTGATGTCAATTTGCACCTGTTGGCCGGAATTTGTTTTGAAACCGCTCGCATCCGATGTTTTTATTGGAAGCCCGCCCCTTGCGTTCACCTTTGGACTCGGTGGATTGATTCTTTTCCCCATGAAATTTGGAGCCAGTGTGGCCTTGCTGGAGAAAGCCTCTCCAAAGGACTTGGTGGTGGGCATTCAAAAATTCAAGGCCTCGATCCTCTTTACTGCCCCAACCTCCTATCGACAATTGGCACTCGAAGGACTCATTGACCCACTCAGCAGCCTTAGGAAATGTGTCTCAGCGGGTGAAGCGCTGCCAGGACCAACCAGGGCACTTTGGAGACAAGCAACGGGGATCGAAATCATTGATGGCATTGGCACAACTGAGATGCTACATATTTTCATATCCTCAAACGAGCACGAATCTATCCCTGGTGCTACTGGCAAGGTCGTCAAAGGCTACAAGGCATGTATTTTGGATGACAACGGCAATGAGCTACCCGTTGGAACAATTGGCCACTTGGCAGTCAAAGGCCCCACGGGTTGTCGCTATCTGAACGATGAGCGACAGGCCAAATACATCAAAAAAGGATGGAACGTCACTGGAGATGCCTATTTGATGGATGAGAACGGCTACTTCCATTATCAGTCGCGAACAGATGACATGATCATCTCCTCTGGATACAATATAGCAGGTCCAGAGATAGAAGCTTGTATCTTGTCCCACCCAATTGTGGCTGAATGCGCCGTAGTGGGTGAGCCCGATGAGGCAAGGGGTGCCATTGTCAAGGCATTTGTCGTCCTCAAAGCCGATACTTCAGCCAACGACTTGAGTGCAAAATCCATCCAAGACCACGTCAAAACTCAACTTGCTCCCTATAAATACCCAAGAAAAATTGAATTTGTAAAAAGTCTTCCAAGAACAGAGACAGGAAAAATTCAACGCTTTAAATTAAGACAATGAAATTCATCAACCCCAAACGCATTCGATTCCACCATTGCGACCCCGCTGGTATAGTTTTTTACCCCCAATACTACTACTTATTGCACGAAACGCAGGAAGATTTCTTCTCGCACATTGGGTTTTCCTTGTACGACATGATTGATCAAGGATGTGGTGTACCCATCGTTGACATGAAAACTCAGTTTTGTGGCATGTGTCGACAAGGCGATGATGTAGAAATTGAGTTGGGGCTCTCAAAATTAGGAGGATCAAGTATCTGTATGGAATATGAAATCTTTGGCGCCAATAAGCATAAAAATATTCCAAGAGAACTTAAACTTAAAGCCACAGGAACCATTGTCTATATTGATTTGGCGAGCAATAAACCCATCAAGTTGCCTGAAGAATTGAGAACTGCGCTTGAGCCCTATTTAGAAATCTCGCCCCATGCATAAAAAAATCAATCCGCCCCATTGGGCTCAACCTCGCGGATACTCCAATGCCATACTGGCCAGTGGTTCTATTTTATTTCTAGGCGGCCAAATTGGATGGAATGAAAAAAACGAGTTCGAAAGCGATGACTTCATTGACCAAGCCAAGCAAACACTCCTCAATATCAGCGCACTTTTAAATGAAGCCAAGGCCACACCAGAGCAAATGGTCAGAATGACCTGGTACATTACAAGCCGTGATGAATACCATGCCAGGTTAAAGGAATTAGGTCATGTTTATAGAGAGATCATGGGTAAGAATTTCCCAGTCATGACGTGTGTAGAGGTTTCCGGCTTGGTTGAACCTCGTGCAAAAATTGAAATCGAAGTCACCGCAGTCATATGAGCATTTAAGCATCAATGTCAACGCAATGAACTACATTGATACAGACATTGAAGGCCATTTAGATAAAGCCGCCTGCAAGGCAGCACCTTTTTCATCAGCCAAAGCTGCGTTGCGAAGAGAGCTGATATCGGTGTCTAGCAAATTGGTATTCTTTTGAACCACGGCAAAAATCAAATCAAAGCTTTTAACACCTCGCTCATGGGTCTCGCTGTAGCCTTTAACCAAAGTTTGGCATTTGATCCACTCTAGGCATTTTTCTGAATTTTGCAAAGCACATGTTTTGATCAAACCCATCCACTTTTCAATTCTTTCATCTTCTTCTTTGAATCTTAAGCTTGACCGTCTCCAGCGCTTAGCGCTTGCAACCAAGGTCAAAATTAAAAAACCACTGATGGTCGATGTTTGAACAATCCGACCCTTTGATGTCAAGGCCCCGATGGCATATCTTAAAACTTGCGAGCCTAAGATCATTCGACCCAACACGGCAGGAAGCGTCTCAGCAATCTCTTGCAACCTTGGGTGCATGTATTCATTGATAAGCACAATTTGACCCACATTTGCTTGCGACTCTTGCTTGACACGATCAAACCGAGATGCTTGTATTTTTAAGCTTGCGACCCGTGCTGTATCTTCATAGGACATCCAAAGCGCTAGGTGCCGGGCACTTTCTCTAATCAATTCACTCTCATTGCTAGAAAAGCAATTTTTCAAAGCGAGCATGCGATCAAGAAATAAATGTGCATAGTCAGGATCTTGGTATTCCACCAAGCGTTTGACTCCGTGCAATAAAATTTCTTGAACGTTTGATGGAAATGCGTTTTCAATTCTTTCAATCAAACTTTTGATTTTAGGGTGTAGCCCGCTTTGGCTCGGTAGTTTGAATGTTTCTTTTGGAGTTGCAAAGAATTGTGATGTCTCCTTACCCGTTGAGGACTCACTCAACCCATAAGCTTGATCAAAGGCCTTGAGACTTTGCTCCACACCCACGCCACCTTGGCGAATGGTTTCCTCAAATTGAGCTTTCGTAAAAGGCAATGTTTTAGAAGCTGCAAGGGAGCCAAACAACACAGCGCTGATCACACTTTGATGATCTTGCGCAACTTTTGCCATATCAAAGCCAATAAAGCGATTCGCCACTTTCCTTATCTCATCAAGCAATTGGCTGGAGTCCACCCGTCCATCGCCCATATGGGACTTTTCACTCATGGCATAGACACGGTGTGTTGAAGCAATCAGGGTTGTTCGGTTTGACGTGACCAATCCACGCACCACCGCTCGTCCAGCCTCCATCAGCTCGGATGCCATGACAATGTCCACATCTCCAGGCATGGGCATGAGTGACAAAACAGGCAATTGAGTGGCAATTTTGGACAACGAGTGATCGAAAAGCTCAACATAATAAATGGTCGCACCAGTTCTTTGTGCCACTCCCGGCACAGAAGTGGTTTGCGCCACAAAACCATTGGCTTCACCCAATTGAACTATCCAATCGGCCAACACACCACCACCTTCGCCACCCATGGCAAGTATGGCTATTTTGTAAGGTTGAATACTCATGGACTCTAAAACCGATAGGCCATTTGACGCTTGATCATTCTTTGCTGCAATCGATCAATGACCCATCTGCGCAAAGTACTCAAAACACGATCAACCAGCGAGGGGTTGGAGATGACTTGGGCTTTGTAAAATGAAGGACACAAAACTGCAGCATGTGAAGCTTCGCCACAGACGCCACAACCCACACAACTCTCCAAGACGGTTGCTACTGGCTCAAGCCTTAGTGGATCAGGATTTTCTTTGATTGACAATGAAGGGCAGCCCGAAAGCCTGATGCATGAATGGTCTCCAGTACAAGTTTCTGGGTCAACACCAAATTTCTCTTTGACTACACGCACGCCTTTTTTGATGGCCGCTTTGACGAGTGGTTTTTCTCGTCTTTGTTTGTTGAGCATGCATTCAGATTGAGCAATTAAAACCTTGGGACCTTTTTCTTTATTGGTCAAGGCCTCTTTCATGAGTTTTTTCATGGTGGCAATGTCATAGGTTCTATGCACAGTTTTAACCCACTGCACACCCACACCTTTGATTGCTTTTTCAATCTCATGACCCGTGCTTCTATTTTTATTCAAAGCTTTTGAAGACAATACATCTTGTCCTCCCGTTGCAGAGGTGTAGCTGTTGTCAACCACAACCGTCAAGTTATCACTTTTATTGAATACGGCATTGGCAATCCCAGAGGTCAAGCCGTTGTGCCAAAACCCACCATCTCCCATGATGGAGATGACTCGCTTGGATGCACTAACATTCAGGGCTGAAGAACCTGCCGTCCCTAAGCCATACCCCATCGTTGTATTGCCTAAATTAAAGGGCGGCAAAATAGAAAACAAGTGACAACCAATATCTGCACTGATGTGGTGTTGACCAATCTCTTTTTCCATCAACTTCATGGCTGTAAAGATTGGCCGCTCGGGGCATCCCGTGCAAAAGCCAGGCGGTCTTGGATGAACCAATGGGGCTATGGCTGTCACGTCATTGAGATTAGCAGCTTGATTTTGATTGAACGCGGTAAATTCTTTTCCGTGTTTTTCAAAAAAGGACTTGAGGCCATTGAGTACCACCAAATTGGTGTACTCACCACCCATTGGCAAAAAGTCTTTACCATGTAAAGTGGTTGATGAGTTGGCTTGCTTTAAAATCAAACTTAAATTTTGCTCAATAAAATTGGGTTGCCCTTCTTCGACCATCAGTACTGCCTTTTTACCAGTACAAAAACGAACAATCTCAGCATCGACCAAAGGGTATGTCACATTCATCACATACAGTGGGATTTTCGTTTGTCCGTAAATGTCAGCCAAACCCAACCTCTCCAAGGATCGAACCAAGGTGTTGTAAATTCCACCTTGAACGATGATGCCGATATCGGCCGAATCCTCGGCAAAGAATTCGTTAAGCCCTTTGTCTTGGATAAACTTCACAGCTGCTGGCCAGCGATCATTGATCTTCTCTTGCTCATGCAGATAAGATGAGGGCGGCAAGACAATTCGGCTTACATCTCTTTGCGGCGTGTCCATGGCTTCACGCAGGGTATATTGAGCTCTTTGATTGTCTTTGGCCGTGAAAAAACCATGTACATGGCACGCTCTAATCCTGAGCTCTAGCATCACAGGCGTTGAACTCGCCTCAGACAACTCAAAGCCCATCTTGACAGCCCGCACCATGCTGGGCAAATTAGGTCTTGGATCTAAAAGCCATATTTGTGACTTCATGGCAAACGCATGGCTGCGCTCTTGCATGATGGAAGAACCCTCGCCGTAGTCCTCTCCAACAATGATCAACGCACCGCCTTTGACGCCACCTGAGGCCAAGTTTGCCAATGCATCTGATGCCACATTCGTTCCCACGGTTGACTTGAATGTGACCGCACCCCGGATAGGATAATTGACGCTTGCAGCCAAGGTTGCAGCGGCGGTGGCTTCATTTGCACTGTTTTCAAAGCGAATGCCATGCTCCTCCAAAATATCATTGGCGTCGGCTAAAACATCCATCAAATGCGAAATGGGTGCACCCTGGTAACCCGCTACGAAAGAGACCCCAGACTCAAGCAAGGCCTTTGTGACGGCCAAAATACCCTCTCCACTAAAGATCTCTCCGTCCTTGAGTCTTAATTTTTTAACTTCTTCAACAAAAGACCGCTCAGCCATAAAAAAATCCGATCAAAATGGACAATATAGACGCCAAATTTCTGTAGAAATGACTCAGGTCAATCGTTCTACAGGGCAAATGATATATGATGTTTACTTCATCAAAGATTCTTTTCTTTTTTGATCGGTTTCTTTTAAAGAGATTCATTCGGCAAGACTGCAATTGATAAACCAAAGGGTAAACCCTTTAGAGCTTGCACTTTGAAATTTGTTAAAAATTAACCCTTTTGCCATTGAGTTTTTTTTAGGAGTTTTCATGAAATTCAAAAAAGTTTTAGCTCTGAGCGTCATTGGTGCATGCCAATTGTTGACGCTTTCCTCCATTCAAGCTGCCGATAAAGTCAAAGTTGGATTTGTCAGCACCTTGTCCGGACCCTCGGCGGCTTTGGGCGTGGACATCAGAGATGCATTTCAACTGGCGGTCAAACTCAATGGAGGTAAGCTTGGGGGACTGCCTGCTGAAGTGATTGTGAGCGACGACCAATTCAAACCCGATGTTGCCAAGGAGCAGTTTGAGAAGATGGTCAAGCGCGAAAAAGTGGATTTTTTAACCGGCGTCGTGTTCTCCAACATCATGCTTGCTGCGCTGCCAGAAACAAATGAAAGCGGCACCTTTTACTTAAGCCCCAATGCCGCCCCTTCCCCAATGGCTGGCAAAGAGTGCAGCGCCAATTTCTTTGCCGTGGCATGGCCCAATGACGCCTATCATGAAGCGGCTGGCCAATACGCCACGAACAAGGGATTCAAGTCCGCTTATCTTTTGGCACCCAACTATCAAGCAGGACAAGACTCCTTGGCTGGCTTTAAACGTTACTACAAAGGCAAAGTGGTCAACGAGGTGTACACCAAATTGGGGCAACTCGATTACGCCGCCGAATTGGCTGAGGTTCGCGCTGCAAAACCAGAAATTTTGTACACCTTTCTTCCTGGCGGTATGGGTGTGAATTTCATCAAGCAATTCATGGCCTCTGGTCTAGCGAAAGAAACAAAACTCATCGTGCCTGGTTTTGGTGCGGATCAAGATATCATTCGCGGAGTGGGTGCAGACATGTTGGGCGTTTTTGATACGTCCCACTGGGGTATGGATTTACCAAACGCAGCCAACAAAAAATTCGTCGCAGAATTTGAAAAAGAATACAAGCGTCTACCCACCTTGTACGCTTCACAAGGCTATGACACGGCCATGCTGATAGACGCTGCTGTGAAAGCCAGTAACGGCAATCTGAGCGACAAGGACTTGGTCAGAAAAAACTTAATGGAAGCAAAATTCGCCTCTGTTCGTGGTGACTTTAAGTTCAACACCAACCACTACCCCATTCAAAACTACTATGTTCGCGAAGTGGTCAAAGATGCTCAGGGCCGTTTGGTCAACAAGATCATTGGCCAACCGATCATGACCAATCACGGGGACGCCTACGTACAAGACTGTAAGATGAAATGATCCCAGCTCCTTGGGCTGGCATCTGACGCTGTCTATGCATTTTTTATGACTGGTATTTTGATTTTGGAGCAGGCCTTGAATGGCCTGCAGTTTGGTTTGATGCTTTTTCTTTTGGCATCTGGCTTGACTTTGGTATTTGGCATCATGGACATGATCAACCTTGCCCATGGTGCCCTTTATATGATTGGCGCCTTTTTAACGGCTTGGATTGTTCAATTCACACAATCATTCTTTCTAAGCGTTTTTCTAGCGGTCATTTTGACTTCCCTCTTTGGCATGCTTTTAGAAAAAACTTTGCTGAAAACTTTGTATGCACGGGACCACATGTCTCAGGTTTTGGCAACCTTTGCGCTCATCCTCATTTTGAATGAGTCGGTCAAAATGATTTGGGGAACGGATTTGCCCTTGTCGGCTCCAGATTATTTATCGGGTCCCGTTGAGATCATGCCTGGACTGATGTATTCAAGTTACCGCCTGGTCATCATCGCCACAGGCCTCTTGATTGCGCTTTTACTCTATCTCCTTGTCAGTCAAACTAAAATGGGTGCTTGGGTCAGAGCGGGAGCCTCTAACCGATCCATGGCGATGGCCATGGGTATCAATATCAACGCCCTATTCACATCTGTCTTTGGTCTAGGAGCGGCCCTATGTGCAGTTGCCGGCGCCATGCTCTCGCCCCTTTTGGCCGTGCAAGTGGGCATGGGTGAGAACATATTGATCTTGGCCTTTGTGGTTATTGTGATTGGAGGCATTGGTTCTGTTTGGGGTGCCTTTGTTGGATCGATCTTGGTGGGCTGTGTGGACACCATGGGCCGAAGCCTTTTGCCCTTCTTATTCAGAGAGTTTTTGCCACCCCAATGGGCTAGCGCAGCTGGCCCAGCGGTGGCTTCCATATTGGTCTATGTGTTGATGGCTGTCGTCTTGTTCATCAAACCTCAAGGTCTTTTTAACCAAAGATCATAGCCCCATGAGCAATTTCATCGCCTGAGCACCATGTCTTCGACTCCACCGCAGATCCCTCACAACCCCAAAACGCTGACCCATGCGATTGGGTTGAGTTTGATATTGGGACTGGCTTTGGCAATGCCATACTTGCTGGACAAATTGGGGCTGGATTATTACTTGGGAACTTTGACCAAGATGATGATTTATGGCATCGCTGCTTGCAGCCTTAACTTGATCCTTGGCTATGGTGGCCTGGTCTCCTTTGGGCATGCGGCTTATGTCGGCATAGGCGCTTACGCAGTAGGCATCTTGATCAGTCAAGGTCATCAAAACGCATGGATTGACATCCCTCTTGCCGTCATGCTTTGCGCCGGTTTTGCTTTCATGATTGGGTTTATTTGCCTTAGAACGCGAGGCGTTTACTTCATCATGATCACCTTGGCATTTGCCCAAATGCTTTACTACCTGAGTAACTCCATCAAGGTGTTTGGAGGTGATGAGGGTTTAAGCATCAAAAGTCGTTTGGATTTTGGCGTTCAACTCAGTAGCAAAAGCGATGTGCACTTGTATTTTGTGGTGTTGATTTTCCTCTTGTTGAGTTTGTATTTCATTCATCGCATCATGAATTCCAAGTTTGGACAAGTCATCAAGGCCCTCAAGGACGATGACGTGCGCGTGGACTCCATTGGCATTCATGGGTTTAAATACAAACTGGCCATCTTTGTGATTGCGGGCGCGATTGGGGGATTGGCAGGTGCATTGATGGTCAACCAACAAAAGTATGTCAGCCCCAATCTATTGCACTGGACGCAATCGGGCATCTTAATGGTCATGGTGATTTTGGGAGGTGTTGGCACTCTTTCGGGGGGTCTTTGGGGCGCATTGCTTCTTTTGACGCTAGAGAGCGTAATCTCTGAATACACCCTTCACTGGCAATTCTATGTGGGGTGGATTCTTTTGGCTGTCATCTTGATGGCACCCAAGGGCTTGAGTTCTTTTTCCGTACTTTGGAGTAGGGTCTCCAAAGTTGGGCAGTTCAAACACAAAGCCCGAGCAATCAAACCATGAGCCACCCTGCACTCTTTGAAGCACGCCATTTGATCAAACGCTATGGTCAATTGGTCGCCACCCAAGACGTCAGTCTATGTGTGAACGACAACGAAATTCACGCCTTGATTGGCCCCAATGGTGCAGGTAAAACCACACTGGTAGGCCAGTTGTCAGGACAAGTTCCTTGCGACTCGGGTGAGATTTTCTTTAAAGGCGAAAACATCACCAAACTGCGCATTGATGAGAGGGTCAAAAGGGGGGTTGTGCGTTCCTACCAAATCACTCGACTCTTTAAATCTTTCTCATGTCTAGAGAATGTGTCCCTGTCCGTTCAGGCAAGACAAGGCAGCAGTTTTTCATTTTGGAGCAACATCAAGAACGATCACTCATTGACCCAGGAGAGTGAAAGCGTCTTAGAGTCCATTGGACTACTTGACAAAGCACACGTATTGGCCGCAGACCTCTCGCATGCAGAACAACGTATTTTGGAGCTCGGTATTGCCTACGCAACCCAACCAAAATTGCTTTTGTTAGACGAACCCATGGCAGGCACTGGCCCCCAAGAGTCGGAGTTGATCATCTCGTTGATTGAAAAAATCAAAAGCAGCGCTTCGATCTTTTTAATTGAACACGACATGGACACCGTTTTTAGACTGGCCGATCGTATATCTGTTCTTGTCAACGGTGTTTTGATCGCAACGGGCACGCCCGAAGAGATCAGATCAGACCCTCAAGTCAAAGCCGCTTACCTTGGGGACGAGCACGTATGACTCAGGCGCTTCTTCACGCGAAACATATCCAATCGTTTTATGACCAAAGCCAAGTCATTTTTGACATCGAGTTGATCATCAAACCGGGTGAGACCATTGGATTGCTGGGTCGAAACGGGATGGGCAAGACGACACTGATTAAAAGCTTGCTTGGCCTCAAGAGTATCCAAGCAGGTGAGATCCATTTCAATGGTCAAAGGATCAATGGGCTAAGCCCAGATAAAATTGCTCGAATGGGTTTGGCCATCGTACCTGAGGGCCGGCAGGTCTTTCCAAATTTAACGGTCCTTGAGCACATGACAGCCTTCACAGCCAAAAGAAACGATGCTCAAATTCAGTGGGACGCGCACAGCGTTTTTGAACTTTTTCCAATACTCAAGGAAAGACAAGGCCATTTTGGTTCACACTTATCTGGGGGTGAGCAACAGATGCTTGCCATCGGCCGCGCACTCGTGACCAACCCAAAGCTCTTGATCTTGGATGAAGCAACAGAAGGCCTGGCTCCGTTGATTCGAGAAGAAATTTGGTCTTGTTTGAAACTCCTCAGACAAAGAGGTCAAAGCCTGATCATTGTTGACAAATACGTCAACCGTTTGGTTGAAATTGCCGATCGACATGTGATTTTGGAGCGCGGACAAGTTGCTTGGACGGGCTCCTCTGAGGAACTCTCTAGCGACACCAGTCTTTGGAGCAGGTATTTAGGCGTTTGAAAAAACCAACCCTGACAGTGTGCCGTCTTTCTTGCTCTAGCGACTGGGCCTTTTTGAGGTCAAAATTCCAAGGATCAAAAAAACAAGACCTTCATCAACTGAACGTCTCTCGCGCCACTCGCCTTAACACATCAACCAAAAGCCGACCCGTTGGGTTGATAGACCCTTTTCTTCTTCGGCTTAACCCCACCAATCTTGCCCAGGATGCGCCGGGAATCTTCAATTCAACGAGTTGTCCTGCTTGAGCTTCCCAAAAAATCAACTCCTTAGGAATAAAGGTGAGCGCATCGCTTTGCATGACCCAAGATTTCATCAAAACCGTTGAGGTGGTCTCAACCACCGCTTGGGGAGGGATCAATTCTTGACGGATAAAAAAGTCATCAAAGGCTGCCCTTTCCATCTCCCCTTTTCTGGGCAAAATCCATGGGTATGACATCAGCATGTGTGCATTGATGACTTTCTCCTGCAACAGCGGATGATTTGCCCCACACACCACACTTGCAGTCTCTGAGAACAAGGTCTCTTGAACCAAATCGGTATGGACCAACTGAGCGGGGATGGAAGACAGGGTGAAGTCAAGCTCCCCGTTTTTTAGCATCGGCATCAAAGACTCGTTCAAGCCATAAAGGACCGTGCACTTTAAATGGGGGTGCTTCAAAGCAAACTCGTTCAAAGCCAAGGGTAAGAGCCGATTGGCTTCAGTTGGCCCACAACCGACCAACACATGCCCAGTCTTCGCCCCTTTCAAGGCCTCAATTTCCTCTTTGGCGTTTCTCATCTGCGCTTCTATCACTTGCGCATGGTGCATGAGTGCCACACCATATGGCGTTGGCACGACTCCATATCGCCCTCGGTCGAGCAATTGAACACCCAGGTTTTTTTCCAGAACTTTGATCCCTTTGGACAAAGCAGGTTGCGAAAGTCCCAACTCCTCAGCGGCAACGGTCATGTTGGCGTGCCTGGCCGCCGCCAAGAAAAGTTCAATTTTTTTATAATCCATAACTAAAAGTAATTGAAATTGTTTATCAAGTTCTTGATAATTACTCTGGCGAATAGTACATTACAAACGTTAAAGCGTTAAAAAAATTATTTTTTAACGCTCTCTCATGAAAATTTAACATGATTCTTTTCAAGCCTAGGATCGGTTTTCATTTCTTCACTTTCTCGCCAGTGCAATAGGAGACCGCATGCAAACACTCGGACTAGACCAACTTGTACAACCCGATCGGGTCCACAAAAGCGTTTACACAGATCAGCACCTCTTTGATCTTGAAATGGAGCACATCTTTGAGTCGGCTTGGGTCTATTGCGGCCATGAGTCTCAAGTCAAGAACACGGGCGACTACTTCACTTTTGATATTGGCCGTCAGCCCATGATCATGGTGAGAGACAAAACGGGTGATATCAATGTGCTGTACAACCGCTGCCCGCACCGAGGTGTTGAGTTGATTGGCAACCAAAGTGGCAATACCGGCAATGCGTTTGTTTGCTCCTACCATGCATGGACCTTTCATTTGAATGGCAAAGTCAGGGCCATCCCTTTGATGAAAGGCTACGATGGCACCAAATTCACTACCGAGGACCCAATGGCCAGCATGGTCGCCGCTGAGCGCGTGGACGCCTACAGAGGTTTTGTTTTTGCAAGCCTGAAGTCAACTGGGCCTTCTTTGATCGATTTCCTTGGAGAGGCGAAAGTAGCCTTTGATGACATGTGTGATCGCTCTCCGGTGGGAGAGGTCGAAGCAGTCCCTGTTTGTCACCGAGTTGTACAGCACTCCAATTGGAAGTTTTTTATGGAGAACCAACTCGATGCGCTGCACCCTTCAGTGACTCACCAATCAACAGGCGTTTCAGCTAGGCGTGTTGAGCAGCGACTGAAGTCGCAAAAAGGCTCTGCCCCTTTGTTCTTTCATTATCTCTCAACGTTTGCGTCAAGTTTTGACCAATGGGACTCCGTTCAGACTGTTAACTTTCCCAATGGACACGGCATCTTGAAGGCCTATATGGGACTTAGACCCACAGACCCCGATACCGTCGAATATGAAAACATTCTCAAAGGCGCATATGGCTCTGAAAAGGCCGAGGAATATCTTTCAAGAAGTATTCACCATGTGTTGATCTACCCTTATCTCTCAGTACAGTCGCCTCTTCAACAACTGCGTTGTCTACGACCCATTGCCCCCAACAAGACTGTCTCCGAGATCTGGCATTTCAGGCTCAAAGGAGCCCCAGAGGCCATTTATCAACGCGCTCTTTGGTACTACAACTTGGTCAACTCGCCTGCGACCATGATCAATGCGGATGACTTAGAGAACTGGACCAAGGGCCAATTGGGACTTCAATCTAAGGGGGGTGAATGGGTGAGTTTTCACAGAAATTATGGTCAAGATACAGAAAAAAATGGCGTTCTTTACTCCAACAACGGCACATCGGAAGTGGTGATGCGCAGTCAATTTAAAGCATGGGCGAATTATCTAACTCCCGCATTCAAAGCGGCTTGAAACACCATCACTGAGGTATTGAAAATGAACGAAACCGTTGTTAAGCAGGCCCTAGGCACAGGGGTTGTCATTGAGGCAGTCCAGTCCATGACGGGTGCGGAGTCGATTGCACCAGATCACATGGGTCGTGGGCGTCTTCCAGCCAGTGGCTACATACCTAAATTTCAAAAAATAGACTGGAATAGAAGGCAAGAAGTTGAGCAACTTCTCTATTGCCAAGCTGCACTTTTAGACTCTAAAGCTTGGGAAAATTTTATCGATCTATTTAGCCATGATGGCATCTATTGGATGCCCTCTAACCACTCCCAGACCGACTGGAGCCGAGAGCCTTCAATATTTGCAGAGGATAAATTATTGATGGAAGTCAGAATGGGTCGCGTGCAGCACCCCAATGCCTGGTCTCAGGCAGCCCATTGGGAGACGAACCACGTTGTTGGAAACATTTGCATTGAATCCACTACAGATGACACCATAGAGGTATTTTCTAAATTTCAAATGATGGAACTAAGAAGAGATCACGTTCGACACTTTGCCGGAACTTATAGACACAGCTTGGTTAAGGAAGCGAATGCATGGAAAATCAAGCTTCAAAGAGTTGATTTAACCAACGCACAGGCTGCATTTGACTATGTCATTCAAGCCTGGGTCTAAAAATACGGACTGTTAATCAGGGGTTTTATGGACGAAAAAATTATGACGAATTTTCGTAAGGACGGCACAGTTCTATACGTCTAATGAGAATGTTTTAACAAAAGGCCGTTATGAAATATTCGAAATTAGGTAATGTAATTTTAGGGCTTGTAGTGGCAAGTATCACTTGGTCCGTCGAGGCCGCCCTACCTGAGCCATTAGACCCGCGCGAAGTATCCAGCATGAATTTCGAACAACGCCTAGCCCATGGGCAAACGATTCGCGAGGAGATGAAAAAAGTAACGCCGGATGAACGAAAAGCTTATAGAGAAAAGATGCATCAAAAAATGCAAGCACTTTCGCCGCAAGAGCGTAAAGAGTTGCATCGAAAAATGCATTCTGAATGGAAAAATCTAAGTGTTGAACAAAAAGATCAACTCAAACAAGAGCGCAAATCAATGATGGAGATTCTCACACCCCAGGAGCGCAAAGAACTACGAGAAGAACGCCTTAAATCCTTTGAAAGCATGAGCCCAGACGATCGCAAGAAATGGCGCGACGAAATGCACCGTCCTGCCAAAATGACTAACTAGTCAACTCCTTGAAACTCCTTTAATGTGGCAAGAATTTAAGTCTCGTCCTATATGGGCCAGCATGATGGCGCATCAAGCAGACGCGGCTGCTTTCTCTGCAGCATTAGAAGGCGACGACAAAGCAGCGCGCAAATTGATTGCTAGCCTAAGTCCGAAAGCCCACGCATTAGCTTGGAGGATCTTAGGAGAATCAATTGAAGCTGAGGATATTGTTCAAGCAGCTTTAATCAAACTTTTTGAAGCGAAGAAATACGACGGCAAATCTGCGCTTTCAACTTATATGCACACGATTGTGACGCGGCTCTGTTTTGACAAGCTTAGAGCCAGTGCTAGTCATAAGTTGGACTACGGATTTGAGTTCGATGAGTTAGTTTCTGACAGCAGATCAACTCCTATTGAGGCACTTGAGAGAAAGCAGTCTGATTCAAACGTACAACATGCAATGCAGTTTTTGAATGCAAGGCAACGCGCCGCACTTGCACTATGGGCATATCACGATGCTACCATTTCTGAAATTGCAAAGGCAACAGGCTTAGAGGTCAATGCTGCGTATCAGTTACTGCATAGAGCTAAAATCAATTTACGCAAAAAAATGGAGCATCTTGGCTATGAATGACGACGACAAGAAATTAAAAGACAAGATCGTTTTTGATGTTCATCCTAGGCTTTCTGAAGATTTTTCAAAAAAAGCTTTAGGTAATATTTTTATCAAAAAAGATTTTATTAGTGCTAACAACGACGGAACTTTGCGTCTATTATCTTTTGCCAGCAGGCACAAATTCATATTATCAGGTTGCCTGCTTTTAGGAATCTTTGCTTTTCAACAAGGTCATCAGAAATTTATAGATGAAGAGTTACTAAACGTAGACACCTTGTCTATGTCAAGCTTCTCGGTTCTTTAAAATTAGATAGCCAAGCAGCCTACGAACTGCGAACCGATCGCACGAGGCATTCCACAATTTTCAATACTTTTCAATATGCCCAGCTTTGTGTCCGCGCATGGATTCAAGCTAATTTATTGCAACTCTCTGAAAGGAACTAGGAGTAGCTGTGTCAACAGCCTGAATTATCGCAGTGATGTTTTTCTGAATACGAGGCCAGCTGGTGGAACTTAGAACAACGATCGCAATTTTTCGGTTGGATAAGTTCTGCTGATATGCAAGGTTTGCATCTGTCGTGACGAAAACTTCAAACCCGTTACTTTCTGCTGCAGCAAGCAATTCACCATTTTTTAGAGTTGCCCAACCCAGCTCATAAGCTGTTAAAACATGGTGTGATGTGAAGTGTGTTCTTAATGGGACAGGTGTCCCTTGATCAAACAGGACTTTCAAGGCTAATGCACTGCCATTGCACTTTTAGCAGCGTGTTCTAAAACGCTGCGAGCATGAATTAACTCAACACCAGGAAACAGCTCAACAAACTCGTTGATGGTGATGCCGTCTTCTAAATTTTCAAATAAGGCCACAACAGGTACACGGGTACCTCTAAACACCCAAGCTCCGCTAACAAGCTCGGGGTTCAGTTCTACGGCAGGACAGGAGTTCCAATCAATCATATGCAAATGTTAAATCCTCATTGCGTTTTAAGCAACCGAAATAATTGAGCAACCCGCGAACTACAAACCAACCGCACAAGATATTCCACGGTTTTCAATTCCCGTGCTGCTCAATATGCCCAGTTCTGTGTCCGCGCATGGCGTCGAACTTTCGCTCCAACAGGTTCGAGCCCCGCGCCTGGCTTCAAACTTTCACGTGTAAAATGAGTCCACTAAACGCAAATCTGACTGTTTTGGCTGGAAAGTTACATTATGTAACTTTTGGAGTTATTACACGAAATATTACACGTTTATCAAAAACACGTATAAGTCGTTGATTTATAAGGGTTTTTCACGAGCCTGGCTTTCTGTTAATCCGTAGGTCCCTAGTTCGAGCCCACGTCGAGGAGCCACTCTGGCAAAACATCCCATTTAGTCTAATTAAATCAAGCACTTAGAGAAGTGGGGAGTTCCCTGTTTAACAAAAATGATTAAAACGGGAACTTTTTGGGAACGAAAAAAATAACAAAAAATTAAGTAAAAAATTCTCTAGGTCGAGGAGCCAAAATAAAAACCCCCTTTTGCATGAGTGCATCAGGGGGTTTTCTTTGGGGTAAGAGATCAAACCGCCAATGCTCTTGGTGCAATTTTGGGGTTCTTCTTGAACTTCATCTGGGCAGCCCAAAGATCCAAGGCTTCTTGCATGCGAAGCCAGCTCTCTGGTGTACCGCCAACAGCACGCGCAATGCGAATAGCCATCTCTGCCGTAACAGACTTTCTTTCGTGCAACAAATCAGAGACAGTTTGACGACTGACCATCAAGCGCGCTGCCAATTCAGTTTGCGTCCAGCCAAGTTCTGGCAACACATCTTCTCGCAGAACCGCGCCAGGGTGTGTAGGCATGCGGCTGGGATTTCGTAAAGACCTCATCAGTGATAGTCCTCCAAGTTAACGTTAGTGGCATCATCGCCTTCAAACTCAAATGTAATTCGCCAATTTCCTGTTACAAATACTGCAAACTCATATTTCCTACTGCCCTTGAGCTGGTGAAATTTGTAGCCAGGCAAATTCATGTCATCTGGCTGTTTGGACGCATCCAATCGATCCAACATACGCTCTATACGTCCTGCGTATTGAGCAGGAATACTTTTAAGGCTGCCTTTTGTAAAGAAGAGTTCTAGGCCTTTGTGTTTAAACGAGATGATCATTGCGATCCATTGTAAACACTCAATTGACACTGTCAAGTACTTATTGACACTTATTGACACTGAAATATGGCCTTGCACAGATGACCTAGATATACAGAATCTGGACACCCGCTTCTTGTCAAGAGCAGCCCAAGCGTCCAGCAATGGACGCTTTGTTAAAAGATCAGGGAAGATTCAATTACACAGTTTATTGCACATCAAAGTTTTATGTCTTGTAACCCACATAAAACAAGCATTGTTTGATGAAACTGTTTCCTGTTAATCCATTGCGTCTTCTTTCTGCTTAAAGCACCTAGCACTCAGCACTTAACTCTCAGACACTCTGTTCCTCTGAGAGAATGCGATCGATCACCAAACGGGAATTGACACCACCCGCGTCAATGTTGAGCTTTAAAAGTCGTCGACTTGGATGGTTGAGTAAACTGGCCTGTTGCTGCTCGAGCATTTGAATGTCTTCACCGAAAATCTTACCTTGTCCTTCTCTGATGCTGTAGGTGAGTGCTGGATCTTTGGGCTTAAATTTTCTGGCCATGCCCCAAAAATACCAATGCGATGTTTCACTTTCTGGTGTGATGAAATCCACCACAACACAATACACCTTGTCCTGATCGGCGGCCTCAAATCCACCCTTACCAGCCAATGCAACACCCACATCAATCATGACGTGAGATGGAGGTGTAAATCGACAAACTTGCCAGCGGTCAACCATGGCCTCATCGTTCAAACCATTGGCACGCATGGCCATTCGCCAAAAGGGTGGCGCCTTGATGTTCTCCATAAAGCGAGAGGTGATCACGCGATCTCCCTCAACGACTGTCTTGCAAGGGGTCTCATCAATTTCGGGCTGCCCAATGCTCGTTGAGTGGACATAGGTTTCGTGGGACAAATCCATCAAATTATCGATCATGAGCTTATAGCCGGCTTTCACTTGGTACATGCCGCCCCCATAGGCCCATTCGGGATTGTCAAAAAATTCAAAGCTGGGCATCAAGGCGGGATCTGCTTGATCAGCAGCACCAGGCCAAACCCAAATAAAACCATAGCGTTCAATGACAGGAAATTTCAGGATGGGCGGAAAAGACGATACCCTTTGACCTGGCATCGACACCGTCTTGCCCTCACACCCCATCTCCAAGCCGTGGTATCCACACACCAGATTGCCATCTTTGACAAAACCCAGAGATAGAGGTGTTCCGCGGTGTGGACAAAAATCTTCTAGCACAACCGGTTGGCCATCAGCACCTCGGTAGAGCACCATCTTTTGACCACAAATTTCACGCCCCAAGGGTTTTCCGTAAATCTCATCTGGCCTGCAGGCCACGTACCATGAGTTCTTGATGAACATGTGAGGACTCTTTCAACTGTATATAGAAAAAATGGGAATCAAATCAAAAAATTGAACCATCATCAGGAACCAAATCCAAGTTTGTTACATTATATTGGAGTCTAAGAAATTTCGTCAGTATCAGCAGTTCACTTGTCAGTAATTAATGAGTTGTCCGGTTTATAGCAAATGAATTGTCCGGTTTCCTAGGGGCGTAGGATGTTAGGTTTGTGGAGTCTTTATGCAGGACCAACCCATAAGCCGCACCCGCTTGCTCCAGGAGGGACGAATCATGAAGTTTGAGAGCACTTATGAGGATTGGGTCGAAGGGAGATTGACTCAATCAGAGGCGGCGGCGATTTTGGGTCAATGTGAAAGGACCTTTAGACGAAACATTGATCGCTTCAAGTCCGATGGCTTGAGTGGCCTTATGGACCTGCGAATCAGTAAGGTGTCCATGAAGAAGGCGGGCAAGAAGGAGATTGACTATGCGGTCAATTTGTACAAAGACACCTTCAAAGGCTGGAATGTGGCTCACTTTCACTCTGTTTACAAGACCGAGTTCAAGGGCGAGAGGAGCTACAGTTGGCTCAAGACGGTGCTCCAAGGTGCTGGGGTTGTGAGGGCATCCAAGAAGGTTGGCAAGCACCGCATCAAGCGCGAGCGGGCCCCATTGCCTGGGATGATGCTCCATCAGGATGCCAGTACCCACCGCTGGGTGCCTGAATCGGTGTGGGACTTGGTCGTGACCATAGATGACGCCACCTGTAAAGTGGGGCATGATAGCCTTTACCATGGCCCCTAGGGTAAAAAATTCCGGGTCTATCTCCCAATATTGACTAGCTATCGAATGCGCTGCTGGGTAATCACAAGAGCAGCACTCGCACTCGCACTCACACTCGTTGCAGATATCCACGCTTTACTTAATAGAAGTCTGTCGAACATAAAAGTTTTATAAAGCCAACCTCTTTTGATTAACAATTTGATTACTGACTGGCATTGAGTCCGTATTCATTGACAACTTTCAAGGTTTGCTCATATGTATCCATCATGATTTTTGTTAATTCTTCAGGCTTTGACGACAGTGCTATAGAACCCGCTTTTTCAATCAACTCTTTATATTCTGTCGTTTGAACAATATCACTAATTGATCGGTTTAACAAGTTGATGACTGAAGTCGGCGTTCCATTGGAGGCACAAATGCCTAGCCAACCGAATCGAACAAATGGTATACCCTTTTCTACCATGGTTGGGGTATCTGGCAAGACAGGTAGTCGATCAGGACTGCTGACAGAGAGTATCTTAAGTTTCCCATTTTTTATCATGGGTATGATTGGACCAGTTGGTGAGACATATAGTTGAACCCTGCCAGCGATCAAATCAGCCATCATTTCTGAACCACCCTTATATGGCACACCAACCATTTTTATACCTGCAAATTTACCCAATTCCAATGCCAATAACTCTTGAGCTGAACCTCGCCCGATCATTCCATAATTTAATTTATCTGGATTTGATTTGGCATAGGCAATGAAAGTGTCCCAATTATTTGGTGGTATTTCGCTTGTGAGTACAACAGCGTAGTAATAACGTGATATTTGACTAATTGTGGCAATATCAGATAGTTTGTAATTGACGTTGCGATAAACGGCTGCATTGATGGATTCAAAATGTGTGCACAACAACAAGTTATAGCCGTCTTTTGGTTTACTCAAAACGTCAAGGGTTGCAATTTGACCTCCAGCACCGGTCTTGTTCTCAACAATCACCTTTTTACCCAAAACGGTACTTAATTGCTCAGCAATGTAGCGGGCAGGAATATCGGTCGGTCCTCCCGCTGAGAACCCAACGACTAATCGTATTTGCTTGTCTGGGTATGTGCCTTGTGATTGAGCTAAACTGGTTTGAACAAAACTAATCAAGTTGAAAATAAATAAAATACCAATTAAATTATTGCGTTGCCAGAGCATTTGATTAAGAAAATATTTCATTGGATTATTCAACTGGGTTTTACCTGTAAAGAAATTTCTAAGATGCAAAGACGCAGGTATAGTTGGCGAGTTGAGCAAAGGTTTTGGTTTTATCCCACACCCCCTCAGACCAGCCTGTTTGCCTAACAGGCAATTGAATCTCTATTAAAGCCTCAGCAAAACCCAAGTGATCAAGCTTGCATTTCATAAGTGCCATGACGCTACTAGGCGCGATCTCTTTGTTGATAAAAGCAAGTTCAAAATCCATCAAACACCTCGCACTTTAAAAGTCAATGGCTTAAAATCAAAGAAAAACCAAAAGCCCAATCAAATCATACATTTTTTCGAGTGGCTTTCCTTCGAAATCAGGTCGCATAGAAAATGTCACTTCAATCCTAATTTATGTCCATCGATTCAAAAACGCCCTAAGTCAAAAAGATCAGTCATAGACTTAATCCTATTATGATTAAATTTAAATGTGTACCCTTGAAAACCCTGTTATTTTTTATTTACTTAAGTACTAAAATATGTTAAAAAAGTGCTCAACTAAAAACGCTCATTAGCAAAGAAATATATGAAACGTAGCTCAAAGATAAAGATTCGAACCACTCATACTGGTAGCCTGCCCCGACCCAATGAAATATTAGAAGCTGTACGTTCACAGTTCGAAAAAACAGCTACACCTGATCCAAGAGGTACGATCGAATACGAAACTAGCCTTCGTCAAAGTGTATTCAATATCGTCAACATTCAAGTCAAAGCCGGTATTGACACAGTGGGAGATGGAGAGTGCAGCAAGCCCAGCTTTAGAGGCTACATCGCGCAAAGACTTTCTGGATTCGAGCCGAGAATTCCCTCAGGCGGCATACCAGTGCCCGGTCCAGTCTCCCCAAACAGCGCGGATGCAAAACTCTTTCCAGACTACTACGAAGGCGTGATGCGTAACAATCCATTCGCAAACACCATTCGCGTGGCTCCCAGGGTCTGCATTGAAAATATCAAATATGTCGGACAAAAGGATCTAATGCGTGATATCCAAAATCTCTTGGATGCCATCTCTAGCACCCGCGCAGATGAAGGTTTCATGCCGGCCGCCGGCCCCATCCCAGTCGATGAAAACGAGCATTACAAAACACAATCCGACTATTTTGAAGCCTTTGGCGAAGGCATGAGAGAGGAATACAAAGCCATTATTGCTTCTGGCTTGTTGCTACAAATTGATGATCCCAGAATGGTAAGCTCTTGGGACTCAAGAGGGCAGATTGATCTTAAAGAATACCGCAATGGCATGATTAAACGTATTGAATTCATCAATCACGCCTTGAGGGATTTACCCCAAGATCGCATTCGATTTCACACATGCTATGGAGTAAATTTCGGACCCCGCGTGACTGACTTGCAGCTCGATCAAGTATTGGATCTTTTGTTAACGATCAACGCAGGTTCAATTTCTTTTGAGGCTTCTAACCCCAGACACGATCACGAATGGAGAGCCGTTCAGGGTCTAGATTTGAAGGGCAAGATCCTCATACCTGGCGCGATCACTCACTCTAATGTGACCGTTGAACACCCCCAGATTGTTTCTGATCGAATGGAGAAATGGATCAATGCAGCTGGTGCTGAAAATCTTATTTTTGGCAATGATTGCGGTTTTGCATCTACGGCCGGAAATTGTGAAATTCCAACCTCCGTGGCGTGGGCAAAACTTCAGTCTCTGGGTACTGGGGCAGCCATCGCCTCAAAACTAGGCTGATCCAAACACGCTCAGGCATTGGCTGCTTCAAACTGATATCTCCTGAGGACTGACTGAAATTGACTTCCAAATCAAAACGAGCAAGCGCGATAGGCCTGCTAGTCTTTCTCGCCCTTTGCTATGGCAGGTTCCATCTTGGCAGCATGGTTACCGCCTCCAGCGTGGGGACTTGGTACCAGACCCTCCACAAAGCCCCATTCAATCCCCCTGACGGGTTTTTCTCACCGATTTGGGTGCTTATGTATTTCATGATGGCGATTGCCGGATGGCGCGTCTGGACAAAGAATAGCTCAAAAGCAGGAAGGTACGCGCTCTTTCTTTTCTCTGTCCAGCTTGCCCTGAACCTTGGGTGGTCGGTGCTGTTTTTCGGTTATCAGAAGGTCGGACTTGCGTTGCTTGAAATATTCATGCTCATTTTTACGGTAATCCTAACCACCTTGCAGTTCTGGACCATCGACAGAAATGCTGGAATCCTTTTCCTGCCCTATTTAGTTTGGCTCTTCTTTGCCGCTGTTCTCAATGGATTCATCTTTTTTATGAATTGAACGGTTTCCTTGTTGCAAGTACACGCCGATACCAGAACCGAGATGGTCACGAACATTTCGAGAGTTCGCGTCTGTCCAGAGTCCATCATGATGAAGCGCGGGTGCACAGAGTTTGTGTACCTCGGTTATGCGCCGGTCTTGGCCTTCAGGGGCGAACACCGCCTTGTCCGTATGTTTAAATGATATAGCTCGTGAATGCCGGTGACTTAGTTGTCTGAACATCAAGGATGTATGACCATGTTGAACAAATCAGTGGGAATGATTTCTTCAATAAATAAATAAATACCTCACCCCCGCAGCAAACAACTTTGCTGATTTATCTCTCTTGAGTTGAATCTGTTCAATCTTTTCTTTCTTGGCCTCTGATTCAATCGAACTTCTGTCAACCATACAGATCAACTCGTTGTATTAGATTCGATCAGATAGTTTTAAACCAACTTTGCTTTCGATTTTATGCTGTAGCCTTGAACAGTAAATTTATTTCTAAACAAAATCAATCGATCCATTTACCGTAGCACAGGAAATCCCTGACTGCAGACATTGCTGCGTCTTCAGCATGCAAAGCTTGATTTGCTATATTAAAAAAACGCTGCTCATCAACCTCTATTGATGCCATCGACCAATCACTGAAGTCACGGGCCGCAACCGCATTGAACCTTAAAAGAAGGAAATCAGAATGTCGCGGGTCATTTTCAATGACTTTGAAGAGGGAATTGACATTGGCTGCAGAGCCCTCAAGCACTTGGAGAAACCAGCCTGAATGGGAGATAAGAACTCCCGTGATTTCGCGGATAGGATTGTTGCGCAAACAAGTGGCCATTAGTTTGTTGTATTCAGCACCCTCAATCAGTGAACGGCTTCGATACACCAATTGAATGAGTTGTTGATCAAGGGCTTGTATTGAATCGGTAAAAGAGGAAGTCATTTCTCAAGCCTTTGTTGTCAAATCAATTCTGCTGGTAATTAAAGAGATACAGCTTTACGGTGAAGGCCGTTCAATAGCCTATCAAATCTCATAAAGCATTCAACTACACAGGCAATGTGTGAATTGGAGTAAGTGCTGAATCAAGCTCATGACCCCGCTTTTCACGTGGAATTTTTTAAGTGCAAGCAAACACACACTATTTAGTAATTTAACTAAATCTTGATAAATTGTAATTCACAATTTCTAGTCGATATAAAAGATTACCAGCTCGATTTTTTTAACTATAAATTATTAATTTACCATGGTATTTAACGAGCCTAGCTTACTGTTAATCGGGGATTTTGTAGAGTAATTTGGTCACTGAATTTAACCAGAAGAAAAAAAAGATATTTGTACTTGCTAAGGTCATTGGTTTAAGGCACAAGCGTTAGGAATAAAAAAGCAGCAAATATAACTAAATGAATTGCCCCTTGCATCACATTGGTTCTTCCAGAGCCCAAGGTAATAGCACCTACTAAAAAGGTTAAACCTAATAAAACCACATCTTTTTGATCGATTCCCAAAATCAATTCAAAATTAAAAATAACTGAAAAAAGTACGACCAAGGGAATCGTTAAACCAATACTCGCCAATGCTGAACCAATTGCCAGATTCATACTTGTCTGGAGTCGATCAGCTCGGGCAGCTCTTAATGCAGCCCATGTTTCAGGTAATAAGACAATGAGGGCAATCAACATACCCACTGTAGCATCAGGAAAGTTATAAACTGAAACCAAGGATTTGATATTGGGTGAGAGCAACTTCGCAAAGCCCACCACACACAACAAAGAAAAAGCCATAAGAACAAAACTAACCCAAGCTTGTCCGACTGAAGGTGGAGTTGCATGAACTGACTCGTCTTCTACATTGACTGAGGGCAAAAAATAGTCTCTATGACGAATGGTTTGGATAAAAACAAATACAAACCAAAGAGCAAGCGAGGATAGTGCTACAAATAAAAGTTGAGACATGGTGTAAGTTCCCTCCGTTGAACTAATCGTGTAAAGGGGCATTACCAATACCAAAACTGATAAGGTCGCTAAAGCTGCGAAACCAGACCCCGTCCCTTCGATACGAAATAACTGTTCTTTGTGTTTAAAACCACCCATGAGCAATGAAAGCCCAACAACGCCATTGCAAATAATCATGACAGCTGAGTAAATGGTATCTCTGGGTAGAGTCGCATTCCTACCGCCTTCAGTAAACATAATTGACAAGATCATAGAAGTCTCAATGACTGTAACTGCGAGAGCCAACACCAAAGTACCATACGGCTCACCCAAACGATGAGCAATCAATTCTGCGTGGTGTACAGAAGTAATCACTGAAAGCATCATGATGAAAAAAGAAAATACAGCTAAATAGCCTAGCAGTGGAATACTTATATACAAGTAAAGCAGAACACAACTCATCAATGGCACTATTTCAGCCCAATGTTTAGCTAATTTTAAAAGTTTCAATTGTTCTCCAAAACTTTATCCTAAGCAGTTTTCAATACACTCAATTTTTTTATGGATATTGTTAAATATCTTGAAATTATTTATGAGTAACCATATCATTAATTGACAATTTATTTATAAAATGCGCATGAATAAATTTTAAAAATAGCGATCGTCAGCAGTGACGAATAGTCAATACGCTTATTTCTGCTTATGAAAATTTCATTTTTTCTATTGAGTTTATTGAGTCATGGGTCAGCGGTTTTACTTTGTGATTTTTTCTTGTCATTAATTCAATTAAATTAGTGGCTCAATGCACTATCATGTTAGGTTTAAATGCTAGCAGGTAATCTCCCTGCAAGCGTCTCAGCAATGGGAATTACTGGAGATAGAGGAAAACCATTTGCTATCCACCCTCGTCTTGAAGAGCGCAACGCAGCATTAAAAGCCATCAACTAAAAACAGAAAATCAATCAAAGTATGGACCTTATCACATCTCCCCAAGCCTGGATCGCTTTTGGCACTCTCACTGCACTGGAGTTGGTGCTTGGTATTGACAATATCATTTTCATTTCTATTTTAGTAGATAAACTTCCATCAGAAAAACGTGAAATAGCTAGAAGGATTGGGCTTTTTATGGCTATGTTTATACGAATTGGTTTACTTCTTGTTCTATCTTGGATCGTTGGACTTGTTGAACCTATGTTCACGGTAATGGGGCACGAAGTTTCTGGCAGAGATGCCATCTTGCTTCTTGGTGGTTTGTTTCTAATTTGGAAAAGTACAACCGAAATTCACGAGACTCTTGAAGGAAAAGAAGATGAGCAAGCTTCTAGTTCAAAAAGTACTCTTTTATCAGTCTTACTTCAGATCATCTTGATAGATATCGTCTTTTCATTGGATTCAATTATTACGGCAGTTGGTATGGTGGAGCAAGTTGAAATCATGATTGCCGCAGTTTTAACTTCTGTTGGCCTGATGATGCTGTTTGCTCGAGCAATCGGTGAATTTGTATCAAAGCATCCAACCATTAAAATGCTTGCGCTAAGCTTTTTGGTTTTGGTCGGTTTTGTTCTAATCGCTGAGGGCTTTGAGCACCATATTCCAAAGGGGTACATTTACTTTGCTATGGCGTTTTCGGTATCTGTTGAAATGCTAAATATCAGGATACGGAAAAAATCTGTCTCAAAGTGAAGTATGAAAAATATGCCCGTTAAACTGGTGTCCTTGTGCTTGAAGGACTGACGACGCAGCGCCACCCCAGTTTCAAAGCGCAGCAACCTAGATTGACAAAGGATCAGATATGTTTATTCATAACCAATGGTACGTAGCCGGTTTTGCAAAAGAGCTCTCCTCACATCCGCTAGCCCGCACCTTGCTGGGCGAGCCGGTCGTGATGTTTCGCGTCGAGAGTGGTACGGTGATCGCCTTTGAAGACCGTTGCTGCCACCGAAACCTGCCGCTCTCGCATGGCAAGGTCCAGGGTGACTGCCTTAGTTGCGGCTACCACGGTTTGGTTTACAACACCGCTGGCGAATGCATCCATGTGCCGGGACAGGACACAGTGCCGCCCGGTGCGCGGGTGAAAAAGTTCCCCTTAGTCGAAAAGGACAATGTGCTTTGGATATGGATGGGAGACGCTGCAAAGGCAGACATAGCCGATATCCCAGACTACCCGATCCACTCGGACCCTCGTTGGGCTCACAAGGGCAGCCACTACACCATCAATTGCCATTACGAACTGATCCACGACAACCTGATTGATTTATCTCATGTCGGTTATGTGCATGGCAAGACGATTGGCGGCACACCAGCTGCGCATTCAGAGGCACAGATGTTTGTTGAGCGGCAGGGCAATGGTGTGACGGTGCGACGATTCATGAAAGACACCGTACCACCACCGACCTATGTGCGCTCCATCGGTTTTAAAAACAATATAGATCGATGGATGCAAATCACGTTTGTGCCTGGCCTTATCCGAATCTACATAGGAGCGGCCGACACCGGCAAGGGCTTTGACGAGAAAAACCAGATGGACCAACTTGGCCTTCGCATCTTCAATGGCGTTACGCCGCAGACTGAAAACTCAACGCATTACTTTTGGACGGCCGCGCATAACCACCGGCTCACAGAGCCCGAAGTCACCGACGCCTTACACGCCGAAGTGGCCCATACCTTTGAAGAAGACCGCATCGTAGTCGAGGCGCAGCAACAGCGTTTTGAACAGTTCCCAGACCGCAAAACCTTTGCCATCAAGATCGATGCTGGCGGCATTCATGCGCGGCGTGTGATAGCGCAACTGATTGAAGCCGAGAAGAAGGTTGCACTGATTTCCATGTGAGTGGGAGTAAAGGTTGGCGGGAGCTATGTTCGTTCACGCCCAAACGCACTGCTCAGTTGAGGCAAGACCTATGACTCATTTCGCTCTTCAATCCAAGTTGTTCTAACCGAGGGCAATCCACAAGAAATATCAATTTAAGGGCCCAAACAATCGTAAACCATCACAGGAGGATTGACCTCAACACCAAAACCAAAACCACTGGATGTGTCAGACTGTGTAACCGCTGGTATGGACACTTGCAAATCAGCACGTGTGCCTAGAAAATGTATTTTTTTGAATTGGAAAAAGGTGCGACTGCTGCTTGATCCAATTTGGCCTGCGTGACTAAAAAATTATCTTTGGCATTGATATCGAGCAATCTCCTATAAGACTGCTCCGAAGGTCAACCCCAAAGCGATCGCACACGCACAGGGAAAGATAGCTCTTCTTTCGTCGGTAGGCCCGGCGTCACATCTCAAGCCTCCAGCTTTGACTCCCGGATCACCTTGCGCCAGCGTTCGACCTCGGACTGGATTTGTCGGCCGAACTCCTCGGGTTGGTTGCCAATGGCAGTAAAGCCCATGGCAACCATCTGGGCCCTGATACCGGGGGCGTTGATGATAGCGAGCATCTCCTTAAGAAGGAAAGCCAGCACTGCAGGCGGGGTTCCCGCTGGAGCCAGCAGTGCCTGCCAGGTTGATGATTCCTGGTCACTGAAGCCGGACTCGGCCATGGTCGGAATCTGCAGCGCCGAAGGAAAGCGCTGCGCGCTCGTCACCGCCAGCGCTTGCAGATGGCCCGAGCGAACCAGCTCACGAACGGGCGGAAGCGTGGTACAACCCATCTGGATCTCACCGCTCACAACCGCTTGCACCGCCGGCCCCGCCCCCTTGAACGGCACGTGGGTGAGGTCAAGTCCCATCAGGATCTTCAACTGTTCAACTGAGAGGTGCGGAACCGTTCCGGAGCCGGCAGAAACATAGTTGAATTTGCCGGGCTGCGACTTGATCAGGTCCACCAGCTGCTTCATGGTGGTGGCCTGCACCGAGGGGTGCACAAAAAACACGTGCGGCGATTCACCAATGATGGTCACGGGAGCGAAGTCTTTCGCTACATCGTAGGGCACTGACTTGTACAAGCTGGGATTGATCACCAGCGTAGACGACGCCAGCAGCAGGGTCAGTCCGTTGGCGGGCGCACGCGCGACCGCACCCATGCCAATGTTGCCGCCGGCGCCTGCCAAGTTTTCAACAATGAAGGCTTTGCCGGTGCTCTCGGTGAGTTTCTGCGCGATATAGCGCCCCATGATGTCGCTGGGGCCGCCCGGCGCAAAGGCCACGATCAGCTTGACGGGGCGATCCGGGTAGGACTGTGCCCAGGCCGAAAATGGGTGAGGCAGGATTACAGTTGCTGCTGCAGAAACCATCAGCCGGCGCCGGTTGATGGGAGTGAGTTTGTTTTTCATGAATATCTCCTTTGATTGCAGAAAACTGGAGAGGTTGACCAACGAAATCAGTCCGTAAATCAGTCCTCGATTCAGCCAGTCATCAGGCTGTCGGCAGGCACGTCGGTAATAAAGCTGTGGGCCGGTGCGTGTGATATAAAAATAGGCAGTCGTGCGTTCTCGGCTGCCGCCTGCGGTGTAACGCCGCAGGCCCAAAACACGGCAACCTTGCCTTTGGGCAGCGGGGGCACTGGCCCACCAAACAAGGGCTTGCTCAGATCCGCACCGATCTCTTGCGGGTCGCCAATGTGGATGGGCGCACCGTGGTTGAACGGAAAGCGCGCGCTGATCTGGACGGAACGAATGGCCTGCTCAGGCGTGAGCCAGCGCATTGTCACGATCATAGGTCCGTGAAAGGGGCCTGCGGGCTCTGTGGGCAAACGAGTGGCGAGCACCCAGCGGTTCTCATGCGTCGGAATGCACTCACGCTCGAATGCACCGTCAAATGTGATGCCAGAACCGATCAGGAAGGTCACAAAATCGTCCTGCCAGATATCTGCGATCTCCAATCTGTCTTCCTGCCTTACACCTCCCTTATAAACAGCATAGCGCGCGCAGTCGGTGCGCAGGTCGGCGTTGGGCGCCAGTTTGCGGGGTATGGGGACACCGGGGTCAGTCACTTCCAGTACCGGGCAGGCGCGCTGATTTCTCTGGCAATAAAGAAGAAAGTCAAAGGCATGCACCTTGGGCAGTATGGCTAGGTTGCATTGCAAAAAACCCAGGGCCAGACCCCGACTGGTACCCGTGATCTGGCCCTCGCGAATGGCTGCGCGTATCTTCTGGCTCTCAAGAGCTAACGCTTTTGTCATGCTTGTCTCCCTGTGTGATGCAGCGCCTGCTTGCGAGACTGGAATTATTTTCCCTTACAAACGACCCACCTTGACTCGCGCCCAGAGAATCTTCGTTGACGCGTTGTGCCAGCAGTCATTCTTAAATCTCATTGAGCTTTTCATTTTGTATGCTGCTGGTGCCGCTTGGAATTCATGAGCCCTTTATAACGAGGCATGAGCCTGACGCAGCGGCGTATTTCCAACGACAAATGAGCCTGAAGCTTTCATTTTGCCCTGATTTTTCATTTTTGGTTCATTATCTAGGATGATTATGAATATGAATGCGAAAAGTGAGCATCCATGCGGGTTACAGCCCGATTGCACTTTAAAAGTGCCTACACAATGCCTACATATTTATTGTCAATTATTCGCAACAAACCTCACTTATTTTCGTATTAGAGTGGTTGCACTCTCCTCCTTTACCGCTGCCACCAGCTTAACGTGCTTTATTTTCCGTTTTCTGAAACGACCCCTACTATTCAGCGATTAGCTGCTTGACCGCCTCTTCGAGCAGGTGTTGAGAGGATTGAACTCGTAGGCGTTCCTTCTCGATCCGCAAACGCGCCCCCTGGCCACTGGTCTCGGCTATCGTCAGGAGACTTGCCACCTGCTGAGGCCCAATGCCGCCCTCACTGTTTCGCGAAGAAACGAAATTGACGGCGCTCAGGGCTTGACTAACGGAACTATCGGACAGACCTACCCGTCGGCCGATGGCTTCGAATGCTGCCTCGTCCACGTCGGCTGAGCGGATATCCTGAGGACGGATGCCTTTGGTACTGGCTAAGCGCACAAGGACTCCGACGATGTCCTTTAAAAGGACATCACCACACACCAACCGTCGTATTAAACGACACTTGATCGCCAGTTCAACCTACAAGCACGCTAGACCCGCAGAAACCAAACCTGACTCAACGATTTGTACGCATAAGTAGAACTTAAAGCAAACTCAGGCGAGAAACTTTATTCAAAAGTTCTAACAATCCGAGAATTGATCGTGTTGGTCAAAATCACATTAACTAAAGACGATAGGCAAGGGTATGCACCATATATTTTGTATTTAAATAGGAACATAGTATTTACAGGCAGCTCTAAAGATAGACTGAAAAACTTGCACGCACGAGTTCACCATTTATAAATTTTGGAGAGATCGAAAATGAATACAACAATCAAAGGCAAAAGGCAGTTTTATTGGATTTCTCTTTTGTCCGTTGTGATGATAGTACTCTGCGCATGTTCGGGCGGGACCACTTCTGCGGTGCAAGGCATCACAAAAATAGTGATTGACAGCGCGAACAGTGAAAAAGTCACCTTTGCCGGAACCACTTTTGGAACCGGTGGCTCTGTGGGCACTTACGAAAAAGTTCGCGGCACAGCGTACGGGCAAATTGACCCCAACGACCCCAAAAATCAAATGATTGCCGACATCGCGTTGGCCAACAAAAACCCCGCCACAGGCATGGTGGAGTATTCCTTGGATTTCTTCATCCTCAAGCCCACCGATTTGAGCAAAGGTAACCACAAGGTGTTTTACGAAGCACCTAACCGAGGTAATAAGACTTACACTGGCTTTGCCGGCATGGCGGGCACGGCCAACAATCCTGGGGCAGGCGGCGCGGCTGACATCAACAGCACGGCCAACTACCCTGCATTCTTGCTTAACAAGGGCTACACTCTGGTCTGGTCTGGTTGGGACGCTGAGCCGATGAGCTCAACTGCGCCAGATTTGATCAAGGCCGTGTTGCCCATGGCCAAGAACCCCGATGGTTCCTCCATCACAGGACCGATGTACGAGTACATCGTCAACGACAACGCAACGACCAAATGTGCGGCCACTTATTACAGCCCGGCCAGCACCGACACCACCAAAGCCACATTAACAAAGCGTCAATCCATGACGGACACACCCATCACGATCCCGTCGACTTCTTGGACTTGGGGTGGTGCCAACAGTTGCGCAACCAGTTCCACATCGACCAGCACCAATTCAATTGCATTTGTCGATGGATCGGCTTTTCAACAAAGCTGGATTTATGAGTTGATCTACACAGCCAAAGACCCCTACGTTGCCACTGTGGGCTTTGCTGCCATGCGTGACTTCATGGCATTCTTGCGCAAAGCTTCTGCCGATATTCAAGGCACGCCTAACCCCATGGCGCGCGATATTACCAGCGTAGTCACATGGACCAACTCGCAACCTGCGCGTTTGTTCAACGACTATGTTTGGTTGGGTTTCAACCAAGCGCTCGATGGCAGCCAGGTGTTTGACGGGCATTTGAACTACATTGGCGGTGGCAATGGCCTTGGCATCAACTATCGGTTCGCACAAGTTGGCCGCACGGAGCGAAATCGGCAAAATCACATTGCGCAGACCGAGGGCGTCTTCCCCTTCTCGTACACCACCACCACCGATGCTTTGTCGGGCAAGACCGATGGGCGTAATGTGCGCTGCTCAGCATCCAAAACCTGTCCCAAGGTCATGAATTTGTATTCGTCCAACGAGATATGGGTCAAAAATGGATCCCTTTTGACAACTCACCCCAACACTGGGCTAGACTTGGTGGAACCAGACAACGTTCGCAACTACTTGGTTTCTAGTGGGCCTCACGGCAGTGGTGCAACCTCAACGGCGACATCGCCAGCGGGCTCTAATTCGCAGTTTGGCTCGCAAGTCGATGCCCTGCCTTTGCACCGCGCGCTTTGGGTAGCAATGGACGAATGGATTACCAGTGGCACTGCCCCGCCCCCAAGTGCCAATCCCAGTGTGACTGCGGGCACGGCCACCTTTGTGCCAACGACGGGCCCTTACACCAAGCTTGGTATAGGTGCCGTGCCTCAGGCTGATGTGGGTTACCCCAATATTCCTGACACGATGAACAAGTACTCCGGCTTGGTCACTGTACGCAATTACTGGAACTTTGGGCCTGACTACGAAAAAGGTGTGTTGGCCAATATCCCCGCAATTCCAACTGGCAGTTTCTACAAAAGCTCGGTGCCTACAGTCGATAGCAACGGCAATGACAGAGCCGGCATCCGCCTGCCTGAAATCGAAGCGCCCATTGGCACCAGCTCCGGTTGGGCTTTGCGGCCAGCCGCATTTGGTGGCAAGTCTGATGGCCTGGACGGCGCTGAAGGTGCTGGTCAATTTGTGCCTTTCGCCAAAGACGACGCCACCAAAGTTGCCGGCGACTCCAGGCCATCCATCACGACGCTGTATGGCACCAAGGCAGCTTTTGTAGCTGCAAGAACAGCGGCAGCCACGGCTTTGAAAGCACGCCGTTTGTTGCTCGATGCGGATGCCGCCGCTTATACAACCAATGCAGGCAAGGCCATCACCGTAGCGCCCAACCCATATTACCCGGGCGCCTATTCTTATTCGACCTTCAGTCTGCCTTGAGTCCCTCACACTCAAAACACTAAGATCAAGCCTCTCTTGCATCAGCAAGAGGGGTTTTTTTCAATCATGACCCATCCTTACACCCAAATTTTGTTGATCACGGCAATGCCACTTCTGATGGCAGGATGCGACCTGATCGATCAAAAGACCATCTACAAATGTGACATGAGCGGTGAGAGTTTTCGCTACCAGGACAGTTCACGCCAAGAGCCGCAAGGCAAGACCTTGGTGAGTTTTGATTTGTCGCTTTTCAAATGGCGCAGCCATTACGCGATCAGCGCCAGCCCTTTGATACCCGAGCAAGACGATCGGCGGGTGGTGCTTGACAAGTCTCGCAGCACTTCGGCCGAGGTGGTGTATTTGTATGACAAGCTCAACCCCGAGACCAAAGAGCGGATGGTGACGTCCTTGGTGCTCAATACGGTCAGCGGTGACGCCAGACTGTTCCACAGGAAATGGGTGACGCCCTCCGAGTGGAAAAACTCAGCCCAATACAGCTACACTGGCAACTGCAAACTGCAGGCCACTTATGAGTAACGCATAACCGCCACATATGTTGCCTTTTAAAAGGACATCACCACACACCAACCGTCGTATTAAACGACACTTGATCGCCAGTTCAACCTACAAGCACGCTAGACCCGCAGAAACCAAACCTGACTCAACGATTTGTACGCATAAGAAGTGCAAATTATTGCAAATAATTTTCAATAGTTTTTAAACAAAATGTTAATGGGACAAATAGAGATCCAAATCTGAAGACGTGATCGATATGTTGCCAAGTTCTCCCTTTTGACTCAAGGCATGCACCAAAGACAAGACCTCGGCTTTGCCCGTGCTTTTCCCTTGAGAGCCGGGAGGTGATGCAGTGCGCGCCAATGACGAGCGGCTCACTTCAGAGGAACGATTCATAGGAGCTTGATTTAAACGCTCAAACTGTTCATTGCCTCCCAAGTAGCGCAAAATCAAATCATCGTCTGAGACGCTCAGGCCTCCATACTTCTCTCGAATGTCCTTCAAACTCAACTCGGGAGGCGTCCAGTTCATGAGCTTCTTTGCCTTGGAGCTTGACATGATCATGTCCCTTACATTTGCATCAAACGCTTGACTCTCCGTCTCACCCCAAAGACCAAGGGCATATTGGATCGTCTGATCGCTCAATTCTTTGTACCTTTGGCCCGACATCACATTCAAAGTGGCTTGTACGCCGACAAATTGAGAATATGGAGTCACCATGATTGGGTAGCCAAAGTCCTTCCTCACCTGAACAATCTCTTCAAGCACCGCATCCAATTTGTCAATCATGTTCATTTGGCTCAGTTGATGACGTAAATTCGATATCATCCCACCGGGCACTTGATGGGTGAAGTGAGACTCTTTGTACTCCAAAGGCATGCCCGCGCTCAGGTTATTTGACTTGGCATATCCAAGCAACCCCTCGCTAATGGAGTGAACTCGGGAGAGGTCAATACCGGTGCTGTAGCCCAACGATTGAGCATTATCCACAACGTTCAAGACAGACGGATTAGAAGACCCGTTGGATAAAGGAGGCATCGCTGTGTTGATGATCCTGACACCAGCTTTAATTGCCGCAATGGCACACAAGGGACCTAATCCCGTGTTGCAATGGGTGTGAAACTCAATGGGTAAATGGGTGTGCTTTAAAAATAGGGCACAAAGCGCAGCAGTTCTCTCAGGCGTCAAGAGCCCACCAGGGTCCTTGAAACAAATTCGGTCAGGCCCGACCAAATGAGCCTCTTTAATTTTGCGCTCAAAATACGCGTCCGAATGCACGGGTGAGACGGTGTAGATGATATTGAGGACCGTACCCAATCCAATTTTTTTACAGTCCGAGACCCTTTGTTGCCAGTATTTGGCCGTGTTGGAGCTGTCAGAGATGCGGACCTCTTGTATGCCATTGGCAAAGAGCCGCTCAAGGTACAGGTACGAGATGGAGGCCGGCATGAATTCAAAGGAGGAAGCCGAGCGGCCCACAATGGCCCTCAGTTTTGTTCTTTTGGAGAGCTTGGCTGCCTGTCGAATCCTGTACCAAGGATCCTCGTTCATCTCGCGGATCATTTTCTTGAAAAAGGCCGTCGCCACCAGTTCAAAGGACTGATAGCCCACCGCATCTAAATCCTCAATGTAGGGAAGTATTTGCGAATTGGGCAGCCCCCCCGCCCAAAGACTGGCATTGCCATCCCGAAAGGTCGTGTCAACGAAATACACTTCCCCTAAGGAGCCCATCAAGCAATCTCGCCTTTATAGACCACCGTGTCATTGACCAATTGCATCAAGTCTCCGGCAATGGGGTTGGATATTTCCTCCAAAATTTGTCCAACCAAACCCGGAGCTCTGGAGATCAAAGAAAATCCACGCATGACCTTAAACGGTACGCCAATTTCTGCCAACAAGGCGGCAATGCCCGCTGTTGCGTTGATGGTGATGTGCTTGCCCACGACCTCATCGACCACGCGTGACATCAAAAGCAGTGCATTGACGTAGTCCCCTTTGACTTTGGCCTTCTTTGCCACTTCAAGAAGCTTTGGTGTTCTTGGGTCCTCTGGCTTGAAATCGTTATGTCCAAAACCGGGGAGCGCTTTTTTTCGCGAGCGGTATTGCGTGATGATCTCCCTGGCCTTGGCCTCTTGGTCAGGCGCTTTGACGACTTCGTCCAAGTATTGCCCCACTTGCTCCATCACACCCCCAAATTGACTACCCATCCCAAGAAGTCCCGCTGCCACAGCCCCTTGCATGGAGTCCGGCGCGTTGCGGTAAATCATTCTTGCGCTGAGCCCGCCAGACATCCCATGGTCCATCAAAGTCACGAGCACCGCATCCAAAATGCTCAGCTCTTCGGGTGTGGGCATTTTGCCCAAAATATAAAAGTAAATCATTTTTGAAAACGACACTTCTCCAATTAAATCCCTGGACAAGTTCTTGCCTCGAATGGTGGCACCCGTCTCATCAAATGTGGACAAACAAGAGGTGATTTCGCGGTTTGACATAATTATTTTCTTTAAGTTGATGTTGTTAATGAAGTTTTTGTTGCAGGGAAGGATCCCAAGAGTTGAAAGCGCTTGAAAGCGCTTGGGCGTTTTATTTCAGTGCCTAAGAGACATTTGTTTGCCAAGGACAATGGACTTCAATCGAGTTTAACGCCCACAGACTTGATCACTTTGCCCCACTTGTCACTGTCGGTTTTTAAAATTTGAGCCATCTCCTGAGGCGTGCTTCCAATGGGGATGGCGCTCACATTTAAGAACATTTTCATGACCTCTGGCTCATGCAAAACGTCGCTGACCGCCAGTGAAATTTTGTTGACAACGCTTGCTGGCATGTTGGGTGGACCGACCAAATTGCCCGAAGTCGTTGCACTAAAGCCCGCGAGTGTCTCACTGATTGCGGGCACATCGGGCAAGGAGGGATTGCGCTTAAAACTGCTCACCGCAATCGCTTTGACTTTGCCTGATTTGATTTGCGGCAAAGCAGCACTCAACTCAGAAAACATCAAATCGATATGTCCTCCCAAGACAGCCACCAGCGCTGGGCCCGTGCCGTTGAAGGGAATGTGTGTGAATTTGACTTCTGCTGTGGCGCTGAGCATCTCTGCTGCCAAATGACCCGTGCTCCCCGCCCCAGGTGAGCCATAGGTCAATTTACCAGGATTTTCTTTTGCATAACGAAGGAGTTGCTGCATGCTGTCAATGGGCACCGTGTTGGCCACCAAGAGGGCATTTGCACTTTCATAAATCTGTGAAATGGGGCTAAACAACATCGAATCAAAGTTCATCTTTGAAAACAAATGACGGTTGATGGTCAAGGGGGGGGGCGGCGTCAGCAAAAGGGTATGGCCATCTGGGGGAGAGCGAAAGACATATTCAGAGCCAATGTTGGCACTTCCACCGGGCTTGTACTCCACCACCACTGGCTGCCCCCACTTTTGCTGCAATCGATCACTCAAGAGCCGAAGGGACATGTCCGTGCCGCCGCCCGCTGCATAGGGAGAGATCAGCTTAATGGGCTTGGTGGGAAAGTCCTGCGCATGAAGAGCACTGAGAGAGAAGACCTGCGAAAAAATGAACGCGAGTAGTCCAAGGGGATGTAAATTCATGGCGGAGATGTCCTGTTAGGTCGGGTTAGGTCAGGTTAGGTCGGATTAGGTCGGGTTAGATATCTTTTACTTCTTCTTGGCTATAAAGACTTCAGCGGTGTCTCAACGCTTGATGCGATGGCTCCCTCTTTCACAAAGGCATCAATGGTTTTTGCATCAAATCCAAGTTGCCTGAGCACATCCAAGCTGTGTTCACCCAAAACGGGAGGCGCCATATCCCCACCCGACCTCTCGCCGTCGTAGAGAACGGGGCGTTGGGTGTTTTTAACGATCCCTTTGGTGGGGTGTTTCAACTGCGCAAAGACCCCGTTGTGCACGACCTGCGGATCCGTGACCACCTGATCAATGCTGGAGATGGGGGCATGAGGGATATCGTGCTCAGTCAGGCAAGCTTGCCAATGGGCCGTGTCGTGCTCTGTAAAGGCAGCCTGCAGCAACTGGGTCAACACCTCGTAATTCGATTGGCGCGCCAGCACAGTTGAGAAACGTTCGTCACTGGCCCATTCAGGGTGTCGGACAGCGGTGGTCAGATTTTGAAAGAACTTGTCCACCGAAGCCAAGTGCAAAGCGATCCATTGTCCATCTGCACATTGAAGTGCATAAGACTGAGAGGCACGAGGTCGGCTGATGGGTCCGTGGACCTGGCCTGAAGAAAAATAAGCTGCAAAGGCCGACGCACCAAACGCAATCATGCTGTCAAGCATGGCCACTTCAACTCGCCTACCCATTTGCGTGCGCCCTCTTTCCACCAAGGCGCCAAGGATACCGTAAGCGGCGTACATGCCACTCACCGTGTCAGCGACCGCCGGGCCTAAGATGCGAGGTGGCGTGGGCGCCATGGTTTGGCTCAGATACCCACTGAGGGCCTGGGCCACGGTGTCGTAACAAGGTCTCTCCACATAAGGTCCTGTGGCGCCAAAGCCCGTGATAGAGCAGTACACCAAGCGGGGGTAGCGTTCGTGAACGCTCTCCCATCCAAAGCCCAGTTTGTCAAGGACACCTGGGCGATAATTTTCAAGCAGCACGTCCGCTTGCGAGAGCAGCTTGTCCAAAATTTCTTTTGCATGGGGAGATTTCAAGTTCAAGGCCAAACTGCGCTTTCTCGCGTTGTAGGTCTGAAATTGAGAGCTGTATTGAGAGCCTTGATAGCCCCGAAAAGGGTCACCCACTCCAGGTTGTTCGACCTTGATCACATCGGCACCTAAATCGGCCAGCATCATCCCAGCGCAAGGACCCGTGATAAAGGTACCCAATTCAACGACGCGGATATTTTCCAGCACTTTTGTCATAAACCGATCCAGTTAAGCAATTTCATACGTTTCAAGTGTAAGGGAAGAAAATGTCATGGATGAACATCTCTCACTGTCATAGGTGTCACTATAATAGGTATCACTATAAGGGCTCTTGCTGAATACAAACCCATCGGCAATGAACTTTTTTCAAACCCCCTTGAGCAGTCACGGCAACAGCCTCTTTGCATGCGAGTTGCAAACATTTGGTTTGGCGGCGAGTTAATGGGTCGGCTCTT